>Ga0075430_100004107_pt1 | contig 12281 bp, 10 predicted proteins | sample RhiMetdeltSRZDD4_FD_75294 | JGI IMG/M metagenome (GOLD analysis project Ga0075430, IMG submission 75294) | Populus rhizosphere microbial communities from Tennessee, USA - Rhizosphere MetaG P. deltoides SRZDD4 | ecosystem: Host-associated > Plants > Roots > Rhizosphere > Soil | place: USA... | reverse complement strand
CGAACGAGGAATGCCGCTCTCTTGGAGACCCATGGCGTGTGGCATTTTTCAGGCGGACGAGGCAGGACTCGACGGATGAAAACAGACGATTCGGTCGTCTATCAACCGCACGCCTCGGTGAACCGATCTGTATGACGTTCAAAATCAAGTAGCGATCCTCCGTTCTTCATGGCTCAGCCCCAGCGATCGCGCACAGCGTGTTCGAGCATCGCACTCCAGGCGTTCTATTCAACAGAGTCCTACAGAACGTGAGAAAGGAGTACTCCGATGTCCACGCTCACTCAGGTGGATCGGGTCATCGACCGTTTTGACTATAGTCAGCGGCATCGCGGACTTGAGCTTCGCACCAAGTGGTTTCTTCGTGATCGTCCTTCCGATCCTGTCACATTCGAGCGCGTTTTCGGGCAGGCATACGAACAGAAACGGAAACTCATCAGGCGCCAGCGCGAAGTTGCCCGTGACCGCGCCGCCTATGCACCCGCCGGAGCTGGGACACCCTGGTTCTCGATGGGACCGCGCAACGTCAACGGACGAGTAAAGTCGCTCGCTGTGCACCCCACCAACGCGAACATCGTCTACGCAGGCGCCGCGAGCGGCGGCGTCTGGAAAAGTGTGGACGGTGCTCAGTCGTGGCGTCCGCTCTGGGACGAACAGGAGACTCTCGTGATCGGCTCACTCGCAGTGGCGCCGACCGCACCCGATACTATTTATGTTGGAACCGGTGAGTGGACGCCTGGTTATGTGGCTGCCGGACCAGGCACCGGTTTGTACGTGTCGACAGATGCTGGCGTCAGCTGGACCCGTCGGGCAGCGGTACTCGCACGACTCATCGCGCGCGTGCTCGTGTCGCCGACGAGTGCTTCGACGGTCTACGTGGCGGGCAATCAGGGTTTCGAGCGCTCGACCGACAGTGGCCTCACGTGGGCCACGCAGCGGGCCGGAGAGATCTCCGACGCAGTGATCGATCCGAACACTCCGCAGACGATCTACATCAACGTCCGCAACAGCGGCATTCACAAGAGCACCGATGGCGGCATGACGTGGACGCTCCTCAGCAACGGTCCGACCGGTGCGAGCGCCGACTGGATCAAGCTCGCGATCGGCGTGAGCGGCACAAACGGCAGCAATCTTGTGCTCGCGAAGCGCTCCGGGACGATTTACCGCAGCACGGATGGCGGTAGCACGTGGACTACGCTTGCCGGCAGCCATGGATCTGCGTCTCATCACACGTGGGCCAATCTGGTCGCGGTGGCGCCCGACGATGAGAGCATCGTGCTCGCAGGCGGCGTCGGCATCGAACGGACGGCAAACGGAGGAACGACCTGGAGCACGTTGGCAGGGCTGCACGCCGATCACCACGTCGCGGCGTTCGCCCCCTCGAACACGAACATTGTGTACGCGTGCAACGATGGTGGCTTGTACCGATCAGATGACAAGAGCGCTTCGTGGCAAAAGCTGAGCGATGGCCTCGTGGTCACGCAGTTCTACGACGTCGACTCGTGGAATCCGATCAGCACCGTGGTCGGTGGCGGCACGCAGGATCAGGGAACGACGATGACGTTGGGCGGCCTGACTTGGCGGCACATCCAGAACACTCACGACGGCGGATACTTCCTGATCAGTCCAACCGACCCTCGCACGATGTACGAGGAGTATCAAAACACGGTCATCCACAAGTCGACCGACGGCGGCAATACCTGGGTGCAGAAGACCGGCGGCCTGAGCGGTGGCAGCCCGTGGACCGGTGTGCTGGCCATGCACCCGACGAATCACGACGTGTTGTACACCGGTACGACTGCCGTGTTTCGCACGATCGATGGCTGTGCCACGAATTGGGTGATGTCGAGTCAGACCCTGGCCGGTCAGGTGGCCAGCATCGCTATCGCACGATCTGATCCCAATCGGGTGTACGCGGCGGCCGGCAGGAACATCTACCGTACGGACAACGGCGGGGCAACGAGTCCGTGGGCGGACAAAACGACGAGTACGTTGCCTACGGGACGCGATCTCAAAGACATTGCGGTGGACCGCACTAACGCCGACCGCGTCGTTATCGGTTACGGCGGCACCACCGGCACGGGCACGGCGGACCATGTCTTCGTTACTACCGATGGTGGCACGACGTGGAACGACGTCAGCGGAAACCTGCCCGACATCAGCGTGAACGCCGTTGCTTGGGATCCGAACAGCGCGAATACGATCTATGTCGGCACCGACGTAGGCGTGTATCGCACGACCGACCTGGGAGCAACTTGGGAAGCCTTCGATAATGGCATCCCCAACGTGATCATCTCCGACCTGGCCGTGGACGCCGAGGATCAGATGCTATACGCGGCGACCTTCGGTCGCGGTATGTACAAAGTGAGCATCGCGCCAGCAGCGAGCGAACCGGCAGTCGATTTGTATCTTCGCGACAGCGCGCTCGATACGGGCGAGCGATTCCCCTCTCCCTCAGGTCAGCCGAACCCGTCTGACCTCACAGACACAGTGGACTGGTGGGAGAGTCCGGACATCAAGGTGGAGGCTAGCCCCTTCTACACGCCTGACGCAGTGTTCGATGGCGTCGAGTTCGACGAAGAGATCACCCATGACGATCCCGAGCGTACGGAGGTAAATCGGTTCTATCTGCAAGTGCACAATCGCGGGTGGCAGCAGACCACGAATGTTTCGGTGCGTGCCTTCTTCGCCGATGCGCACGCGGGTCTGCCGTCGCTGCCGAACGCGCTCGTGGCGCCGGCGTTCAATCTCACGAGCAGCGCCGGCTGGCAGCCGATCGGGCCCGCGCAGACTATTCCGGTCCTCGAACCGAATCGGCCGCTGATCGTGTCGTGGGATTGGACAGTTCCCATGAGCGCGCACACGCACAGCTGCCTCTTGGCGGTCGTATCCTCAGCGGACGATCCGATCACGACACCAGAGACTAACGTGAACCTTCTCGTCAACTCTGAAAAGCGCGTGTGCCTCAAGAACCTCCACGTCATCAACAGCGCCGGACCGCGACCGACACAGTCGATCGTCTCGATCAAGTTCCACAACGCCAAGAACGCCGCGGACCTCGTCGACATCGTCGTCAAACCGGAAGGCATGATCGGCGGAACGCTGGGCCTGTTGCTCGAGCCGGTCGGGCGCGAGAACGGCGAGCGCGCGCTGGAGAACGTGGAAGTATTTCGACTCGAAAAGGATGAGGACCTGGGCACGTGGTACACACGTCCCCGCTCGAAGGCGCGTGTCGATCCGCGACCGATTCTCGAAAAGCTCGATCGCACGACGCTTTACGAACTGGATCCAGCGAAGCAGTCGGAGATTCGGGGCCTCAAGCTTGGTCCGCTGCAGACGATCCAAGCCGCCATTACCTGCAAGGGTACGCGTAAGGTTCCGTACGGCGAGGTCCAGCGCTTTACGGTCATGCAGCGACAAGATGGGGCCATCGTAGGTGGAAGCACATATGAAATCCGGCTGAAGCGCGCCCGTGCACTTCACCCCGTGTCACGCATTCGGGTCGTCCTGGATAAGGTCCGGATCCTGAACGACCATGATAACTGGCTTAAGGGCCGGGGTGAGATCAGCTTCCTAAGCTGCGTCTCGTTCAACAATGAGAACGATCGGACCACCGTCCGCCGGTTACCTGCCGCTGGCGTCTTCAAGATGAGCGACCGTCCAGGGCAAAACGAGTACCCGATCGGCGCCTGCCTGTTCGATGGATATGTCGCCGAGAACGACAGTATGGCGCTTGAGATCCTACCGACCGAACACGACTGGCTGAAGACCGACGATCGGTTCTATCTGTATCGCCGTGCATTCAGCTATCCTCCGGAGACGTGGGTGGGCCGCTATTCGCCAGACGATGACGCGGCGCCAGACGCTGAACGTCTAGCCGACTGGTTGCTGTGGTATCGGATCGAATCGCTGCCGCTCGCCTAGCAGGCGTTTGGCGCGTGCGTGATCATGTGAGGCGGTTGTCGTCAATGGACAACCGCCTCGCGGTGTTGCAGCAGGAAAGTTGATAGCGCTGGGTCCCTCGTTCGGCCCTCACTCGTGACTTCAGCGGATGGGATGAAAAAGCGGTTGTCAGCCTCGATCCGTCTGAGGGAACTCAGCTCGTCACGCACGATCCGAGACGCCTGCGCGACACTGTCGCAGAACTGTCCCAGAACTCCTGTTGTTGACCGGCTTGGAGTTATCGCTCGAGCGAAAGCAGATGCCCCAAGTTGTTGAAAACGTTGAAAACGACCAACACGGGATGGAGCCGTTGGAAGGGAAGGCTCTTCGCCCAAGGCAGGTGCGCTACCAGGCTGCGCTACGCCCCGACTCGAAGTCCTAACATTTTAGCTCAGGCTGACGCCGCTGGGCTGGTCGGACCCAGCACTCTCGCCGTCAGAAGCGTCAGATCGTCCGGCTGCGGCCGGCCCGCCAGATGATGATGGACGTCGGCGAGGATGATGTCCAGCAGCGGTGCTCCGCCGTCAGCAGCGCGGTCGATGACACTCGTGAACCGCCGTTCCGCTCGGCCGTCATCATCGGCAAGAGCGTCCGAGATGCCATCCGTGTACAGCAGAAGGTGATCGCCTTCATCGATCGGCAGGACCGGCGCTCCCCACGTCGCGGTCGCCAGCACGGGTGAGACCAGCGGCCCGGTGCTCTGGAGCCAGAGCGGTTCGCGCGCGCGTCCCCACATCGCCACTGGCGGATGACCGGCGTTGACATACCGCAACTGACGTTCTTCCGGAGATATAAGAGCAGTCACCAGCGTGACGAATCGATCGGCGCCAAACGCCGCGAGTCCCATCGCGACGCGCTGCACGACGGCGCGGGGCTCGAACCCATCGACGTGCGACGCGTGGAATGCGCTCTTCACGATGCCGGTGAGCATCGCCGCCGAGACGCCGTGCCCGGACACGTCCGCAATGAGCAACGCAGTCCGCCCCGTACTGGTGGCGGCGTAGTCATACAGGTCGCCGCCAAGTGTGGACGAGGGTGTGTAGCGGCAACAGACCGCCACGCCGTTCAGGATCGTTTCCCGAGCGGGCAACAGGCTCTGCTGGAAGGCACGGGCTTCGGCCATCTCCGCTTCAAGCCGCCTAAGGTTCAGACGATGTTCTTCGCGGCGCCAGCGCAGTTCGAGACATCGATCGACCAGCGTCCTGAGGACTTCGCGATCGAAAGGTTTCTGGATGAAGTAGAACGCCGGACTCTGGATCGCCCGGACGAGTTTCTCGTCGAGGTCGTCGACACTTCCGGTCATCAGGATGACTTCCAGTGCCGGAAAACTCGCCTTCAATCGCGCCATCAGCTCGAAGCCGTCCAGGTCCGGCATCCGGATGTCGACGATGGCCAACTCGGGATGGAATTCGCCGGCGATCGACAACGCCTCTTTCGAGAGACGAGTTCCGACGACGTGATGGGTTTTGCTCAGCACGCGTTCGACCGCGCGCAGCATGCCGGGCTCGTCGTCGACGACCAGGATGCGCGCCTGTCTCATAAACCCTGTGCATGCGGCTGCGACACCGCCTGCGGGATGACGACGTGGACGCGCGTGCCTTCGCCAGGCTCGCTCTGAATCGTGATCGTGCCATCGACCTCCCACAGGACCGAGCGACAAATCGACAGACCGAGACCGTTGCCATGCGCCTTCGTGGTGAAGAACGGCTCGAGCACTCGCGGAAGATCGTCTCGCGAGATCCCGCACCCGGTGTCAGCGATGACGATGTTCACGACCCGATCGACCGAACGGACGCTGACGACGATCCGTCCACCATGTGGTGTCGCCTCGCGCGCGTTGCTGAGCAGGTTCAGAAATACTTGTTCGAGATCGCTTTGGCTGCAAGCGACTGCCGGGAGGTCATCTGGTACGTCGACGTGCAAGTCGATGGCGCTGCGGCTCATGCCATATCTGAGGATGGCCGAAGCCGTTTCAATCGCGCGTCGCACGTGTCCGTCACGGCTTCGCCGCGCCGCGTTGCGCGAGAACGTCAGCATTCCGCCGAAAATCCGGCGACAGACCTGAAGCGACTTCTGCACGTGTTCGAGGTCCTCGGCAAACACGGTTGGCGCAAATGTCCCGCTGCGGAGGTCGACCTGCATCTGCTGGACCAGTGGCAGCATCGACCCGAGCGCGTTATTCACATCATGTGACACGCTCCGGGCGAGATCGGCCATGGCGTGCTTACGCTCAGCCGTCACCACACGCGCACGCAGCGACTCCGTGCGGTGCAGATTCTGGATAGCGATCGCCGCCTGCGATCTGAAGTGCTCGACGAGTTCAGCATCGAACGGCTTGAGCTGCTCAGGGTAGCGGGCGGCGATCTTCAACACGCCAACGAGACTGTCCCGCGTGACCAGCGGCGCGCAGAGCATCGACCCTTCGCGGACGCTCTCGCCGTCAGCGGTGTCACGGCTGTTGTAATCGAGCAAAGCGGCAAGCCCACCAGCCGGCTGATCACGCCATTCCCTCCACGTGTCGCCATGCCGGTCGAAGCCGTATGCCTGCGCCGACTGCAGCAGTGCCGCCGCGTCATCCGTAATGGGAATGCGCAGACCAATCCGCTCGCTCTTGGCCTTCGTCCACGCGATCTGTTCCGCCACCAGACGCAGCGAGGCCCCGTCTTCTTCGCAGATGAGGAGCGCGGACGAATGATCGTAGAGAGTCAAAGAGCGGATGCCGTCCAGGATCTGGTAGAAGAGATCCTTCGGATGGATTTGCTCCATGACCTTTCGATCGATGCGATCCCGCACTCCAAGGAGCCGGTCGCGGTCGATCTGGTTGAGGGCCGCCGATAAGACGTCGGTGATACGCCGTATGAGGCGTCGATCGTCACGATCGAACGAATGACCCGGGCGCACGAACGCAATCGCGCCCCATGCGCCGCCACGCCGTCGCACCGATCCAATCAACATGTCGCGTTGAACCGGCGGATCGGCATGCCGGATGTAGCGAGTCAAAATGTCGAGATCCCAGTCCTTGCGTTTTGGCAGCGTGAACAGGAGGTCGGCCGTCTGATGCCCTGGACGGAGCGTGGCGACGCAACCGATGGCGGGCTGAAAGAAGTTGTGCGTATCGCGGAGCGCCTGACGGAGTGCTTTGTGCGGCTCGCGGGCGTCTTTCAGGTGAGCGGACAGGTCGTCGATGAATTTGAGCGAGGCGAGTTCCCGCTGGACCTGCAGCATGCTGCATGAGGATGGTGCTCGAACCGTCCAGCGGTCAAGTACTCGCCCGATCGCCGTCCTCTGAGGAGAGCTATTCCTCCGCTGCTGCCCCATCCGTGCGGGTGACCCGCCGATCCCGTGGCCGGGCCAGCAGCGGCGTCAACTGTCGAATCGTATCTGACTCCTTGTACTTGTACCGGATACTGTCCGCATCGGCGCGGCTGCGCCACGTGCCCAACTGGATGAGGTGTCCTGGCGCGTCCTGGTCGACAAACAACTGCTGTGAGACGTAGCCGTCAAAACGTTGCATGTCGGACCACACCCGAATCGCCAACGTTCGTCCAACGCGTTCAAGTCGCGAGCTGCGCCGGCTGGTAGGTGCCGGGAGTAAGCCGTGCGGCGATGGACAGGCGATTCCACGCGCTGATGGTCGCGATGGCGAGCGTCAGGTCGGCCAACTCCTTGTCGCTGAAGTGCGGCCGGACCGCTTCATACACTTCATCAGGCACGTGGCCATCGGCTACCTGCGTCACCGCTTCGGTCCACTGAAGAGCCGCGCGCTCGCGGTCAGTGTAGTACGAGCATTCGCGCCACGCATCCAATGAGTACAGGCGCTGCTCGCGCTCACCAATTGCGCGCAGGTCTTTCCAGTGCATGTCGAGGCAGTACGCGCAGCCGTTGATTTGCGACGCCCGCAGCTGCACGAGCATCAGCAAGGCCTTCTCCACATCGCACTGTTGCAGATAACCATCGAGCGCGCCCATCGCCTCGTAGATACCGGGCGCGACTTTTCCGTAATTGAGACGTAGCGTCATGAACCCTCCGACAGTTGATTGACGCGTCTACTGTAGAATTGCGATTGGCCCACCACAAGAGCCAATACCGGCACTTCTCACTGGGCCAATTTAGATGGATATTCACGTCACGCTCGAAGGGCGCGGCGACCTGTCGGCCCGCATCTACCGGCAGCTGCTGGACGCCATCCTGGACGGCCGACTTCGTTCCGGTGAACGCCTGCCACCCACCCGTGAGCTCGCGCGACGGCTCGACGTCTCGCGCAACACAGTGGCGGTCGCCTACGAGCGCCTCGCGGCGGAAGGCGTCCTGTCGGGGCGCATCGGTGCGGGCACGTACGTGTCCGCCGAACCCGTCCGCTCCGCCGACGCACGCCACGCACCCGCCGGAACCGGGGTGCAGCCACGGCCAGTGTGGAAACTTCTGCCGGCGGCGGCGACCCCGACGAGGCCGAGTACAGCCGCCTACGACTTCCGAGTCGGCAGCCCTGATGCGCGCTTGTTTCCGTTTACTACCTGGCGTCGTTTGATCGCACGTGAGCTTCGGCCGGGGAGGCTGAAGTGGGAGACGTATGGTGATCCCGGCGGTCATGCGGGACTGCGCGACGCCATCGCTCGGCACGTGGGTGTGTCACGAAACAGTACGGGCAGACGCCGATGATGTGATCGTCACGCACGGAGCGCAGCAGGCGTTTGATTTGATCGGACGAGTGCTCATCGAGCCGGGGACGTGCGTCGCCGTCGAGGACCCGGGATACCCTCCGGCCCGCCAGCTCTTTCTTAGTCTCGGTGCGCGCGTCGTTAGCGTTCCAGTCGATGACGAGGGACTCGTGATGAGCGCGATCCCGAGGACGGCACAACTGATCTATGTGACGCCGTCCCATCAGTTTCCGCTCGGAAGCCCGATGTCCCTCCAGCGCCGCACGGCGTTGCTCGAATGGGCTGAGAGACGAGGCGCGGTTGTGATCGAAGACGACTACGACAGTGAGTTCCGGTTCGAGGGCCGACCACTCGATCCACTCCAACGTCTGGACCGTACTGGCAGGGTCATCTACGTGGGGTCGTTCTCGAAGGTGATGCTGCCGGCGCTGCGTGTGGGATTCCTGATCGCACCGGCCTCGCTGCAGCCAGCGCTTCGCAGCGCGAAGCGCCTCAGCGACTGGCATGGCGAGCTCCACACGCAGGCGGCGCTTGCGCGTTTCATCGATCAAGGGCTACTGGCACGACACATCCGCAAGGTGGCGCGGGAATACGCGACGCGTCACCCCCAAATTGTCGAGGCGATTCAGATCGGTTTCGACGGACGGTTGCGCCCGGTACCTTCGGTGGCAGGCCTCCACGTCACCGCCGAGGTCGCGTCTGGTGTCTCGCTCGATCTAGAGCAGGTAGTCCGGCGCGCCGAGGCATTGGGCGTTATCGTCCGTACGCTGGCGGACTTCTCGGCACACTCGTCGCGTAAGGGGTTGGTTATTGGTTACGGCACGATCGCGACAGACAGGATTCAGGAGGGCATGCGACGGCTCGCGAGTTGTTTCCGTATCAATCACCGTGCCTTTGGCGGCCCACAATGACCCTCACGTCACGTTCGTGGCTCGACGCGCGCTGGTCACTCGACTCCAACGTCAGCGTGTGCCGATACAGCCTCAGAAAACCTGCGAACACCGCGGCCGAGCCGATCGCGTTGAACACCACCCGCCACCAGTGCATGCGTTGAAATTCCTCGGCCGTCTGCCTGAGCACGGCCGCCGAGTGCACGGCGGGGCCCTCGATGAAGAGGATCGTGTTGCGCGGCCAGAAGAACGCCATCGAGACCAGGCCCTCACTGACGATCATTGCCACGCTCAGCGCAATCCAGTAACGCGCTGGTCGCACGCGCCAGGCAGCGACGAGCGACGCCGCACCAAACACCCACGTCGAGAATCCCAACCGAGGGTAGAAATCACTCGGCGCCCGAATCGTCATGAACTCCAACGCCGTGGTCAACGACTTGGGAGGATCGTGAAAGACGTTCGGGTACACCATGAACGTCTCCAGCACGATGCTGCCGAGGAGAATCATCATCAGCCAGAGATATCCGCCCACTATGAAGAGAAAGACTCGCTGGCGATTCACCGAAGTGCCCTGGCGTGTCACACGACGTCGACGCGGGCCATCATGCTGTGGTCCTCGTGCTCGAGGTTGTGACAGTGGAGCAGGTAGCGTCCCTGTGGCCGCTCCAGCGAATGATGACTTCCACTTCCTCACCGTCTTCGATCGCCACGGTGTCTTTTCAGCCGCGTTCCTGCCGGAGAGGCGCGCGCCTGGCATGTTGAATCGCGCGATCGTGCCTGCCACGTATGCCGCCTTGTCGCTCGCAAGGGCCGGTCCGAAAGGACCGGCCCTACCACCAACGAAAGGACCGGCCCTACCACCAGCGGACGCCAGGGTCGGAGTCGTGAGCAGGACGAGCAGCGCCACTGCCGTGACGGCCTTCATGAGATTCTCCGGGTCTCGACAGTCGACACGACCGAACGCTCCACCGGGATGTCGTCCAGTTCGCGGAGCAGTGCGGCGTCATCGGCATCCCGGCGCACCGACTCTCCAAGCTGTCGGGCTGACGCTCGGAAGGTGGGGTTCTGGAGTACTTCTTTGACCGCCGCCGCGATCGCTTCGGGCGGCGCCGTCCGTTTGAGTGCGATGCCGGCGCCGCGTGCGGACACGCGGACCGCTGTATCGCCCTGATCCCGCCCGTGCGGTAGCAACACCATCGGCACGCCCGCCGCGAGCGTTTTCACGACAGTGCCATGTCCGCCATGCGTGATCACGGCGTCGGCATAGCGCAGCACCTCACGGTGCGGCGCGTGCGCGAGAACGGTCACGTTGGGCGCGGCGCTGAGTGCCGCGGGGTCGATCGCGGGGCCGGTCGTGACGATCCCGCGGACGGGTAACGTGCTCAGGGCCGCGATGGCGCGCGCAGTGAATCAATCTGATCCTGAAACGTGGAGGACATGGCGACGAGCACCAGCGGAGCACTGCCAGCAGGAGGTCTCCACTGTGACGCCTGAGACCAATCTGGATCGTCGAGCACAGGGCCGACGTATCGGACCGCAGCCGGCAGCGTCGCCGGAAAGTCGAGTGCGGGCGACGTCATGACGAGCTGCCGGTGTGCGCCGCGTAACTGATCGAACATGTGTGCGAGCGGCGCGAGGCCGTACGTGCGCCGCAGGGTGTTCAGACCCGTGAGGCCTTTGCGGTCCCACTGCCACTCGCCGATACGATTGAGAATTTCGTCGCGCACATGCCCGAGGAGACCGCGTGCCGGCCGGAGGCCGATGCCGAACGGTGGCAGTCCTCGCGCCGGCAGCGGATAGATATTGGGAAACAGCACGACGTACGGAATGCGCGTCGCTTCGGCGGCGACCATGCCGCCAAGGCAGAACATCGAACAGGCGACGAGCGCGGGCTGGCATCGATTGATGGCCTCCGCCACATCGGAGGCGTATCCCGCCGCGGGACCGACGAGCATCGTGTCGACCAGGCGATCGACGAGCTGCCATGGATACTTGCATTCCCAATCTCGCACTGGATCGTGCTCGGGCCGGCGATCCGTCCGGTTCAGCGCGCGAACCCAGCGCCGGAACTCCGCGCCCGTCGAGCGGACGTCGGGTGCGACGGAATCATCGGCGAGCACGTCCACCGCATGGCCCCGCTCGATGAGCCGCCGCACGGCATGGAGCTCGGGAGGCACGTTGCCACCGCCGTCCACCACAGCGAACAGGTACTGCCGGGGCTTCATTGGGTCCTCGGTGAAGACCGCCGGCGCCGCCCGGTTCCTGTGTCAGCGCGGTTAAGGATCCCGTCGACCAATTCGAGCATGACCCGCTCGGTGTCGGCGCGGGACAGCTGCAGGTCGCGGCGAAGGAGCTTCCAGACGTACACATCCGTGGCCGCATGTAGCGCGTGAATGGCTTGACGACGGGCGGCCGGCGCCTTCGGCAGGCGATCCGAAAAGATGCGATCGAGCCATGCCTGGTGACCGGCGCGTGCGCGATCGAGCAGCGGCGCCAGCGAGCCAAGACGCTCCGACGCCATCGCCCACCGTGCGGCGGGATCGCCGAACCGCTCGTACTCGCCGACCAGAATGGCGATCGCGCCGGGTTGGTCGTCCGGTACAGCTCTATCCCGCGCGTCCTGAGTCTGACGGCTGAGCACTTGCGCCGCCGCGGCTCCGACGTTCTCCTTCGAGGCGAAATGATTGAGAACCGTCTGATGTGAGACGCCCGCCGCCTCGGCGATGGCCACGAGCGTGACGTCTTCGTAGGCCTGCTCGAGCAGCAGTTTCAGGGCCGCCTGAACAATCCGTTC
>Ga0075430_100004106_pt1 | contig 12281 bp, 9 predicted proteins | sample RhiMetdeltSRZDD4_FD_75294 | JGI IMG/M metagenome (GOLD analysis project Ga0075430, IMG submission 75294) | Populus rhizosphere microbial communities from Tennessee, USA - Rhizosphere MetaG P. deltoides SRZDD4 | ecosystem: Host-associated > Plants > Roots > Rhizosphere > Soil | place: USA... | reverse complement strand
CTCGAGAGCTTCGCCTCCGACATCCACGCCCGCGATCACCGCATCAGGGGCCGCATGGCCGTGGACGCCGAAGGGCGCATCACTGCCATCGACATCGATGATCTCACGGGCATCGGCCCCTACTCGGTCTATCCGCGCACCAGCGCGGTGGAAGGCAACCAGGTGGTGAACCTGGTGGGGGGGCCCTACGACTTCGCCAACTACCGGGCGAGAACCACGGTGGTGTTCCAGAACAAGACGCCTACCTGCCAGTACCGCGCCGTCGGCCACCCCATCGCCACCGCTGTCACCGAGGGCCTGGTCGATCTTGCCGCGGAGGCCGCGGGCCTCGATCCCGTGGAATTCCGCCGCCGCAATCTGATGGCCGACGGCAGCTACCCGCGCACCTCGCCGGCCGGCATGAAGTTCGAGGGGCTCTCGCACGTGGCCTCGCTCGACAAGCTGCTGGCCATGATCGACTACCCGGTGCTGCGCGCGGAGCAGGATCGCCTGCGGGCTGAGGGCATCTACCGCGGCCTCGGCATTGCCGCCTTCATCGAGCTGACCAACCCGAGCCCCTTCATGTACGGCATCGGCGGGGCGCGCATCTCGGCCCAGGACGGCTGCACCGTGCGCATCGACCCGGACGGCTCGGTGGTGGCCGCCACCGGCGTCACCGAGCAGGGCCAGGGCACGGAAGGTGTCATCCGCCAGATCGTGGCCGAGGGCCTGGGCGTCCCGATCGAGCAGGTGCGGGTCGTCACCGGTGATACGCTCACCACGCCCTATGGCGGCGGTACCTGGGCCTGCCGCGGTGCCGGGATCGGCGGCGAGGCGGCGCTCCAGTCAGCCATCGCGGTGAAGGCGGCGGCGCTGGAGGTGGCCGGCGCCATGCTGCAGGCGCAACCAGAGGCTCTGGACCTCGTCAACGGCGACATCGTCGAGCGCGGCACGGGGCGGGCGCGGATGCCGCTTTCCGAGCTTGCCCGCATCGTCTACTTCCGCGGCGACACGCTGCCGCCCGACCTGCCGCGCGAGCTGATGCAGACGCGCCACTTCATCACCAAGCAGTACCCGTTCGCCTTCACCAACGGCATCCAGGCCGCCTACCTGGAGGTGGACATCGAGACCGGCCTGGTGAAGCTCCTCAAGCACTGGTGCGTGGAGGACTGCGGGCGCGTCATCAACCCGCTGCTGGTGGACGAGCAGGTGCGCGGCGGCATCGTGCAGGGCATCGGCGCGGCGCTTTACGAAGAGTGCCCTTACGCCCCCGACGGCCAGCTGCTGATCGGCTCCATGGCCGACTACCTGGTGCCCATGGCCGCCGAGATGCCCGATATCGAGGTGGGCCATGTGGAGACACCCACGCGCGAGTCGCTGCTCGGCGCCAAGGGCGCCGGCGAGGCGGGCACGGCGGGCGCCCCCGCCGCCATCATGAACGCCATCAACGACGCGCTCCGCCCCTTCGGCGCCAAGGTGCTTGCCCAGCCTTTCACGCCGGAGCGTATTCTCGCGGCGTTGGGTAAGATGCCGTAGGTTGGGTCAAGCGAAGCGCAGACCCAACACGTGCAAGCCTCTGCAATATGTTGGGTCTTCGGCTTCGCCTCGACCCAACCTACGGTCTAGCCCCGATTTTCAAATTGCGAGCAAGCGTTGGATGAGGTCGGCCATTGGCCGATTGAGCGTGCTGCCTTCCAAAGAGATGTATCCAGATCTCGAAAGAATGCCGTCCGATCACGCGGAAGCGAGTTGAAGGCTGATACCCAGGTGTGGCCGGGTGCCGTGCGCAACGCGAAGGCATGAAATCCCGGCTGGACGCCGGTGTGCCACCAATTCTTCCGGTTGTCAGGCAGCGTGCGAACCTGAACGCCGAGGCCGTAGAACGTTGGCTGCGCCTTGTCGCCTCCGGGCAGCATCGGACGCGACAACATTGCGCGGACGCTGGCGTCATTGAGCAAGCGTCGTCCGCGCTGGCCATCGATCGCCGATATGAAGCGGAGATAGTCGATCGGCGCTCCGATCCAGGCACCGTAGGCGTCCATCTCCTCGATGGCGGCGTATCCATAGGGCCGCTCCACCAGGTCCCGCGCAACGCCAGGCATCGCCTTGACCTTGGGTGCTCCCGGGTAGTCGTAGTAGGTGGCTTCGTCCGGCGCCGCGACGAGCGTCCTGCCCTGTATCAGGCCCGTTGCCGCTGCGGGGGCGAGCACATGGCGGCGCACGTACTCCACATACGACATTTCCGTGACGCGCTCGATGATGCGTCCCAGGATGCAGTAGCCCAGGTTCGAATACGCGAAACGCGAGCCGGGGTCGAAATCCAGTCGATCTTCCAGCACGACGCGCAGGGCAAGCTGGCAGGTGGGTGGTGGCTCGGCATTCTGCCGCGCAAGCGCCTCGCCCGCGCGGGGCATGAAGACGGGATCTCCAGAGAGCTCTCGGTCGAACCCACCGGTGTGTTGCAGCAGGTGGCGAACGGTGATTGCGTGCACGCGCGGATCGCGGATGGCCTTGAGGGGAGGGGCCAAATCCCCCAGCAAAGGCAGAACCCTATCGTCGAGGCGGAGGCGACCCTCTGCTACCAGCTGCAGAATGGCAACCGCGGTAATGGGCTTGGAGAGGCTGCCGAGGCGAAATCTGGTGCGTGGTGTGACGGGAGCGCCTGAGGCCCGGTCCGCCACTCCGTAGCCCCGCACCAGCAGCACCCGCCCGTTGTGCGATACCGCGAGTCCACCGCCCGGCAGCTCCCAGTCGCGGATGATCCGCATCATTGCGGTGTCGAACGGCTCAAAGCCAGGTGCAACGCATCCTGTGGGGCCGTTCGTAGGGCGCTCAGCGGACCCGGCCGGACCGCCCCATAGCGCCACAAATGCAAGAGCAGCAAGCCACCTTGTCCGCATGAGAGTACACTGTCTCGGCGTTCACACCAGCTCACGGCCCCCACTGGAACAGCAGCGCGCGGACCTTGCCATCGTCCTCCATGTAGATGCGGCAGATGGCGATGCCGTTCTCGAACTTGGCCTCGTAGACATCGCGTCCGCTCTGTCCCACGCCGCGGAAGGAGATCGACTGCAGCGCACCCACGGTCGCCAGCCGGCGCTGGATCCTGGCGAGCTGCGAGCGCGTGGCCAAGGCCAAGGGCTCCGACATCTCGTGGTACGCCGGCTGCCCCAGCTGGAGGGCCTGGATATGCCGGCGCAGGGCCGCCTCGCTGCCGGACAGGGGCGTGGGCTCCTTGAGCCGCTTCGCAAAGGCCTCCTGCGCCCCTTTGGCGTCGGCCTCCTCGATGCGCTTGGCGAGCCTGTCCATGCCGAACTGATGCAGGGTCAGGCTCGTCGCGCGGCCTTGCGGATCAGTCGCGAACGAGATCTGCGCCGGAACCCTGATTCGCTTGTAGAAGAATTTCTGCGGGCTCTCGGGATAGAGCGGCAGGAACTCCTGCCCCGTGAGCTGGACGTGCAGGCGGTCGCCCAGCCGTACGATGGTGAAGACCTTGAGCTGGTCCAGCTGGTAGTAGCCCACGTAGTTGTCGAATATCTTGGGATCGACGAACACCTCCGTCCGCGGCCTCGCCTGCTCCAGGCGCCGCGCCTCTGTCGGGTCCACGGGTGCCACGATCTCCGCTAGGCTCCGCTCCGGCCCCTGGGCTACGACCGTTCCCGCAGCAATCGCCGTCAGCGGGACAATGCCGGCCGCCAGCGCCCCCCACGTCCTCCAGTCCATCTTGCCCGGCAGGAGGCTCTCTCCCAGGATGCGCTCGACGCGGTGACGGACTGTCCGGGTCCGTGCCATCGCCAGAGTGACAGCCGAGCGGGTGGTCCCGCCGGCAAAGCCGAGCAGGATTTCGGCGTACCGCACGCGGTCGCCGATGTCCTGGATGGCCGCGGCGTCGCTCCTCGTCTCGGCCAGGTCCGCAATCCGGTCGTGGAGCCACCAGGCGAGCGGGTTGAACCAGAAGACAGCCCGGTTGAGGGAGGCGAGCGCCAGCACATAGAAATCGGCGCGACGTACGTGCGCGTGCTCGTGCGCCAGCACGGCGCGGCGTTGCGTCATGTCCCAGCCCGCGTGGCTCAGAGGCAGCAGGATCGTCGAGCCGAAGGTTGCCGGCACTGCAATGGCCGGATGCACGCGGATATCGCGGCCGTCGGTCCAATCCTCCCAGACCGGAGCAGCCGAGCGGCACAGCCTCCACATCAAGAGGCAGCCGAGCAGCCACCGCAGCACCAGCCATCCCGCCACCGCCACATAGAGCCAGGACGCGATGGCGAGCCAATCGACGGCTGGGGGCTCGGAGTTGGAAGCCGTCTCCGGCAGGGCCGGCGCGGCGAGCATCGGCGCGACGCGGGAGGCAAGGTCGGTCGGCAGGATCTCGGCCAGCGCCAGGCCGGGCGCCGGCAAGGCGAGCCGTGCCAGGGCGACGAGAAGGGGCATCGACAGGGAGGCGGCCAGCACCATCTGCCAGGCCGCCATCAGCACGTGCGGGTTGCGGACGCGCAGCGCCTTCAGCGCCAGCAGAACCACGACGAGGAGAAGCGCCGAGCGGACGGCGCCGTCCAGGACGATGGCCAGCATCATTTCCTCCCCTTCCGCTTGGCCTCTTCGATCTTCCGGGCGAGCAGGTCGAGCTGCTCCTTGTCGAGCATCCTGGCGTCCACGATGCCCATCAGAACCTCCTCGATGGAGCCGTTGCAGAACCAGTCCGCGACGCGGCGCACGGCCTTGGCCGCCACCCGCCGCCGGTCGTCGACGGCGCGGAAGACGTAGGTCCGCCCGTCGATGCTGTGGCTGACGAAGCCCTTCTCCTCCAGCCGCCGCAGCACGGTGCGGACCGTCGATTCCTTCAGCGGCCGGTCGAGCCGCTCCCGCACCATCTCGGCGGTGATCGGGGCATGCGCCCAGACCAGCTGCATCACCTCCAGTTCCAGCTCGCCCAGCTCGGGAAGGTCGTCGCTCATCGGCATGTCACTTGCGGCCCGAGCTGGAGCAGATGCGGCTGCAGTAGGCTGCGTTGCGGGGGTTAAGCCGTCCGTGCACCCGCCAGCAATGGTTGAAGCTCCTGTAGCTCCTGCGGTTGCCCACGCAGTCGACCGACTGCACCGCCTTCTCGACCAGCGGTCTGCCGGTCTTCCACACCGGCGCATGAGCCGCCGCGCCCAGTGCCAGGAACATGGACGCGAGCACACAAAGCAGGGTCTTGTACATCCGGACCTCCGCGAGCGTCTGTTATTGACGTTAACGCTACGCAATGTAGCATACGCGCCAACGAGTAGCAAGTAGGCCGGGTCGAGCGGAGCGAGACCCGACAACCCGGCAACCGCGGAGGAGCCGATGCACTACCGGCGCATGCATGTGCCCGGCGCCACCTATTTCTTCACGGTTGTGACCCATGAGCGGCCGCCGATCTTCGCCGATGCGCAGGCTGTGCGGCTCCTGGAGGCCGCAATCGGACGCGTCCGGGAGAAAAGACCCTTCACGATCGAAGCGCAAGTCGTCCTGCCCGACCACCTGCATGCGATATGGACGCTTCCCGACGGCGATTGCGACTATCCCACGCGCTGGCGCCAGATCAAGGAGGCGTTCACGCGTGGCCGGCGGCTGCCGGCTCGCGATGCCCGCCGTCGCGCGCGCGGCGAGCAGACCGTCTGGCAACACCGCTACTGGGAGCACCTGGTCCGGAACGATCGCGACCTCAGCGCACACGTCGAGTACATCCATTTCAATCCGGTGCGGCACGGGTTCGTGCGCGCGCCGCGCGACTGGCCGCACTCGACGTTCTCGGACTGGGTGGCGCGTGGCCTCTACGACGCGGATTGGGGACCGCAAGGGCCGCCGGAGCTGCCGGCGTGGGCGGGGCATGAGTATGCCCGGTCGACGTACGCCGGGTCGAGACGCAGGTCGGGCCGAGACGTAGGTCGGGCCGAGACGTAGGTCGGGTCGAGCGCAGCGAGACCTGACCTGCGACACCGCCCGGACATGTTGGGTCTCGCTCCGCTCGACCCAACCTACGCGACGGTCACCCCGATACCGCGGGCGTAACTGCTTTTGCTGGCGTGCTTGCGATGGGCCTGAGATGAGAATCCGCTTGGTAGGGACCAAGCCGCGATCCTCACTTCCGCCACGTGAACAGCGCGGAGGTCGCGTAGTTCCAGACGGCGCCGACGAGGATGCCGCTGATGCCCGAGACCCACCAGGCGTAGTTCTGCTCGACGAACAGGAAGTTGGCGATGCCCACGTTGGCCACGGCGCCGACGGAGCATACGGCGTAGAAGCTGGCGAGCCCAAGCAGCACGCGGCCGAGGCCCTTGAGCCGCTTGTCCCTGTAGGTCAGCGCATTGTTCAGGAAGAAGTTGCCGGCGATGGCGATGGCGGTCGCGGTGGTCTGAGCAGGGAGGAAGGCAACGCCGAGGTTGAGCGCTGCGACCAGCACGGCCATGTGCAGGAGGACGCCGATCGAGCCCACCGCCGTGAACATGAGAAAGCGCACCGGCAGCCAGCGGCCGACGAGCTTGTCCAGGAGCAGCGCCACGTAGTCCAGCACCACCAGGCTGTCGAGCTTGCTCTCCCCGCTGCGGCGCAGGCCGAAGACGTAGGGCACCTCCTTGATGCGCGCTGGCGCGGGCGAGGACGCGAGAATGTCGAGCAGGATCTTATAGCCCTCCTGCGAGAGGCGGCGCACGGCGGCGTCGAACATCTCGCGCTTCAGCATGAAGAAGCCGCTCATCGGGTCGGTGAGGTGGCATCCCCTGAGCACCAGGCGCGACAGTCCGGTGGCTACCCGGCTGATGGTGCGGCGGCCCTGGCTCCAGTCGCCGAGACCGCCCTCGGCGAGGTAGCGCGAGCCGACCACCACGTCGGCCTCGTCCTGGCGCAGGATCTGGAGCATGGGGCCGAGCAGCCGCTCGTCGTGCTGCAGGTCGGCGTCCATGACGGCGATGTAGGGGGCGAAATTGCTCTGGATGCCCTCGACCACCGCCGAGGCCAGCCCGCGCCGGCCGAGCCGGCGCACGCAGCGCACGCGCCGATCGGCGGAGCAGGCCTGCCGCAGCGCCTCGATGGTGCCGTCGGTCGAGTCGTCGTCGACGAACACGACCTCCCAGCGGACGCCGTCCAGCGTATGGGCCAGTTTCTCCAGGAGCGGGGCGATGTTGTCGCGCTCGTTGAAGGTGGGGATGACGACAACGAGCTCGGGGGCGATGGGCTCGGTCCGTGTCTCGGACCGCCTGGCGTCTGCTGGCGCATGAAGCTGCATTGTGTCGTTGTCCCCCGGCGGTGCGGTGGCGGCAGTTTTCGCACAAGCCAGGAGCTTGTCCAGATGCCGGTCCAGCTCGGCCAAGGAGAAGCAAGGCCGAGACCAGGAAAGTTGTGGGGTAGGGCAGACAGGCAGCAGGCGAGGGCAGAATGTTGTTTTCTCTGTTTTTCTTGACTATGTTCTTGATATGTTCTTTGGTCCGAATCCAAACCCGCCAAACATACAGGCTCTCCGACCCGGCCATGCGTTGTCTCGCCAACATCGACGATGCTCAAGTTCGCGAGGCGGTATTCCCCAAGGAACGCCTGCAGGAGCGTCTGGCGGCCCTCAGGAAGGCCATGGAGGGCCTGCCGGCGGCCAAGACAGGGCAAGGGGCTGAAGGCCAAGCTGCCGCTCCAGCCCCCCTCCAGGGCCTTCCTGAGAGCCGCTGCCTGCGCGGGCTGGATTGGGGGTTGCCGGCAGAGCTGCCCTGCGGTGCCCTCAACGAGGTCGTGGCCAGCCATGCCGACCATCCGGCGGCGTTCGGCTTCCTGTTTACCTTGATGGTCTTGGGTCTGAAAGGGGGGCAGACCCCTTTCCTCATGCGTCCCGATCCTATTGCGACCAGAGTCGAAAGGGGTCTGCCCCCCGCCAACGGCCTCGAGTTGCAGTCGGGGCCAGCCGTGCTCGTCACGGCCCGTCGCGCCCTGATGGATTTCGGAGAGCCTTACGGGCACGGCCTCGCTCAGCTGGGCCTGGATATGGGCCGGCTGATCCTGGTCGAGGCCAGGACCGACAAGGACGCCCTGTGGGCGATCGAGGAGACGCTGAGGTCCAGGGTTCGGCCGGCCATGGTGGCGGGCGCCCTGGCCGGCGGGCTCGACCTTACGTCGAGCCGCCGGCTGAACCTGGCGGCGGCGCCGCAGCGCACGCCGCTCGTGCTGCTCAGCGGGAGCAAGGCGGTGGGGACGAGCGCGGCAGCCGCGCGCTGGCGCATCGCCGCGGCGCCGGCGGCCCGCGACCGCTTCGGTGCGCTCGCCGCGCCCCGCTGGCACGTCACGCTGGAACGCAGCCGGCTGGGCAGTCATCGAGGGCCCCCCATGAATCGCCCGATGCATCGCCCAATGAATCAACCTGGCACCTGGCTGATCGAGTGGAACCATGTCGCGCATCGTTTCCGTGTGGTTGCCGGACTGGCCGATCGCCCGCCTGCTGCGGACGCAGGCCTGCTTCGCGCCGGCTGACACTCTCAATCCGCGATTGGATCCTGGGACCCCGCTGGTGCTGGCCGCCCCCGGCAAGGGCGGTGCGCGTCTTGTCGCCCTCAACCAGGCTGCCAGGCAGAGCGGGCTCGTCGCCGGCGACCTTCTCTCCAACGCCCGCTCCAAGGTTCTCGACCTGCAGGTCCATGCCGCCGATCCGGCGGCCGACGCCGCTGCGCTGCACCGCTTGGCGTTGTGGGCCATGCGCTATGCTCCGCTGGCCGCCCCCTGGGACGCGGCCAGCGGCGCCGACGGCCTGTTCATCGATATGACCGGTGCGGCCCACCTGCTCGGGGGCGAGGCGCCGCTGCTTGCAGATCTGAGCCGGCGCCTCGGCGCCTTTGGCCTCGCCCCGCGGCTCGCCATCGCCGGCACCCCCGGTGCGGCCTGGGCGCTCGCCCGGTTTGGCCAGCAATCGGCAGTCGGCAATCGGCAATCGGCAATCGGGTATCGTCCTCCTCTGCCGACTGCCACTCGGACACCGGGCCCCATCCTCGCCCCCGGCGCGGAGGCCGAGGCGCTGCGGCCCTTGCCGCTCGCCGCCCTGCGTCTGCCCAAGGCGACCCTGTCGCTGCTGCGGCGCCTGGGGCTGCGCCGCATCGGCGACGTGATCGATCAGCCGCGGGCGCCGCTGGCCGCTCGCTTCGAGGCCCTGCTCCTGCGCCTCGACCAGGCGCTGGGGCGCGTGCCCGAGCCGCTCGTCCCTGCCGTCCCCCCGCCGATCTATCAGGCGCAGGCCGCCTTCGCCGAGCCGATTGTCAGCCACGAGCACGTGCTGGAGGCGGCTACGCGGCTCTTGGATCGTCTCGCCGAAGATCTCGCGCGCGATGCCGTCGGCGCGCGCTCCCTGCGTCTCATGCTTTTTCGAGTGGATGGCCGGGTGCAATCGGTGGAGATCGGCCTTGCTGCGCCCAGCCGCGACGCCCGGCACATCGCCCGCCTCATGGGCCTGCGTCTCGAGCGCGTGGCCGATGCCCTCGATGCTGATTTCGGCTTCGAGGCTGTTGCTCTCCACGTGCTCGTCGCCGAGCCGCTGGCGGAGCGCCAAGCCGGCCTGAGCATGGACGAGGCGGCGGCCTCACCGGAGGCCCTGGCCCAGCTCATCGACCGCCTGCAGCAGCGACTGGGTCGTGGCGCCGTGCGCCAGCTCCAGCCGCACCAGAGCCACATTCCGGAGCGGGCGATACGGGCATGCTCTCCCTCTCCCCGCGCAACGCCGACCTCGCGACAGACTTCAACAGCGCGGGGAGAGGGTCGGGGTGAGGGGCAGCCACACGCTCCGACGTCGGCGTCTGTTGCTGCCCCTCACCCTAACCCTCTCCCCGCAAGCGGGGAGAGGGAATCCGGGCAATGGATCACCGACACGCCCCGCCCTCTCCTCCTGCTGCCCCGTCCGGAGCCGGCGGAGGTGGTGGCCCTCATCCCGGAGGGGCCTCCACGGCAGTTCCGCTGGCGCGGCGTGCGCCACCAGGTCGTCCACGCGCAGGGGCCGGAGCGCATCGCGCCGGAATGGTGGCGCCTCGAGATGGGGTCAGACCCCTCGCTTCTACCTCTGGGTGGAAACTCGGCGGCGGAGGCGAGGGGGCTGACCCCGTCCCCGGCGGAGCGCGACTATTACACCGTCGAGGACAGCGCCGGCCGCCGCTTCTGGCTCTGCCGCGCCGGCCGCTACGACCGCGGCGAGGCTCCTCCGCAATGGTTCATCCACGGGGTATTCGGATGAAGATGGGCGTAGGTCGGGTCAAGCGAAGCGCAGACCCAACACATTCGAGCTTCCGTGCTCCAGTGTTGGGTCTCGCTGCCGCTCGACCCAACCTACCCCGCAATCTTCTCTCGCGCCGCCTGGGCAAGAAACGCGGAGCGCGTGAGCCCTCTTGCGGAAGCCGCGGTGTCGATTTGATCGACCAGCGCCTTGTCGAGCGAGATGTTGATCCGAACCGTTCGTCCGGCATCGGCAAGCAGGGGGACAGCGAACAGCACAGCGCCGCCTTCGATCGATGCGGCGACATCGTCGTCGGCCAGAACCTCGTCGATGGAGCGCGGCGGCGACACACGACGGCCCGCGCTCTCGACGGCTTCCGAGTGCTGACGCAGCGCCGCGGCCGCGTTGGCGACCGCCTCGTCCAGCGTGTCACCGGCCGAGAAGCAGCCCTCCACATCCGGGAACCAGACGCCGAACGCACTGTCCGGCTCCTTCTCTATGACGGCTACGTAGTTCATCTCTCGATCGCTCTCGCAAGCGTGTCAGGGTCGCCAACCAGCGAGCTTGTAGATCCGCCGTACGAGCTCTGTTGGCAAATCCCGTCTCGGATGAGTGACAGTGATGATCTTCTCCTTGTTGGGATGCTTGAACGTGTGATGGTCTCCGTTCACTCGATCCAGCACCCAACCGTCCTGCTCCGGCATCCTGATCAGCTTGCGGCTGTCTCGTTCCCATCTGAAGCCTCGCCACCTCGAAACAAAGATCGTTGCGGCGACCGCCTCCAAAGCAGACGCCGCGCCTTCGATTTCGGGATGGATTCGGCCCCAGGGGCCCTCTCTTCAACCACTTCGTGTGTAATATAATAAGTATTATGACCGAAAGATCAAGTTCTCACAGCGCCTTCGCCGAGCTCATCGCGGCCACCAACTTCTCGTTCCTGCGCGGGGCCTCGCATGCGCGCGAGATGGTCGGGCAGGCGGCGGCGCTGGGGCTCGCCGCCATCGGCATTGCCGACCGCAACACGCTGGCGGGCGTCGTGCGCGCCCACACCGCCGCCAAGGAGCACAAGGTCCGCCTGCTCGTGGGTGCGCGCCTCGTAACGATGGATGACTCCTCTGGGGGCTTCGAGGCGGTGTGCTATCCCACTGATCGCACCGCCTACGGCCGGCTGTGCCGGCTGCTGACCGACGGCAACCGCCGCGCCGTCAAGGGCCAGTGCCATTTCAGCTTCGCGGAGATGCTGGCGGCGAGCGAAGGGCAGATCCTCATCGCCATCCCGCCGCGCGATCTCTCCCCCGCTTTCATCGAGCGCCTGAGCACGCTTGCCGCCGCCGCGCGCGGTCGCATCTATCTCGCCGCCGCCTTCGCCTATCGCGGCGACGAGCGCCGCCGGCTGGGCGAGCTGAACGAGCTGGCCGCGCAGACCCGCGCGCCGCTCGTCGCCACCACGGATGCGCTCTACCACAGCCCTGCACGACGGCCGCTCGCCGACGTGCTGGTCTGCATCCGGGAGAAATGCACGATTGCCGAGGTCGGCTATGCGCTGGAGGCCAACGCCGAGCGCCATCTGAAGCCGGGCGCCGAGATGGCGCGCCTGTTTTCAGCCTACCCGCAAGCCGTCGTCCGTACGCTCAAGATCGCGGAGCGCATCGGCTTCACGCTCGACGAGCTGCGCTACGAGTACCCCGAGGAGCCGGTGCCTGCGGCCAAGACCCCGCAGGCGCACCTGGAGGACCTGACGTGGGCGCACGCGCAGGGGCGTTTTCCCGGCGGCATCCCCGACACCGTGCGCGCCATCCTGGAGAAGGAGCTGGCGCTGATCGCCCGCCTCGACTACGCGCGCTATTTCCTCACCGTCTACGACATCGTGCGCTACGCCCGCGAGGAGGCGAAGCCGCCGATCCTGTGCCAGGGCCGCGGCTCGGCCGCCAACAGCGCGGTGTGCTACTGCCTCGGCATCACCTCGGTCGATCCCACCCGAATCGACCTGCTGTTCGAGCGCTTCATCTCTGCCGACCGCGGCGAGCCGCCCGACATCGACGTGGACTTCGAGCACGAGCGGCGCGAGGAGGTGATCCAGTATCTCTATTCCCGCTACGGCCGCGAGCGC
>Ga0075430_100004104_pt1 | contig 12283 bp, 12 predicted proteins | sample RhiMetdeltSRZDD4_FD_75294 | JGI IMG/M metagenome (GOLD analysis project Ga0075430, IMG submission 75294) | Populus rhizosphere microbial communities from Tennessee, USA - Rhizosphere MetaG P. deltoides SRZDD4 | ecosystem: Host-associated > Plants > Roots > Rhizosphere > Soil | place: USA... | reverse complement strand
CCCCGATCGCGAGCCAGGTCAGCGCCTCGCGCGTGTAGGAGGCCACCATCCGCTCGGTCTCGGCCTTCAGATCGAGGTAGGCGAGCGCCGGGTCGCCCAGGGCCGTCACCGCCTCCCGCACCGCGCCGGGCGAGCGCACGTCGCTCAACAAGGCGAGGCCGTGCCAGACGCCGCGGCGCTTGAACAGGAGCGGCTCGAGCCGCGCCGCCAGCACCGGCGCTGCGGCGAAGTCGGCGGGGACCACGGGCCGCAGCGCCCGCTGGGCCGCGACGTCGGCGAGGAAGGGGGCGAACGCCTCGGGCCGGAACGGGGTACCCGCGACCGCCGCGTCGACGCGCCGGGCGAGCTCGTCCGGACTCGGCAGGACGCTTTGCCGGGCCATTTGGGTGCGCCGGCTCGGGAGATACCGGCTGGGCAGCTCCGCACCCCCGATCGCACCCCGCCGAACCAGGTCCGCGACAACGTCCTCCAGGCGCTCCGAGGCCTGCAGCACCTCTTCCGCGCTCTCGCCCGTGATCGCGATCAGGTGCCGGACGTCGGGTGCGCCGAGCTGCCGGCGCAGCTCCTCGTCCAGCGCGCGCGCCGACGGTGGCACGGCGCTCAGTCCGTCCAGGTCCCTCTCCCAGACCGGACCCCCGCCGAGCACGAGGTAGGCCGCCGCGAGCGCCACCGAGGCCGCGAGCCAAGCGCGCCGCCGCTGCAGCCCCGCCGCCGCCGCGAGCCAGCCGGGCGTCACCTGCTGACCGCGGAAGGCCACGTCCTCGACCAGGAGCGGAAGGCCGAAGCGCGTGGTCAGGGCGGCGGTCAGGAGCCCGACTGCCGAGAACAGCCCGAGCTGCGAGAGGCCGGGGAAGCTGGAGAGCAGCATCGCGACCAGCCCGATCGCTCCGGTCGCGGCGGCGAGCGCCATGGTGGGCCAGATGCGGCGCGCGGCGCCGCGCGTGCTCTCGCTCGCCCCGCGCTGCCCGATCAGGAGCAACGGGTAGTCGGCGGCCACGCCCAGCATCGTCAAGCCGAAGCCCAGCGCGATCGCGTGCACGAAGCCGTGGACGAGCTGGACGGCCAAAGCACCGGCGATCAGGCCGGCGAGGAGCGGGATCGTGGCCGCCGCCAGGACGTAGGCCGAGCGGTGCCGCCAGAGCAGGAAGGCGGTCACGAGCAGCGCGGAGAGTGCTGAGATCAGGTGCACGTCGCGGCGGATCGCCTCCGCGGCCTCGACCGCGAACACGCCAGGGCCGCTCAGCAGGAGCCGCGCGGTACCCGGCCCGCTGCGGGCGAAGGCGGTCCGGACCGCGTCCAGCGCCGCCCGGCCGGCGGCGGCGTCGAGGGCACTCGCCTTCGCGGTTGCCACCAGCAGCGCCCGGTCGGCCCCGGCGGCAAACCAGACGCCGCCCTCGCGCAGCTCGACCCGGCTCTGACCGAGCCAGACCTGGCCCAGCGCCAACCAGGCGCCGATCGGGTCGGAAAAGCCCAAGCGCTTGACCAGTGGCGCGGTCGAGCCGCGGAGCTGCTCGAGCAGGCCGCCGAGCCGGGTGCCAAGGCCCTCGACCGTGAAGGCGTTGGCCGTGGTGGCGCTCGACAAGAGATAGCGGCGGTCCAAGAGGAAGCGCTGCTCGGCCGCGGCCAGGCTCTGCGCCTCGTTGCCGACGAGGCCGAACAGCGGCAAGGCGCGCAGATCGGCCGCGAGCGCCCGGCTGATCCGTGCCAGCTCCGCCGGCGGAGCGCCCTCGAGGCCGATCAGGATCAGGGACGCCGCGGCGCCCGAGCGCAGCTCGTCGAGCAGGAGCCGGGCGGCGGGGGTCTCGCCCGGCGGGAGGAAGTCGGTCACGTCGGCCCGGACCGTCACCAGCTTGGCGACGAGCGCTGCCCCGACCAGCGCCAGGGCGAGCAGCACGCCGAGGACCGGGAAGGCACGCCGGAACGTCACCTCGGGTCGGGCTCGATCGCCATCCGCGCGACGTCGCCGTCGGGCTCGATCGTCTCGACGCGGCGCAGCTCGGTCTCTCGGCCGTCGATCCGCACCACCTTGACGAAGGCCCGCACGCGCTCGTCGACCGGCACCAGCGTCAGCCGCCAGCCCTCCTCCCCCTCGCCTGTGCTCTCGAAGCCGACACTGTAGTAGCGATGCAGCGCCGCGAGGTCGCCCGAAAGCGTGCCGCGGACCGCCTCGACCAGGCCCCGCAGCTCCGGTGCCACGTCGAGGCCGACGGTGCGGCGCACGCCCTCCGCGGGCTTGGCGTAGGTCAGCCGGTCGCCGTCGACGACGATCTCCTCCACGAAGGGCTCGCTCGTGCGCTTCTCGACGCGGTCCGGGGCCAGGTAGAGGAGCGAGCCGCTGCTCACGAGCGGCACGGTGAGGCCCGAGATCCTCTTCTCCTCGCGGAAGGCGCTACGGACCTCCCGGACCCGGGACAGGGCCGCCATCAGGGTGCCGATCTCGGCCGCCGCGGCCGGGGGTGTCGTGCCGACGCCGCCGCAGAGCATGGCCGCGAGCAGCAGGCAGCTGGCGGCCGAGATCGGCGGCGCCGGCGGTCGATGCTCCATCCTGGTCGTTCCAGAAGTCGTAGAAGTTGAACCAGTTGTAGGGGTGTGCTCGGGCCGCCGCCTCCAGGTGCCGGGCGTAACGCTGGACCCAAGCGGCCAAGTCCGCCCGCCGCCGGTCGGCGCGACCCAGCTCGACCCGCTCGGCGAAGGGCTCGAAGCGGACGTCGTAGCGCCGGCCGCCGCGATGGACGCCCGAGAACAGGATCACGGGCGCTCCGAGCACGGCGGCCAGAACCATCGGACCCACCGGCATCGGGGCGGGTCGGCCGAGGAAGTCCACCGGCACCACCTTGTCACCGAAAGTGATCCGGTCGCCCAGCAAGCCGACCAGCTCGCCGGCCGCCAGCGCCTCCTTCACCCGCAGGAGGGCCGCGGGCGCCCCGATCGGGATCACGCCCGCCGCCCGGCCAGGGTTGAGCCGATCGAGCACGGCGTTCACCCGCGCCGCGTTCTCCTCGTACATCAGCGCCCGCACCGGCACCGGGCAGCCCCGGTCGGCCAGGGCCCGCAGCACCTCGAAGCTGCCAAGGTGGGCACCCAAGAGGATGCAGCCCTGCCCGGCGGCGACGCGATCCTCGACGTGCTCGAGCCCCTCGACCCGGATGTCGTAGCCCGACAGCCGACCCGTCAGCAGGAACGGGCGGTCGAGGATGGTGGCGGCGAAGGTGAGGTGGTGCCGGAACAGATCGCCCCAGCTCGGCCGGCGGCCGAGCGCTGCCGTCAGGAACCGCCGCGACGCGGCGCGCGAGGCGGGCGAGGACAGGAAGAAGTAGGCCGTGATCGGGTAGAGCAGGGCGCTCCCGACGCGCCAGCCGAGCCGCAGCGCCAGCCCCGCCATGAACCGGGTCAGGAGCTGGCTGCCGCGCTCGGGCCGTCGTGCCCAGCCAAGGCTAGCCATGCCCGGGGGCCGCCGTCCCGCAGCGTGCCGTGCCCGAGAGGACGTGCCGCTCGCCCGAGGCGCAGGCGAACGCCAAAGCACCGTTTTGGGGCTCACCCACGAGCACGGCCACGGGCTCTTCCGGCAGCACGGGTGTCAGGAACTTGACCCGGGCCAGCCGGAACGGGGCCGCGATCGCGCCCTCGGCGGCGATCGCGCTCAGCGCCTCGTCGAGCAGGACCACGCCCGGCACGATCGGCCGGCCGGGGAAATGGCCGGCCAGGGCCGGGTGATCGGCGGGGACGCGGAACCGGTGGACGACCCTCATGAAAGCTCGGGGTGGCGCCGCCGCCGCGCGGCGTCGCGGTGGAGCTCGGCCAGGACCGCGCGCACGATCTTGCCGACGTCGTTGCGCGGCAGGGCCGGCACCTTCACCACCCGGCGTGGCAGGAACGGCGCCTCGACCCGGGCGCGCAACGCCGCGGCGATCTCGGCTTCCGAGCGGTGCGGGGCCACGACGAAGGCGCTCAGCCGGGCCGCGGCGTTGGTGTCGAGATCGTCGGGCGCGAAGAACGTGCCGTCCTCGACCCCGTCGATCGCGCACAGAATCGCGTTGAGGCCGGCCAGTGACGCCCGCTTGCCCGCCAGCTTGACCAGGTCCGCCCGGCGCCCGAGCAGGCGGAACGAGCCCCCGTCCAGCACCTCGACGCGGTCGGCGAGCAGCACCTCGCCCGGCAGGTGCGCGACGCCGACGGCGGCACCTTCCTCGCCCTCCGGCCGCAAGGTGACCGTGCGGTAGGCCCGCCAAAGCTCGCCCTCGACCGTGCGCCGGCTGGCGATCGAGCCCACCTCGGTGGCGCCGAAGATCTCGAGCACGCGCGTCTTCCACGCCGCCTCGGCCTCGCGCGCGAGCTCGACCGGGAGGGGGGCCGTGGCCGAGATCACCGCTTCCAGCGACGGGAGCGCCTGGCCCGCGGCGAGCAGCGTGCGGATCTGCAAGGGCGTCGTGACCAGGACCCGGGGCGCCGGTGCCGCTTCCAGCGCCCGGACGACGTCGTAGGGGAAGAAGGTGCTGCCGGCGTAGCTGGACACCGCCGCGTGCAGCGGCAGGAGGACGGTGGTCTCGAAGCCGTACATGTGCTGCGGCGGGACCGTGCCGACGATCGAGGCCGCCGTGCCTGGACCCGAAAAGCCGAACCGGTCGGCCGCCGCCTCGCTGCAGGCGACCAGCGCCCCCCAGGGCTTTGCGTGCAGCGCCGGCGCGCCGGTGCTGCCGGAAGTGGCGACGACGGCGGCGATCCGCCGGGCCGGCACCAGCGGCACGGCCCCAGGCCGGCGTCGCCGCTCCTCGAGCCGCAGCGGCGCGTGCTCCACCCCCGGCAGCGGCAGCCGGTCGGCCTCGTCGCCGATGGCGTAGGCCTCGGGGTAGGCGGCCACGAGCTGCTCGAGCGCGTGCGGGGTCCGGTCGCTGGAGAGCAGGCTCACCTGCCCGCGCACCAGGACCGCCGCGAACGCGACCAGGAAGCGGTAACGGTCGCTGCACAGGTTCAGCGCGTGGCCGCGCTCCGGGAGGCGCTCGGCGGTGGCCTCCACGTCGAGAAGGAACCGCTCGCGGGTGACCGTCTCGCCCGTCGCCCGCCGGAACAGGATCTCACCGGCCGCGCGGCCGGTGAGCGGGAGCAGGCCCGCGCTGGCCGAGTCGGAAGCAGCGCCTTCGCTCATGCCGGGCCGATGCCGCCGCGCTAGACCTTCGCGTCCGGTCGCGCGCGGTGCTTCGCGACGTGGCCCGCGAGGCTCCGCAAGGAGGCGAAGATCCGGTGGTTCTGCTCGTCGTCCGATTTCAGCTCGAAGCCGTAGCGCCGCGAGATCGCGAGCGCGATCTCGAGCGCGTCGATCGAATCGAGGCCGAGGCCGTCGCCGAACAGGGGAGCGGTCGGGTCGATCTCGTCCGCGGCCATCTCCAGGTGGAGCGTCTCGATCAGCAACGACGCCACCTCGAGCTCGATCGGCGAAGAGGAACCCAACCTCTAGTCTCCCAACCTTTGGCTGCATCGACGAAGGCAAGGGAACCGCGCCCCGCCCACCCGAGCGAGGGTCTTTTGCCCGCCCGTCGATGCCGCGCGAACCTACCCGGTTCGCCCCCGTCCCGCAAGATTCCCCCATCCGAGGTTGACGGCGTCTCGAGGTTGCAGGAGAGCTGCGGGCGTTCGTTCGACCCGAGGGGCCGTCCGGCCGAGCGGAGCAGAGCAGGGGATGAGCGGGGGAGATCCGGTGCCGGAGGAGGAAGGATCAGCGGGTGCGGGGATCGCCGCCGCCGTCGCGCCCCACCCGCCGCTCACGAGTTACTACCGCTCGGCGGAGGAGCGGCCGGCCTATGTCCGCGCGCTGTTCGACCGCACGGCCCGGCACTACGACCGCATCAACGCCTTGATGTCGCTCGGCTGGGGTCGCCGCTACCGACGGGAGATGCTGCGGTCCGCCGGCCTGCGGCCGGGCATGGCCGTGCTCGACGTCGCGGTCGGCACCGGCCAGGTCGCCGGGGAAGCCCGCCGCCTGCTGGCCGGCCGCGGCACGGTCGTCGGGCTCGACGCGAGCGAGGGCATGCTGGCACGGGCGCGCAGCGCGGGTGCCGCCGACGCCTTGGTCCTGGGCCGTGCCGACGCGCTGCCCTTCGCCGACGGCAGCTTCGATCTCGTGAGCATGGGCTACGCCCTACGGCACATGGCCGATCTGGCGCTCGCGTTCGGCGAGCTGGGCCGCGTCCTCGCCCCGGGCGGGACCCTGCTCGTGCTCGAGCTGACCCCGCCGCGGCATCGGCCCGGCCGCGCGTTGCTGCGGGTCTACCTGGGCCGTGTCCTGCCCCTGGTCTCGCTGCTCACCACGGGCAGCCATGACGCCCGGACCCTGATGCGCTACCACTGGGACACGGTCGAGGCCTGCGTGCCGCCCGAGACCATCCTGGCCGCGATGCGGGGCGCCGATCTGACCCACTCGCGCTGCGACGTGCAGTTCGGGTTCTTGCGCGCCTACGTCGGGCGAAAAACGCAGCGCCGCCGCCGGGATTCGGACCAGGTGCCACGCGCCGACGACGGCGCGATGCCGGACGGTGATCATGGACACCAGAAGCAAGGTCGATGAAGCGTTGCTTCTCCTCAACAAGATCTTGGATTATATCTTTTTGTATTTTTTTCTCTTGCTCTTCGCTATGATGGCCTTGACCTGGAGCTTGACCGGGTCGCTTCTTTATTTTGTCCTTCCGCCCAAGGTCAGCCGGCGCATCGGGCCGGCCCTGGTCACGGGATTCGCCCGACGCTACATCGCCCTCTTGAGCGCCGGCGGGAAGGTCAAGTTCGACCTCGCCGAGCTGGACGCGCTGCAGGGCGAGGCCGGCGGCCTCGTCATCGCGCCCAACCACCCGTCGATGCTGGACGCGGTGATGATCGTCTCGCGCCTGCCTCGGGTGGTCTGCATCGCCAAGGCCCAGCTCTGGGACAACCCCTTACTCGGGGGCGGCATGCGGATGGCGGGCTACATCCGCAACGACGCGCCGGTCAAGCTGACCAAGCTCGCCGCCGCGCGGCTCGAGGAAGGCCAGCAATTGCTCTTGTTCCCGGAAGGGACGCGGACCACGCGCCGACCGGTGAACGGCTTTCGCGGCGGCTTCGCGCTCACGGCCAAGCTGGCCGGCGTCCCGGTGCAGACGGTGTTCATCGAGGCGAGCTCGCCCTTCCTCGGCAAGGGCTGGCCTCTCTTCAAGAAGCCCGACTTCCCGGTGGTCTACCGCGTGCGCCTGGGCCGGCGCTTCAAGGTCGAGGGTGAGGTGAAGCCGTTCATCGCCGCGCTGGAGCGCTATTTCCGCGACGAGCTGAGCGGGGCGGCGGCGGCCTCACGCTCGCTGGTGCTGCCTTGACCCGGCCTTCGGCCACCCACCTCGTCCTGATCCCGAGCTACGACACGGGCCCGCGCGTCCTGACGACGGTGCGAGAAGCGCGCGCTTTTTGGGACCCGGTCTGGGTCGTGATCGACGGCAGCACCGACGGGACGGGCGAGGCGCTGCAAGAGCTGCAGCGCGACGACGCCAGCCTGCGGGTGCTCGTCAAGCCGCGCAACGAGGGCAAGGGGGCGGCCGTCCTGGACGGGGCACGGGAGGCGCGGGCGCTGGGCTTCAGCCACGTGCTGACCATGGACGCGGACGGGCAGCACCCGGCGGCGCGCGTCCCCGCCTTCATGGCGGAATCCGCGCGCCGCCCGACCGCCATGATCCTGGGGGTGCCGGTGTTCGACGCGCAAGCTCCCCGCGTGCGGGTGCAGGGCCGCAAGATCTCGAACGGGTGGGCCAAGGTGGAGACGCTGGGGGCGGATCTGGGCGACGTCCTGTTCGGCTTTCGGGTCTACCCGATCGACCCGCTGATCGCGGTGATGGACGAAAGCCGCTGGATGCGGCGGTTCGACTTCGACCCCGAGGCGGCCGTGCGCTTGTGCTGGCGCGGCGTGCCGTGGGTCAACCTGCCGGCACCGGTGTGCTACCTGAGCGCGCGGGAGGGCGGCGTGTCGCACTTCCGCTACGGCCGCGACAACCTGCTGCTGACCGGGATGCACACCCGCCTGGTTCTCGGGGCCGTCCGCCGGCTGCCGTCGCTCCTGCGGCAGCGTCGGGCCCGGCGGGGCGGCGCTACCCCGGCAACGGGCTCGCCATCGGCGGGGCCGGGGCCGGGATGAACGGGTGGGCCGAGGCGCGCAGCCCGTCGTGCAGGTCCCGGAACGGGGCCGTCCGGCGGCCGCGCAGGATCGCGTCGAGGCGGTGCAGGGTCAGCCCGCGGTTCCACCACAGAAAGAAGCTCGTGAGCAGGCCGGTGCCCGGCAGCCGCCGGAACGGCTCGTCGGTGTCGAAGTCGTACGGATGGCAGTAGGTCCACACGACGTCGGTCGAGCGGCTCCGCGACGCCTGGCGCAGGCGCCAGGGCGGCAGGTAGCGCAGGTACATGCCGCCCAAGAACGGCAGGCGGAAGAACCCGACCCGGCCCACGGGGCACGGCAGCTCCAAGAGCCCGTTGGGCCAGCAAAACGGCGTGGTCGGCGCGCCGGCCCAGCCGAAGCCGAAGCTTCTTGCCGGGACGACGCTCGAGGAGTAGGCGAAACCGGCCTCGACCAGCACGTCGAGCACCCAGGCGCTCGCCGGCACGAGGGAGAACAAAGGTGCCCGAAAGCCCAGGACGGGCGTTCCGGCAAGGTCCTCCAGGAGCCGTTTGCTGGCGGTGATCCGGCGGCGAAAGGCGCGCGGGTCGTCGGCCGGCAGCGGTCGGTGGCGGTGTGAATGCGAGGCGATCTCGTGGCCGTGCCGGGCGATCTCGCGCACCAGCGCGGGCGTGCGCTCGGCAACGTCGCCGACGACGAAGAAGGTGGCGAGCGCGTCGCGCTCGGCCAGGAACTCGAGAATCCGCCTGGTCATCGCGGGGTAGCGCGGGCGATCGCTCGAGGCCCCGGCGTGATCCTCGACGTCCACGGTGAAGGTGATGCGTTCGGGAAGCGCGGCGAAATCTCGTGCTTGCATCGGGGTGGGCGCCGTGCGGGGGCGAAGGGCTTGGGGAGCGAGGCGTGCGCGCAGCAGCAACCGGATCTAGGTCCTCGGCCCGCCCGTTGGCAAGCGGCGCCGGCCGAGCGGGGGGCCTCGGACCGATCGGAGGCTAGCGGGTGAGCGCCAACCCGATCCCCGAGCTCCGCCGTCGGTCCTTGGACCGCGACGCGATCGTGCGATGGCTCGCCGCCCGCGGGTCCGCCCAGGAGAAGCTGTTCGCGGCCGCCCGTGCGGCGCGCGACGCGACGTTCGGGCCCGTGGCCGTGGTGCGTGGCGTGGTCGAGGTGACCAGTGCCTGCGTCAAGGACTGCCTTTATTGCCCGATGCGCGCCGCCAACCGCCGGGAGCGCTACTTCCGCCGGGGCGAGGAGCTGCTCGCCTCGGCCCGCCGGGTTCGGGAGGCGGGCTTGGGCGTCCTTGCCTTTCAGGGCGGCGACGTCCCGCGCACCACCCGCACCGTCGGCGAGATCATCCCCGAGGTGAAGCGGGAATTCTCGGGTGAGGTCGAGATCCTCTTGTGCCTCGGCGACAAGCCGCACGACGACTACGCCTACCTGAGGCGCCAGGGAGCCGACAGCTACATCCTCAAGCAGGAGACCTCGGATCCGGCGCTGCACCGGGCGATGCGCGGCTCGGAGCTCAGCACCCGGCTGGCCGCCGCCCGCAGCCTGGCCAGCCTCGGCTTTCGTCTGGGCGTGGGCACCATCGTCGGGCTGCCCGGCCAGACGGCGGAATCGCTCGCGGACGACGTCCTTTTGGCCGCCCACCTCGGGGCCAAGATGACCAGCGCCAGCCCGTTCGTCCCGGCCCCCGACACGCCGCTGGCCGAAGCACCGGCCGGCGACCTCGACACGACCTTGAACGTCCTGGCGGTGATGCGGCTCGTCCACCCGCGCGCCCTGATCCCGACCGTGAGCGCGCTCGAGACGCTGGCCCCGGGCGCGCAAGCCCGCGGGCTGGCCGCCGGTGCCAACGTCATCACGGTCAACTTCAGCCCGGAGGCCGACCAGGCGCGCTACCCGATCTACGGACAAAACCGCTTCGTCGTCCGCCGCGACCACGCGTTCCGCACCCTCGAGGCCGCCGGCCTCGAGCCGTTGCTCGGGCAGGCCGCCTTCGGCTTCCATGGCTGCGCCGATACCTGAAGCGAGGCACGCATGAAGAAGCCCACGATGCTCGTCACGGCCGCGCTGATCGGGGCCGCGCTGGCCGGCTGCGCCGCCACCGTGCAACGCGGACCCACCGCCGACGCCGCGCCGATCCGGATCCCGGCGGAATCGTCGAGGAACATCGTGATGAACGTCACCGGCAGCAGCGTCGCCGCCGAATCGGACGACTGGGAGCCGTTCAAGGGCGAATGGCGCGCCGCCATGGCCGCCGCGGCCGCAAGCAGGGGTGCGGGGTTCTCGACGCAAGAAGGTGCCCCGCGCGCGACCGGGCAACCCGGCACGCTCGTGGTCGTCGACGTGAACGATTACCGCTACCTCACCCCCGGCGCCCGTTTCGGGCTCGGCGTCATGATCGGCAACGCCTACGTCGACGCCAAGGTTCGCTTCGCCGACCTGAAGACGGGTGCCTCCTTGGGCGAGCGCACCTACAACACCTCCTCGAGCGCGTGGCAGGGCATCTTCTCGGCGATGACGGACAAGCAGGTCCAAGCGATCTGCCGGGAAGTGATCGCCGAGATCGACCCGCGCTGAACGTCCCGCGCGCCGGTTCCGCGGCCGGGCCATCGCCGAGCCCGCCCACCGCTCCGGTTTGCCTTCAAGGCCACGAGGGTAAGCGCGTCGGCCTATCAGCAATGCTTGTCATAGTGCGCATTCACGATCCGAGCTGTGTAGGCGCTCGACGTAAATGTCAGTCGCCGGCTCGATAGAGATGCCCGTCTCCTCGCCCGTCCCGAGGCGAGCGAGACGGGCCGGCGATGGCGTTGATCACGATGAGCAGGAAGGAGCTCGGGCGCCTGGAGGCGCTCGTCGGCCTCGACGCGGGCCGGATCACGGCCGCGCAGGCGGCACGGCTGATCGGTGTCGGCGAGCGCCAGGTGTTCCGCCTGCTCAAGGCGTGCCGGACGCGGGGCGCCGAGGGCCTGGCGTCGCGGCGCCGCGGCCGGCCGAGCAACCGGAGCTGCGGCGAGCCGGTCCGCGAGGCGGTGCTGGCCGCGATCCGCGAGCGCTACCCGGACTTCGGCCCGACGCGCGCGGCCGAGAAGCTGGCCGAGGCCCACGACCTGAGGCTCGGCCGCGCGACGGTCCGGCGCTGGATGGCGGCGGCGGGCCTGTGGGTCCCGCGCAAGGAGCGCGGCCCGCGGGTCCACCAGCCGCGGCACCGCCGCGAGGGCCTGGGCGAGCTGGTCCAGGTCGACGGGTGCGAGCACCACTGGCTCGAGGACCGTGGGCCGCCGCCCTGCACCCTGCTGGTGTTCGTGGATGACGCCACCAGCCGGCTGATGCACCTGCGGCTCGTCCCAAGCGAGTCGACCTTCGCGTACCTGCGCGCGGCCAGGAGCTACGTCGAGGCGCACGGCAGGCCGGTCGCCCTCTACGCGGACAAGCACACCGTGTTCCGCGTGGCCGGGGCCGGCCGCGACGGCGGCACGACCCAGCTCGGCCGGGCGCTCGCCGAGCTGAACGTCGACCTCATCTGCGCGAACAGCTCGCAGGCCATCAACGGCGGGGCCGTTGATCCGGGCCCGCAGGGACGGCGGCCCGCGGGCCGCCGAGGGGGCCGGGTCGAGCGGGCGCACAAGACCTTGCAGGACCGGCTGGTCAACGAGCGGCGGCTCGCGGGCATGAGCACCATCGAGGCAGCGAACGCCTTCCCGCCGGCGCTCATCGCCGACCACAACGCCCGCTTCGCTAAGCCGGCACGCCGGACCGAGGACCTGCACCGCCCGGCGCCGAGCGCGGCGGACCTGGACGAGATCATGGCGGTACGCGAGGAGCGCACGGTCTCGGCCAACCTGACCTTGCACCACGACAAGATGCTGATCCTCTTGGAGCCGAACGAGGCCACCCGCCCCCTCGCCCGGCAGCGGGTCACGGTCGTGAACCACCCGGACGGGCGCTTCGCGATCCGTCCCAAGGGACGCGACCTGCCCTTCCGGGTCTTCGACAAGCTCGGCAAGGTCGACCGGCCCGCGATCGTCGAGAACAAGCGGCTCGGCGCCGTGCCGGCCCACATCCGCGAGCGGCAGGACGCCTACGAGCCGGCCTGGAACCGCGACCGCCGCCCCGCCACGCGCAACAACCTCAGGCGGGCGGCCACGAGTCCGGCCTGACATCTCT
>Ga0075430_100004098_pt1 | contig 12298 bp, 13 predicted proteins | sample RhiMetdeltSRZDD4_FD_75294 | JGI IMG/M metagenome (GOLD analysis project Ga0075430, IMG submission 75294) | Populus rhizosphere microbial communities from Tennessee, USA - Rhizosphere MetaG P. deltoides SRZDD4 | ecosystem: Host-associated > Plants > Roots > Rhizosphere > Soil | place: USA... | reverse complement strand
GCCGTCTTCTCGGGCTTCACCTTGACGACGGCCTCGCGCGAGCCGGGCAGGTACGTCGCGTCGCGCCGCTTCGCCACGACCCCGTCGAGGCCGAGCGCCTCGAAGCGGTCGAGCCAGCCGAGGGCCTCGTCGCGGTCGTGCGTCGCGGGCGAGAGGCCGAAGCGCTTCGCGCTCCGCTCGAGCTTCGTGCGACGCTTCGAGAGCGGCTCCCGCCACACCTCCTCTCCCTTCCAGGTGAGGACGTCGAACGCGACGAAGCGCGCGGGGATCTCCGCCGAGAGCTTGCGGACGCGGCTCTCGGCCGGGTGCAGTCGCGTCTGCATCGCGTCGAAGTCGAGGACGCCCCCGCGCTCGATCACGATCTCCCCGTCGAGCGCCGATCCCGGCGGGAGCAGCGTCCCGAGCTCCTCGAGCTCCGGGAAGTACCGCAGCAGCGGCCTCGCGTTGCGGGACCACAGCCGGAGCTCGCCGGCGGCGTTCTCGAGCAGGCCTCGAAACCCGTCCCACTTCGGCTCGTACTGCCAGCCGTCGCCGTCCGGGAGCTCGCGCACGAGCTCCGCCTCCATCGGCGGGAACGGGATCGCGGGGTCGAGGTCGGCAGGCCGCTCGACGGGCTCGCGCGGGCCGATGCGGGATCGAGCCACGGGCCCAAGCTACTACGCTCTTGCTCCGATGCGTCGCGTCGCCGTCACCGGCCTCGGAGCCGTCACCCCCCTCGGCCACGACGCGCGGGCGACGTGGGAGGCGGCGGTCGCTGGGCGGAGCGGCGTCGACTTCATCCGCTCCTTCGACGCGAGCGAGTACCCGGTGCGGATCGCGTCCGAGGTGAAGGGGTTCGAGGCGGAGAGCGTCGTCGGGCCGAAGGAGGCGCGCCGGCTGGAGCGGAACGTCGTGCTCGCCGTCGCCGCTGCGCGCGAGGCGTGGAACGACGCCGCAGTGGGCGAGATCGACCCTGCCCGGGCCGGGATCCTCGTCGGCTCGGCAATCGGCGGCGTGATGGGAGTCCTCGCCCAGCAGGACGTGCTCCGGGAGCGCGGTCACGCACGCGTGTCCCCGTGGTTCATCCCCAACGTCCTCGTCGACTCGGCGAGCGGTCAGATCGCGATCGACCTCGGCCTGCGCGGGCCGAACTACGCGCCCGTTTCCGCCTGCGCCACGGGCTCGCACGCGGTCGGCGAGGGGGCCGAGCTCATCAAGCGCGGCGACGCCGACGTCGTCCTCGCGGGCGGCACCGAAGCTTGCATGCATCCGGTGATCCTGGCCGGGTTCTGCGCGATGCGCGGGCTCGTCGCCGAGGAGGAGGACCCGACCCTCGCCTCCCGGCCGTTCGATGCCACTCGGGCCGGGTTCGTCATGGGGGAGGGCGCGTGCGTCCTCCTGCTCGAGGACCTCGAGCGGGCCGAGACCCGCGGCGCGCGTGTGTATGCCGAGGTGCTCGGCTACGGGACGTCGAACGACGCCCATCACATGGCGCAGCCCGACCCGGAGTCGGTCGGAGTCGAGGAGATGATGCGAGCGGCGCTCACACGCGCGGGCGTGGAGCCTGATCGCGTCGGCTACATCAATGCGCACGGGACCTCGACGCCGCAGGGCGACCTCGCCGAGACGAAGGCGATCAAGGCCGTCTTTGGCGCGCACGCGCACGAGCTCGCGGTGTCGTCGACGAAGTCGGTGCTCGGCCACATGTTCGGGGCGGCCGGCGCGGTCGAGGCGATGATGTGCGTCCTCGCGCTCCACGAGGCGACGCTGCCGCCGACGATCAACTACCGGAACCCGGACCCGGAGTGCGATCTGGACTACGTTCCGAACGAGGCGCGGCGCGCGCAGGTCGAGGTCGCGCTCTCGAACGCGATGGGCCTCGGCGGCCACAACGCGTGCGTGCTCCTCGGGCGGGGCCCCGGCTGAGATCCCGTGTATGACTCGGCCGTTCCGAGGCGCGTGCCGATAAGGGGTTGGCGATGATCCGGTGGCTTGTCACACCCATGACGGCGGGCTTTCTCGTGCTGTTCGGCGCTGCCGCATGTGGTGGAAGCAACGACTTCGACGATCCCGACCCCCCGGTCGGCGCCGCTGTTCTGCCCGACATCGTCCCCACGCCTCCGGAGTACCTGCAGATGTTCCGCAAGGAGGGCGGGAAGAGGTGGGAGATCGCCTTTTCCTCCACGCTCGTGAACATCGGTGACGGCCCCTTCGTCCTGCGAGCCAAGCGCGACGGCGACGGGGCGTGGCACGTGGAGCAGATCGTCGAGCACGCGACGAGCGGGGCGGAGGTCGTTGCCGTGCCGGCCGAGCTCGTCTGGGGCGGCGACGGCCACGACCATTGGCACATCTCGAGGGTCGCCACCAACCGGCTCGTCAGGCTCGGCGCCGACGGGAAGCCTGTCGACGAGGAAGGCCTCGTGGACTCGAAGGTCGGGTTCTGCTTCTACGACCACACGCAACGCCGCGCACAGGGGGTCGACGATCCCGTGTACGTGCACGAGAGCTGCGGCAAGGAGGACGACGTACGCATCGGGATGGGCCTCTCGCCGGGGTGGGAGGACATCTACCCGTTCATACTCCCCGGGCAGACGATCGACGTCTCCGACGTCCCCGACGGCAGGTACCGCCTGTGGGTCACCGCGGACGAGAACGGGTGGTTCCACGATCGCTCGCACGAGAACAACGTGACCTGGGCCGACCTCGAGCTCACGACCAAGGGAGAGAACCGCTTCGCCGAGGTGCTCGACACCGGCCCGACCCCGAGGAAGGACAAAGTCGTGAACTGACGGCATCGACCCCCTTGACAACCCGTTCGAGGCCAACCTACGATCAGGCTCAGGCGTCTGGGGCGCCTTGGTGTCATTCAAGGAAGGGGGAGGAATGCGGAGGTACTTGATCGTTGGTCTGCTGCTCGCTGCGCTCGCGATTCCGGCGACAGCGGCGGCGGCCATCCTGCACGAGCCTCATCAGAACTCGAAGTGCCCTGTCTCCGGCGTGACGGGCTGGCATTTCGTCAACAACCAGTACGGCAACGCCAACCCGGCGAACGTGCAGCTGACCGCCGTCTTCAGCACGGGCACGATCGGTCCGATCGGGTCGACGAAGTGGAACAACGGCACGATCCACTGGACGGTCTTCACGCCGTCCGGCGCGACCCTGATCACCGCCCAGACGACCATCGGCGGAGTGCAGGTCGCGGGCAACCTCGTCTTGTCCGACTGCTTCAAGAAGTAGCTGGAAGGGCACGGCTCCACGAGCCGTGTATCGACTCGAGCGAAGGGGCCCCCCTCGGGGCCCCTTCGTCACTCCGGAGCGAGAACGCTCGGCACGACGTCCGTGAGCGAATCGAGGACGACGTCGGCAATCGCGAGCGCGTCGGCGGTCGGCGGATAGCGCCGGTTCGGGATCGCGATCACCCGCATGCCGGCGGCGTGCGCGGCACGGATGCCGTTCGCCGAGTCCTCGATCGCGGCACAGCGCTCGGGAGGAACTCCGAGCCGGCGTGCGGCCTCGAGGTACACGTCCGGCGCTGGCTTCCCGCGCTCGACCTCCTCGGAAGACACGGTGGCCTCGAAGAGCCCTCCGATGCCCGCGGCCTCGAGCACCGCGTCGATGATCGGCCGGTTCGAGGACGATGCGAGTCCGAGCCGGTACGCGTCCGCGAGCCGACGCACCGCCTCGACGGCGCCATCGACGAGCGGAAGCCGCTGCGCGTAGCGCGCCTGCATGCGCCGAACGACCTCGGCGTCGATCTCCTCGGGCGGCTCGGCGAGGCCGATGACGTCGTGCATGTAGTGCGACCATTCGACCGAGCTCATGCCCATCATGTCCGCCTGCGCGCGGTCGTGCCAGCGTCCGCCGCGCTCGCGCGCGAGCTCCTCGCGCACCTCGTCCCAGACGTGCTCCGAGTCGACGATGACGCCGTCGAGGTCGAAGATGACGGCTTCGATTTTCATGCGTCCCGGTACTCGCCGCGGATCCGGACGAGCGGCGGGACGTCCTCGCCGAGCTCGGACTTCCGCACGGCACAGACGAAGAACGTGTGCGTGCCGGCGGCGACCTCCTGCTCGAGCGAGCACTCGAGCCAGCCGAGCGCACCCACGAGGAGCGGTGCGCCGCTCGCGCCGGCCTCGGCGGCGACCCCGTGCCACATCGCGATCGGGGGCACGCCCCGGGCGAAGTGCTGGGCGAGCCACTCCTGCCCTGCGGCGAGCAGGGAGATCGCGCAGCCGCCGGCCTCGCGCAGGAGCTCGTGCGACGCCGCGTCACGCGAGACGGCGAAGCCGACGAGGGGCGGCTCGAGCGACAGCGACACGAGCGAGCCGACGGTGAGCCCGAGCTTCTGCTCTCCTGCGTCGACCGTCACGACGCAGACCCCGGACGGATAACGCCCGAAGAGCGTCCGCAGGCCCTCGTCCACCACGCTAGACCTGCTGCACGGAGTCGCGGGTGATGTCCGCGAGCGAGGCGCAGCCGGCGAGGCCGAGCGTGAGGTCGAAGTCCGCGCGGAGGTTGCGGATGACCTCCCGCACGCCGTCCTCGCCTCCCGCCGCGAGCCCCCACACATACGGTCGGCCCAGTCCGACGGCGTCCGCGCCGAGCGCGAGCGCCCGGAAGACGTCCGCTCCCGAGCGCACCCCGCTGTCGAGCAGCACCGGCACGCGACCGCGCACCGCCTCCACGATCGCGGGCAGCACGTCCATCGTCCCGACCGCCCCGTCCACCTGCCGGCCACCGTGGTTGGAGACGACGATCCCATCCATGCCGTGCGCGATCGCGGCCGCGGCGTCCGCGGGGTGGAGGATCCCCTTCAGCACGATGGGCAACCTCGTCCTCTCGCGGAGGAAGACGAGGTCCTCCCACGACAGCGACGGGCGCGAGTACGTCTCCACGAAGCGCCGGACGGCCGCGCGCGCGAGGCCGGACCGCAGGCCGTGGACGCGCGAGCCGGGGAAAGACCCGGCGAGCTCCCACAGCGTCCCGAGCGCGGCGAGGGAGATCCGCCCCGTCGGCGGCGCCTCCTCGCGCAGCGTCTGCTGCAGCGCCTCCAGGAAGACGGGGTCGCTCGTGTACTGGGCGATCCCCTTGCCGCGCAGGAACGGCAGGTAGGCGAGGTCGAGGTCGCGGATGCGCCAGCCGAGCATCGTCGTGTCCAGCGTGAGCACGATCGCGGTACACCCGCACGCCTCCGCGCGCGCGACGAGGCTCTCGACAAGTTCGTCGTGCGTCGACCAGTAGAGCTGGAACCAGCGCGGCGCGTCCCCGGCGGCACGCGCGCACTCCTCCATCGGCCGCGAGGCCTGGTTGGAGATGATCAGCGGGATCCCCTCGGCTGCGGCCGCGCGCGCGACCGCGACGTCGGCGTCGCGGTGGGCCATCTCGAGCACGCCGATCGGGGACAGGGCGAACGGGGACGAGAACGGTGTGCCGAGGACCTCGACGCTCGTGTCCCGGCGGGACACGTCCCGCAGCATGCGCGGCACGATCCGCCAGCGCCCGAACGCCGCGCGGTTCTCGCGGATCGTCTCCTCGGCGCCGGCGCCGCCCGCCACGTACGCGAACCCCTCCGGCGACATGGCCTTTCGGGCCCGAGCCTCGAGCCGGTCGAACGAGGCCGGCACCGTCGGGTAGGTGCCGCGTGCGCCGGCGACGTAGACCTCGAACTGGCGCTTGCGCCCGATCCCGGGAGGCGGCCGGCCCGTGCTCTCGTCGGTCACGCGAGGACCCTAGTGCAGGCTCGACGACGAGGGCGGAGAATCGTTGCGCATGAGCGTCGAGAAGGTTCCCTATCCGCTCGCGAAGAGGTTCCTCGACAAGGGATTGGCTGTCGGCCTAGGAGTCGTCCTCGCGCCCGTCTTCGTCCTCGCGCTCGGCGCGATGGGCCTGGACATGCTGCGCGACCCCCGCGACCGCGGCCCCCTTCTCTACCGCGAGCGCCGCGTCTCGTGCGGCCGTGAGTTCGACCTCCTGAAGTTCCGCACGCTTCGGAGCGACGTCCTGGCGCAAAACGCCGGCGAGGCTCACGCGCGCCTCCTCGAGGCGGACGCGTCCAAGCTCACCTGGGCCGGTCGGCGCGTGCTGAAGCCCTTCTACCTGGACGAGCTTCCCCAGCTCGTCAACGTGCTGCGGGGCGAGATGAGTCTCGTCGGCCCGCGTCCCTGGCCGCCCTCGATGGTCGCGAGCCAGGTCGCAAAGGGGCATGACTACCGAAACCGCGTCGTAGCGGGTTGGACCGGTCCTGCTCAGGTGCAGAAGGGCATCACCGAGCCGGCCGGGTACACGGAGCTCGATCTCGCGTACGTGGACGCGTGCACGACCTGGCCCGTGGGCCGCCTCGTACTCCACGACCTGCGACTCCTGTGGCGCACGGTCCAGGTCCTCGCTCGCGGTGAGGGCCTGCGCTTCTAGCCGCCCGGTTCAGCCGAGCGCTTCGGCGACCGAGCAGCCTCGGAGACAGCGGCCGTTGCGTGCGGGCGGGATCAGCATCCCGTGCCGGCAGCGCGCGGTGTAGAGCGCGCCGTCGCCTGCGAGCAGGTTCCCACCCTCGGTCCCGAGTGCCCGGAGGCGCTCGACCTCCCAGCGGGGCACGCGCACGAGCTCCCACCCCGGCTGCATCTGTCGCACGGCGGGCAGGCGTCGGCCGACCTCCACGTCGAGCGCGCGCTGGAGCAGCTCTCTGCGCAACGCTTCGTCGCCGGCGTGCCAAGTGACCTCGAGCTGCGACGTCCCTTCGGCGCCCTCAGCGACCCAGGGCAGCGTCGCGATCCACACCGGGGCCAGCGACTCGTCCCGCAGCCACGCGCGCGGGAGATCGTCGACGCGGAGCCGGCGCTCGGTGCGGGCCGCTTCGTCGAGCCTGCCCTCGAGCGTGCGGGCGCGCGGGTCGTCGGCGACCGGGATGGCCGCCTCCGCCGCTGCAGCGGCCGCCCGGCCCCTCTCGCGCAGGCGTGGTGTCATCTTGTCCCACATCGACCGCGTCGGTATTCAATCGGCCGGCACGGCGAGCAGCTTGAGCGCGGCGACGTGCACGGGCGGGGGTGGTGGGATTCGAACCAGGCGCAACGCGTCTGTCCGCGAAGCGGACCAGGCGTGCGGGGGAACCGGGAGGTTCCCCCGCACACAGACGGCGGGGGTGGGATTCGAACCCACGTGAGGTTGCCCCCAAACGGCTTTCAAGGCCGCCCCGTTCGACCGCTCCGGCACCCCGCCGGAGGGCATTGTGACCGACGCTAGGGCCGGATCTCCGGGGGCGCGCCGTACTCGAGAAGCACCTCGGGCACGCCGCCCTGCAGGTTCTCGAGGATCGCGAGCAGGGCGCGGTCCGTGACCATCGTGCCGTTGAGCGTGTGCGGGTGCTCCAGGCCACGCTCGCCGCGATAGCGGATGCCGAGCCGGCGCGCCTGGTAGTCGGTCGTGTTCGAGCAGGAGGTCACCTCGCGGTACCGCTCCTGCGCGGGGAACCACGCCTCGATGTCGTACTTCTTCGCGGCCGAGGCGCCGAGGTCGCCGGCGGCGACGTTCATCACGCGGTAGGGGAGCCCGAGCGCGTCGAGGAAGCGCTCCTCGAGCTCGAGCATCCGTTCGTGCTCGTCCCAGGACGTCTCGGGCTCGACGAACACGAACATCTCGACCTTGTTGAACTGGTGCACGCGGAACATGCCGCGCGTGTCCTTCCCGGCCGCCCCCGCCTCGCGGCGGAAGTTCGTCGAGAAGCCCGCGTAGCGCAGCGGAAGCGACTCGAGGATCTCGCCCATGTGCAGCGAGGCCAGCGCCACCTCGGAGGTGCCGGTGAGATAGAGCCCGTCCGCCTCGAGCGCGTAGATGTTGGAACGGTCGGTCGGGAAGAACCCCGTGCCGTACATCGCCTCCTCCCGCACGAGGACCGGCGGGAGCACCGGCGTGAACCCCGCCTGCGCGAGGTGGTCGAGCGCGAAGCGGTACAGCGCCATCGCGACGAGCGCCGTGTCGCCGATCAGGTACCCGAAGCGCGCGCCCGAGACGCGGCCCGCGCGCTCCATGTCGAAGCGCCCGACCTCCGTGTGCTCGCGGACCTCGGCGAGCTCCGGAGCCTCCCCGGAGCGGCGCACCTCGACGGCGTCGTCCTCGGTCTCCCCGTCCGGGGCGGATTCGTGCGGAGGGTTCGGAACCGGGCCGAGCGCGGCGTCGCGCTCCCGCTCCGCGGCGGCGAGCTCGTCCTCGGCCGCCTTCAGCTCCGCCTTGACCGTGCGGAGCTCCTCGAGCTGCTCCGGCGTCGGCCTGCCCGAGAGCTTCGTGCGCGAGCGGAGCTCGTCGACGCGCGGCACCAGCGAGCGCCAGCGCTCGTCCGCCGCGAGCAGGGCGTCGAATGCCTCCGCCGCGCCCTTGCGGGCCAGCGCCGCGCGAATGTCGTCGGGGGCGGCGCGGGCCGCCTTCAGGTCGATCACGGGAGCAGTCTAGAAAGGCCCGCGGGGCGCTAGCTGCCCGCGACGCTCGAGACGTACGCGGCCACGTCCTGGATCTGCTCCTCGCTCAGCGTGCTCGAGAACGAGGGCATCGCGCCCTGGCCGTTCGTTACGCGGTCGACGACGAGGTCGTGGCTCGGCTGGGCGTCGTCGAGGTTGGGCCCGACCGTGCCCGAGGTGCCCGCATCGGACAACGTGTGGCACGTGCCGCAGCCCGACGAGCCGAGGAACACCTCCTTGCCCGCCTCCGGATCGCCCTCACCCTCGCCGCCGGTCTCGGTCGTCTCCGCCTCGGTCGTCTCCGTCTCGGTCGTCTCCGTCGTGGTCTCGGTGGTGGTCGTCTCCGTCGTCGTGCCGGTCACCGTGTCCGGGGTCGGAGACGCCTCCTCGTCGCCGCCGCAGCCGACCGCGGCGAAGGCGAGGGCGAGGACGAGAGCTGCGAGTACGAGTGCCGTCCTGCGCATCGACGACCGATGCTAACGGAAGGCGGCAAGGCTGCGCTACGCGGACGCGAGCTTCCTGCGCACACCCTTGAGCTTGAAGGCGAGGAAGATCTCCGTGATCCCGCGCATCAGGGCCACGATCCCGACGTAGACGACGAGGAGGATCGCCTTGTTCTGCCAGTTCCCCGCCACCCAGAAGGCGAGGAGGATCTGGGCGATGCCCGCGATCAGCTGGAGCCACCAGAGCTCGAACTCATCCTTCGTCACGAACGCCACGGTGATGTCGAAGATGCCGCGGAAGAGGAGGAAGAGGCCGACGAGCGCGGCGAGCGTGGCGAACGTGTCGTAGGGGTGCCAGATGGCGTAGAAGCCGACCACGATGAAGAGCACGCCGAGGATGCCGTGCACGATCTTCCAGCCGGTCGTGGAGACGGTGATCTCGAACAGTTCGTTGACGCCGGCGATGACCGCCACCACGCCGAAGAGATACGAGATCGCGGAGACGGTCGTGTAGTCCCACTGGAAGACGATGAGCGCGAAGACGAGCCAGGCGATACCGGTGAGCAGGAAGAGCCACCACCTTCCGGCAGCCTCCTCGAGGACCTCACGCTCCTCGAACATCGTGTCGACGGTCGTCATGGTCGTCCTCCCGGTCGTGGTCGGATGCAGCGGTGTGTGCCGGCGATCGTCCCATACGATCCGGACATGCTGGTCGAGCGGAGCATGCATCCCTCCTGGCTGTCGAACGCCTACGTCCTCGGCGACGAGACGGGCGGCACCGCCGTGTTCGTCGACAGCGGCGCGCCACTCGAGCCGCTGCTCGAGTTCGTCGAGCGCGAGCGGCTCACGCCGACCCATCTCCTCGTCACGCACGCACATGCCGACCACGTCGCGGGCAACGAGGAGCTCGTCCGCCGCTTCGGGCTCGAGGTGACGAGCGGCGGCGTCGAGACGGGAGGACTGCGGATCGAGTCGCTCGCGACCCCGGGCCACTCCGAGGACGGGGTCTCCTTCGTGGCCGGCAACGAGCTCTGCTTCACCGGGGACACGCTCTTTCGGGACGCGGTCGGTGGCGGCCCCGCACAGGAGCTGCGGGGCTCGGTGATGGACGTGCTCATGACGCTGTCGCCGGACGTCCGCGTCCTCCCCGGCCACACGGACGAGACGACGATCGCCCGGGAGTGGGAGGAGAACCCGTTCGTCCGCTACTGGCGCGGGCTCGAGGGCGAGGACGGCCGCCCCTGCCGCGTCCACGGCGAGGACGCCACGGTCGTCGTCTGGTCGCCCGACTACGACGGCAAGGGCAAGGCGCTCGTGCGCCTCGCGGGCGGCGACGAGGCGATCGTCGGGGCGTCCCGCATCGAGGGCCTCTGATACCCCAATAGGGTATAGTGCGTCACCGTCACGCACGGAAAGTGACGGTCACCTGTGTGCGTGCCCCGAGAGGAGAAGCGTGCCCGATACCGTCACCTACAGCGTCCCTGCCATCCACTGCGCACACTGCGCGATGTCGATCCGCGAGGAGATGTCCGAGGTCGAGGGCGTCGAGGACGTCGACGTCGACCTCGAGACGAAGGTGGTGACGGTCCGCGGCAGCGCCCTCGACGACGCGGCGCTCAGGGCGGCGATCGAGGAAGCGGGGTACGAGGCCGCGTGACCACGAGCGTCGAGCCCGAGGCGCGGGTCCAGCTCGCGCTCGAGGGGATGACCTGCGCCGCGTGCGCGAACCGCATCGAGCGCAAGCTGAACAAGCTCGAGGGCGTCGAGGCATCCGTCAACTACGCGACTGAGCAGGCCGCTGTCCGCTACGACCCGGCGCGGGTGGTCGTGGCGGACCTGATCGGCGCCGTGGCGGGGGCCGGCTACCACGCGCGGCTCCCCGCGGAGGCCGGCGAGGCCGAGGATCGCGCCGGCGCGTTCCGCCGCCGCCTCGCGGTCGCGGTCGCGCTGACCGCGCCGCTGACGGCGCTCGCCATGCTGCCGCCGCTCCAGTTCGAGGGCTGGGAGTGGCTCGCGCTCGCGCTCGCGACCCCGGTCGTCTTCTGGGCCGGCTGGGGCTTCCACCGCGCGGCCGTCCTGAACGCGCGCCACGGCGCGGCGACCATGGACACGCTGATCTCGATCGGGACGCTCGCCGCCTGGGCGTGGTCGGTCGTCGCGCTCGTCGCTCTCGACGACGCGCACACGTACTTCGAGGTCGCGGCGGTGATCACGACGCTGATCCTCGTGGGCCGTTACCTGGAGGCACGCGCGCGGCGACGTTCGAGCGCTGCGATCCGCGCGCTGCTCGAGCTCGGCGCGAAGGAGGCGCACGTCCTTCGTGACGGCGTCGAGCTCGCGGTCGCGATCGAGGACGTCGGCCACGGCGACCTGCTCGTCGTCCGGCCCGGCGAGAAGATCCCGACCGACGGCGTCGTCGTCGAGGGCGACTCGGCGGTCGACCAGTCGATGCTGACCGGAGAGCCCACGCCCGTCGACGTTGGGCCAGGCTCGGAGGTCGCAGGGGCAACGGTGAACACGTTCGGTCGCCTCGTCGTCCGGGCGACGAAGGTCGGCGAGGAGACCGCGCTCGCGCAGATCGCCCGCCTGGTCGCGGAGGCCCAGTCGGGGAAGGCCCCGATCCAGCGACTGGTCGACCGCGTCTCCGCGGTCTTCGTCCCCGTCGTGCTCGTGATCGCGCTCGGCACGCTCGCCGGCTGGCTGCTCGCGACCGGCGACGCGACCGACGCGTTCTCCGCCTCCGTCGCCGTGCTCATCATCGCCTGCCCGTGCGCGCTCGGGCTCGCGACGCCGACCGCGCTCATGGTCGGCACGGGGCGCGGCGCGCAGCTCGGCATCCTCATCAAGGGCCCGGACGTGCTGGAGCGGACGCGCCGAATCACGACCGTCGTGCTCGACAAGACGGGCACGGTCACCGAGGGGAGGATGCAGCTCGCCGAAGTGACGACCCTGGACGGTGCGTCGCGAGCGGACGTGCTGCGTCTCGCCGGGGCCGTGGAGGCAGCCTCCGAGCACCCGATCGCGCGCGCGGTCGCCGTCGCTGCCCGCGCCGAGGTCGGCGAGCTTCCGCCCGTGAGCGGCTTCCGCACTGTCCCCGGGGTCGGCGTCAGCGGGGTCGTCGACGGCCACGTGGTGGAGGTCGGCCGCCTGGACGGGACGATCGCGGTCTCCTGGGACGGCGCGCAACGCGCGACGCTCGCCGTGCGGGACTCGGTGAAGCCGACGAGCGCCGAGGCCGTCGCCGGTCTCGAGGGGCTCGGGCTCGACCCCGTCCTCCTCACCGGGGACGCGCGTGCGACCGCCGAGACCGTTGCGGCCGAGGTCGGGATCGACCGCGTCCTGGCGGAGGTCTACCCGCAGGACAAGGTCGCGGAGGTGAAGCGGCTGCAGGATGCGGGCGAGGTCGTCGCGATGGTCGGCGACGGGATCAAC
>Ga0075430_100004097_pt1 | contig 12298 bp, 13 predicted proteins | sample RhiMetdeltSRZDD4_FD_75294 | JGI IMG/M metagenome (GOLD analysis project Ga0075430, IMG submission 75294) | Populus rhizosphere microbial communities from Tennessee, USA - Rhizosphere MetaG P. deltoides SRZDD4 | ecosystem: Host-associated > Plants > Roots > Rhizosphere > Soil | place: USA... | reverse complement strand
GTGTTGCGGCGCGTCATGACGCCAAACAACCCGATGCAGAAAATGACGGCGGCGAGCGTCAGGTACGCTTGCAGACCCATATGCCCAGATGGTTCTCCGGAGACCCGGAGCCCGATGAGCTCGTAGAGTCTCCGTGTTTCCGTTTCTCCGTGGCCCGTGAAGGCGAAAGATGCATTAATCGTCCGGCCGCGCGAAGTAGATGGCGCTCATGAGCGCTGCCAGCATCAGCAGCGCGAGAAGCTCGAATGGCATCACGAATCTGGTCAGCACCGCATCACCGACGCTTCGCGTCAGATCGGCCGGGAGCGCCGGTGGAGTAGCGGGCAGAGGACGCCGGCTGATCGCGTTCAGAATCGTGGCGAGAAGAGCGCCCGCTACGACGGCGCCACCTCCGATCCTGCGGCTCGTCTGCGAGATGCGCTCGCCGACGAGGCGCTCGGTGACGACGATGGCGAACACGACAATCGTGACGATGCCTCCGGCATAGAGCAGAAGCTGCACGGCTGCGAGAAATTCAGCATCAAGCTGGAGAAACACTCCAGCCGTGCCCGTCAGGGCGAGGGCCAGCCACAGCACCGCGTGAAAGAGATTCTTCGACAGGACGACGGCGAGCGCCGAGCCGACCAGAACCAGCCCGAGGCCCCAGAATGCGAGGACTTCGCCGGTCACGCGGGCGCTTCCTCCTTCGACGGTGGCGTGGGTGCCTGGGGTGCCGCGTGCGCTGTTTGCGGTGCAGCGGCATGCTCAGCGCGGGCCATCTTCGGCGGCCCCTGCATGTCGCGCAGCTTGTTTCCGGTCGCCCACGATTGCTCGAACTGCTGTCCGATCGCGTGCAGCCGATCCTTGTCGAGCAGCATCTCCCGGCGGTCGGCCGTCGCTAAATCGAACGACTTCATCATGACGATCGCGTCGGTCGGACACACCTGGACGCACAGCTCGCAGAACTCGCAGGCGTAGAGCTCGAGCGTGAACGTCTTTGCATAGTTCCGCTTCTCGCTCTTGAGCATCTCGACCTTGATGACCGCGGGTGGGCACACGTACTCGCAGAGCCGGCAGCCAATGCAGGCTTCCTCGCCGGTGTCCTTTTCATAGACGAGCGCCAGCAGCCCGCGATATCGCTCAGGGTAGCTCCGCTGTTTGTCCGGGTAGTGGACGGTGACAGGCTTGCGGAGCAGGTTCCGAAGCGTTATCCGCATTGCGCCAAGGATCGCGCGTACGATGACGCCGACGTCGGTCGGATTCTTCGTCGTCGTCTCAGGCACCGGGGGTTCTCCAGACTACGACGAGCGCGGTGGCGATGAGCAGCAGCAGGGTCGACGGTAGAAGCGCCTTCCACGACAGCGCAAGGATCTGATCGACGCGGATGCGGACGAAGCTCCATCTCACCCACGTGATGAGCAGAAACACGAACATCGCCTTCAGCAGGAACCAGACAGGTCCGAGCCATTCCGGTCCCGGTCCTGCCCACGCGCCAAGAAACAGCAGCGCCCCGAGGAACGACGCCCCAATCACGTGCGCGTACTCACCGAGCTGAATCAGCGCGAACTTCATGCCTGAATACTCGACGCGGAAACCCGCCACGAGCTCGGATTCGGCTTCCAGAATGTCGAACGGCGCGCGATTCTCGGCCGCCACCGTCGAGACGATGAAGGCGATGAATGCCAGCTGCCCGATCACCGGATAGAAGACGAACCAGAGACCGCTCTGCGCAGCCGCAATGTCCGAAAGCTTGAGTGACCCTGCCAGGAGCACCGGCGTGAGCGCGGCGAAAATGAACGGCAGATCGTAGGAGATGACCTGGTTGACGGCGCGCATGGCGGAGAGGAGTGCGTACTTGTTGTTAGAGCCCCATCCAGCCATGAAGAGCCCCACGATCTCCATCGCCGAGATTGCGAGGAAAAAGAGGATGCCGATGTTCAAATCCGCCACACCGAGACCGGGCGCAAACGGGATGGTGGCAAAGATGAACATGCACGGAAGCACGAACACGATCGGCGCCAGATTGTAAACAGTGCGGTCGGCGGCCGTCGGCACCACGTCTTCCTTCATCATCAGCTTGATGGCGTCGGCGATCGGCTGCAGGAGGCCGTGCGGCCCCACGCGGTACGGGCCAATCCGCGACTGCATGCGCGCGGCGAACTTGCGCTCGAGCAGCGTGACGTAGGTCACGATGGCGAGGATCGCGTTCATCACGATGAACGGTCCGATGAGCAGCACCAGCCAATCCCTCATCGGTCCACCTCGCCGAACACCGGATCCACCGATCCCATGATCGCCACGACATCCGCGACCTTATGGCCGGGAATGATGTGGGGCAGGACGGCGAGGTTCGAGAAGGACGCGCCGCGCCACTTCATTCGATACGGCTTCGCGCTGCCGTCGGCAATCAGGTAGCAGCCGACTTCGCCGCGCGCGCCTTCGACGCGCGCATACGCCTCGCCCTTGGGAATCCGGGTTTGCGCCACGGACTTGAGGCCCGGTCGCGACGAAATCGGTCCTTCCGGCAGTCCGTCGAGCACCTGGCGGACGATCTTCAACGATTCGCGGAACTCGGCCATTCGCACGCGGTAACGGGCGAGGCAATCGCCAGAGGTCTCGACTGGCACGCGGAAGTCGAAATCTTCGTACGACGAGTACGGCTCGCCGCGACGGATGTCGTAGGCGACACCGGATCCGCGAAGCAGCGGGCCGCCGATTCCAACCTCCTGGGCGAGCTCGCGCGAAATCACTCCGACGCCTTGCGTGCGGACCAGGAAAAATGGATTCTCCTCGAGCATGCGTTCGTATTCGTTGATGCGCTGGTCGATGAGGTCCACGGTCTCGAGGCACTTCGCTGCCCACCCGGTTGGTATGTCGTAGCGGACGCCCCCGACCTGGTAGAAGCCATAGAGCAGTCGCGCACCGACAAGCGACTCGAACAAATCGAGAATCAGCTCCCGTTCGCGAATGCAGTAGAGAAATATCGTCGCGCCGCCGCCGAGCGCGCCGCCCATGTCCAGACACCAGGTGCCGAGCCACAGCAGGTGCGACGCGACGCGTTGGAGCTCCGAGGTGATCACGCGCAGGTACTGAGCGCGCTTCGGTACGTCGATCTTCCCGATGATCTCGGCGGCGCGGACATACGCGAACTCGCTGGTCATCGCGGCGACGTAGTCGGTCTTCGACGCGATCGACGGATATTGCGCGTAGGTGAGCGTCTCGGCAAGCTTCTCGTGGCAGCGGTGGAGATAACCGATCACCGCATCGACGCCCACCACGGTCTCGCCCTCGAGCGTGAGGATCGCGCGGAACACTCCGTGCGCCGACGGGTGCTGCGGCCCCATGTTCATGGTGAGCCGCTCGCTGCCCGTGTAGTCGAGTTCGACCCGTGGCGCGGCAGTAACGCTCATCTATAAGGGGGATGTGGCGTGTCCACCGCGTAGGACTTCAGCAGCGGATGACCCACCCAATCGTTGCCCAGGAGAATACGGCGGAGATCCGGATGCCCGTCGAACCGGATTCCGAACATGTCGTAGCACTCGCGTTCCATCCAGTTGGCGCCTGCATACTCAGACGTCAGGGAGGGACACTCTGTCACGGATGGACCAAGGCGCGTCTTCACGAGAAGCGACACATTGTCGTCCAGGTTGTCCGCTTTGTACACGACCTCGAGCCCCTGCTCCTTCCAATCAACAGCCGTGAGGAACGAGAAGAACCGGCAGCCGAGGTCGATTCGTACGAAATGCGCAAATGGCACCCACGCGTCCACCGGCACCGAAATGACAATTGGCGCGGTGCCGTCCACTTGTGCGCTGCTGAACCGCTCTGCAATGAGCGTCCGAGCCTGGTCGGCAGTCACGACAACTCCCAACTCCCAATAATCCAACTCCCAAACACAACTCCACAAAGTTGGGAGTTGCGGAGTTGGGCGTTGGGAGTTTCGCAGCGCATCAATCCACCTTCGGGTTCGGCGCTGCGCGTTGGCCGGTGCGCCGGAAATGCGCGATTTGGTCTTGCAGCAGGAGCAGCCCGTTGAGGAGCGACTCCGGGGGCGGCGGGCAGCCCGGGACGTAGACGTCCACCGGGATGACGCGATCGACCCCTTTCACCACGTGGTAACCGTGTCTGAATGGCCCGCCGGAATTGGCGCACGAGCCCATCGATACCGCCCACTTCGGGTCAGGCATCTGGTCGTAGATGCGCTCGAGCATCGGCGCCATCTTGATGGTGACGGTGCCCGACACGATCATCAGGTCCGAGTGACGCGGCGACGCCCATGGCACCATGCCGAGCCGCTCGACGTCGAACCGCGACGCGAACGTCGCCATCATTTCAATCGCGCAGCAGGCGAGGCCGAAGGTGACAGGCCACACGGACGACTTGCGTGCCCAGTTGAAAAAATTGTCGGCAACGGTCGTGACCAGGAACCCGCCGGGAAAGCTGTGGATGCCCTCGGTGACGCTTTCAAAGAGCGCCGAATGCTTGTCGCCCTCCGGCCGCCGCTGATGTAGCTGCTCCCACTCCTGGAGATCCTTGAAGTTTCTCCAGACTGGGGCGGGGACCTCGGGAACGGGACCCTTTATTGCCACTCGAGGATGCGCTCCCTGTATGCGTAGAACCAGCCGAGGGACAGAATCGCCAGGAAGACGACCATCGTGCCGACGCCCCAGAGCCCGAGGCTCCGGAGCACGAGAACCCAGGGAAATAGAAACACAGCCAGTGCGTCGAACACGATGAACAGGAGCGCAACGAGATAGAAGCCGACAGGAAACTGCACCCATGCGTCGCCGATCGGCTCGGCGCCGCACTCATACGTTTCGAGCTTCGTGGCCGTCGGACGCCGAGGGCTGAGAAAGCGCGCGACTCCCAGCGAAACAACGGCGAACGCCACGATCATTCCGAGATAGATGACGACGGATAGGTAACCAGCCACGGGCAATCCCTTTACCGGAAGCTCTCCATGATTTCGTCGAGTGCAGCTTTTCCGGGCCGGGTCTTCGATTCGGGCAGCCCGGCGAGAGGCTCGTCCACGATGCCGAGCAGCTCGATGAAGTCCTGTTTGTCGGGCTCGATGTAGAGGATCCCGGTTGCGTACTCGCCGCGGGCCATCGTTTCGTGCAGCAGCCGGAGCGCGCTGATCTTGTCCGTCGGCTGATAATCCTCGGTCATTTTCGTGAGCATGATCTTCGATCCGTTGTGCAGTGTCACCTCTTTCGTGGTGCCGGCATCGTACTCGACCGAGATCTCCTCGAAGAACGGGACAAAGCTCACATCGGACAACGGCTCGTCGTGATCCTTCACGTAGGCGTAGCTCTTGGTGGACCCCTCGTGATCGTTGAAGGTGACGCACGGCGAGATGACGTCGATCATTGCCGTCCCTCGGTGGCTGATCGCCGCCTTGAGGATGGCCTTGAGCTGTTTCGGATCGCCTGAGAACGACCGCGCGACGAACGAGGCGCCGAGCTCGATTGCCAGCGCGCACGTGTCGATTGGCGGCAAATCGTTGACCACACCCGTTTTGAGCGTCGATCCGAGATCCGCAGTGGGCGAGAACTGGCCCTTGGTGAGCCCGTAGCAGCCGTTGTCCTCGATCACGTAGACAATTGGCAGATTACGGCGCATCAGGTGCACGAATTGTCCGATGCCGATGGCTCCGGTATCGCCGTCGCCGCTGATGCCGATCGCGATCATCTTGCGGTTGGCCACGACCGCGCCGGTCCCGACCGACGGCATCCGGCCGTGGACCGAGTTGAAGCCGTGAGCGCTGTTCAGGAAATATGCAGGGGCCTTGCTCGAGCAGCCGATGCCAGACAGCTTGATGACCTGGGTCGGGTCGATGCCGAGATCGAAGAACGAATCGATGATGCGCTCGGTGATGGCGTTATGCCCGCATCCGGCACACAGCGTCGTCTTCGAGCCGCGATATGCGAGAGACTCGAGGCCGATGCGATTGACCTTTCTGCCTGGCGCTGACGGCTGTACGGGTGCTTCGGTCGACATGTCCGTGTGTTTTTCTCCCAATTTCCGGAGGCCTGAAGGCCTCCGGCTACCAATCCAGCTAAGTCGTCGCGACCTGCTCCTGCTTGACCAGTTCCGTTGTCACCGACCTCCCGTCGATCGGCAGCCCCACGTAATGGAGAACGCTGCGCAGCTTCGCGAATTGTTCAGGTGTGCACTCCATCTTGAGGAGTGACAGCATCTGGGCGTCGCGGTTCTGCTCGACCACGTATACGCGGTCACATCGATCGATGAACTGGCCGACCTCCGGCGTAAACGGATACGCGCGCAGCCGGAGGTATGACGTATCGATCCCGTAGTCGGCTACCAGTTGATCGCGTGATTCCACGATCGCCCAGTGGGTGGTGCCATAGCCAATCAAGCCGATGCGGGTGTCGCGCGCCATCGTGACGTCCGGCTTTGGCACCAGCGTCCGCGCGGTTTCAAACTTGCGCGCCAGCCGATCGAGGTTGTTGGCGTAATCGTCTGCGCGCTCGCTATACTGCGCCTTCTCGTTGTGGCCTGATCCGCGCGCGAAGTACGCCGGCATGCCGTCGCCGGGTACCGTGCGGTAGGGGATGCCGTCGCCATCCACGTCGCGATAGCGCGCAAATTCGCCGAGTCGCTTCAGCGCGGCCGCATCGAGACGCTTCCCGCGGTCGAGCGGCTTGGTCGGGTAATCGAAGGTTGACGACATCCACGTGTTCATGCCGAGGTCGAGGTCCGACAGCACGAAAACGGGGGTTTGCAGCCGCTCCGCCAGATCGAACGCCTCCATGGCCATCGTGTAGCACTCGTTGACCGATGCAGGCAGGAGCAAAGGATGCTTCGTGTCACCGTGAGAAAGGATCGCCGTGGCGAGCACATCCTGTTGCGCCGTTCGCGTCGGGAGCCCCGTCGACGGGCCAACGCGCTGGACGTCGAAAATCACAGCAGGAACTTCCACGTAATACCCGAGTCCCGTGAACTCGGCCATCAGAGAGATGCCGGGCCCCGCCGTGGAGGTCATTGCCCGAGCGCCCATCCAGCCGGCGCCGACGACCATGCCGAGGGCGGCGATCTCGTCCTCGGCTTGGATGACCGCGTAAGTCGCTTTGCCGGTTTCCGGGTCCTTCCGGTACTTCTTGAGATAGTCGATAAGCGATTCGCAGAGCGAGGAAGAAGGCGTGATGGGATACCAGCCGACAAACGTGACGCCTGCCATCATGCAGCCGATGGCGGCGGCTGCATTGCCCTCGATCAGGATGAGACCTTTCGTCTTGTCCATCGGTTCCACGACGAACGGATCGAGTTTGGGCAGGTTCGCTTCGGCGTAGTCGTAGCCCGCCTTGAGCGCGCTCATATTGAGGGCGACGGCTTTTTCCTTCTTGCCCAGTTGCTTCCGCAGCGCCTTCTCCATGTGTCCCATGTCGATGGACAGCAGCCGGGAGAGCACCCCGTCGTAAATCATGTTGCGCACGAGGCGGCGCAGCTTCGCGTCGTGCGTAATCGGGGTAATCAGCTTGTCGAACGGGACGGGGTAGAAGACGACGTCGGTGCGGAGGTCCTTGAGCTTGAGCGGCTCGTCATAAACCGCGGCGGCGCCCGGCGGCAGCGTCATTACGTCTTCGCGCGCCGTTTCCGGATTCATGGCGACCAGGAAATCGACTTCCTTCTTCCGCCCGATGTATCCCTTGGAGCTCGCGCGGATGGTGTACCAGGTCGGCAGTCCCGCAATGTTCGACGGGAACATGTTCTTGCCCGACACGGGTACGCCCATCTGGAAAATCGATCGCAGCAGAACCAGATTGGCCGTCTGGCTTCCGGATCCGTTGACAGTGGCGACCTGGAGGGAGAAATCGTTGACGATACGCTCGGTGCGCGACTGGGAAGCTGTTTCCTGGACGGCGACGTCGGTCACTGACATTTTTCTACCCTGCTCCGAGGGCTGGCCCTGGAAACCGTCGGAGAAGATCGCGGTTGTATTAGAGCTCGGATTCGTTACAGGTCTGAAACCTTTCAATTATATATAAATCATGGGGCGCGCCGGCCTTAGAGGCGCCCGACCACACACCCCCGGGCGATTGCCCGGTTCTTCAAAACCGGAACAGGCGATTGCCCTGTGGCAGATCCGCCCCGTCTAGGCCTACGCCTCGGGCAGACTCCGCCGTGATTAGCGCGGCGACGGGTCAATCGGCTCGAGCGAGTGCCTCTCGATCAGGTAATTGCTGACGAGCCGTCCGCCAATCAGGTGCTCTTGAATGATTTGTTCGAGAACGGGCGGATCGCACTGCGCATACCACGCGCCCTCGGGATAGACGACGGCGATTGGCCCCCCCTCGCAAATGCGCAGGCAGTTGGTCTTGGTTCGCAGGATGCCGCCTTGCTCCGAGAGCCCGAGCTCCTTGAGGCGCCCCTTCAGGAACTCCCATGCCGCGAGCCCCCGCTCTTTCTCACAACACTTCGGGGTCGTCTGGTCGCAGCAGAGAAAGATGTGCCTGCGCGCCACGGGCACGCCGATATTGGCCGCCACTCGTTTCTGAGAATCGGTCATACCACGAGCCACGGAGACACAGAGACACGGAGATTCAGCATAAGTACGTAGCATCCGGCTTGAGCCGGACCCGAGTAGCCGGACCTAGAACAGCTTCACTTCTACCATTTCCCCTGCTTCGACCGTGTCAGTGCCCGATGCGATCTCGATGTAGCCGTCCGCTTGCGACATGCTCGTAATATCGCCCGACGCCTTGAAGGCCGGAACCGCGGCGCCGTCGGCAATCCTGACCGTGTAGATCTGGTGCCGCCCGGGCGCCGAAGAGATCCGGTGGCTCAGCGGCAGCGTCATCGTGCGGATCGCGTACTGCGGGAGGCGAGCGAACCGCCGCAGGGCCGGGGCGAGGAGGATATAGGCGTTCGACAGGCAAGACGTCGGGTAGCCGGGCATCCCGAAGAAAAGCTTGCCGCCGACTCTGCCGAACGCGGTTGGCTTACCCGGTTTCACGGCCACACCATGAAATATGAGCTCGCCGCGCGTGGCCAGCACGTCCAGTACCAGATCGCGCTCGCCCACGGAGCTCCCGCCGGAGAATACGAGCAGGTCGTCCTGCAGACAGTCGTCGATAGCTCGCGAAAGATCGTCAAGCGTATCGACGGCCGTGCGATGCGTCACCGGAACTCCGCCGTGGTTGGCAACAACGGCCGCGAGGGTAAAGCGGTTGATGTCGTAAATCTGTCCGGGTCCGAGTGGCTGGCCCGGCTCGACCAGCTCGTTGCCGGTGGACAGGATAGCGACCCTCGGTTGGACGTACACCTTCACGTCGCCCCGGCCCAGCGCTCCGAGTGCGCCGATCCTGCTCGGCATGAGCTGCACGCCGGCGCGAAGCACGTGCTGGCCCTGCTTGATGTCGGCGCCGCGCGGTCCAAGGTTCTGTCCCGGCGTCACCGCTGAAAATACGCGGACGTTTCCCGACGCCTCGCCGTCGGTCTCCTCAACAATGACTACCGAGTCGGCGCCATCGGGAAGCGGGGCGCCCGTCGCTATTTCAATGCACTCGCCGGGACCGACCACGCGATCTGCGACCTGCCCCGTAAACACAGTGCCCACGCGGGTGAGCGCTCGTGGCTGCTCTCTCGTCGCTCCAGTCGTGTCCTGTGCACGGACGGCGTAGCCGTCCATCGCCGCGCGGGTGAACGGAGGGACATCCGCTGCTGCGATGACGTTTTCAGCCAGCACACGACCATTGGCGCCGGCAAGCGACACCCGCTCGGTGCCTTCGATAGGCCGAATGGCGGCATCGATGAGCGCCTTCGCTTCGTCGAGCGAAATGGTGCTTCGAATTGGCCGCATCTTGGTGGCCATGATCAGTAGGCAGCGGGCAGTGGGCAGTAGGCAGTTTCATAACCGTAGGACGTGCCTTCACGGCCCCGCCGGCGCGGCGTAAAGCCGCGCCCGATGGGAGTTATGAAACTGGTTCCACGCTGTAGGCTGCCACTCATCGATTCAACTGCTGGATCACGTGTCCGAGTTCAGGAAGGATCAGACGCGTCATGGCGAGCCGTACGGCGTTCGGCGAGCCGGGCAGCACAAAGATCGCCTTGCGCGATACGGTCCCCGCCGTTGCGCGGCTCATCATCGCGGATGCGCCAATCTCGCCGAAGCTGAGCATCCGAAAGAGCTCGCCAAATCCGTCGAGCCGTTTTTCGAGAAGCTGGTCAATCGCCTCGAATGTGCCGTCGCGCGACGTGATACCAGTGCCGCCGGTTGTGATGATCACCTGCGTCCGCGAGTCGCCCACCTGTTCGCGGACCTTGGCAGCGACCTGCGCTGGTTCGTCCTTGACGATGGCATGACCGGTGACGAGGTGACCGGCGCCTTCGAGTAGTTCTCGGATCGCGCGGCCGCCGGTATCGGTCTCGGGCGTGCGTGAGTCACTCACCGTCAGCACGAAGCAGGCAACCGAGGCTGGCGCCTGCGCCTTGTGCTCAACGTGGCTCACGGGGCCGATTATATCGACTCGGCCCAGGCCTCAGGCCTCAGGGCCCAGGGCTCAGGGCTGACTCAGGCCCCAGGTCTAAGGGCCAAGTAGGGCGGGTCCTTTCGGACCCGCCCCCTTCCGATCTGGCCGACCTCGTAGGGCCTGTCCATTTGGACCCGACTGTCTTAGTTCGTTGCGGCAGCGGGTTTTGACGTGATCGCGGCCCGCAGATCTGCCATCGTCCGCATGCCGGGGCCGTGGCCCGGGGTGTGCTGCCGGACGTTCAGCTTCAGCCGTTCGATGTTCTCGTTCAGGTTCACCGAGTACGGGTTCGGCGTCGCCGGCGGCGGCGCATTGGCAGCGGCCGGAGTCCAGGCATCCGATTGGAAGAGCACACCTTCTGCCGGCAAGTACACGAGCAGGTACGCGTCGTTGTGTCCGCTCCCTGTGATCTCGTGAATCTCGATCGAGCGTTTGCCGTCAGTCAGCACGTGCTTGCCTGTGACGGTCTCGAACATCGCGCTCTTCTTCGACTTCGCAAGTCGATCGGGGTTGAGCGCGTGCGGAGCGGCCCATGCCTGTTCGTAGTAGGGCCGATTCGATGCTTGCGTGACCACGGTCGCGCCCTCGTCCACGAACGTGCGCAAACCGCCCGAGTGGTCGAAGTGCACGTGCGTGTTGACCACGTAGCGAATGGGCTTGTTCGGGATGAGCTCCTTGGCCTTGGCGATCACCGCTTCGGACCGCGCCTCGTTTTGCGGACCCTCGACGACGACGATGTGATCGGTCTGGTCGATGGCGAGGCTGTGGTGGCTGCCGCCTCTCAGGTAGTAGACGCCATTGGCCACCTTGTCGACTGTGACCTCGACGGCGGGCGGCGTGAACGAGCGGACCGCCTCCGGAACAGCGAGGTCGAGTGTCGGATTGGCGGTGACCGACGCCACGTTGATGTCGAGCACGGGATACCCGCCTTGCGTGCGCAGGACGCGGCCGGGAAACATGACGCCGTTGAAGTCGCGGTAGTCCGAATAGGCGAACTCGACGGGGGTATCACCGAGCACCGGGTTGTCGATCCACGTCTGCACGCGCTCGACCTGGTTCTGTGCGTTGATGCGTCCCTCGTAGCGGTGGCCGTCGGCCGTGAACGAGACGTCGGAACCGCCGCCCTCGACGGGCTGCGACGTGGCGTTGTTGGCTGCCGCGGCCTTCAGGAACCCGTGCGGGGTGGTCCAGATTTCCATGACGCGTTCCTCGACTGCGGCCGGTTGTGGCTGCGCTTCGGGCGCGGCGGTCGGTGGCGCGCCGGCGGGAGGAGCGAGGTTCCACGCAGACGTCCCGCTCACGAGCTGCACAGGCCGCTGCTCGACGGGCGCGGGACGCGTGCGGCCCGGCTCGATCGTCTGACGCCGCGCCATCTGTACGCGCGCGCCGGGTGTCTGGTAGTTCACGGTTGCAGTGAAGCTGCTCACGTCGAACTGCGGCCATGGCAGCGTGGGTCCCGGGGCCTGGCCGAACTGGAACCAGCGCCCGGTGCCGGAGTACTCGATCGATTGCAATGTGGCTGCTCCGAGGGCCTCGGTGGCGGCATCGAGCGTACCCGCCGGCCGCGAACAGGCCGAGGCGGCGCCGATGGCGCACGCGAGCGCCAGGAGTATCAGTCTGCGCATATGACCTCCTGAGGAGTGACGCGACAGAGGAACGAGGAATCCGATGGAGGGAGTACGGTGGAAGTATAGGCGACTTCGCGGCCGACCGGTACCAACGATCGGTCGAGAGGCGCGTGCTATATTGCAGTTTACGTTTTACGTCATGTGCGATGTTCTGGTTCGTGACTCCTGCAGTCAAATCGCCAATCACGAATCACAAAT
>Ga0075430_100004095_pt1 | contig 12299 bp, 8 predicted proteins | sample RhiMetdeltSRZDD4_FD_75294 | JGI IMG/M metagenome (GOLD analysis project Ga0075430, IMG submission 75294) | Populus rhizosphere microbial communities from Tennessee, USA - Rhizosphere MetaG P. deltoides SRZDD4 | ecosystem: Host-associated > Plants > Roots > Rhizosphere > Soil | place: USA... | reverse complement strand
CATCCTCCATCCTCTATCTTCTATCCTCTATCCTCACGGCAGCCGGTTGTCGAACGAGTTCAGCGCCTTCATGTAGTTGGCCCGCTCGAAGGCGGCCGGCTCGGCCACGCACAACTGGCTCATGCTGCCGCGCATCTGGGCCACCGATTCGTATTCGCGCTCGGTCATCCAGACGTGCATGCCGTGGACGATCTCGCCGATCCGGCCCATCCCATGCTGGAGCAGCTCCGAGGCGAGCATCACGACGTTGGCGCCGGCCATCACCCCCTTGAGTGCGTCCTCAGCGCTATGGACACCGCTGGTGATCGCCAGGTCGGCCGGCACCCGCCCGTACAGGATGGCGGTCCAGCGCAGCGGCAGCCGCAGCTCCCAGTCCGTCGAGAGCACCAGGTGCGGCACGACGCTCAGCGATTCGAGGTCGAAGTCCGGCTGGTAGAATCGGTTGAACAGCACCAGGCCGTCGGCACCGGCGTCGGCCAGGCGGTACGCCATGTTCGCGGTGGCGCTGAAGTACGGCGACAGCTTCATGGCAATCGGGATCGTGACGCTCGCGCGGATCTCGCGCAGCACGTCGAAGTACATCGCTTCGACCTCGGCGCCGGTCATCCGGAGGTCGGTCGGGATGAAGTAGACGTTCAGCTCCAGGGCGTGGGCGCCGGCCTGCTCGATCAGCCGGGCGTACTCGACCCAGCCGCCCGGCGAGACGCCGTTCAGGCTGCCGATGATCGGCACGTCGGTCAGGACGCGGGCGCTGGCGATCCGCTCCAGGTACGCATCCGGCCCGATCCGGTACTGCGACGCCTCCGGGAAGTAGGAGAGCGCCTCGGCGAAGCTGTCGGCAGCGTAGCCGAGGTAGTGGTCCAGGTGGAGCGCCTCGGCGTCGAGCTGCTCCTCGAACAGCGAGGGCAGCACGACCGCCGCCGCGCCCGCCTCCGCCAGCCGACAGATGCCGTCCGCCGTCGCCGCGAGCGGGGAGGCCGCCGCGACGACCGGGTGCTTCAGGCTCAGGCCGAGATAGCTGGTCGACAGGTCCACGGTCGGTCCTCCGGTCCGCTCAGTCGGTGCCGACTTCGGCGTGGGCGTACCGCGCGGGGGCCGGGTCGCCGGGGGCATGGGCCCGGGCGAGCCAGACATAATAGTCGGGCTGCTCCTGGAGATGCCCGACCGCGACCTTCCCGAGCTCCACGAGGTCGTCGCCCGGCCAGTCGTCCATGGCCGGGGCGCAGTCGTACTCCAGCTCGCGCTCGACCTCCAGCCCGAGCTGGAGATCGTCGGCGCTGAACGGCGCCGCCGCGAAGTCGATCCCGAGCAGCTCGGCCACCTCGACGACCTCGGCGCCCGTCAGGTCGCCCTGGTGCGAGGGGGCGCAGACGGCTCGGGCCGCCTCGGGCAGCGCCGCGAGGACGTCGGCCAGCCGCGCGGAGCCGGTGCTGGTGGTGTCAGCCATGATGGTCCTCCTGGGCCGCCTCAGCCCTGATCTGCCATCTTGAGGTAGATGGCGCGGCGCGTCGTGACCGCCTCCTGGGCCCGCTCCAGCAGTTTGGCGGCGGTCTCGGGATCGGCCTGGGCGAGCTGGCGGTAGCGGCTCTCGTTGTACAGGTACTCCGAGAGCGGTCGGCTCGGCTCCTTCGAGTCCAGCCGCAGCGGCTGCTTGCCCTCGGCGGCCAGGCGCGGGTCGAAGCGGTAGAGCGGCCAGTGCCCGGACTCGACGGCCAGCTTCTGCTGCTGCATCCCCTTCGCCATGTCGATCCCGTGGGCGATGCAGTGGGCGTAGGCGATGATCAGCGACGGCCCGTCGTACGACTCGGCCTCGCGGATCACCTCCAGGGTGTGGACGTCGCTGGCGCCCATCGCGATCTGGGCGACGTAGACGTTGCCGTACGTCATCGCCATCCACCCGAGATCCTTCTTCGGGGTCGCCTTGCCGCCGGCCGCGAACTTCGCCACGGCGCCCAGCGGCGTGGACTTGGAGGCCTGGCCGCCGGTGTTGGAGTACACCTCGGTGTCGAGCACCAGGATGTTGACGTTCCGGCCGCTGGCGAGCACGTGGTCCAGGCCGCCGTAGCCGATGTCGTACGCCCAGCCGTCGCCGCCGACGATCCAGACGCTCTTGCGGACCAGCACGTCCGCCAGGCTGCCCAGGTCGCGCGCGGCCGGGGCGTCCAGCTCGCCCAGGTGCTGCTTCAGGAGCGCCACCCGCCGCCGCTGGTCCTCGATCCCGGTCTCGGCCGATTGGTCGGCCGCCAGGATTGCCTCCACGAGGTCGGCCGGCAGCTGGTCCCGCAGCCGACCGAGCAGCTCGCGGGCGTACTGGAGCTGCTTGTCCAGGGTCAGCCGCATCCCGAGCCCGAACTCGGCGTTGTCCTCGAACAGCGAGTTGCTCCAGGCCGGCCCACGCCCCTCGCGGTTAACGCTCCAGGGGGTGGTCGGCAGGTTGCCGCCGTAGATGCTGGAGCAGCCGGTCGCGTTGGCGATCATCGCGCGGTCGCCGAACAGCTGGCTGAGCAGCTTGAGGTACGGCGTCTCGCCGCAGCCGGCGCAGGCGCCCGAGAACTCGAACAGCGGCTCCAGCAGCTGGACGTTCTTGACGGTGGTCCAGGCCAGGCCGTCGGCCTTCGGGAGGTCCGGCAGGCTCAGGAAGAAGTCCCAGTTCTCGCGCTCGGCCGCGCGCAGCGGCTCGACCGGGGCCATGTTGAGCGCCTTGCGGCTGGTGTTGCTCTTGTCCTTGACCGGGCAGACCTCGACGCAGAGGGTGCAGCCGGTGCAGTCGTCCGGGCTGACCTGGAGCGTGTACGTCTTGTCCGGCAGCTCCCGCCAGCGGGCCGGGGCCGACTTGAACGTCTCGGGGGCGCCCGTGGCCTGGGCCCGGTCGTACACCTTGGGGCGGATGACGGCGTGCGGGCAGACCATCACGCACTTGCCGCACTGGATGCACAGGCTCGGCTCCCAGACCGGCACCTCCAGGGCGATGGCGCGCTTCTCCCAGCGGGCGGTCGCGCTCGGGTAGGTGCCGTCGACAGGCAACGCGCTGACCGGGAGATCGTCGCCGCGGCCGGCGATCATCTTCGCCGTCACCTGCTGGACGAACTCGGGCGCCTCGGCCGGGACCGGCGGCGCCACCTCGACGGCGCTGGTGGCCCGGGCCGGCACCTGGATCTCGTGGAGATGCTCCAGGGCGGCGTCCACCGCGGCGAAGTTCTTCTGGACCACCGCCTGGCCGCGCTTGCCGTACGACTTCTGGATCGCCTTCTTGATCTCGGACATCGCCTCGTCGCGGGGGAGCACGCCGCTGATGGCGAAGAAGCAGGTCTGCATGACGGTGTTAACGCGGTTTGCCATGCCGGCCCTTCGGGCGACCTCGTAGCCGTCGATCATGTAGAGGCGCAGACGCCTGGCGATGATCGTCTCCTGGACCGGGCGCGGCAGGTGGTCCCAGATCTCCTCCGGGCCGTACGGGCTGTTCAGCAGCACCGTCGCACCGGGCGCGGCCTCCTTGAGGACATCGAGTCGCTCCAGGAACCCGAACTGATGGACAGCCACGAAGCCGGCCTTGCGAATCAGGTACGGCGCCTCGATCGGGCGTGGGCCGAAGCGGAGGTGCGACGTGGTCCGGGCGCCGGACTTCTTCGAGTCATAGACGAAGTAGCCCTGGGCGTAGTTTGCCGTCTCTTCGCCGATGATCTTGATCGCGTTCTTGTTCGCGCCGACGGTCCCGTCCGAGCCCAGTCCCCAGAAGATCGCCCGCATGGCGTCCGTGTCCTCGACGTCGAAGTCCGGATCATAGGGGAGGCTGGTGTGGGTGACGTCGTCCTCGATGCCGATCGTGAAGTGGTTCTTCGGCTCGTCTCGGCCGAGCTCGTCGAAGAGGGCCTTGACCATGCCGGGCGTGAATTCCTTGGAGGCAAGGCCGTACCGCCCGCCGACGATGCGCGGGAAGGCGGCGAATGGCGCCAGCCCCGACGACAGTCCCTCGCCGATCGCCGTCATGACATCCTGGTAGAGCGGCTCGCCGGCCCCACCCGGCTCCTTCGTGCGGTCCAGCACCGCGATCCGTCTGACCGTCCGGGGGAGCGTCCGGAGAAGCGCCGCGCTGTCGAACGGGCGGTACAGACGCACGATGACGACGCCAACCTTCTCACCCTGCGCCATCAGCGCCTCCGCGGTCACGGCGGCGGTCTGCGCACCCGAGCCCATGATGACGATGACGCGCTCCGCATCGGGGACGCCGACGTAGTCGAACAGGCGGTAGTGACGACCGGTCCGCGCGGCGAGGCGGTCCATCATCCGCTGGACGATGTCCGGGGTGGCCAGGTAGTACGGGTTGACCGTCTCGCGGGCCTGGAAGTAGACGTCCGGATTCTGAGCGGTACCCCGGATGAACGGATGGTCCGGCGAGAGCGCCCGCCGGCGATGAGCGGCGATCAGGTCGGCATCGAGCAGGGCGCGCAGGTCGTCGTCGGCGAGCATCTCGATCTTCTGGACCTCGTGCGAGGTCCGGAAGCCGTCGAAGACGTGGAGGAATGGCACGCGGGCTTCCAGGCTGGCGGCCTGCGCGATCAACGCGAAGTCCATGACCTCCTGGACCGACGAGGCGAACAACTGGCCCCAGCCGGTCGACCGCGTCGCCATGACGTCCGAGTGGTCGCCGAAGATCGAGAGGCCCTGGGCGGCGAGCGACCGCGCGGCGACGTGGAAGACCGTGCTGGTCAGCTCGCCGGCGATCTTGAACATGTTCGGGATCATCAGCAGCAGGCCCTGGCTGGCGGTGAACGTCGTCGCCAGGGCGCCCGTCTGAAGCGCACCATGGACGGCCCCCGCCGCGCCGCCCTCGGCCTGCATCTGCTGGACGAGCGGGATGGTGCCCCAGAGGTTCGGGCGGCCTTCGGCGGCCCACTGATCGGCCGACTCCCCCATCGCCGAGGATGGGGTGATCGGGTAGATCGCGATCACCTCACTGGCTCGGTACGCCACCGATGCCGCCGCCTCGTTCCCATCGATCGTGACCATCGACCGTCGGGACCTCTGCTTCGGCCCGTCCCCGATCGTCGACGGCTGTGTGCTTGTTGCCGTGCCCAACATACGATTTCCCGTCCGTACTCGACGCGATCCGATCGCGTGTTCTCCCTTCGATTGTCGATGGCCTGTGGACGGGGTTCTAGAGGCAAAAGGCCCGAGTCACGCGGGACAATCCGGGACAGTGGAGATGCGCTCAAGCTCGGGTGAGCGCGAGGTAGCAGGGGGCCGGGCGCCACGCACGTCGCAGCGGTCGGAGCAGCGGGCGACGACCCTCGCTTGACGCCCGTGGTACTGCAAGCAACAATAGGGAGATGGACCGCGCGAGTCGCGGAGCCATCCCTGGCGAGCCATGCGCACCGCCGGGCACCGAGGCGCGCGGCGCGGTGGCCGCTTCTGGCGCCCGCGTCGACACAGCGGAAAGCATGACGGGGGTTTCCGATGCGCGGTTCCGCCCGGTGGATCGCAGTGTTCGGCATCGGCCTGATCGTCGCGCTGGGCGTGGCGTTCGTCCTGGTCAGCGTCGCAGAGCGCCAGCAGGAGGCCCGCCAGCTGACGTACAACCGGATCGTCGAGATAGCGCCGGGCGAGCCGGACCCGGCCGTCTGGGGCATGAACTTCCCGCAGCAGTACGAGGACTGGCGGAGTACGCTCCGGACCAGTACGTTTGACGACTATAGCAGGTACGGCCGGTACGGCGGCTCGGAGGCGTTCAGCCGCCTGGACAAGTATCCGGACTACCGCCGCATCTTCGCCGGAAACGCGTTCTCGGTCGAGTACAACGAGGACCGCGGGCACGCCAACGCCCTGAACGACATGCTCTCGATTCAGCGCCTCGGCGACCAGAAGCCGGGCGCCTGCATGACCTGCAAGAGCACCCAGGTGCCCCAGCTGATGCAGACGATCGGCGTCGACCAGTTCTACGCGACGCCGGTCAAGGCGATGGTCGAGCAGCACGGCTTCAAGCACTCGGTGGCGTGCGCGGACTGCCACGACTCGGGGACGCTCCAGCTCAAGATCACCCGGCCGGCCTTCACGGAGGCGATGGCGAGCCGGGGGATCGACGTCTCGAAGGCGAGCCGCCAGGAGATGCGCACCTACGTCTGCGCGCAGTGCCACGTCGAGTACTACTTCGCCGGCCCGAACAAGTCGGTCACGTTCCCATGGCGCAACGGCCTGGAGATCGAGCAGATCGAGCGGTACTACGACGAGATCAACTTCTCGGACTGGACCCACGCCGAGACGCAGGCCCCGCTCATCAAGGCCCAGCACCCCGAGTTCGAGCTCTACTCGACCGGGGTCCACGCCCGCTCCGGGGTCGCCTGCGCCGACTGCCACATGCCGTACACCCGCGTCGGGGCACAGAAGGTCTCGAGCCACTGGGTGAACACGCCGCTCGCCCACGTCAACACGTCCTGCACGACCTGTCACGGGCAGCAGTCCGAGGAGACGATGCGGCAGCGGGTCTACGCAATCCAGGACCGGACCTATTCGCAGCTCCAGCATGCCGAGCAGGCGCTCCTTGCGGCGATGGACGGGATCAAGGCGGCGATGGCGGCCGGTGTCCCAGGCGATCGGCTGGTCGAGGCTCGACGGCTCCACCGACGGGCCCACCTCCGCTGGGACTTTATCAGCGCCGAGAACAGCATGGGGTTCCACAGCCCCCAGGAGGCGGTCCGACTCCTCGGTGACGCGACCGACTACGCGCGCCAGGCCGAGCTGGCGGCGTACAAGGCGATGATCGAGCATGGTCAGCGGGCGAGCGCTCGCTGACGGCGGGACCACGCAGCAGATGGGCCGCGCGCGACTCGGGACCGTCTTCCCGGTGGTGGTGATCGCGCTCGCCGGGATCGCCGTCGGGTTGGGCACGTTCACGTTCGTCTACGCCCGGGGCTACTCGTACCTGTTCGATGACCCCCAGGCCTGCGTGAACTGCCACGTCATGCGGGAGCAGTATCGGACCTGGGAGATCTCGTCGCACCGACGGGTAACCTGCAACGGCTGCCACACGCCGCACGACCTGGCCGGGAAGTACCTGGTGAAAGCCGAGAACGGCTTCGTCCACGCCTGGGTGTTCACGTTCGAGAACCCACAGAACATCCAGATCCGCGAGCGGAGCCGGGCGGTGGTCGAGGCAAACTGCGTCGACTGCCACCGCGAGACGATCGCCGGCACGTTCCTGGAGCCGGGCCACGAGAGCGCCAACCCGTTCCGCTTCTTCCTCGTGGAACGGGCCGAGGAGCGCTGCACGGTTTGCCACGCGAGCGCCGGTCACGTGCTGCGCTAACCCCGCATGCCGAGCGCATCACCGGGCTCAATTCGGCCCGGCCCCGCGGCGGCACAAGCGACAACGAAGAGGTGGATCGGTCGCCTCTGAGGACCGACCCACCCCTTGCACCCAGAGCCTTCACGGGCTCAGCGGCCGTACCACTCGGCGAGCCAGCCCCGCATCGTCTCGATCTCGGCGGACTGGGTCGTCATGATGCTCGCAGCGAGATCTTTGATCTCCTGGTGTGCGGCGCGCTCCTCGGCGAGCGCCGCTATGTCAATCGCGCCCTGGTGATGCTCGATCATCCAGGCCATGAACGTCGCATCGAGCTGATCCGGCGGCAGGCTCCAGAAGCCGCCCATCATCGGCATGCCCGGCATCGTGCCCATCGGGCCTCCGGGCATCATCCCCGGCATGTTCCCGGGCATCATCGGCATGCCAGGGCCTGGCATCATGCCGCCCGGCCGCATCGGGACGGTGCCGGGCCGCTCACCGGACTGGCCCGGCATCGTGCCGGGCATTGACTGACCCGCCGTCGGCGCCGGCATCGCGCCCTGCACCATCGGGCAGGCCACGTCCTGGCCGTACCAGTCCTGGAGCCAGCCCCGCATCTGAGAGATCTCCCGCGACTGGTCGGCGATCATCCGGGCACCGAGCGACTTCAGCTCTGGGTGGGCGCCGCCCGTGACGACCGGTCGGGTCATCATGACGCCCATCGCGTGATGCATCGTCATCTGGGTCAGGAACGCCTGGTCGAACGCGTCGCCGGAGAGCTGATCGAGCTGCCGCGCGCCCATGGGCGGCGTCCGCTGCGGGCCGGGCACCGCCGACGCGATCATGGTGGGTCCGAAGAACAGCGCCGTCGCCAAGACCATTGCGAGTAGGAGCGGTCGGCGCCATCGAGTTCGATGCCGTCTCATCATGCACCTCCTTGTCGGGCTCGACAACTGGAGAAGGCGCCGTTCGAGCGGGGAGAGCGCCGAAGCGACCGCCTCCTCCTACCCAAACTGTCCGTCTATCACCCTATTCCCAGACGTGACGATTGTCCCGGGCACAACGGGACGGATGTCACGTCCCCGGCCACCCCGAGACTCGGTACGATCTGGGTGTCAGGAGCGACGAGCTCCTGGCAGCGAGACGAAACCGAGAGGTTTCTGCTGGAGGTGACGGTGCAGCGGAACAAGCGAGCGATCCACCTCCTATACGGAGTGCTGGAGATTGACAGTTGTGGTGGTCGTCGCCACGACGTGTAGGCAGGCTCAGCCATTCGGGCGCGCTCCGGCCGCCCAGCCCTCTCGGGCATGACCCCTGATCCGAAAGTCGTCGGTGAACGATCCAGAATAGGCAGCCGGCGAGGCGGGCACGGTGACGTCCCGCCTCGCTTTCTGTCCTGGGCGGCTCGCCGACCGATGCCGGGGAGACCGAGCGTGCTGAGTGGCCCGCCGGGTTCGGCCTCGCGGGCTCCGTCGACCTGCTGTCGAGCTACGCTATCGCGCCGAGCTGCGGCTCCGTCGGCTGATTCCCATGCTGGAGCCCAGTCGCCGCCGTGATCTCCGCCTCATCGAGCGTCTCATGCTCCAGAAGCGCCCTCGCTAGCCGATCGAGTGCCTGGCGATGCTCGGAGAGGAGACGGACGGCCTCGTCGTACGCTTCCTGCAGGATCCGCTGGACCTCGGCGTCGATCAGGGTCGCGGTCGACTCGCTGTACGGCCGGCCAACGCCGATCGCATCGCCCACGGTCGTGCCTGTGAGGAACGGGCTCGACGGCGGGCCCAGCACGACCGGGCCGAGCCTGTCGCTCATGCCCCAGCGCGTGACCATCTGGCGGGCGATCTCCGTCGCCTGCTGCATGTCGTTCTCGGCGCCGGTCGTCCGGCTGCCGTACACCAGCGACTCGCCCGCCCTGCCCCCCATCGCGCCGATCACTCGCGCGCGGAGATACCGCTCGTCGTGGTTGTGGCGGTCGTCCGGCGGACGCTGATAGGTCACCCCGAGCGCCATCCCATGCGGCACGATCGTCACGCGATTCACGGGGTCCGCCTCGGGCATCACGAGCCCGAGGACGGCATGGCCACCCTCGTGGTAGGCGACCCGTTCCCGCTCCTCGGGCGACAACAGCAACGGCCGGGCCGGGCCGAGGACGATCTTCTCCAGCGCGTCCATGAAATCGCGCTCGTGGACGGTCTGCTCGGCCCGTCGCGCGGCGAGCAGCGCCGCTTCGTTGGCGAGATTTCGGAGGTCGGCGCCGACCAGCCCGGGCGTCGCCTCGGCGATGGCCTTCAGGCTCACGTCCGAGTCGAGCGGCATGCCGCGCGTGTGGACCCGCAAGATCGCCTCGCGCCCGACCTTGTCGGGCGCCTGGACGACGACGCGACGGTCGAACCGGCCGGCCCGCAGCAGGGCCGGGTCGAGCATGTCGGGGCGATTGGTCGCCGCCAGGACGATCACCGTGTCCTGCGAGCCGAACCCGTCCATCTCGGTCAGGATCTGGTTCAGCGTCTGCTCCTGCTCGCTGTTGTTCCCGGTGTAGAGGGCCCGCCCCCGGGCGCGGCCGATGGCGTCGAGCTCGTCGATGAAGACGATGGCGGGGGCGATCTCGCGGGCCTGCTTGAACAGGTCACGGACGCGGCTGGCGCCGACGCCCACGAACATCTCGACGAACTCGCTGGCGCCCATGCTCAAGAACGGCACGCCGGCCTCGCCGGCCACCGCCTTGGCCAGCAGCGTCTTGCCGGTCCCCGGCGCCCCGACCAGCAACACCCCTCTGGGCGCGGTGCCGCCGAGCCGCGTGTACTTCGTGGGATCCTTGAGGAAGTCGACGATCTCGATCAGCTCCTCTTCGGCCTCGTCGATGCCGGCGACGTCGGCGAACGTCACCTTGTTCTGCCCGGGGGCGGCGACGTCATACCGCCTGGCCTGGCTCTTCCCCATGCCGAAGATCCCGCCCCCGGTCGCGTTGCCCGTCCGCTTGAAGAGCCAGAACATCCCGCCGATTAGGAGCAGCACCGGCCCGAAGGTGAAGAGCGACGTCAGCAGCGAACTCCCACCTCCGGCAGTCGAGGTTGCCGTGACGACCACGCCGTGCTCAACGAGCAGCGTCTCGAGACCCGGGTCGGCGAACGCGGGCACGGTGGTCGAGAACTCCTTGACCGAGCGGGCCCGGTTCCCGGCGTCGGGCGGGTACGCGACGGCCTCGCGGAACGTGCCCCGGATGGTGTCGGCCTGGGCGCTGACCCGCTCGACGTTCCCGGCCACGACCTGCTGCTTGAAGAACGTGTACGTCACCTCAGTCCGCAACTGATCGACCGGGAAGAGCGCCAGGGCGAGGCCCCAGCTCAGCACCATCGCCAGCAAGAGGCTCGTCCAGATCCAGACGTCCCGACCCTGCGGCTCGGGCGGGGAGTTCCCGGCCCCGCCCCGGGCCTCGGGACGGGATGGCTCGGATGCCGGCGTGCCGTCCGCCCCGTCGGAGCCTCGGAACCGGTGCCAGGTGTGTGGAATCGGCGCGCGACGCATGCTACCGACCTCGTCATCGGTCCCCGGCCGCCGAGCCGGCGAGCGCCTCGGCGGAGGGCTGGAGCTCCTCGCGTCTGTTGCTCTCGTGGGCCGCTTCGATCGGGGCGAGCATCGCCAGCAGCAGGTCCGAGCCGGTGACGATCCCGACGACGCGACCGTCCCGGGTCACGGGCAGCCGATGGATGCCCCGCTCGCGGAGCAGTGCCATCGCCGCCTGGAGCGGCGCCGCCTCGGCGATCGACGTGGGCGACGTCGTCATCACCGTGCGGACCGGCTCCGTTCGCAGGCGGCCCAGGTACTCGTCCGGGTCCGGCACGGCTTGCGCCGCGAGCTGCGCGACCGCGCGCTCCTGCCAGGCCATGATGTCACGCTGGGAGAGCACGCCGACGAGGCGACCCTCCACGTCGAGGACCGGGGCGCCGCTCGCCCGCCGGCGCACCAGCTTCCGCAGCGCGACCAGCAGCGACTCGTCGTCCTGGAGCGCCACCACGTCCCTGGTCATCACGTCGCCTATGCACAACTGACCGGTCGTCCGGGCCGCGAGGGCCCGAGCGCTGACCAGCAGGACCGGTCGGTCGACGTTGCGCACGACTTCGTCGGCGACGCTCCCCAGCAGCCAGCCGGTGACGCCACCCCGACCATGGGTCGACATCACGACGGCGTCGACGTCCCAGGCGGCCGCCGCCACGGCGAGATGGCGGCTGACCGCGCCTTTCGTCTCGCTGACGATCGCCTGGGTCTCGACCGTCAGGCCTGCCTCCCGAAGCGGCGCCGCGACGCGATCCAGGTAGCCGGTGGCGAGCTTGACGCCGTACGCGGTCGCCTCGGCGTCGAGGACTCGCTCCGCGTCACCTTCGACCACGAAGCTCGGTGGCCACGGTACGACGCGCACGAGGACCAGCGTCGAGCCGGCCGGCGCGACCTCGCGGGCGACGTCCAGGGCGCGCTCGGCCAGTACCGAGCCGTCGAGCGGGACCAGCAGCCGGTTCAGGTCCGGTGCGCGGCGGTTATCGGGGGTCGTGGCGCGGACCAGGAAGACTGGAACCGAAGTATGCGAGACCAGTTGCATGGCGACGCTGCCCAGCATGAAGCGCTTGAAGCCGCCGCGCCCGTGGCTCGCGATCACGATCACCGCGGCGGACAGCTCGTCCGCGAGGTCGAGCAGGGCCACGGACGGGCTGCCGTGCCGCACGTCCGTGTTGACCGTCAGGCCGGTGTCGGCGAGGTGCTTCCGGACCCCGTTCAGATAAAGCTCCGCCTCCTCCCGCTCGGCCACCAGCACCTGATCGTACGTCTCGAAGTCCATGGCCTCTTCAGGCCAGGATCCGGCGCCGAAGTGCGGGTAGTCCGCCACGCGACACAGCGTCAGGGTCAGGCCGCGATCCTGCGCGAGCTTGACGGCCCACGGCAACGACGCTTCGCTCACCTCCGAGCCGTCGAGTGGCACCAATACCGTCTTCTGCACGATGTACCCCCTCCCCGACCGGTCGAGGCGTCGACC
>Ga0075430_100004092_pt1 | contig 12305 bp, 10 predicted proteins | sample RhiMetdeltSRZDD4_FD_75294 | JGI IMG/M metagenome (GOLD analysis project Ga0075430, IMG submission 75294) | Populus rhizosphere microbial communities from Tennessee, USA - Rhizosphere MetaG P. deltoides SRZDD4 | ecosystem: Host-associated > Plants > Roots > Rhizosphere > Soil | place: USA... | reverse complement strand
CGCCGCTCGCGAAACTGCCTCATGTGAGGCGTCGAGCACCGCAATGCCCAGCGGCTCGAGGAGCACGCGCAGCAGAGCGAGGTACGCGCCGCCGACGGTCGCGCCTTCCCGATACGCCGCGCGAACGGCAGCGAGCGGACCGTCATCGACCGTCGCGCCGCAGGCGCGAGCAAGCGCCTCGATCGCCTGGCTCGGGTCGGCCAACGGCAGCTCCGACATCGGGCCGCCGACGGGACCGCCTGGTGGTAGCTCGATGCGGTCCACACCGCCCGTCACCGCAAAGGCAGTCCACGATGCCTCGGCGTAGTCGGCATCGTCGGTCGCCGCCCAGAACACTGGGGCCGTGGCAATCCCGGTCGCACGCTCGATCTCGTCGGCAAGGGCGAGTGCGGAGATCGCCTTCGACCACGTATACAGCGGTCCGCCGAACAGGCCGGGTTGCTGGCCCGTCGTCACGACGACGCCGTTCGCGTCAGCCACCCGCGCGAGCCGCGTCGCTGCGGCGCCTGATGCGGCGAACGCCGGTGCGAGCGCGTCGAGCCACGGCCTGGGACGCGGTTCCCCACGCGTCGCTGCAGCACGCGCACGCCACTCGTCAGGCGTCCGCGGACGCGCGGCGTACCATTCGGCGAGCTCACCGCCAACCGCGGCGCGCGCGAGTGGCGCGCCGCCAAGCGACTCGGTTCGGACGATGAGGTCCGTCACGCTGTGGCGGTCATTTGTGATAGGGTTCCCCGCGAGTGATCGTGCCCGCACGGTAAAGCTGCTCGGCGAGGACGAGCCGGGCGAGCTCGTGCGGCAAGGTCCACGGTGAGAACGATAGACGCGTGGTGGCCGTTGCGGATAGGTCGGGAGCGAGGCCGTACGCTCCCCCGATCACGAATGCCACGTCGGCCGCGGCTTCCCGCTGTCGTTGCATCCATCCGGCGAATTCGGGGGAGCCCATCTGCCGCCCGCCGACCTCGCACGCGACCACCTGCGCCGCGCCCACCGCGGCGGCCAAACGCTCCCCTTCCCGCGCCCTCGCCCGCTCCGTGTTCGCGGCCTTCACCGGTTCGTCCTTCACTTCGTGAATGGTCAGCGGCCAGTACCGTCCTGCCCGTGCTTCATAGTCCCGAATCGCCGCCGCGAGCGCCTCGTGCTTCGGCCTCCCGACGACGGCGACGATGAAGCGCACGGATGGTGGGTCGGACGAGTCGCGGACGCCCTTCGACGTTAGGCGTAGATGCCGCGCAACCGGTGCACCGTGGCGACTCGGCTGATGGACAGCATGTACGCCGCGGTGCGCATGTTGACCTTGTGCTGCCGCGCCAGCTCGAGGACGTCCTTGAAGCTGTTCGTCATGATGTCCCGAAGGCGGTTGTTGACCGTCTCCTCGGTCCAGAAATAGCCGCCGCGGTCCTGCACCCACTCGAAATACGACACGGTCACGCCGCCCGCGTTGGCGAGGATGTCCGGAATCACGAAGATCCCCTTCTCCTCGAGAATGGCGTCGGCGGCGGCCGTCGTTGGCCCGTTCGCGCCCTCGCAGATGATCTTCGCGCGGACCTTCGCCGCGTTCTTCGTCGTGATGACGTTCTCGAGTGCCGCCGGCAAAAGCACATCCACGTCCAGCATCAGCAACTCGTCGTTCGTGATCCGCTCACCCTTCGCGAAGCCGTCGAGCGAACGGTGTTCCTTCACGTGCGCCACCGCGGCCTCGACGTCGATCCCATTCGGGTTGACGACGCCACCGGTGCGATCGCTGATCGCGACGATCTTGCACCCTTCCCGGTGCAGCAGCTGCGCGGCCACCGACCCGACGTTGCCGAAGCCCTGAATCGCAACCGTGGTGCCGCGCACGTTCATACCGAGGTGCGCGAGCGCTTCCTTCGTGACGATCATGCACCCGCGCCCGGTCGCTTCGCGACGGCCGAGCGAACCGCCCATCTCGACGGGCTTGCCGGTGACGACGGCCGTCACCGTGTGCCTGACGTGCATGGAGTAGGTGTCCATCACCCAGGCCATCACGCGCTCGTTCGTGTTGACGTCCGGCGCAGGGACGTCCGAATCGGGCCCGAGCGTCGCGATGATGCCCGCGGTGTACCGACGGGTGAGTCGCTCGAGCTCACCGACGCTCATCTTGAGCGGGTCGCAGACGACGCCGCCTTTTGAACCGCCAAAGGGCAAATTCACGACGGCGCACTTCCACGTCATCCACGCGGCAAGCGCCGTGACCTCGTCGAGCGTGACATTCAGGTCGAACCGAATGCCACCCTTGGCCGGCCCGCGCGACGTGTTGTAGAGGACGCGATAGCCCGTGTAGACCTCGACCTCTCCGTTGTCGAGCAGTACCGGAACCGACACGACGATCTGCTTTTCGGGGTGCCGCAGCACCTTGTACAGGCCGGGCTCCAGGTCGAGCAGTTCCGCCGCCCGGTCGAACCGGGACATCATGGCCTCGAACGGGTTCTCTTCGTTCAGGAACCTGTCCTTGTCGGGACGAACGATGCGGTCAGTGGGCAGTCGAAGGTCTGTGGCCATGGAATCAATCGGCTGGTCCGGGCGCGCCCGGCAGTCCAGAGGTGGTTGAAGCGGAGCGAGCAGCAAGCATCCGAAAGACGACGTCGTTCAGCAGATCGGCACCGCGCTCGACGTCGAAGCGCTGGGAAACATACCACAGGGGTGTTGAGCCCGGCCACAACGTGCCGAGCTTCACGGCGTCCTTGAGGGTGCACACGACACGATCGTGGTTCGCCGCGTCGCGCACGAGCGAGGCGACGTCCGCGAGCGTGAACGGATGGTGATCGCGGAACGCTGCGCTCGTGAGGCGAGCGCCAGCCGCCTCCAGCTGCGCGTGAAAGGCCGCGGGATCACCGATCGCGGAGATCGCCAGCACCGACTGACCGCCCAGTGACTCGAGCGCGATCCGCGACGGCCTGCCGATGAGCACGAGGTCGCCCGCGGCGAGGTGAACGATCGCGCACGGCGTGCGCGCGGCTCGAGCGATGGACTCGCATACGACGACGGCGCGCTCGCTCGGCGCCGCCTTCCGCGTCACGACGGCCAGTGAGGCCCGCCGAACCGCACCGAGTCGTTCACGCCACGGTCCGGCGGGAAGCAGGTGACGTCCGTCGTCTCGCCACGCATCCGCGCTGATCACGACGACGTCGACGACGCGCGCAGCGCGACGGTGCTGAAACGCGTCGTCGAGGACGGCGACATCACAGCCGCGACGCTTCGCCTCGGCGCTTCCTGCAACGCGATCGGGCGATACCACGACTTCGACGTCGGGGTTCAGCGTTCGGTGCACCTCGGGCTCGTCGTCGCCGTACCCGCGAAGCACGACCGCGGGGGTTGCGCCGGCCTCACGGAGGCGTCGCGCGAACCAGGCGGCGACTGGCGTCTTCCCGGTGCCGCCGACGGTGAGATTCCCGATCGCCAGCGCCGGAATCGCTGTCGGATGGGCGGCCAGAACTCCTGCATCATAGAGCGATCCGCGCGCACTCGACACCGCCGCGAACAGCACCTCGAGCGGCGCGAGGGCAACTCGGCCGGCGCGCGCCGCGACGCCGTCGCTTTCCCAGAGCTCGCGCACCCAGTCGTCTTTACGCACGCTCGGCAAGGGCGATGTTGTCGGCGAGCAACGTTTCGAATCGCGGCGCTTCATCCTCGGCTTCTCGCGCCGAGGCGGCGCTCACGAGCGTCGGTGCGGTGTACGACACGGTCACTCGCGCGAACGGCTTCGGGATCATGAACCGATCCCAGCTCCGGAGATGCCACGCGCGCGGCGCGCTGACACCGATTCCGATGATCGGGGCGCCGACCCGCTGCGCGGCGACGAGCGCACCGCTCGCGAACTTGCGTGCGGGCCCGCGAGGTCCGTCGGGTGTCATCGCGACTTCACCGCCGCCCTCGAGCTCTCGCACGACGCCGAGCAGCGCGCGCGCGGCGCCGCGCGACGACGAACCGCGAATCGCTCGCAATCCCAACTGTTCGGCGACACCCGCGACGATCTCACCGTCGCGGTGAGCGCTGATGACGATCGCGACTCCCTGCCCTCGGTGCAGGTACAGGAGCGGCAACAGCTGACCGTGCCAGAACGCGAAGATGAACGGCTGGTTGTTCGCGTGAAGTGCTCGATAGCTGCTCTCGTTGAGAATGCGAAATCGCCAGGTGCTCGCCAGGCCACGAATGAGCCACGTCCCGACCCGAATCGTGACCGCGAGCTTCCAGTCTCGCTTCGTCCCGCTCACGCCGCCATCTCGCTCGCCATTCGCGCAACGCGGCCGGCGGCGCCCGGCGTTCCGAGCTTCGATCGAACATCGGCGAGCCCGCTCAGCATCTCGCGCCGCCTCGGATCATCGCGCGCGAGCAGGGGCAGCAGCGTGTCGGCGACTCGCTCCGGGACGATCGCGTCCTGAACGAACTCCGGCGCGACTTCGCGGCCGGCGACCACGTTGACGAGTCCGATCCGCGGGATCTTCACGACCCGACGAGCGATCGCGTAGGTCCATCGGCTGGTTCGATAGGCGACGACGAGCGGGCATCCGGCGACGGCCGCCTCGAGCGTTGTCGTGCCGCTCTTGCATAACGCGGCGTCGGCGGCGCGCAGAACCGTGAACGACGCGGACGGCACCCGCGGGTACGGACACCGATCCGGATCGATGACCACCGTCGGTGCCGCGCTGACCACGACGCGAAGTCCAGGTCGCCGCTGCTCGAGTATGCGCGCGGTGTGCACGAAGTCGTCGAGGTGCCGATGGATCTCCTGGGCTCGGCTCCCAGGGAACAATGCGAGCACTGCATCGGAGTCGCTGAGCCCCAGGCTCGCTCGAGCCTCGGCGCGGTCCGGCATATCGGCGACGCGATCGAGCAGCGGGTGCCCCACGAATGTCGCGTTGATACCGTGCGACCGAAGGAGTGGCTCCTCGAACGGAAGAATCGGCGCGGCGCGCGTCACGATTCGCGCGAGCTTCGACAGCCGGCCGGCTCCCCAGGCCCATACCTGCGGCGTGATGTAATACAGGACGGGAACGCCGGCATCCGCTGCGGCGGCGGCGAGCTTCATGTTGAAGCCCGGGTAGTCGATGACCACGAGCAGACCGACGCTGCCGGAACGCAGCCGGCGCTTGAGTGCCGACAGCAGCGCGTAATGCCTCGGCACCTGGCGAATCACCTCGGCGAATCCCATCACCGCCATGCGGTCGGATCGCTCGATCAGGCTGACGCCAGCGCTCTCCATTCGGGCGCCACCCACGCCCGTGAGCCGAAGGTCGGGGCGCAACTTGCCGAGTTCCGCCGCGAGTCCCGATGCGTGCAGATCGCCGGACGCTTCCCCGGCGATGATCAGGACTTCACGCACGCGCGACCGAGCCTGCGCCCTTCACGCCGGCGCCGGATGCGCCGGTCACACCCGCGAGCGACGGCAGCGTACGCTCGATTTCTCGCACGATCCGCAACGCGACGGCGAGCGCTTCGCGACCATCCGCGCCCGACACGACGACCGGTTGCTCGCCACGGACCGCGGAGACGAAGCTCTCGAACTCGAGGCGTAGCGGCTCGCCCTCCGTCGCATCGAGCGGGATGCGCTCGACGAACGCTTCGAGAGCGAGCGGGCCCTTCGCGAGCGCGGCGAGATCGACGTCACCGCGCAGGCGATAGAACTCGCCATCGCCCGACGCCAGGTCGAGTGAGATGTAGCCGCTCTGCTGGAAGATGCGGACCTTGCGCATGCGCTCACGCGACACGCGACTCGACGTGATGTTCGCGACGGCGCCCGACGCGAACGCCACGCGCGCGTTCGCGATGTCCACGAAGGGCGTCAATACCGGTACCCCGACTGCGGCGACGTCGGCGACGTGGCTTCCGACCAGCGTCAGCACGAGGTCGATGTCGTGAATCATGAGGTCCAGCACGACGGCGACGTCCGATCCGCGCGGGTTGAACGGCGCGAGCCGGTCGCTGTCGATGAACCGCGGCGCCTCCACGTACGGGAGTGCCGCGCGCACTGCGCGATTGAACCGTTCGACGTGGCCCGTCTGGACGAGCGACCCCGTTCGCGTCGCGATATCGAGCAGCTCGTCCGCTTCCGCGAGGGTCGTGGCGAGTGGTTTCTCGATGAGCAGGTGGCGGCCTCGCTCGAGCGCCGCCTTCGCCACCTCGTAGTGCGCCGGCGTCGGGACGGCAATCGTCAGGGCATCACACGATTCGATCAGCGCGTCCAGCGACTCGAACGCCTTCACGCCGAGCTCCTCGGCGACCTGTCGAGATCGTTCGGGCCGCGTGTCGAAGAATCCGGCGAGCGACGCTCCACGGACGTCCCGGAGGAGCCGCACGTGGTGGTAGCCTAACGCGCCTGCCCCGACGACACCCGTACGCACCGGGGCCGTCAAAATCCGACCCCGCGCTGGCTCTCCTCGATGAACTGCAGGAAGTACTCGACCTCGGGCAGCGGCTGGAGCTCGGACCGCGCGCGCGCCATCGCCTGCGACACGTTCAGCTCGGACCGGAACACGAGACGATACGCTCGCTTCAGCTCACGGACGACCTCATCCGAAAACCCGCTGCGCTGAAGCCCCACGCTGTTGAGGCCATACAGCTTCACCGGGTTGCCCACCGCCTTGATGAACGGTGGTACGTCCTTCGCCACCCGTGAGCAGCCGCCGACGAATGCGTGCCGGCCGATCTTCACGAACTGGTGGACGGCGGAGAGCCCGGAGAGGATCGCCCGATCTTCGACCGTCACGTGGCCGGCAAGCTGGGTCGCATTCGAGATGATCACCCCGTCACCGATGTGACAGTCGTGCGCGAGGTGCACGTACGACATCAGGAACGACCCCTTCCCGACCGTCGTCTTGAACGACTGCGCGGTGCCGCGGTTGATCGTCGTGTACTCGCGAATCCGCGTGCCCTCGCCGATTTCGACCCACGTCTCCTCGCCCTTGAACTTCAGGTCCTGCGGGTCGCCACCGATGACCGAGCCGATCCCAATGCTCACGCTCGCGGCGAGCCTGACGTTCCGCTCCAGGACCGCGCGCGGTTCGATGGTGCAGCCGTCGCCGATGAAGCAGTTCTCCCCAACGATCGCGTACGGCCCGATCGTGACGTTGTCGCCGAGCTCGGCCCGCGGTGAGACGATCGCGGTGGGGTGGATACCCGGCATCGTGCCCGTCGCGTCGCTCATCGGTCACGCACCATGGCCGCCATCTCCGCTTCCGCAACGACCTCGCCTTCGACTTTCGCGACGCCGTTCATGCGGCAGATGCGCCCGCGAATCTGCACGACCTCGAGCTCGAACCGAAGCTGATCGCCCGGCTTCACCGGACGTCGCCACTTCACGTTGTCGAGCGACATGAAGTAGACGACTTTCGTCTCGGGATCCTCGACGGCGCCCATGAGCAGCATCCCGCCCACCTGCGCCATCGCCTCGATGATCAGCACCCCGGGCATGATCGGATGCCCGGGGAAATGGCCCTGAAAGAACGGCTCGTTGATCGTGACGTTCTTGAGCCCCACAATCCGCTTGCCGTGCTCGATCTCGAGAATCCGGTCCACGAGCAGGAACGGATATCGGTGTGGAAGGACCTTCATGATCTCTTCGATGCCGAGCACGGTGCTCTCCTTCCCCGCTTGCTTGGTCAGTTCTCGAACGAGCAAGATCGTTCCTCTGTGGCTCGGTTTGTGAGCGATGACGCGCGCGCGAACGCGGCGCCCAGCCAACGCAAGATCGCCGACGCAATCGAGCGCCTTGTGACGAACGAACTCGTCCGGCCACCGCAGTGAATTGTCCACGACGCCGTCCGCGTCGAGGACGATCGCGTTCTGCGTCGACCCACCGCGAATCAGCCCCATCGCGCGGAGCGCGTCAACCTCCCGCACGAACCCGAACGTCCGCGCCGGCGCGATCTCTCGGGCGAAAACGTCCGGCGTCACCGTGTAGCGGCACGCCTGCTGGCCGATCAGCGGGTGCGGGAAGTCGATCGTGACCGACAGGTCCAGCGAGTCGCCAGGATGCGCTTCGTAGACCGATTCTCCGTCCACGACGCGAACTGGCGATCGGAGGGTAAGATACTCCGCCTTGCCCCGCTGCGCGGCCGTTCCGGCGGTCCTGAGGGCATCCAGGAAGGGCCGCGCGCTCCCGTCCATGATCGGCGGCTCCGGGCCATCAAGCTCGATCGTGACGTCGTCCACCTCGGCGCCCGCGACGGCGGCGAGGACGTGCTCCACGGTGTGAATGGCGTCGTCCCCCGTCCCGAGCTGGGTCCGACGGTCGGTGAGCACCGCGTGCTCGACGACGGCCGGGATCACTGGCGCCCCCGGGCGGTCCATCCGGATGAACCGGATGCCGCCACCGGACGGCGCCGGGCGGAACGTGAGGCGGCACGGCACGCCGAGATGAAGGCCAACTCCCTCGAGGGTGACGGAGTGGGCGATGGTGCGCCGCGTCGCCGTCATTCCCGCTCCGCTATTCGTTCGAGCTTCTTGATGATCTCCGCGACCCGCAGCAACGCGGCGCTCGCGCGGAGCGACTGGCGGTGCGGCCTCGCGGGGTACCCGGACCAGGACTCGCCCGCCGGAACGTCGCCGAACACGCCTGCCTGGGCTGCGATGCGCGCGCGATCTCCGATGGTCGCGTGACCCGCGAGCCCCACCTGCCCCGCGAGGATGACCCCGTCCCCGATGTGCACTGACCCCGCAACACCGACTTGGGCCATGATGAGGCAGAGCCGCCCGATGCGCACGTTATGCGCGATGTGCACGAGGTTGTCGATCTTCGTCCCGGCGCCAATGACCGTGTCGTCGATGCTGCCGCGATCGATCGTCGTGTTCGCGCCGATCTCGACGTCCTGCTCGACGACGCAGCGGCCGACGTGCGGGATCTTGTCGTGGGCGCCGTCACGAAACACGTAGCCGAAGCCGTCGCTGCCGACCCGGGCGCCGGCGTGGACGATGACTCGCGCCCCCAGTGTCGCGCCGCTGTAGAGCGTCACGCTCGGGTACAGCCGAACGTCGGCGCCGAGCGTGACGCCGGCACCGACCACCACGTGCGAGTCGATCCAGCCTCGGTCGCCGATCACCGCACCGTCACCGATGACCGCGTACGCCCCGATCGTGACGTCGCTGCCTAACGTCACACCGCGCCCGATGCGGGCGGTCGCGTGAACACCGGGCTCCCGCCGCGGAGCGCGATAGAGTCGTGGCAGAACGGTGAGCATCGCGTCGTGCGGCTTCTGCACGACGATGCGAGCTGCCGCCGTCGTCGGAACGTTCTCGAACTCCGGCGCCACGAGGACCGCGCCGGCCTTCGTGTGCTCGTACAGCGGGGCGTACTTCGCCGACGCGAGGAAGCTCAAGTCCGCTGGCGTCGCTCGGTCGAGCGGTGCCAGCGCTCGCACTTCGGCGCCCGGGTCACCGGTCACGATGCCGCCAACGAGGTCCGCGATGTCCGAAGCGGTGAGAGTGCGAACACCCTCACCGCTCGTCGTCAGACCTTCAGCGCCCGACCCGGCCACGCGTTATGGCTTCGGGCGCGTGACACCGGCCGGCGTGGACCGCGGGCCCAGAGGGGTGCGCGCGGCGCTGTCGGGCCGCGCCGCCGGACGATTGGCCGGGCTTGCCGCCGTGACCGGCTTGAGACGCGCGATCACCTTCTCCGTGATGTCCAGGTTCCGGTCGGCCGCCACGACAACGCCGGACTCACTGCCCGCATCGAGGATGAAGGCATACCCGTCTTCCTGGCGGATTTCGTCCAGCACCTTCCGGATCTGATCCATGATGGGCTTCACGAGCTCGAACTGCCGCTGCTGCATTTGCTGATCGAGCTGGCCGGCGCGGGTCTGATAGTCCTCCTGCTTCTTCCGGATCGCCGACTCGCGCTGCTCGCGAATGTTCGCCGCGAGCGTCGATTGCACTTTCTGGTAATCGGCGATCATGGTCTGCAGCGAATCGCCCATGCGCTGCACCTGGGTGCGGGACGCCTCCATTTCCTTGTTGAAGGTGTCCTCTGCCGCCTGGCGGCCCGGAGCGCGCGCGAGCACGACCTTGGAGTCGATGTACGCGATCTTCTGCGGCCCCTGGGCGAACACCGGTTCGGCGGCGGGCACGGCAGCGGCTGCGGTGATGACGAGCGCGAGGTTCGTCGCGCGACGATGCAGTTTCATGAAGAGCTCCAGAGCTTAGAACAACTGACCGAGTCGGAAGTGTAGCTGCCACTTCGGTGCCGGACGACCTTGTTCGTCCAGGCGATCGAAGCCGTAGCCGTAGTCGAGCCCCAGTGGCCCGAGCGGAGTGATCGTTGATACGCTGATGCCCGCACCGCGAAACAGGCGCGTCGGGTCGAACTGACGTGCGTGCGCGTACACGTTGCCGACGTCGTAGAACAGGCTCGTGTACAGCGACTGGTTGATGCGGAGGCCGAACTCCGCCGACGCGCTGAAGAACGCCTTCCCGAATGACTCCCGCGACGCGCGCAGATTGTCGGTATCGAAGATGAGTCCGGTCGGCGAGATCGAGAACTCATCGTACCCGCGCAGCTGCTCGCCGTACTGCACACCGCCCAGCGCGAACTCCTGCGAGAAGAAGAACGGGCCGGTGTTCCCCGTCACGACGCCAGCCCGCCCCGTTAGGCCGAGCACGAACTTCATGGGCTGCGAGCCCACGGCACGCCCGCCAATCTGCCCGAGCGGCGCGTACGCACGCGTCTCGGCCGAGTAGCGCTGGAAGTTGTAGGTGCCGCCTAACGGCCCGCCCGAGAACTGCGCCGTGAGGCTCTGCATGCCACCGGACGTCGCAAATGGCATGTCGGCACGCGTGTCGCGCGCCGCCGTCACGCCGAGCGTGGAGCGGAACGAGTTATTGCCATAGAGGTCGCTCTGCTCGCCGAGGAGGCCGTCGTCACCGAAGCTCACGACCTCGGCGCCATACGAGAGGCGGAGCCGCGCGTTGAACGTTCGCGGAATCGGGAACCCGAGCTCGAGCGAGCCACCCGTTCGCGTCGACCGACCAAGCTCCGCGATCGTGTACCGCGCCTCGGAACGATACGCCGACACGGTTCCGGAGATTCGGCTCTGACGGATGGTCGGGTCGCTGTACGACAGGTTGAAGTCGTTCACGTAGCGCCCGAACTGCCACTGCAGCGAGCCCCGTTTGCAGCGACCGAAGAGGTTTGGCTGGTCGAGTCCGATGAACCCGCCCACGCCAAGCCCCTGCCCGACCGACGCACCGAAGTTCACGTTCCCGGTGCGCTTTTCCTTCACGTTGAAGATGATGTCGATGTCGCCCTGCTCGTTCGCCGGCTTGGTATCGGGCGGCTGCACTGGCGTCTCGAAAAACCCGAGATTCCCGATGCTCTGCCAGCTGCGGATCAGCCGATCCTGGTTGTAGACATCGCCCGGAATGATCACGAGCTGGTCGCGAATGCAGGACTCGACCGTGTAGTCGTTCCCGATGATCTCGATGCGGTTGATGATCGCCGGCGCCTTCTCGTCGATCACCCAGCGGAGATCCACGACGTGCTGCGAGGTGTCGGCCGTAGCGCGCCGCTCCACCACCGGTCGCAGATCCGCGTAGATGTAGCCTTCGTTCCGGTATGCCGTCTGGAGACTGTTGAACCCCTCATCCCACCGCGACTGGTCGAACACCCCCCGCGGGGTCGGGTCGCGCCCTCGAATCAGATCGCTCACACGCCCGGTGAGCGACCGCGTGTAGTCCGTGAAGGGATAGAACCGCATCACTTCTTCGGTCGAGAACCGGCGGTTGCCTTCCGCCGTGAACTCGCCGACCCGGTACTGCGGACCCTCCGACACGTGGATCTCGAGAAGCGCTTTGCCGTTCTCGCGGTCCACGATCATCGTGTCGCGGACCACCTGGAAATCGATGTAGCCTCGCTTGCCGTAGAGCTGGACCAGCCGCTCGCCGAGGTCGCCCGCGAACTTGTCCTCGTCGAACGCGCCTTTCCGAAACCACCAGAAGCCCTCGGGCTTCGTCTGCATGGCCTTTACGATCTCTCCGTCGGAGATCTTCTGGTTGCCGACGACCCGAATCCCTGAAACCGCGAGCCGGCGCCCTTCCTCGATGTTGAACGTCAACCTGATCTGTTGATCGACGAACGTCGTCTCCGGCTTCACGCGGGCCAGGTAGTAGCCGTTCGCCTCGTAGAGAGAGTCGATGCGCTCGACCGCCCGGGTCACGAGAGCCGGGTTGAGCGGCCGCGCCTCGGGGATCCCGATCCGCTCACGGACGGCCTTGGAGGAGACCCGGTCGACGCCCTGAACCCGGACCCCTGCCAGAACCGGCCGCTCCTTCACCAAAACGGCGAGGATCGT
>Ga0075430_100004091_pt1 | contig 12307 bp, 9 predicted proteins | sample RhiMetdeltSRZDD4_FD_75294 | JGI IMG/M metagenome (GOLD analysis project Ga0075430, IMG submission 75294) | Populus rhizosphere microbial communities from Tennessee, USA - Rhizosphere MetaG P. deltoides SRZDD4 | ecosystem: Host-associated > Plants > Roots > Rhizosphere > Soil | place: USA... | reverse complement strand
CGATGTAGATGCCTTCGACTACCTCGCCGTTGGCAGTCCCGAGCCGGCAGCGAAATTCCATTTTCCCAGTTTAGACCTCCAGTCCTACTATTTCGGCTCGACAAAGGCGTGGAATACCCGAATCCCGAGTTCGCGCGCATCTAAGCTCTTCAATTGCGCGACCGCGGCGGGCACAAAGGTCTTGTCCACCCCTATCGTCACATCCACCGTCTCACCAGCTCCCAATTGTGCGGCCGTGATCGGAATGCGCCGTAATTCGCGTTGACCGGCAGGAAGGGCAAAGCTGTCGACAACCGTCTCACCAACCCGGACTTCCACCTTCTGGGGTTCGGGCAACGCCTGCACGGGCTCGTCGACCTCGAGCGTGAGCATGACGTCCTGCTTGGGGTTGCGAAACGAGAGGGTGCCCTGCTTTTTTGACCACTGCCACTCGACGCCGACATCTCCAGACACCTCAGCATCGTGCCAGCCGTCGCGGAAGACGATGAACAGAGCGCTGGCCGGTAGCTGCATGTTGAACGTCGCGACACGAATCGAACGATCGCCGGTATTCTCGCCGCCGAGCGGAAGCCGCTGGTTCGCCTTCACCGAATACAGTCCGACCTCGATTTGCGCCGGCCCGACGTATGGGAGCTTGGGCACGAACATCGTTCGCGTGTATTCGACGGTCGATCCCGGTTTCCACTGCGTGGTGGGGGTGGCCGGCTGATGATCGTCGCCCCACAATGACGAACGGTCCTTGTCGAGGACGTGCACGAAGACCGTATAGTCCTCGGTGAACGGCGGTGCGTCCGGCGCGACCTCGAACCGATACGTGACGTCAATCGGGCTGCCGACCGCGGCGTCCGTACGACTGAGCTTGATCGACGGCGTCGCCACCGGACGCGCGTCATCGGTTTTCTTCGAACACCCGTCGATCAGACCGATCAGCACGAGCGGCAACATCAGACCCGCACACTGTCTTGGCATTCGACCGGAATGATACTATCTCCCTGCGCATGGCATCAGAGGCACTCGGGATGGTGGAGACTCGCGGGCTGATTGGCTCGGTCGAGGCCGCCGATGCAATGGTCAAGACCGCGAACGTGGTGCTGGTTGGGAAGGAATACATCGGTGCGGGGTACGTCACGGTGCTCGTTCGCGGGGATGTGGGCGCGGTCAAGGCGGCGACTGACGCGGGTGCGGCGGCGGCCCGGCGAGTCGGCGAGCTGGTGTCGGTCCACGTGATTCCGCGGCCGCACGCCGAGGTCGAACGCATCCTCCCCAAGTCCTGAACTAGCGCCCGTCGGCGACAGAACTCATGGCCGCTCAGGACGTCACATCTCAGACCGACAAGGATCTGGCATCCATCTCAGAAGCGCGGACCCTCGCCCGCGCCGCGAAGCAGGCCCAGCCAGTCCTCGCCGAATTCACGCAGGAACAGATCGACCGCATCGTCCAGGAGATGGCAGATGCGGTCACGCCTCACGCCGAGGCGCTGGCGAGACTGGCGGTCGAGGAGACCGGTTACGGCGTCGTCGCCGACAAAGTACAGAAAAACCTGTTCTCGTCGCGCCGCGTGTACGAGTTCATCGCGCCGATGAGGACGGTTGGCGTCGTCAACCGGATCGAGGACAGAAAGATCGTGGAGATCGCCGAGCCGTTCGGTGTGGTCGCGGCGATCGTGCCATCGACGAATCCGACGTCGACGGCTATTTATAAAGTACTGATCGCGCTCAAGGCGCGCTGCCCGATTGTCATCAGCCCGCATCCCTCAGCGGCCCGGTGTATCACCCGCTCCGTCGAGATCATGGCCGAAGCCGCCGCACGCGCCGGTGCACCGGCGGGCGCGATCGGGTGGATGAAGACGGTAACGCTCGAAGGGACGCAGGAGCTTATGAAGCACCGCGATGTCGCGGTGATCCTCGCGACCGGCGGGATGGGGCTGGTACGAGCCGCCTACAGCGCAGGTAAGCCCGCCTATGGGGTCGGCCCAGGCAACGCGCCGTGCTACATCGAGCAATCTGCCGATCTCTCGAAGGCCGCATACGACATCGTCCTCGGCAAGACGTTCGACAACGGTGTGCTCTGCTCGTCGCCGAACTCGGTCGTTGTAGACGAGGTGATCGCCGAGGAGACGCGACGACGGTTCCAGGCCGAAGGCGCGTACTTCATGAGCGACAGCGAGATGGAGGTGCTGGCCAAGTCGCTCGTGACCCCGCAGCGCCTGCCGAACCCGGCCTTGGTCGGTCGATCCGCCGCATTCATCGCCGAGAAAATTGGGATCAAGGTGCCGCCCGGGACTCGGGCGCTGATTGCCCCGCTCAAGGGCGTCGGTCGCGACTATCCCCTATCAATAGAGAAGCTTTCCCCCGTACTCTCGTGGTACGTCGTCAGGGACTGGCGGGAAGGCTGCGAACGCTGCATCCAGATTCTGCGCTACGGCGGGATGGGCCATACGATGTCCATCCACTCGCAGAACGAGGATGTGATTCTGCAGTTCGGACTGAAGAAGCCGGCATTCCGGATTTGTGTGAATACCCCAACGACCCATGGCTCTATCGGGTTGACCACTGGGCTTGACCCGGCGATGACGCTGGGCTGCGGCGGTCCAGGAGGCAACATCACGTCCGACAACATCTCACCCCGACATCTGCTCAATCTGAAGCGGTTGGCGTACGAAGTTCGGCCGGCCGTCGCCCCATCACCGCGGACAGAAGCGGGAAAGTCCGTGATGGAAACAGGGGCACGACCTACACCCGCGAGCACCGCTCCCCTTCCGAGGGTTCCGGCGGTCCCAACGCCTAATACGATCTCTGCCCAGGCCCTCGCCGCAAGGATCGACAGCTTTCTGGCGTCGCGCGGCTACAAGCCCCCTGACGAGGAGCCGATCACGACGAGCCAGGATGGTGGCAGTCCGTCTCGAGCCGATAACCCCCCAGAGTTCATCTGTGAAGAGGACGTACGAGCGGCCCTTCGGGCGGGCAGAAAGCTCCTGGTCGGTGAACGGACGATCATTACACCCGCAGCCAGAGACCTCGGGGAGTCGCAGAAGGTCTTTCAGCAGGCCGGCTGGCCCCGCTGACGCGTCGCTGCGCAATTCTGCCTGGCAATGCCCGCCGGCTTTTGACCCGTTGATCGGGCGGATGCTAGAGTACGCTGACGCCATGCCGACTCTTCGCCGCGGCCTGTCGTGTGGGGTATGCCTCGTCGCGCTGTTCGCGGTGGGGTGTGCTGGGAAGAAGCCGGCGCCAGTCGCCCAGCCGGTCCCGCCCTCGTCTGCCATCGTAGTCGCGCCGCAGGATCTGACCCTCAAGTCCGACCCCGTCGCCGATGTCATCGCCTTGTCCGATCAGCACTTCGAGACCGGACGAAAAGAGTTGGACGCCGGGCATCTCGAGACCGCCAAAACTGAATTCAACCGGTCCCTCGAGGTCCTGCTGGAATGGCCTGGCGGCGCGCGATCCGAGCCGCGGATTCGGGAACACTACGACCGGCTGGTCGAACGGATCAGCGCTTACGAGCTCACCGCGCTCGCGCAGGGCGATGGGTTCACCGAGAAGGCATCCGAGCCCGCTTCGATCGACGAACTGCTGGCGATTTCGACATTCGAGCCGCCTCCCGCCGCAACGAAGGAAACCGAGCAGGCCGTCGCGCAGGATCTGGAGGAGGTCGTCCACGACATCGACATCCCTCTGAATGACCGCGTCCTGTCCTACGTCCAGCTGTTTTCAGGCCGTTTGAAGGGTTATCTCGAGGACGGCCTCAGCCGTGGCGCGCGCTTCCTGCCGATGATCCAGGACGTCTTCCGGGACGAGGGTCTACCGCTCGATCTCGCCTATGTGCCCCTGATTGAGAGTGCATTCAAGCCCAACGCGCTTTCGAAAGCGAAGGCCAAGGGCATATGGCAGTTCATGCGCGGCACCGCGCTCGAAAACGGCCTCAAGCACGACTGGTATATCGACGAGCGTTCGGATCCCGAGAAAGCCACGCGCGCCGCGGCCAAGTATCTCAAGACGTTGCACGGGATGTTTGACGATTGGCACCTGGCTCTGGCGTCGTACAACGGCGGACCGGGACGGGTGCAGCGCGCGATGAAGCGGTCGGGTCGCGTCGACTTCTGGAAGCTGAGCTCGACCAAGCGCTATCTGCCGCGGGAGACCCGAGACTATGTGCCGCTCATCCTGGCGGCGGTGATCGTTGCCCGCAACCCGACTCAGTACGGCATGAACGTGGTGCCGATCGAGGCGCCGCCCGTCGATACCGTCACTCTCGCAACCGCCGTGGATCTCCGGCGCGTCGCCGAGTGGGCGGGCACGCCGGTGCAGACCATTCTGGACCTGAACCCGGAGCTGCGCCGCTGGACGACGCCTCTGGGTGCGACCGAGTACGAGCTGAAGGTTCCGGAAGGCACGGCAGACGTGATCAGCGCGCGGATGCTCGAAGTCTCGGCCGACGAGCTCGCCCCTCTCAACCGGCACACCGTCAAGAAGGGTGAGACGCTCCTCAGCATCTCGAAGAAGCTCAAAGTCAGTCGTACCGATCTCGCTGAAGCCAACTATCTGTCGCCAAAGGCGACCTTGAAGACGGGACAGCAGCTGATCATCCCGCGGGCGCCGACTCTCCTTCTCGCGGCTAACACAGACACGACGGCTCCCGCCGTCCAGACGGCGTCCATTGCCGCCGTGGCTCCCGGGGTGCCTGATGCCGTGGCGGCGAGCGCGACGGTGAGCAACGCGCCGGCACGCGTCGAGAGGGCGTCGGAGAAAGTGATTCACCGTGTGCGCCGCGGGGACACGCTGTTCTCGATCGCCAAACGCTACGACACGACCGTGGAAGAAGTGAAGGAGTGGAATCGCCTGCGTAGCAACGCGATTCAGATCGGTCAGCGTCTCACGATCTTCCGCGACGGCGGGCCTGCCACGAACTAGGCGGACCTTTTGCTCTACGAGAAATCCGTTACGCGCCCCCGAAGCTGTTCGAGCAGCGGCTCCGGATCGGGGCCCCGCCCGAGCGCGTGGGCCTCGCACGCCCCATAGACTCGAATCCAGTCGCGATAGAAAGCATGCCGGCGGCGGTCGGGCTCCAGACGAGTCCTGGCGATCGGCTCCGTGAAGCCGCGTATCACATCCTCCCAGTCGCCGGCAGGCTCGGCGCTGCTCTCCGCGTGCGCGGCTCGCAACGCGGCTCCGAGTGCCGCTGAATTCCCAACCGAGAGCTCATACACATCGGCGCCGAAGACATCAGCCATCGTCTGGAGAATCGACCGGTTTGCCGCGGCACCGCCAGTGGCATGAATCGTGTCAATCCGGACGCCCATCCATTGCGAGTGCAGCGCCATGCTCATCATCTGCGCATCGACGAGGGCGCGCACGTTAGCCTCCGGACTCGTGCCCGAGACGCCGTATCGCCTCACGCCAGGGACAGGCACCGCCGGCGTGATCTCCGGCTCGAACCACGGGAGGACGACGGGTCCCCCCGGAGGTGTGCTGTCGAGCGCTTGTGAGAACGACTTCCAGTTCAGACCCAGATCGTCGCGCACTCGCTCGCGAGCCAGCGAGCCGTTCTGAAAGCACGTGAGCCCCATGTAATCGCCGGTCGGTGCCCCAAAGACGTGACCGGTGCCGGTGACATCGACGCGCGGTTCGCGCATGAGGCCGAACACGGTATCGCTCGTGCCCAGCGAGACGGCCACCCGTCCTTCTTTCACGAGACCAGTCCCAATGAGACTGCACGGGTTGTCGCCGGACCAGGCGATCACCTTTGCAGCGGGGAGTCCGTAGCGCTGCTGCCAATATGGCGATAGCGTGCCGACGACCGTGCTCGACGGCACGATCCTGGCCAGCTTCGCGTGCAACCCTGGCGCGGTGGCATCAAGAGCTTCTGGCCACCAATCCCGGCTCGCGAGATCCATCAGGTTCATGCCGGACGCATCGCCCGGATCTAGAGGGGCGTCGTGCCCTGACAGGAGTGACGCGAGAAATGAGCTGACCAGGTGAATTCGATCCGTCGCTCCATAGCCTTCCGGCGACTGTTTGAAGAAACGTCGGATCTGTGGTCCGGTGAAGCGCTCGAACGCCCGCGAACCAGTGCGTCGCGCAAGCACGTGCTCCCCGCCGACAGCGGCGGTGATCTCGGCGCATTCCTCAGCGGTGCTGGAATCCATCCAGATCGGCGACTCGTCGCGAGCGAACACGTTCCGGATCTGATCAGCCAGCGGCCGGCTTCCGTCGAGCGTCTGCACGACGTCAACCCACGAGGAGTTCAGATACACGCTGCCATGTTGCTGCGCCGACCCACTGACGGCCGCAAGCCGTCCGAGCTCGAGACCGCTTCGGGCGATTCTGGCCATCATCACGTCGAGCGCCTCGGCCCACATCAACGGCGACGAGGTCGCGATTCGTGGATCTGTTCGAGGCAGCACTCCGTGTGCAGTCCCGTAGTGCGGCAATGCCTCGTCGAATGACAGCGACGACTCGAGCACCATTTGCCGCGTGTCACCCTCGATGGCGATGACCACGGCCGTGACGCTTTGCGTGCTGGAATCCAGACCGAGATAAAGGGCCACGACGTGTGAACCGCTACACTCCGAGCAGCAGATCGACGACCAGCTGATCGAGCCGCTCGTACGGCAACCGACGCGCAGCGAGCGCCTGCCGATCGAAGCTGCGAGCCTTCAGCGCGCGAGCCCGATCCGGAGTGTATGGCCCGGCGTCTTCCCCGCTGTCATGAATCTCCGAGAGCAGTGCCTGAATGCCCGGATGATTGCGGAACTGGTGCGCCTTGTCTTTCAGGATCAAGTACGTGCGCATGCAGCCGCAGGCGAAGTCCCAGACGCCCTGCTCGTCCTCGGTCCGGTAGGCATGGGCGTCGAAGTGGCGCGGACCTTCATAACCGGCCTCTTCAAGCAGCTTGACCAGATAGAAGAGCGGCTTGATCGACTCCGATGCGAAACGCAGATCCTGGTCGAATCGGCCCGGCTTCTGATCGTTCAAGTCGATGTGAAAGAGCTTTCCGGCTTCGAGGGCCTGTGCGACGACGTGGAAGAAGTTCAGGCCGACCATGTGCTCGTGGGCGACCTCGGGGTTTACGCCGACCATGTCGGGGTAATCGAGGGTCGGGATGAATGCCAGATACGACGCCGTCGTTGCGAAGTAGATGTCGCCGCGCGGCTCGTTCGGCTTGGCCTCCAGCGCAAAACGCAGCGAGTACTTTTGATCGCGCGCGTACTCACACAGGAAATTGATGGCGTCTCGAAACCGCTTGATCGCCTCGATGGGGTCCTTGGCGGCGTCCACCTCGGCGCCTTCCCGGCCACCCCAGAAGACGTATGTTCGCGCGCCCAGCTCGACGCCAAGATCCATGGCGCGCATCGTCTTGTGCAACGCGTAGGCGCGGACGTTCGCGTCGTGCGAGGTAAACGCCCCGTCCTTGAACACCGGGTCGGTGAACAGGTTCGTCGTCGCCATCGGCACCGTCATGCCGGTCGCCTCGAGTGCCTTGCGGAACTCGCTGACGATGCGATCGCGTTCGGCCGCGGTCGCGTCGATCGGGACGAGGTCGTTGTCGTGGAAGTTCACGCCCCATGCACCAAGCTCCGCGAGTCGGTGGACGGCACGAACCGGGTCCAAGGCCGGCCGGACGAAATCTCCGAACGGGTCGCGACCGCGATTGCCGACCGTCCAGAGGCCGAAGGTGAACTTGTCTGCGGGAGTCGGTGTCAACCTCATTGTCAGCCGTTGAAATAGAGATACGCCGCCGCGATCAGGAACACCACGACGGCCGAGTTGAGCACATCCCAGTGGTTCCAGCTCCGGCGCGACTCACGCCGCTGCTCGCTGGTGACCGTGGCGTAGGTGAGCCCTTTCAGCTGGTGGTCCGCGGGAGGCGGCGTGGCATAGCTAACCACGATCAGCACCGCGACCGACACCAGGAAGATCATGAGGCCGTAGTACTGAAAGTAGATGTTGTTCAGTATCCAGAGCCACGACCCTGGAGTGTACCCGTGCTCGTATCCCGCCACGCCCAGTGTGACGGGCGTGTCGACGAGCAGCCGAATCATTCCCAGGGCGAACCCACTCAGTAGCGCCGCGAGACATCCGGCCGCGGTCAGGCGCTTCATGAAGACGCCAAGGAAAAACACTGCCGCGATCGGCGGAGCCAGATACGCCTGAATCCCCTGCAGATATTCATACAGGCCACGTGCACCTTGTATGACCGGGATCCAGGCGAGCGCGATGACCACCATCACCGTTGTCGCGACGCGTCCAATCCACACGAGCTGCGCCTGCGAGGCCTGCGGTCGGAACTTCCGGTAGAAATCGATGGTGAAGAGTGTGGACGAAGCATTGAAGGCGCCAGCCAGCGAGCTCATGAGGGCGGCGAGCAGACCAGCCACGACCAGACCTCTTAACCCGGCAGGCATCACCTCCTGGACCAGGAGCGGAAACGTCGCCTGCGCCGCAGAGGCGGCCACGTTGCCGCTGCCATCGACGAGAACCGCCAGGCCGGGCGCTTTTGCCGCTCCGGGCCAGCGCCAAGGCGATCATGCCGGGGACGATGAAAATGAACACCGGCAGCAGCTTGAGAAATGCGGCGAAGATCGTCCCGCGCCGCGCCTCCGTTTCGTTCGGAGCGCCGAGCGTGCGCTGGACAATGTACTGGTCGGTGCACCAATACCAGAGGCCGATGATCGGCGCGCAGAACAGCATTCCGACCCATGGATAGTTCTGGTTGAAGTACCACGCCATTCTGCCGGTCTCCTTGACGGGCACCCAGGTGCTCTCGACGCCGGGCGGTGTGATCGGTTTCCACAGATTGAACATGTCGGACCCCAGCACCGCACGCAATTCGCCCCACCCACCAAGGCGATCGAGACCGACGATCATCAACATCAACGATCCGATGATGAACACGGCCGTCTGCACGGCCTCGGTGTACGCCACCGCGCGCATGCCACCGATCACCGCATACAGACCGGTGAGAACGACAACGAGCACCGAGCCAATCCAGAAGCTGTTGAAGACGGCCCCGGCGATCTGAAACTGCATGTCGGGCAGCAAGGTTCCGAATACCACGCCGCCCGCGAAGATGCCGACGGCCATCTTCGTGAGCACGTACGCGACCAGCGAAATCAGCGACAGGACCCAGCGGGCGGTCGCCGAAAAGCGCAGCTCGAGAAACTCGGGCATCGTGTAGACGCGCGAACGCAGATAGAACGGCACGAGCACCCAGCCGAGCACGAGCAGACACCACGCGTGCAGCTCGTAATGTGCGAGCGCGACGCCGCTGGTCGCACCAGCGCCGGCGAGACCAACCAGATGTTCCGATCCGATGTTCGAAGCGAAGATCGACGCGCCCACGACGACCCAACCCAAGTCGCGACCGGCGAGGAAGTAGTCGTCTGCGGTGTTGCGGTTCTTCAGAACCGACCACCATGTGAGGCCGGCAAGCAATCCGAAGTACAGCGCGATCGTCAACCAGTCGAGAGGTGTCATCGGTGCGGTGTATCCTCAGCGCGTGCATTCTACGTGGAGCGCTCTGATTTGCGTGGCTGTGGCGGTCGTGGCCATGATTCCGGCGTCGGCTCGAGCCGAAGCCGGATACGACGCCTGGCTGCGCTATGCACCGCTCCCCAAGACGATGCTCACGCGCGTCGCCAGCGTTCCTCGCACGGTCACGCTGCTGGGCGATTCACTCGTGCTCCGCAGCGCGCGCGACGAACTGGTTCGCGGCTTGTCGTCAATGCTGGCCTCTCCGATCGCGTCCACAACTTCTCTACCCACCACGTCAGCGATCCTGCTTGGCACGCTCGACCATGTGCGCCCGGTCGTTCCGGGCGCCCCGCCGCCGATGGACCTGACCGCGGATGGCTTTTGGCTCCGCACGGCGCGCGTTCGCAACCAGCCTGTTCTCGTGATCACCGGACGCGACGAGCGTGGCGTCCTGTACGGTGTCTTCGCTCTGCTGCAGCGCGTCGCGCGCGGCGAAGAGGTCTCGGTGCTCAACGAGCGGCAGGAACCAGCTGCACCAGTCCGGTGGATCAACCACTGGGACAACCTGGATGGGACGATCGAGCGTGGATATGCCGGCCGCTCGATCTTCTTCGAGAGCGGCCACGTGCTGGACGACCTGACGCGGGTTCGCGATTACGGCCGCCTGCTCGCCTCTGTCGGGATCAACGGCCTGACAGTCAATAACGTCAACGCGAATGCGGTCGTCATCACCGATGGCTTCATCCCGCAACTCGCTCGCATCGCCGATGTGCTTCGGCCGTGGGGCGTCGCACTATCCGTGTCGGTCGATTTCAGCAGCCCGAGGCGCATCGGTGGACTGGAGACGTTCGACCCGCTCGATGCGCGCGTTGCGGCGTTCTGGAAAGATCGAGTCGAGGCTTTGTATCGGGCGATTCCCGACCTTGGCGGCATCGTCCTCAAGGCAGACTCGGAAGGCCGGCTTGGTCCATCTGCCTACGGCCGGACGCATGCCGACGCCGCGAACGTGATCGCGCGTGCGCTGGCGCCGCACAAGGGTGTGATCTTCTATCGCGGCTTCGTCTACGACAACCTGATGGACTGGCGCGACCTGAAGAACGATCGCGCACGGGCCGCGTACGACAACTTCCAGCCTCTCGACGGCAAGTTCGACTCGAACGCGGTCATCCAGATCAAGCACGGCCCGATCGACTTTCAGGTGCGGGAACCGGCCTCGCCGCTGTTCGGCGCCTTGCGCAATACAAACCAGGCGATCGAGTTGCAGATCACGCAGGAGTATCTCGGACAGCAGCGTCACGTCTGTTTTTTAGTGCCGATGTGGAAGACCGTCCTCGACTTCGACATGCTCGCGACGTCAACCTCACCCGGCACGCCGGTGCGCGACCTCGTGTCGGGACGAACGTTCAATCGCCCCGTGGGTGGATTCGTCGGTGTCTCGAATGTCGGCCGCGACACGAATTGGCTCGGACACGACCTGGCGATGGCGAACCTCTATGGCTTCGGACGGCTAGCCTGGAATCCCACGATATTGGCAAAGACGATTGCCACTGATTGGACCACGCTGACATTCGGCCACGATCCGCAGGTCGTGGAGACGATCACGAGCATCCTGATGGACTCGTGGCCGGCGTACGAACGCTACACAGGACCACTCGGCGCTGGGACGCTGACCGACATCATTCGTGTTCACTACGGCCCCGGGATAGAGTCCTCGGAACGCAACGGCTGGGGGCAGTGGCACCGTGCAAACGGTCAGGGCATCGGCATGGATCGCACTGTGGCCACCGGCACCGGCTTCACCGCGCAGTACATCCCCCTCGTCGGTGCGCAGTATGAATCGCTGTCCTCGACACCCGACGAGCTCCTGCTCTTCTTTCATCACGTGCCGTACACGCATGTGCTGCGCTCGGGAAAGACCGTCATCCAGCATATCTACGACAGCCACTATCAGGGCACGCAAGACGCCGCGGACTTCGTCGCGCGCTGGCGACGGCTCGAGCGACTCATCGATCGCGAACGTTACGCCTCCGTGCTCGCCAAGCTCGAATACCAGGCCGGTCACGCCATCGTCTGGCGCGATGCGATCAATAACTGGTTCCTGTGGCTATCCGGCATTCCTGACGCGAGCGGACGTGCAGGTCGATTCTCTGGCCGCGTCGAGGCCGAATCGATGACGCGAGAACGCTACACCAACACGGCCGTCGTCCCATGGGAGACGGCGTCGGCGGGACAGGCGGTGACGTGCGCGTCCGGGGAGACGTGCAGCGCTCGCTACCAGTACCAAGGATCGGCTGGAGCGTTCGACATCGCGGTCCAGTTCTTCGACGAGGACGACGGCGCCAGTCGCTATTCGCTGTTCGTCGGCGACAAGCCGATCGATTCGTGGATCGCCGACGGGCAGTTCGGATCACCGAGCCCGAACGGTCACACCTCTGCACGGCGCACCGTTCGCAGCGTGCGACTCTCTCCAGGTGATGAGCTGCGTATGCAGGTGACGCCCGACGGCATGGAAAGCGGCGCGCTAGACTACATCGAGATTACCTCGTCGCCATGATCGAGACGCACGACCTGACGCGCGAGTACGGCCCGAAGCTGGCACTCTCCGGCCTGAACCTGCACGTCGAGCCGGGTGAAATTCTCGGGTTCCTCGGTCCGAACGGCGCCGGCAAGTCCACGACGGTCAAGATTCTCACCGGCATGATCCGGCCGACACGCGGCAGCGCCCGCGTGGCTGGCTTCGACGTCGTCGAGCAGCCGATCGAGGTGAAGCAGCGAATCGGATACGTCCCCGAGACCGCCGCCCTCTATGACGCGCTGACCGCCAGCGAATACCT
>Ga0075430_100004089_pt1 | contig 12309 bp, 12 predicted proteins | sample RhiMetdeltSRZDD4_FD_75294 | JGI IMG/M metagenome (GOLD analysis project Ga0075430, IMG submission 75294) | Populus rhizosphere microbial communities from Tennessee, USA - Rhizosphere MetaG P. deltoides SRZDD4 | ecosystem: Host-associated > Plants > Roots > Rhizosphere > Soil | place: USA... | reverse complement strand
TATCACGTCCTCTTCGCGCAGGGGCGAGTTCGCGCCGCGCGTGCCGACTACGCCGGCGCCATCGAATCGTATCGGCGCGCGAGCGCGATCGCGCCGCAGCACGAGGTGCTCGTCGCGCTCGGACAGCTCTACCTCGTCACCGACGACGGCAAGAGCGCCGAACAGCAGTGGGCGCTCGTCGACACCATCGCCAAACTGAACAAGGCCAACGGCGTGCAGGGCGACGTGCAGCTCGCCCGGTTCCTCGCCGACCGCGAGCGGCGGCTGCCGGAATCCCTGGCGATCGCCGAGCTCGAGTGGAAGCGCCGGCCCAACGTGTTCGTCGCCGACGCGCTCGCCTGGAGCTACTACAAGAACGGCCGCTACGCCGACGCCCGCCGAATGATCGTCAAGGCGCTGGCTCACCGCACGCCGGACGCGAGCTTTTTCTTCCACGCCGGCATGATCCACGCCAAGCTCGGCGACCGCGCCACGGCCCAGCGCCATCTCGGTCACGCGCTCAGCTTGAATCCGACTTTCGACCCGATCGACGCGCCGATCGCGGCGGCAACACTCGCCGAGCTCGGCTCACGGGCGAGCGAGCCCTAGCGGCGCGGCTCGGTCTCGTCGATGTAGATCAGCAGATCGAGGTCGCCCGGCGAGTGGCCGAGCTGAGTCAGGGTGGCGGCGACCTCGCCGCGATGATACGTCGCGTGGTTCACCTGGTGGACGACCTGCTGCCAGAGCGGATAGGCCCAGCGCTCACCGCGGGTATTGCGGTATTCGACGACTCGCGCGAGATCGGCGTCGGTCAAGCCGGCCACGAATCGCCGCGTGTCGGCCTCGATCTGGTCCCAGCGCGCGCGGACCGACGCGAGGTCGGGAAACTCGCGCGCGTCCAGGAGCGACGTCGGCGAGGTGCCCTGCCAGCGCGAGAGCCAGATCAGCTGGGCGGCCATGATGTGCACGAGCGTTTCCCGGACCGAGCTGAAGCTGGCACCGCTCGGCGCCGCGAGCTCGCTCGGGCTCAGCCGCGACGCGGCCTGGAAGATGCGCGTGGTCGCCCATTCGCTGTAGCGGTAGAGGGTCCGAACGAGGTCGGCGGTCATGCTTCGCACACTTCCCGGTACTGGCCGCGCAGCTCGCGCCGCAGCGCCTGACGGCGCGTCGCCGAGATCGGCCGCGGCAGATCCAGGCTGATCCAGCCCCGGCTGCCCTTGATGTCGCCGCGGCGCGTGCCGTCCTTCATGAGGTGAAAATGCAGAAACGGTTGGCGGCGAACGTAGAACACGCCGGGCTTGTCTTCCCTGACGCCGGCCCAGCCGCGCACTTCGGCCAGCACGGCGACGAGGTCGGCGAGCATCTCGGGTGGGCAGTGCGCCATCGCGTCGTGTGCCTATGCGGAGCGGCCGAAGCCGAGGATCCGCCGGGTCAGCGCGACTCCGGCAACCAGCGCCCACGTGCCTTCGAGCACGACGAACGGCACGAAGCCGATCAGGTACGAGGCGTAGCCCGCGAGCGAGGCGCCCGCGAAGTTGAGCGCCGTGTAGGGAGAGCTCTCGGCGCGCAGCACGCCGACCAGGTTGAGCAGGAACGCCAGCAGCAGGATGGCCACGCCGAGGGATCCGATCAGGGTCTCCGGGCTCATGGTCGTCTCCTCGCGGTACGTGCTATCCGCTGTAGTTGGCGACCACGCGGGAGACTTTGCCGCTCGGCCCGATCTCCATGTACTCGCCGGTCTTCGATCCCCGCTGATTCGTGTAGTAGAGGACGACGCTCTGGAGCCCCCACATCACATCGACCAGATCGAATCGGAGATTCGGGTACACCGCGAGCGCGCGCTCGAAATAGGACCGGAGCGCCGCCTTGCCGGTGACCTGACCGGCCGGGTCGCCGAGCATCTTGGCGGCGACCGGCGAGATCAGCACGACCTCGTCGTCGTAGTGCGCCATGATGCGGTCCATATCGTGACTGTTCCACGCCTTCACCCAGTGGTCCGCCAGCTCGCGCACCTGCTCTTCCTTCAGCATCGGATCCTTTCCAGAACCGGCCGTTCGCGGCCGCCTCGCGGCGTCGATCGCCGGCAGTATGGGGCCACTCGCGGGCCCGTGCAACGCATCGGCGCGGTAATCCGTCGAAATTGAGCGTGAGGGAACCGGCGCCGGGCGGTATGGTCTAACTGGATGGAAGGGCCTACCGGTGATGATGCGTCCCTGGTGCAGCGGCTCCGGCGCGGCGACCCCCGGGCGTTCGAGGACCTGGTGATCGCTCACCAGCACCGCGTCTTCGGCGTGGCGCTCCGGATGCTCGGCAACCGGGCGGAAGCCGAGGATCTCGCCCAGGAGGTCTTTCTCCGCGTGCACCGCGCCATCGGCGAGTTCCGCGGCGAGGCGAAGCTCTCGACGTGGCTCTACGCGATCGCCTCGCGTCTGTGCCTGAACCGGTTGACGTCGGGCGAGCGGCGCATCGCCCGCCACGGTGATGAAGCGCTGTCGCGTGTAGCGTCGGCCGCCCAGGGCCCCGCCGAAGAAGCCGAGCGAAGCGAGCTCGAGACGGCCCTGCACCGCGCGATCGGCGAGCTCGGCGAGGACCGGCGGATCGTGGTGGTGTTGCGTGACCTCGAGGGCCTGTCGTACGAGGAGATCGCCGAGGCCCTCGAGCTGGAGCTCGGCACGGTGAGGTCGAGGCTCCATCGGGCGCGAATGGATCTGCGCGAGAAGCTCGAGCGGTTCTTGCCATGAATTGTCACGACGCGCGCGAACAGTTCTCGGCGCTGATCGACGACGCGCTCGCGGCGGACGAGCGGGCCGCGCTGGACGCGCACCTGGCGACGTGCGCCGATTGCCGGCGCGAGCTCCAGCGCTTCCGCGACACGGTCGCGCTGATGCGCGGGGCCGCGCCGGTCCGCGCGCCGGCCGGCTTCGTCGACCGTGTGCTCGAGGCGGCACGCCCGGTGCCGTGGCATCGGCGTCTGCTGCACGCCGTCTTTCTGCCCTGGCCGATCAAGCTGCCGATGGAGGCCGCCGCGATCGTGCTCGTCTCCGTCGGGGTGGCGCTGGTGTACCGCGGCTCGCCCGAGCTTCAGCAGTCGGCCCGTCAAGAGCCAACCGTCGCGCTGGAGCGCCGTGCGGCCGGCGACATCCCGAGCCAGCCGAGAACTCTCGAGCCGAAGGCGCCAGAATCGAATGCACCGGGCACCGAACACCTGGCGCCGCGCGTGCTCTACGGCAGCAGAGACTACGCGGAGCGCGAGCAAGCCCTGCGAGAGCTCGAGAAGGCGAAGGAAGCGGCGCGGCTGCGAGAGGTAGACAAAGGTCGGGAGCCCGGGTCCCTCGCGGACAAGAAGCAGACGGAAACGCCGGCCATGGCGCCCAGTGCTCCGCCGCCCGCGAGCAGCGGGCTCGAGTCCGGCGCTGCCGGTTCGAAAGCTCCGGCCTCTCCTCGCGACGCGGAGCTCTACAAGGCGGACGTCAGCCAGGACCGGCAGGCACCCGTCGTCGGCAAGCTCGAATCATCTGCGCCGCGAACGGAGCGCCCGCGCTCGGAGGCCAAGGACGTGCGCCCCAACGTTGCTCAGCCGGCCGAGAAGCGCGCCGACGCGCCCCGAGCCCAGCGGCCGGCGAGCGCCCCGCCGTCCGTCGCGTCGTCGGCCTTCGCGCCGCCCGACGTCTCGGGCCAGCTCACGGTGACCAACCGCGAGGACGCGATCCGCGGCCTGAAGGAGCTCGTCGCGAACGTCGGCGCCATCGAGACGTACCGCCTCGATACCACCGACGGGCCGATCATCGAGATCGCCGTCCGGCGCGAGAAGTACGCGGAGCTCAACAGCGGGCTCGCGCGGCTCGGTCGCTGGCAGCCGAATCAGGAGCCGTCGACGCCTCCGTCCACGATCCGCGTCGTGGTGCGCATCACCAGCTGACCCCGCGCCCGGCTCGCGGCGGGAGCTTCAGCCGGCCGCTCCGGGAACTTCAGTCGCTCGCTCCGGTCTAACTCACAGCAGCCGATATCCGGAAGACCGAGAGGAGCGACGCTCATGAAAACGCCTTTGATCGCCTCGATCCTGATCGCGGCGCTCGCGACCGGGCAGCCCGCCGCCGCGGCGTCCGTCAGCGTGACGCGCGACGATCAGCGTGAAGTCATGGTGACGATTTACAACGGCAACCTCGGCCTCGTGAAGGACCTGCGCGAGGCGCGGCTGCCGGCGGGCCAGTCCGAAGTGCAGTTCATGGACGTCGCCGCGCAGATCGATCCGACCACCGTGCACCTCAAGTCGCTGACCGACGCGCTCGGCCTCAAGATCCTCGAACAGAACTACGAGTACGATCTGCTCACCAGCCAGAAGCTCATGGAGAAGTACGTCGGCCGCAAGGTGCGGCTCTATCAGAACGACGGGACGTATCACGAGGCCACCTTGCTCTCGACCAACGGCCCTGTCTTCGAGATCAACGGCCAGATCCACATGGGTCACTACGGCCGGCTCGTCCTGCCCTCGCTGCCGGAAAATCTCGTGTCCAAGCCAACCCTGGTGTGGCTCCTGCGCAACCAGACCGCCCGGCCCCAGCGGGTCGAGGCGTCGTACCTCACGAGCGGGATCACGTGGAAGGCCGACTACGTCATGGTCGTCAACGCCGCCGACACGCTGTCTGATCTGACCGGCTGGGTCACGGTCGACAACAAGAGCGGCGCGACCTACGGCAACGCCGCGCTCAAGCTCGTCGCCGGCGACGTGAACCGCGCACCGGACGCGCGGCGTGACCAGCGCATGATGGAGCTGGCGTCCAAGGCGGCCTCGCCCGCCGCCGCGAGCCGCGACTTCGTGTCGGAGGGCTTCTTCGAGTACCACCTCTATACGCTCGACGGCCGCACGACCATCAAGGACAACCAGACCAAGCAGCTCTCGCTGATGGCCGCCAACGAGGTGCCGATCAAGAAGGAGCTCATCTACTACGGCGCGCAGGACTACTACCGCTCTTCCTACGGCGTGCCGGTCTCGAATCAGAAGGTCGCGGTCTACTTCGAGGTCAAGAACAGCAAGGAAAACCGGCTGGGCCTGCCGCTGCCCAAGGGCAAGATCCGCGTCTACAAGGCGGACAAGTCCGGCAGCCAGCAGTTCATCGGCGAGGACTGGATCGACCACACGCCCAAGGACGAGAGCGTGAAGATCAAGATGGGTAACGCGTTCGATCTGGTCGGCGAGCGAACCCAGAAGGACTTCAAGAAGATCGCGTCGAATCTCTACGAGGTCGAGTGGGAGATCGCGCTCCGCAATCACAAGACCGAGCCGCAGACGGTCACCGTCATCGAGCCCGTCCCCGGCGACTGGCAGGTGCTCACCTCGAGTCACGCCTACGAGAAGATCCAGGCGCACACGCTCAAGTATCAGATCCCGGTACCGAAGGAAGGCGCCGCCAAGCTCACCTACCGGGTGCGGCTCCGGTTCTAGCTAATTTTCTTGGTGACGAGGCGCCGCCCGGATTAAATCGAGGACATGGAGCCGTGGGTGCGGGACGAGGTCATGATCCTGCTCGGCACGTTCGGCGCCTGCGCGCTCCTGATCCTCGGCGTCCTCGAGCTGCTCTGGCCCTCGAGGCGGCGCGACGAGCGCTGGCTGACGCGTCGGCCCAGCGCCTTACTCACCCGGCCCCGACATCTTGCGCAAGAGCCGGCGCGCGACCGGCTTTCCGTCCTGTCCGTAGTGGGTCAGCAGCACGTCGCCCGGCAGCCCGGGGATCGGGCTTCGCGGGTCGCTGATCTTCGTTAAGAGCACCTGACAGGCGTCGATCTCCGGCGCCGTCGCGCCCTCCTTGCGAGTCAGCAATCGCCCGGTTCGGTCGACCGACCAGGTGGTCGTCGCCGGCGCGGTCAGGATCGCGCGCTGCTCCGCGGGGCCGACGGGCGACGCAGCGCCGAGGTGGCGTAGGCCCGCGTCGGAGCGAAACGCGAAGCGCTGGTAGGGAGACACGATCGGATCCGCGGCGTCCACCCGCGACGAGGGCGCCGTTCCCAGCCTGATCATCGCCCAGACACCGATCAGGTCGGCGCGCCTGCACGGCCGGAGCGCGTCGCTCGGATCGTCGTCGGCGACCGCCGGGCGAGCGTGCATCGCAGCGAGCGCGGCCGCCGTCAGCGCGAACAGCAGCACGACGCGCGCACGCCGAGGCCACGCCATGTCGGGCCGCATTGTACGCGCTGGAGACCGCCCCGCGAGCCGCGCGGGCCGGTGCTACTTGCCGCGCTTGGCGAGATACTCGGGGCCGACCAGGACCTCGCGGGGCTTGGCGCCGTCGCCCGGACCGATGACCCGATCCTGCTCCATCATGTCGACGAAGCGCGCCGCCTTCGGATAGCCCAGCCGCATCCGCCGCTGCAGGAACGAGATCGAGGCCTGACGCTGCCCGATGACGAGGTGGACGGCGTCCCAGTAGAGGTCGTCGCGGTCGGCGTCGGCGCCGGCCGCCACCTCTTCCTCGGTCGCCAGCACGACCTCCTCGTAGACCGCGGTCCCCTGCTTGCGCAGGAAGTCGCATACGCCGCGCACCTCGTCGTCGGCGACCCAGGCGCCGTGCACGCGCGTCTGCTTGTTGGCGCCCGGCGGGACGAAGATCATGTCGCCACGGCCCAGGAGCTGCTCGGCGCCGTTGCCGTCGAGGACCGTGCGCGAGTCGACCTTCGACGCTACCTGGAAGGCGATGCGCGTGGGGAAGTTCGCCTTGATCAAGCCCGTCACGACGTCGACCGACGGCCGCTGGGTGGCGATGATCAGGTGGATGCCGACCGCGCGCGCGATCTGGGCCAGCCGCACGAGCGAGGTCTGCACCTCGCCGGCCGAGACCATCATGAGGTCGGCCAGCTCGTCCACCACGACGACCCAGTACGGGAGCTTCTCTTCCGGCGGGACGACCTTGTTGTAGCCCTCGATGTTGCGGACCTGCTTGAGCTGGAGCGTCTTGTAGCGCTCGTCCATCTTGCCCACGATCCAGCGCAGCCGGGCCGCCGCCTCCTTGGCGTCGGTGACCACCGGCGCCAGCAGGTGCGGAATGCCCTCGTACACGCTGAGCTCGAGGCGCTTGGGATCGATGAGCAGGAAGCGCACGTCGGCCGGCGTGGCCTTGTAGAGGATCGAGCAGATCATCGAGTTGAGCCCGACCGACTTGCCGCTGCCCGTCGCGCCGGCCACGAGCAGATGCGGCATCGACGTGAGGTCGGAGACGACCGGCGTGCCGTTCACGTCCTTGCCGAGCGCCAGCGGCAGCTTCCCCTTCGACTCCGCGAACTCCGCCGAAACGAAGATCTCGCGCAGATAGACGGTGGCCGCCTCGGAATTCGGCACCTCGATCGCGACCGTGCCGCGGCCCGGGATGGGCCCGACGATTCTGACCGAGGCGGACTTCAGCGAGAGCGCCAGATCGTCGCCGAGGTTCACGACCTGGCTGATCTTGACGCCGGTCGCCGGCTCGAACTCGTACGACGTGATGACCGGGCCCGGGCTCACCTGGACGATGCGGCCGTCGACCTCGAAGTCCTGGAGCTTTCGGCGAATCGTCTCGGCGTTGTCCTGCAGCTCCTCGCGCGTCCGCTTGAGCTCGGACGCCGGCGGCACCTTGAGCAGGCCCACCGGCGGCAGCTGGAAGCTCGCGGCGCCGCCGCCGCCGAAATCGAACGTCTCCTGCCACGCCAGGCCTTGCTCGGCCAGGCGCCCGCGCGGGCGCGAGGGCTCGACCACGACCGGCGGCGCGAAGACCTCGAGCGCTTCGGGCTCCACGGCAGCCGCCAGAATCGGGTCGGCCGGCACGCGTACCGACGGCCCGGACTGCGCCTTGCGACGCTTGAGCTTCGTCAGCCGCGAGGTCGTGATGCGCACGACGGCCGCGTAGGAGATGCGCGTGACGCAGAGGACGCCGATCGGGATCGCGGCTACCAGCATGAGCCAGGTGCCGACGTCGCCGAACCCTGCGTGCAGTCCGCCGGTCGTCGCGTAGCCGATGAGACCGCCGCCGATCGCGCCGCTGCGCACGCGCGTGGCCTGGGTCAAGAGCCCCGCGGCCGCGACCAGGAGCACGCCGAGACCGACGAGCGGCACCCAGCCCCGCACGACGATCGGGCGCAGGAAAGCCGAGGCGCCCCACGCGCCGAGCAGGAGCGGCAGGAGAAAGCCGGCGTAGCCGAACGACTGGAACGTTGCCCAGCCGAGCCACACGCCGACGGGCCCGGTGAGCCCTTGCTGCTCGGCCGGCGTCAACGTCGGATCGAACGTCGCGAGCGCGATGAGGCCGAAGCCTGCGGCCAGGAGCGCCGCGATGCCCTTCACCTCGCTGAGCCAGCGATCGCTGCCGCGCTTCTTCTTGCGCCGCGGCTTGCTTTCAGTCGACTTGCTGTCCGTCGAGACGACGGTCGCCATCAGACCTCCAGAATGATCGGCAGCACGACCGGTCGGCGGCGGAAACGCTGGTTGACGAACTGGCGCACCGCCATCCGAACCGTCGCGCTCGTGATGTCGCGATCGAACGGCACGTCGGGGTCGCGCTCGGCGAGCGCGGCCAGGACGGCCTTTTTGAGCTCCTCCAGCAACGGCTCGTTCTCCTTGACGTACACGAACCCTCGCGAGGCGATCTCCGGCCCCGCGACCACGGCGCCGTCGCGGGCGACCGCGACCGAGACCGCGATGAGGCCGTCCTCGGCGAGGAGCTGCCGGTCGCGGAGCACCACCGCGCCGATGTCGCCGACCGACTTGCCGTCGACGAGGATGCGGCCGGCCGGAAACCGGCCGACCACCCGCGCCTCCGACTTCGAGACCTCGACGCCCACGCCGTCCTCGATCAAGAAGACGCGATCGGCACCGATTCCGACACTCTCGGCGAGTCGCGCGTGGCTGAGAAGATGACGATACTCGCCGTGCACCGGCACGAAGTACCGGGGCCGCGTGAGATTGATCATCATCTTCAGATCTTCCTGGCTCGCGTGACCGGACACGTGCACGAACGCGTTGTCCTCGTAGAGCACCTCGGCGCCGAGGCGGTAGAGCGCGTTGACCACGCGGCCGATCGTGCGCTCGTTGCCGGGAATCACCCGCGCCGAGATGATCACGAGGTCGCCGCGCTCGATCCGGACGTACTTGTGCTCCTCGGCCGCCATGAGCGCCAGCGCCGAATGCGGCTCGCCCTGGCTTCCCGTCGAGAGAATCACCTGGCGGTCGGGCGGCAGATCGCCGAGCTCCTCGAGCCCGACCAGCACGTTGTCGGGCACGCGCAGGTAGCCGAGCTCCGAGGCGATCGCGACGTTGCGCTGCATGCTCATGCCCAGGAGCGCGACCTTGCGGTTGGTCCGGGCCGCGAGCGTCAGCACGTGCTGGATACGATGGATGTGCGAGGCGAACGTGGCGACGATGATGCGGCCTTTGGCGACGTCGAAGCGGTCGCCGAGCGCCTGGCCCACGTCCATCTCCGAGCGCGTGTGGCCCGGTCGATCCACATTGGTCGAGTCGGAGCACAGGACGAGCACGCCCTGATCGCCCAGCTCCGTGAAGCGCCGGTAGTCGGGCAGCTCACCGTCCAGCGGGCTCGGGTCGAGCTTGAAATCGCCGGTGTGGACGATGGTGCCGGCTGGCGTGGTGATCGCCAGGCCGATCCCGTCCACGATCGAGTGCGTGACGCGGATCGCCTCGACCCCGAAGGGCCCCGCCTCGAAACGATCGCGGGGCCGTATCACGCGCAGGTCCGCCGTCTCGGCGAGGCCGTGCTCGCGCAGGCGCTCGGTGACCAGCGCCAGGGTGAGCGGGGTGCCGTAGACGGGCACCGAAATCTCGCGGAGCAGATACGGCAGGGCGCCGATGTGGTCCTCGTGGCCGTGCGTCAGGACGACGGCGCGGAAGGCCTCGCGCCGGGCAAGCGCGTAGGTGAAATCCGGGATCACGTGGTCGATGCCCGGCAGCTCGTCGTCCGGGAACATGAGCCCGCAGTCGATCGCGAGCAAGTCCTCGCCGGACTCGATCAGCATCATGTTGAGGCCGATCTCGCCGAGACCTCCGAGAGGGATCAGTCGGGCGACGGGCTCCACGGAACTCCTTTCACGAAAGCGGCTTAAGGGTACCATCGGCCCCCAGCTTCACCGTAGTTTCGCGGAGCGCACCGCGGGCAGGACGGTCAAGACGTAAGCGCGTGAAAATTCGGAATGAAAGCGGACCGCTACCGGTAGGACGGCTGAGGGCGATGAGCGAGACGACGGCCCGGGAGCAACGCGCTCCCGATCGAGCTCAGTAGGGCGCTGAGGCTTCCAGACGCGCCACCAGCTCGTGTGACTGGTGGGTGAACTCGGCGCGCGAAGCGGCGGGGATCGGCTCTCCTGGAATGAACTTCTCGCTGAGCGGGTTGACGAAGTTCCCGTTGTGCGCGACGCGGTAGTCGAGATGGGGACCCGTGGCCAGCCCGGTGGCGCCGACGTTGCCGATGATCTGCTTCTGGCGCACGCGGGAGCCGACGCGCACATCGGAGGCCACGCGCGAGAGGTGGTTGTACTGCGTCTCGTAGCCCGACCGATGGCGGATGTGTACCTGGATGCCGTTACCGCCGTTCCAGCCGGCATGGACGATGACCCCGTCGGCGACCGCGCGCACCGGCGTGCCGACCGGCGCGCCGTAGTCGATGGCGAGGTGCGGGCGCACGCCGCCGAGAATCGGGTGCGGCCGCGCGTAGGTGAAGCCGGACGTGATGCGCGTGAACTCCAGTGGCGACTTGAGGAAGCTCTTGCGCAGCGACTGACCCGCCAGATCGTAGTGAGCGAAGCGTGAGGACTTCGACTCGAACCCGACGCCCGTGAGGGTCTTGCCGCCGCTCGCATACTGCGCGACGAGGATCCGGCCGTAGTCGACGAACGTCTCGCCCGCATAGCGCTTCTCGACCAGCAGGCGGAAGCGGTCGCCGACGCGCGTGTCGGCGGTGAAGTCGAAGTCCGAGGAGAAGATCTCGACTAGCGCGAGCACGAGCCGCGCCGACTCGCCGCTCTTCTCGACCGCGTCGAACAGCGAGCGCTGGACCACGCCCTTCACCACCTCGACCCGGAGCTCGGGAACGGTCTCGGCTCGCCCGACGCGCCAGCCCCCGCCGGGTATCGGTCGGGCGGCGAAGGAGAGCCACGGGCTCGCCTCGTAGCGGACCTGGAGCGGCCACTGCCGCGCATTCCAAGTGACCTCGATCGTGGCGCCCGCGCGGATCCTGCGAAGGTCGGCGCCGTTCTTCCCGAACTGGGTCGCCAGCGCGGTCGCCGCGCGGGACTCGAGGCCGCCGCGAGTCAGCGCCTGGGCGAGCGTGTCGCCGCGCCGCATCTCGACCTCGCGGACCGTGACCGGGTACGCGGGAACGACGAGCGGCTCCATCTTCGGGTCGGCCAGCCACTTCGGAGCTGGAGCGGCACCCGGCCAGACGTAGAGGTAGGACGACACGGCGAGCCCGGCGATGCTCGCGACCAGGAACCCTGTCACGGCCAGAAGGCGGGGCTGCATCAGGAACCATCATAGCGGTAGCCGCGTGGATGTGGGGCGAAAAAATCAGTAACCACGCTGGTTTCCGGATGGTCTGGGGCGCACGCGATGGTGTGGCGCGGATACCATGTCTGGTGGCTCCGGCGCCGCCGACACTCAAGCTGCGGCGAACGGCACGAAAACGCGGCCCGAACGGGGCGTATCCGGATTCAGGGAAGCCCGGTCGCCAGCGCCGCGAACTCCGAGAGCGTCAGGGTCTCGGCGCGCCGGGTGAGATCGACACCGGCGGCCGCGGCCGCCTTCCGGATGACGTCGAGTGGCAGGCCCAGCCCCGCCCCGAGCGCATTGCCCAGCATCTTTCGCCGCTGAGCGAACGCCGCGCGGACGACCGCCTCGAAGCGGCGGGGATCCCTGAGCGGTACGCGTGGCTCGCGCAGCACGCGCAGATGGAGCACCGCCGAGTCCACCTTGGGCGGCGGGCGGAATGCGCCGGGCGGCACTCGGAGCGCGACGCGCACGTCACAATGAAGCTGCGAAAACACCGACAGGCTGCCGTAGGTCTTGCTCCCGGGCGCCGCGGCCACGCGCTCGGCGACCTCACGCTGGAGCATCAGCGTCATCTCGTCGATCGCCGTGCGCGCCGCGATCAGCGCGGCCAGGATCGGTTTGCCGACGCTATACGGCAGGTTGCCGACGATCAGCACGCGCCCTCCGGCCGGCGCCCCCAGCTCGGCATAGTTCCAGCTCCGTGCGTCCGCGTCGAGCACCTCGGCCGCGGGCAGACGCGCCCGCAGCGCCGCGGCCAGCGCGGGGTCGACTTCGAGCGCGATCAGGCGCCCGGCGCGACCGGCCAGCAA
>Ga0075430_100004088_pt1 | contig 12313 bp, 10 predicted proteins | sample RhiMetdeltSRZDD4_FD_75294 | JGI IMG/M metagenome (GOLD analysis project Ga0075430, IMG submission 75294) | Populus rhizosphere microbial communities from Tennessee, USA - Rhizosphere MetaG P. deltoides SRZDD4 | ecosystem: Host-associated > Plants > Roots > Rhizosphere > Soil | place: USA... | reverse complement strand
ACGGGATCCTGCTGATCGCCGACGAGGTGATGGCCGGCTTCGGCCGGACCGGCAAATGGTTCGCGATCGACCACTGGAACGTGGTGCCCGACCTGCTGTGCATGGCCAAGGGCTTGACCTCCGCGTACGTGCAGCTCGGCGGCGTCGGCATGCGCAATCACATCGCGAAGCACTTCCAGGACAAGGTGTTCTTCGGCGGGCTCACCTACAACTCGCACCCGCTCGGCTGCGCGGCGGCGCTCGCGACGATCGCCGTCTACGAGGAGGACAAGCTGATCGAGAACGCCCAGAAGATGGGCGCCGTGCTGCGGACCTTCATGCTGGAGATGGAGAAGAAGCACCCTTCGGTCGGAGCCACCCGCAACATCGGGCTCTTCGGGATCTTCGACATCGTCCGCGACAGGAAGACGTTCGAGCCGATGGCTCCGTTCAACGGCACCTCCGAGGAGATGGCGGCGCTCGGTCGCTTCTTCCGCGAGCAGGGCCTCTACACGTTCGTGCGCTGGAACAACTTCTACACCAACCCGCCGCTCTGCATCACCGAGGCCGAGCTGCGCGAAGCGTTCGCGATCATCGACAAGGGCCTCGAGATCACCGACAAGGGCGTCAAGGGTTGAGCACGAATCCGTTCCGCCTGGACGGCCGCGTCGCCGCCGTGATCGGCGCCGGCTCGGGCATCGGCGAAGCGATCGCCAAGGCGGCCGCGGCGCAGGGCGCTTTGGTCGTGTGCGTCGATCTCGACGGCGGCAAGGCCGAAGCGGTCGCCAAGGCGATCGGCGGGAGCGCGGTCAGTCAGGCGCTCGACATCCGGGACGGAGCGGCGACGCAGGCCAGCCTCGATGGGATCCTCCAAAAGCATGGCCGGCTCGACGCGTGCGTGTGCACGCCCAGCATCAACGTGCGCAAGACGCTGCTCGACTACTCGGAAGAGGAGTTCGACAAGGTCGTCGCGATCAACCTGCGCGGCAACTTCAACGTGCTGCGCGCGGCGGGCCGGATCATGACCAAGGCCGGCACGGGGTCGATCGTGCTCGTCTCGTCGATCCGTTCGCTGACGGTCGAGCCCGGCCAGGGCGTCTACGCGATGACCAAGGCCGGCATCGTGCAGATGGTGCGCACGGCCGCCAGCGAGTTCGGCGGCAAGGGCGTGCGCGTGAACGCGCTCGGCCCCGGCGTCGTCGATACGCCGCTCACCGCGCCGATCAAGGCCGACAAGGCGTGGTACGGCGCCTACGCCGACAAGAGCATCCTGAAGCGCTGGGCGACACCCGACGAGATGGCGTGGCCGACGGTGTTCCTGCTCTCGGACGCGGCCAGCTACGTGACCGGAACGATCCTGTTCGTGGACGGCGGCTGGACCGCGCAGGACGGCCGCTTCACGCCGCCCGGGATGTGAGGCGCCACCACGCGATCGCGGTGATCCCCGGTGACGGGATCGGCCGCGAAGTCATCCCGGCGGGCCTTTCGGTGCTGGAAGCGGCGGCGGAGCGGTTCGGCTTCACGCTCGACCAGAGTGCTTTTCCATGGGGCTGCGAGTACTACCTGGCCCACGGCAAGATGCTGGACGCCGAGGGCCTGAAGCAGCTCGAGATCTTCGAGGCGATCTACTTCGGCGCCGTCGGCGCGCCCAGCGTGCCCGACCACATCTCGGTCTGGGAGCTGATCCTTCCGATCCGCCAGCGCTTCGACCAATACGTCAACCTGCGGCCGATGCGGCTGATGCCGGGGGTGACGTCTCCGCTCGCGGGCCGGACGCCGGCCGAGGTGGACATGGTCTGCGTCCGCGAGAACTCGGAAGGCGAATACTCGGGGATCGGCGCGATCGCCCACGAGGGCACGCCGGAAACCGTCGCCAAGGAAACCTCGGTGTTCACGCGCAAGGGGATCGAGCGCATCACTCGCTACGCGTTCGAGCTGGCGGCCAAGCGCCCGCGGCGCCAGCTGGCGAGCGCCACCAAGTCGAACGCGCTACGCAACTCGATGGTGCTCTGGGACGAGGTGGTGGCCGGAGTGGCCAAGGACTTCCCCCAGGTCGCGTTCTCGCGCTATCACGTCGACGCGCTGGCGGCGCGAATGGTCACGAAGCCGGAGAGCCTCGACGTGATCGTCGCCTCCAACCTGTTCGGCGACATCCTGACCGACCTGGGCGCCGCCATCTCGGGCAGCCTCGGGCTGGCGCCCGGCGCCAACATCAACCCCGAGCGCCGCCATCCCTCGATGTTCGAGCCGATCCACGGCTCCGCGCCCGACATCGCGGGACGCGGCATCGCCAATCCGATCGGCGCGATCTGGGCCGGCGCGATGATGCTCGATCATCTGGGCGAAGCCGAGGCGTGCCGCGCCGTCGTCGCGGCGATCGAGGCGGTGCTCGCCGAGGCCCGGGTTCGCACGCCGGATCTCGGCGGCAGCGCTTCGACGGCCGAGATGGCGCAGGCGATTCGCAGCCGCCTGACCGCTTCGCGCTAGTCGCGCTCGCGCTGCCACGACGGCTGCGCGGCATCGACGAGTGACGCCGCGGCTTCGGTGGCCTGGGCGAGACGCGCGCGATAGCGACGCGCGTCGCGCTCCTTGCCCGCCTGTGCGCAGAGCAGGATCAGCCGCTCGAGCGTCGTGACCGTACGCGGATCGGTCACCTGTACCGAAGCATCGAGCAGCGACAGCGCGCGGTGATACAGCGCCAGGGCGGCGCTCGTCTCACCCCGTCTGGACCGGACGAAGCCGAGGTTGACCAGGGGCACCGCCAGCTCGGGGTGACGCGGGCCGAATGCGCGCTCGCAGACGGCGACCAACCGCTCGTAGAGCGCTTCGGCGTGCACGGTCTCGCCGCGACCCCACGAGTCGAACGCGATCCGGTCGAGCGCCAGTACCAGGACGGCGGGCGCCGATTCCTCCGCGGCGTCCAGGTGAACCAGGAGCCCATCCACGATCTCCTCGGCGTCGTAGCTCCTGCCCTGCTCCGAACGCACGAGCGCGAGGCTGCCCAGGACGACCGCAACCTCGCGTGCACGGGGACGCGGCGCCCGCTCCAACAGCGACCGCGCGCGGGAGAGGTGGCGCGCTGCCGCTTCCAGGTCGCCATGGGCGCGCTCGAACTCTCCGATCTGATAGACGTCGTTGGCGAGCGACGGGTGATTCGCGCCGAGAGCTCGCACGCGCAGCTCCAGCGTCTGCTCGAGCAGAGCCTTGGCCTCGGCCACGCGGCCGGAGGCGACGTGCGCCGTCGCGAGCGCCTGCAGCGCCGGGATCGTGCCGACCGTGTCTCGGCCGAGAGCGGCTTCGCGGAGAGACAGCGCCTGCGCGGCGAGCGTCTCGGCCTCTTCGGCGCGACCGTCGCGGGCACTCTCTCGCGCGCGCTTCTCGAGGAGCAGGGCCTCGCTCAGCTGCGAGCTCGTGGAGGAAGGCGTGGCGAGGGGAGCGTCTGCGGCAAGATTGAATGAAAGCAGCAGAAAGACGAACAAGAGTGCGGGCTCTTTGCGATTCCGGCGCGGCATGATCTTTGGCCTCCTTGTCCCGCGTTGCCCGTGCGGGATACCTGTCTCTTTGGCAAGGGCCGTTCCAGGAAGAAGACGCACCACGACATGCTTCGTTGCGAGCAGAGCCCGCGAGACTTAGAGCGATCGCGGCGCTCGGGCGCTCAGGCGCGACGCGGAACGAGACTGTGGCGACGCCGCATGCCGGTCGACGGAACTGTGTGAGCGTCGCACCGCCGTCACGCCGAGGCGGTCAGCGCGCGGGAAGGATCGTCACGCCGCGCAGAACGATTTCGTCGGAGTTCGAGAGGAGGCTCTCTTTCGTGACGCTCTTGAACACACTCGCTGACACGACCAGCCCGCGCACCGGAGAGCTGTCGAGGCCGCGCACGAAGAACGCGCGCAGCGCTTTCTCGATGGTCATCCGCTCGACACGCACGTTGCGAACCACGGGGACGAATGGCCCGTTGGCGCCTTCCTCGTAGAGCATGTCGACATCGATCGCCGAGCCGACCTCGCCGATCGTGATGTCGCGCGCGAACACGTTCTCCACGATGCCGCCGCGCATCGCGTTGGTCTTGATCCGCAGCCCGCGCTCGAGCTCGGGGCTGCTCATGTTCAGCTTCTCCGCGAAGACGTCGCGAATCCCTCCGCTCACCTCGCTGCCGATGGTGACGCCGCCGTGGCCGCGGCGCTCTGGCAGCCGCGCACCACGACGCGCTCGACCGGCACGTTCAGCCGGCGGCCGTCCGCGTTTCGGCCCGACTTGATCGCGATGCAGTCGTCGCCGGTGTCGAAGAGCGTGTCCTCGATCAGGACGTCGCTCGAGGACTCGGGATCGCAGCCGTCGTTGTTGGGTCCGGCCGAGATCACCTTCACCTGGCGCACGGTCACGTTCTTCGAGAGCACGGGGTGGATCAGCCACATCGGCGCGTTGACGATGGTGACGCCCTGGATCAGGACGTTCTCGGAGGCCGTGATCGCAAAGTCGCGCGACGGAAAACTGGGAGCCCGGATGTTGGCGAGGATCGCCGGTAGCCGCGACCACGGATCGATCTCGTCCGCTCCGAGCGCACTCGGGGCGAAGAGGATCCCGAAGAGCGCGGCGATGCCGGTCCGACGTCGCGCTCGCATCGCCACTCCCTAGCGCGCCGCTTCGATCTTGAGCGGCGAGCGCAGCCGGCGGGCGAAGTCCTCGACGTAGGCGTCCCAGGCCGCGAGGTCCTTGAAGTCGCCGCTGCGGTCCCAGCCCGAGCCGGCGTAATGTGTGGCGACCGAGCCGGCGGGCGTCGTTACGACGACGAGGTGATTCGTCTTGTCCTCGGCGACGTCGGTGATCTGCGCCGGATCCGTCACCACGGCGCAACCCAGCCAACCGTTCTCGCCGTAACGCGTCAGGTGCTCCCAGGTACGAGCGAAGCCACGCGCCCGCTCGATCCGAAAACTCTCCTGCTCGCCTTTTCGGATCCCGACGGCCCAGGTGATCGGCCCGCTCGCGCCGTCCAGCGTGTAGCGGCTCTCGAACCGGGCCAGGTTCTGGCCCGCGTCCAGCGTGACGCGCTTCGTCTCCTTCACGCCCGGCCGATCCCAGACCGGATAATCCACCTCGAAGACGAGCCGGAGCGGACCGTTCGCGAGAACGCGCGACGCGCGGAAGTTCTTCGACAGCGCGAGCTGGCCGTCCTTCCAGAGCCCGGTGCCGCCGCAGCCCCGGCTCGCTCCGGCCGGGTAGAAGTCGCCGCCTTCGCCGTGGTCCTTGTGATAGTCGTCCACCAGGTACCACTCGCCCTGCGCGAGCCGGCGCGTCTTCTTCTGCCAGACGTCCACGGCGCTGCTGGTGAGCGGCTCTTTCTGCCAGGTCTCGAGCGCCTCGCCGTAGAGCCGGAACGCGAGCCGGTCGTTCTCCCAGGCGAAGTCGTCGAAGCGCTCGCGCACGAAGCGGCCGTGGACGCGGAAATCCTTGAGTGTCGGCGCGACGCGCGCGCCGAGCCGAATCGCGAAGCTGCGCGTCTCGCGCGGCGCGAAGTCGGCCTGGAAGACCAAGCGATCGAAGACGAGATCGCCGTCGGAATCGACGGCCTGCGCGAGCAGCTCGGCGGAGGTCTTCGCATCGACGACGTGCAGTTTCTGGAGATCGTCGCCCTTGAAGCGTCCGAGAGCGGCGCCCGCGAGCTCGACGATCTCGCCCGAGCGCGCGCTGTCCAGCGGGTTGCTCACCGCGATTCGGAATGCTCCGTCGTCCTGAGCGCCGGCGCCCCACGCGACCAGCGCTCCGAGAGTCAGGCTGAGCCGCAGCTTCATGCTTCCTCCTCGTGTTGGGTCATCGACGAACGGGCGGCAGCGCTTCGACCGCGGTCGCCGCGAGCAGCACCGCGCACAGACCGTGCGGCGAGTTCTCGAGCCGCTTCTTGTTGAGATAGCTGGCGAGGTCCTTCTGCGCTCCCATGCCTTCCACGGCGCCGGTGACGACCGGACCGCGCGAATCCTCGGAGAGCGTCGCCGTGAGTCCGGCGAGACCACGCCGCGCGACGGCCGCGTAGTCGGCCGCGAGATATCCGCGAGCCGCGCCGCGCGCGAGCGCGTACGCGATCATGCCGCTGCCCGAGGTCTCGACCCAGTTCTCGGGAACGGCGGGTTTGTCGAGCACCTGGAACCAGAGCCCCGTCTTCGCGTCTTGAAACGCGCGCACCGCCCGTGCCCCTTCGCGCAACAGCGCGAGCAGCTTGGCCCGGTCCGGATGAGCGGCGGGCAGCTCGTCGAGAACGTCCGCGAGCGCCATCAGATACCAGCCCATCGCGCGGCCCCAGACCTCGGGCGAGAGGCCGGTTTGGGGATCGGCCCAGGCCGCGTTCCGGTCGGCGTCCCAGGCATGCCGCAAGAGGCCGCTCGCTCCCGGAGCGCGCGTGTGCTTGGCCATCAGCGTCGCCTGCTGGACCGCGGTTTGCTGCGGGAACCCCGATTCGCCGAAGAGGCGCCCGTAGCGGGCGAGAAACGGTTCCCCCATGTAGAGGCCGTCGAGCCACATCTCGTCCGGGTATTTCGTCTTGTGCCAGAAGCCGCCCACGCTGTTGCGCGGCATGGTGTCGAAGCGTGCGCGCAGGAAACGGGCGGCCTTGGCGTAGCGCTCGTCCTTCGTCTCTTCGTAGAGGAAGAGCACCACCAGCCCGGGCTGGATCCGGTCGAAGTTGTGGCCGGCCGCGTCGTCGCCCAGGTCCACGCTGCCGTCGGGTTGCAGGTAGTGATCCACCCAGCGCCGGGCGTAGGCCACGTAGCGCGGGTCGGGGTGCGCCCGGTGAACCTGGGCCATCCCGTAGAGGATGATGGCGGTGTTGTACTCGAAGCCCTTCTCGGGCGCGATCGTGAGCGGATCGGGCCAACGGGCCATCACGGCGTTGGCGAGCCGAACCGAGAGCGGCGCGGGGTCGGCAGCGAACGCGGGGGCGCAGGCGAGGCCGACCGCGAGGATCGACAGGCGTACCGGCCTCACGCGACCGGCTCCACGCCGCGCGCCACCTTGCCGAGCTCCAGGCCCAGATAGGCGCGCGCGTTGAAGAAGGAGATGTCCTGGATCAGCCGGCCGAGCTGCGGCCGGTCGTCGGGCAGGTAGCCGCGCGCGACGTCCCGGCCCAATATGTTCGCGAGCAGGCGCCGGAAGTACTCGTGGCGCGAGTACGAGAGGAAGCTGCGCGAATCGGTGATCATGCCGATGAAGCGGGACAGTAGGCCCATGTTCGAGAGCGCGCGCATCTGCGCCTCCATTCCCTCGAGCTGGTCGAGGAACCACCAGGCCGAGCCGTATTGCATCTTGCCGGGCGTGGAACCGTCCTGGAAATTCCCCACCATCGTCGCGAACAGCTCGTTGTCGGCCGGGTTCAGGTTGTAGAGCACCGTCTTCGCGAGCTGCTCCTGCTCGTCGAGCTTGTCGAAGAAGCGCGACAGCGGGCGCGCCTGCTCGAAATCGCCGATCGAGTCGAGGCCGGTGTCGGCGCCGAGCCGCTTACGAAAGCGCGTGTTGTTGTTGCGCAGCGCGCCCAGGTGGTACTGCTGCACCCAGCCGCGCGCGTGGTCCATCACCGCGAAACGATGCAGTATCGCCGAGCGGTAGCGCAGGATCTCGCCGGCATCGGGCGTCTTGCCGGCGCGCGCCTTCTCGAAAGCGCCCTTCACCTCGGCGTCCGACCACGGCTCCGCGTACATCTGCTCGAGCCCGTGGTCCGACGCGCGGCAGCCGGCGGCGTGGAACGCAGCGTGGCGCTTGTCGAGCGCTTCCGTGAACTGCTCGAAGCTCGCGATCGAAACGCCGGCCGCGGCCTCGAGCTTCCCGAGCCAGGCGCCGAAGCTCGCCGGGTCGTCGACGCCCAGCGCCTTGTCGGGACGCCAGGTCGGATAGACCCGGGTGTCGGGGTCGGAGCGGCGCGCGAGCGCCTGGTGATGCTCGAGCGTATCGGCCGGGTCGTCGGTCGTGCAGACGACCGCGACCTTCCATTCGCGGAGCAGTCCCTGGGTGGTGAAGCCGGGCTCCGCCAGCTTGGCGTTGCAGCGCTCGAAGATGCTCTGGGCGGTGCTCTCGGAGAGGATCTCCGAGACTCCGAACGGCCGCTGCAGCTCCATCTGCGTCCAGTGGAAGAGCGGGTTGCGCAGCGTGTGCGGAACCGTTCGCGCCCAGGCCAGGAACTTCTCGTAATCGCTGGCGTCGCCGGTGCAGAAACGTTCGGCGACGCCGTCCGCGCGCATCGCGCGCCACTTGTAGTGATCGCCCTCCAGCCACACCTCGGTGATGGAGCGGAAGCGATGGTCGGTCGCGATCTGCTCCACCGGCAGGTGGCAGTGGTAGTCGACGATCGGCAGATGCTTCGCGAAGCGATGGTAGAGGTCGACCGCGACGTCGTTTTCGAGCAGGAAGTTCGGGTGGATGAAGGGCTGGGTCATGCGTGGGACTCCGCGGGTTCGACGCGCGCGGGCGCGAGCGTCGGCACGAGCAAATGGATCACGAGCAGGGCGATCAAATACGCCGAGCCCGCGACACCGAAGATCAGCACGTAGCTGCCGGTGCGCTGCAGGATCTCGCCGACCACCAGCGCGATCAGCATGCCGCCGATCGAGCCGGCCATGCCGCCGATGCCGGTGACCGATCCGACGGCGGCCCTCGGGAACATGTCGGAGACGAGCGTGAAGATGTTGGCCGACCAGCCTTGATGCGCGGACGCGGCGATGCCCACGATCAGGACCGCCAGCCACAGGCTCTTCACCTGCGACGCGAACATGATCGGAACCACACACAGCGCGCACACCAGCATCGTGGTCTTGCGCGCGCGGTTGACGCTCCAGCCGCGCTTGATCAGGTGCGACGAGAGCCAGCCGCCGCCGATGCTGCCGACGTCGGCGATCAGGTAGATCGCGATGATCGGCGGCCCCATCGACGCCAGGTCGACGCCGTGGTTGCGTTTCAGGAAGTCGGGAATCCAGAACAGGTAGAGCCACCAGATCGGATCGGTCAGGAACTTGCCGAGCGCGAAGGCCCAGGTCTGCCGGTAGCCGAGCAGGCGCGCCCAGGGAATCGGCGTCAGCGACTCCGGCGGATCGCTGCGGATGTGCTGCAGCTCCGCCGCCGTCAGTTTGGGGTGTGACTCGGGCGGCGCGTAGAACGCGAGCCAGGCGAGGATCCAGACGAAACCGATCAGCCCGGTCGCGACGAACGCCTCTTCCCAGCCGTAGGTGACGGTGATCCAGGGTACGACCATCGGCGTGATCAGGGCGCCGATGTTGGTTCCGGAGTTGAAGATGCCGGTCGCGAAAGCGCGCTCCTTCCTCGGGAACCAGTCGGCGACGGTCTTGATCGAGGCCGGGAAATTGCCGGCTTCTCCGAGGCCGAGCAGGAAGCGCGCGAGCGCGAAGCCGGCTGCGGCGCCCGAGAGCAACACGATCGACGGCGGGTCGATCAGCACCGTCGGCAGCCGCAGGCCGGGGAACCAGTCGGCGGCCGCGTGGCCCACCGCCGCCACGCTCCACAGCGCGACGGCGATCGTGAAGCCGAGCCGCGTCCCCAGCTTGTCCATCACGCGCCCGGCCAGCACCAGGCCGATCGCGTAGGCGAGGTTGAAGCTGAACACGATCGCGGCGTAGTCGCGCTCGGTCCAGGAGAACTGCTGCTGCAGGGTCGGCTTCAAGAGGCCGAGCACCTGGCGGTCGATGTAGTTGATCGTCGCCGAGAAGAAAAGCAGCGCGCAGATGCCCCAGCGAACGTAGCCGACGCGCGCGCCGCTCATCCGGCTAGGCTCGCCAAACCTTGCCGCGTGGGAACTCGTAGTCGTCGAGCGACTGCGGCTTGATCGTGATGCTGTAGCCCGGCTGCAGCGGAGCGACGTAGCGCGCCTTCTGGATCAGGCACGGATCCACGAAGTGCTCGTGCAGGTGATCCACGTACTCGCACAGCCGGTTCTCGAGGCTTCCCGAGACCGCGATGTAGTCGAAGATCGACAGGTGCTGGACGTACTCGCACAGGCCGACGCCGCCCGCGTGCGGGCAGACCACGGTCTTGAAACGCTCGGCCAAGAGCAGCACGGTGACGGCCTCGTTGACGCCGCCCATCCGGCACGAGTCGACCTGCACGAAGCGGATCGCGCCCGCCTGCAAGAGCTGCTTGAAGATCACGCGGTTGTGGCAGACCTCGCCGGTCGCGACGCCGATCGGCGCGATCGCCTTGGCGATCGCGGCATGGCCGAGAATGTCGTCGGGGCTCGTGGGTTCCTCGATCCACCACGGATCATAGCGAGCCAGCTCCTTCATCTGCCGGATCGCTTCGGGGACGTCCCAACACTGGTTGGCGTCCATCATCAGCTTGCGCTCTTTGCCGATCTCCTCGCGCATCAGCGCCGCGCGGCGCATGTTGTCCTCGAGGTTCTGGCCGACCTTCATCTTGAATGCGGTCCAGCCCTGCGCGACCGCCTCCTTGCACAACCGGCGCACCTTGTCGTCGGAGTAGCCGAGCCAGCCGGTGGAAGTCGTGTACGCCGGGAAGCCGTCCTTGCGCATCTCGGCCTCGCGCGCCGCCTTGCCCGCGGCCTTGCCGTGCAGGATCGCGAGCGCCTGTTCCGGCGTGAGCACGTCGCTCAGATACGTGAAGTCGATCGTGGAAACGAGCTCTTCGGGCGAGAGGTCGGTGAGCAGCTTCCAGAGCGGCTTTTTCGCGCGCTTCGCCCACAGGTCCCAGACCGCGTTCAAGAGCGCGCCGGTCGCCATGTGCAGGATGCCCTTCTCGGGCCCGAGCCAGCGCAGCTGCTTGTCGACGGTGAGGTCGCGGTAGAAACCGCGCATGTCGGCCACGATGCCGTCCAGCTCGCGGCCGATCGCGTGGTGCTTCAGCGCGTGCACGGCCGCGACGCAGATCTCGTTGCCGCGGCCGTTCGTGAAGGTGAGGCCGTGGCCCTCGAGACCTTCGTTCGTCTCGACGATGACGTAGGTCGCCGAGTAGTCGCCCAGGTTCAGGGCATCGGAGCCGTCCTGCTCGCGCGACGTCGGAAAGCGGATGTCGCGGACGCGCACATCGGTGATCTTCATGGGCGACGGGCTCCTGGGTGCCTTTCGCGCCAAGAGCCAGGGCCGGGGACCCGTGTCAGGAGGGGTCCACAGGTCTGACCTTTGGCCGGATCAGCCTATAAATGTGCTCGTAAGTAGCATCTAAGTGCCTGGCCTGTCAAGCATCCCAGGTCCGGGCGAGCCCGAATTGGTTTGACCAAAGAGCCCGAGAACTACTCCCAGCGGAGGGCTTCGACGGGGTCGAGGGCGGCCGCTCGCTTGGCGGGCCAGACCCCAAAGACGAGCCCTACGCCGATCGAGACGGACAAGCCGGAGATGACGGCCCAGGCGGGAATCTCCGCGGGCAGGCTCGGGAGAAGGAACATCAAGAGCCGGCTGGTCGCGAACGCCAGCAGCACGCCGATCAGGCCGCCGGCGAACGTCAACGAGATCGCCTCGATCAGGAACTGGCGCACGATGTCGCCGCGCCGCGCGCCCAGTGCTTTGCGCACGCCGATCTCCTGGGTGCGCTCGGTGACGCTCACCAGCATGATGTTCATCACGCCGATGCCGCCGACCATCAGACCGACGCCGGAGATCGCGATCGCCACGAGCCCGATCGCGGCGGTGATCGAGTCGAACTGCTGGATCATCCGGTCGGCCGTCGAAAGGTCGAAGTCGTTCGGCTGGTTGTGGCGCAGGCCGCGGCTGCGCCGCAGCACTTCTTCGACCTCTTCGAGCGCCGTCTTCACCTCGCCCGGTTGCGCGCGGATCACCAGCATCATCCACTCGCTGGTGCGCGGCGCGATCTTGCGCGCGGTGCGATACGGCATCAGCACCATGTTGTCTTCGTCGTTCTCGCCCATGAAGCCGCCCTTGCGCTTGTCGAGAACGCCCAGGATCCGGAACGGCTGGCCGGCGATCGTGATTTCCACGCCCTCGACCTGAGTCTTGTAGGGGAACAGCGCCTCGGCAACGGCGACGCCGATCACGACCACGTTGCGGCGCGCCTGATCGTCGTCTTCGCTGAAGAAGCGGCCTTGGCTCAGCGAGAAGTTGGTGATCTCGAGATAGTTCGACGAGACGCCCTGGAGCTGCGCCTGGCGGTACTTGGTGCCTTGGAACGACAGCTGGCTCTCCGACGGCAGCCAAAGGAACGCCGAGTTGGCGACGTCCACCACGTGCGCCGCGCCCTCGCGGATCGCGAAGCCGTCGTCGGGCTTCAACGGGCGGCGGCGGTACTCGGAGCGGTCGCGCGGGCCGACGCGCGGGCCGGTCGAGAGATGGAACGCGAAGATGTTGTTGGTGCCGTACTCCTCGACCATCGT
>Ga0075430_100004087_pt1 | contig 12314 bp, 8 predicted proteins | sample RhiMetdeltSRZDD4_FD_75294 | JGI IMG/M metagenome (GOLD analysis project Ga0075430, IMG submission 75294) | Populus rhizosphere microbial communities from Tennessee, USA - Rhizosphere MetaG P. deltoides SRZDD4 | ecosystem: Host-associated > Plants > Roots > Rhizosphere > Soil | place: USA... | reverse complement strand
TCCACAGATGCGGCTTGGGCTATCAAGCAGCCAGACGTCGCAAAGCGACTCCTGGACTTGAGCATTGAAGACGTGGGCGGTACGCCGGCCGACTTAACGCAGCTGATAAAGAAGGAGAGCGAACTCTGGCGTAAGGCAATACGCATTAGCGGTGCGACAGCCGATTAGCTTGACCTGCACCTGAAACACCATAGCCGGACCTCCGCTCTCTGAGAGTCTTGCAAGGGACACCTAAACGCATCGTTTAGTCGATGCGCATCTTTCGTCGCGCACATAGACAATATCGACATGACCGATATCCTCATCCGCGGCGGGCGACTGCTCGATGGCTATGCCGACATCCTGATTCACAACGACTCGATTGTGGAGGTCGGAAGACCCGCCGCGCCAGCCGGTGCGAAAGTAATCGACGCAACAGGCAAGCTACTGCATCCCGGTCTGGTGAACGCCCACATGCATGCGCACGGCAACCTCGGCAAGGGAATGGGCGATCGCTGGACGCTTGAACTGCTGCTCATCGCGGGGCCGTGGATCAGCGGCAACCGAAGTACCGAGGATAAGTACTTGACGACGCTGATCGGAGCCGCAGAGATGGTGATGAAGGGCTGCACCGCCTGCTACGACCTCACGGTGGAATTCCCGACACCGAGCGTCGAAGGTCTCGAAGCGATGGGCCGTGCCTACCGCGAGGTCGGCATGCGAGCGGTGGTGGCGCCTATGGTCTCCGACATGACTTTGTTCGAAGCCATTCCGGGCCTCATGCAGGCACTGCCGCCAGGGTTGCAGAAGGAGGTCGAGCGCCTACGGTCCGCGCCTTATCAGAGCACTTTAGAGAACCTGCGGAAGGTGCTGCATGGATGGAAGTTCGACCGTGACGAAGTGCGCCCTGCAATTGGGCCTGCCATCCCGCTCCACTGCCGCGACGACTTCCTAGTGGGCTGCAGCAATCTCGCGAAAGAGTTTGGTATCGGGCTCCACACACACATGGCGGAATCGAAGGTGCAATCCATCGCTGGCTTGCGGAGATACGGGAAGAGCGTGCCGGCGCATATGGATGCGCTCGGCCTAGTAGGTCCCAACTTCACAGTGGCGCACGGCGTGTGGCTCGATGACGAGGATATGAAACGCCTGGGAGCAAAAGGTGCTTCGGTCGCGCACAATCCCGGGGCCAACATGCGCCTGGGCAGCGGCATAGCGGATATGCGTCGTATGCTCGAATACGGTATCAACGTAGGAATTGGCACTGACGGTGCCCATTCGTCTGACAACCTGAACATGTATGAGGCGATGCGATTTGCTTCGTTCGCCTCAAAGGTCCGCGGCCCGGACTGGCAGCAATGGGTCACTACGCGCGAGGTAATCGAGGCTGCCACGGTTGGCAGCGCTAAGGCGCTCGGAATGGGAGACAAGATCGGCCGCCTCGCGCCTGGCTACAAGGCGGACATAGCGTTTCTCGATCTTCTCAATATCAACTGGATTCCGCTGAACAACGCTCACAACGCGTTGGTACACACTGAGGACGGGTCAGCCGTGCACTCGGTAATGATCGGGGGGCGGATGGTGATGGAAAACCGCCGTCTGGTTAATGTCGATCTCGCAAAGCTGGCGCGCGATGCGGAAAACGCGCGCGAGCGCTTGGAGAAGCTCAACCGCGAAAACAAGAGTCTCTACGAGCGACTCGAACCTGTGGTTGGCAGCTTCTGCCCCGCGCTCGCCAAGGAGCCGCTACACATCAATCGCTATGCAGCTTGGCGTTAAGAACATCTTTTCATCAAGTTTGGGCAAGCGCCTTGTGATCACCTCGTAGTTCGCCCGAACTTCGTCACCACCGCTTGCCAGTTCGGGACCACCCCGGCATGGTCGGACGACCAGGGGCATGCGATGCCACCTCGGCAACCACTGCAAATTCTTACGTCTGAGCTTGGCCTCGGCCAGCCGTTGCTGCGTAGCAGCAGCGCTGAAATGGGGACACAATTTAGACTTGGCCATGCCTCCCGCATCCTCCTCGAACAAGCAGAGGACTGTCCCGCGGCCGCAAACGGTGGGCTTCTTGCTCGTGCCTGGATTCGCGTTGCTCGCGTACGCCTCAGCAGTGGAGCCGCTTCGCGCCGCAAACCGACTGTCCGGTCAGGACCTGTACCGCTGGAAGAACATCTCGCCCGGCGAGCCCGTGACCATGGCTTCCTGCGGCATCGGTATTACCGCCAATGGCCTGGTAGGCGAAGAGCTCGACCTCGACCTCCTGTTCGTAATCGCCGGCGGCAACCCATTCGAGTTCAGGGATGCGGCCGCTTTCGCGTGGCTGCGCAAACTGGCAAACCAAGGAGTGCGGATGGGGGGTATCTCTGGCGGTCCGGTCATTCTTGCCCGTGCCGATCTCCTAAAGGGACGCCGCTGCACCGTCCATTGGGAACATGTGCCGGCGTTTCGAGAAACGTTCCCGACTTTGCATTTGACCGAGAATCTTTACGAGATCGACGGAGACCGCCTCACTTGCGCCGGGTCCACGGCCGCTCTGGACATGATGCACGCGCTCCTCGCAGCGCAGCACGGCAGCGTCCTCGGGGGAGCCGTCAGCGACTGGTTCCTGCAGACTCAGATCCGCGAATGTACCGTGCGACAGCGACTTACTCTGAAGGACCGCTACGATGTCAAAGACCGCAAGCTGCTGACCATCCTGCAGTACATCGAGGACGCTGGCGAGAAGCCCGTCGGACGCGCCGAACTGGCAAACCTCGTTGGCATTTCCGTGCGGCAGTTGGAACGACTTTTCCGCAACCATCTCGGAACCAGCGTGACCACGCACACCAAGGAGGTCCGGCTGGCGAAAGCGCGGCTGCTGCTGCGCCAGACCTCGCTCTCCGTCATTGAGGTCGGAAACGCCTGCGGCTTCTCCAGCGCCAGCCACTTCTCCCATTGCTATGCTTCGCGTTTCGGGCACCCGCCGAGGGCGGAGCGCAGGTCGGCCAAGAACCGAGCATATTAGGCAAGTAGACGTCGCGATTAGAACAATGTCGTGCCGGCACTTGACCTAGGCTTGCTCCACTAACGTCTTTTGCCAAGGAGAAGATCATGATGAGGTTGTTCACGTTCGCAACGGTTTCCGTCCTACTTGCCCTGCCGGTGCAAGTGCCGGCACAGACGAAGTGGGACTTGACCAACGAGTACGGCTTCAACTCGTTCATTGGCGTGGGCAACCAAGAGTTTGCCGACCTCCTGAAGGAGAAGTCCGGCGGCGAAGTCCTCGTGACTCCGCATTTCGGCGGCGCGCTCGGCTTCAAGTCGAAGGACGTCTTGGACGCGGTCGGTCGCGGCGCAGTGCCGATGGGCGATGCGGCGGTCGGCTTTTGGATCGGCATCGACCCTATTTTCCAGCTCTCCCTCCTGCCGTTCCTGGTGAAAGACACGCAGGAAGCATTCGCTCTGTACCAGATCGCGAAGCCCTACTACTCCAAGGTGCTTCTCAAGAACAACCAGTACCTGCTCTACTCCGTGCCTTGGCCGCCGAACGGCATCTGGTCTAAGAAACCGATTGAGTCATCGAGCTCCTTCAATGGGCTGAAGATACGCACCCTAGATCCGGCGAGCACGAACGTCTTCAAATCACTCAAGGCGATCCCGCAGCAACTCGCATGGGCCGACGTCATTCCTATGCTCGCGACGGGCGGCATTGAAGCGGTCCTCACCTCCGCCGATGGCGGCTCGAGCGCCAAGTTCTGGGACCATGTACAGAATTTCTCCGCGATCAATTTCGCGTGGGCGCTGTCCATGCTCACGGTGAACAAGGACGCTTTTGACAAGCTCTCCGAAAAGAATAAGAAGGCCGTGCGCGACGCGGCGGCCGAAGCGGAAGCGCGCCGGTGGGCGGCACTGGACGAGAACGTCCAGTCAAGGTACGCGGAGATGCGCGCGAAGAACGTCAAAGTGGTGCCCGCAATTTCCGCCGAAACGCGGGCGAGCATGGTTAAAGCATCGGAACCCGCGGTCAACGACTGGCTCGCCAAGATTGGCCCCGACGGTAAAACGATTATCGACAGCTTCCGTAATCGTTCTAAGAAATAGCCGGGCCACCTGTTGCTCGCCAAGCTGACAGAGCGGCTGTATTCGGCAAGCCTCGCGCTTTCGGGTGCATTACTCGTTGCCATTACGGTGTTCGTACTCGCGGAGATTCTCCTCCGCGCACTGTTCAACGTATCGACCTACGTTTTGGCAGAATTCGTGGGATACGCCTTGGCGCCCATGGTGACCTTCGCGATGGCGAGCACCATGCAGAACGGGCAATTGATCCGTGTGAGTCTCCTCACACCCAAGCTGCCGGCGACGGCGCGGCGCTGGCTCGAAGCGTTCTGCGTTTTGCTCACACTGGCGATCATGGCTTGGTTCGCGCACCTGATGTGGCAGGAAGCCGCGTTGAACTGGCGGCGCGGCGCGGTGAGTGACACCATCGCGCGCTTTCCTTTGTGGATCACGCCGGCATTGAGCCTCGCAGGAATCCTGGTGTTCCTTATGGGGCTGATCATTTACCTATTCCGCCTCGTGAAGGGAGCATCACCGATCAAAGACCCCGAGAGCGCCGACCTCGTCGCCCCATAGGAATGCCAGGGCGCCTAACAAACCGCCCGGCGTGCGAATTCGGACATGGGTGATCTCGGCGTCGGCGTCGCGATTCTGGCTCTGCTTTTCGCGCTGCTGCTGACAGGGCTGTGGATTTTCGTGGCCATACTGCTGACAGGCGCGGCCATCCTGTACTTCGTCTCGAGTTTCAGCCTGCCGAGGATCGGGCTAAACATGTACCCGATCCTCATGACCAAGCTGACCAGTTACGATTTCGCGTCGCTGCCGCTCTTCGTGTGGATGGCGGAGATCATCTTCCGCTCGCGTATCTCCGACGGAATCTTCCAAGGCCTCGCGCCGTGGCTGACGCGCGTGCCCGGGCGCCTGCTCCATGTTAACGTCCTCGGCTGCGGTCTCTTCGGCTCGGTCTCGGGATCCAGCGCCGCGACCTGCGCGACGATCGCAAAAATTGCGCTGCCGGAGTTGAAGCGTCGCGGCTACGACGAGCGCGTCGCTCTCGGCAGCCTGGCGGGCGCGGCGACACTTGGGATCCTCATCCCGCCCTCGATCACGATGGTGATCTACGCGCTCGCGGCCGACGTGTCATTGGTGCGACTGTTCCTCGCCGGGTTCCTTCCCGGGCTTCTGGTGATCCTTCTCTACAGTGGTTACATCGCCGTATGGGCATTGCTGCACCCGGACCGCATGCCGCCGCGTGAGTCCAGCACGACATTTCGCGAACGAATTGTGGCGACGAAGCACCTCTTTCCTACATTCGCTCTCATCCTCGGCATCGTCGTCGTGCTGGTGATGGGCTGGGTATCTCCGTCGGAATGCGCCGCAGTCGGCGTCGCCGGTGCCTTCGTGCTCGCTTGGCTGTCTGGCGGTTTTACTTGGAACTCCTTCAAACAAAGCATCACCGGAACGGTGCAGATCAGCTGTATGATCGTTCTAATCCTGGCGGCGTCGGCGTTCATGTCCTCTGCGCTGAGTTATTCAGGGCTGCCGGCAAAGCTCGCAGGTTGGGTCGGCTCATTGGATCTTTCCACTTGGGCGCTCATAGCGGTCCTGCTGCTGATCTATGCCATCCTCGGAACTGCAGTGGATGGTGTGTCGCTAATCGTCCTTACGATGCCGGTCGTCCTGCCCCTAGTGATCCAGGCAAAGATAGACCTTATCTGGTTCGGGATTTTCATGATCCTGGTGATCGAGATGTCCGAGGTCACCCCACCGGTCGGCTTCAGCCTTTTTGTCTTGCAGGCGATGAGCGGGCGCGACAGCTTCTATGTGGGTGCCGCGGCGCTCCCATTTTTCATCCTATTGGCGGTCGCGGTCGCACTGATCACCGTGTTTCCGCAGATCGTCATGGTCCTTCCCGACGCCGCATTCGCGAGGTAGGACGATGCGCTATTCCGCTCTGAATCTGGCATGGAATGCCCTGCGGGGAAACCGACACTGGCGACCGGCTTGGCGCGACGCAACTCCGCGAGCGTCCTACGACGTTGTCATCGTCGGGGGCGGCGGCCATGGGTTGGCGACGGCTTACTACTTGGCGAAGAACCACGGCATCAAGAACGTGGCTGTTTTGGAAAAGAGTTATCTCGGCTCCGGCAACGTTGGGCGAAACACGACAATCATTCGCTCGAACTATGGGGAGCCGCCGAATACTCGTTTTTATGAATGGTCGCTCCAGCTTTGGGAGCGCTTTGAGGCAGACCTGAACTACAACGCCATGGTCAGCCAACGCGGCGTAATCCAACTCTTCCACAGTGATCAGCAGCGCGATGCATACGCACGCCGCGGGAACACTATGCGGATGTACGGAGTGGACTGCGAGCTAATCGGCGTAGAGAAGCTGCGCAAGCTCGTGCCCTACTTGGACTTCGAGAACGCACGCTTTCCGGTGCACGGGGCCCTATGGCAGCGCCGCGGCGGCACGGTAAGGCACGACGCCGTTGCCTGGGGATACGCACGCGGCGCCGACAGCCTAGGTGTAGATCTGATCCAGCAATGCGAGGTGATAGGCATGCGGATGAAGAACGGCCGCATCATGGGTGTGGAAACTACCCGCGGCTTCATCGAAGCCGGCAAGGTAGGGCTCGCGGCGGCTGGAAACTCCTCGCGGGTTGCGGCAATGGCCGGCTTGCGGCTACCGATCGAGAGCCATGTCCTGCAGGCTTTCGTGTCCGAGGCTCTCAAGCCAATGGTCGATCACGTCGTCATGTACGGCGCTGGTCACTTCTATATCAGTCAATCCGACAAGGGAGGTCTGGTGTTCGGCGGCGCTATCGACGGCTACAACTCGTACGCGCAGCGCGGCAACCTACCGACCATCGAAGACACAGCGGAGATGGGCGTATCTCTCATGCCGGTGCTCGGGCGTGTGCGGATTCTCCGACATTGGGGAGGGATCATGGACATGTCCATGGACGGCGCGCCTATCATCGACCGCACCTCGATCGAAGGTCTCTACCTCAACTGTGGCTGGTGCTATGGAGGATTCAAGGCGACGCCCGCCTCGGGCTGGTGCTTTGCGCACACCATTGCGAACGATCAGCCGCATGCGCTCAACCAGCACTACCGTCTGGACCGGTTCGAAACCGGCCGTCTCATTAGCGAGACGGGTGCCGGGGCCCAGCCCAATCTGCACTGAAACGATCGTGCGTATCCCCTGCCCCCACTGTGGTGAGCGCGGAAGTGAAGAGTTCGCATATTTCGGGGACGCAGTATCGCGACCCAAAGAAAACGGCCCCGATCCGGCCGGCGCGTGGATGGACTATGTGTATCGGCGCGACAACCCAGCCGGACCCCACCGCGAGCTTTGGCACCACGTCCACGGCTGCCGCGGCTGGTTAGTGGTCGCGCGCAACACGCGGGATCACATGATTACCGAAGCAGAACCGGCGACGGCGATCGCTACGAAAAGCGGCGGCAAGCGATGAATACCATCGCGGCGCCGCAGCGCTATCGACTCCCGGCCGGAGGATGTATCGATCGCTCTCGCACGTGCACCTTCTCCTTCGACGGCCTGCGCTACACCGGCCATCCGGGCGATACCCTCGCCTCGGCATTGCTCGCCAGCGGTGTGCGGCTCGTTGGACGTTCGTTCAAGTACCACAGACCGCGGGGAATCGTGGCGCTCGGGTCGGAGGAGCCGAATGCCCTCGTATCGCTGGGTAGCGGCGCGCGCCACGAGCCAAACCTGCGCGCGACTACGGTCGAGTTGTACGACGGACTCGTGGCCGAGAGCCAGAACCGTTGGCCGTCGCTGTCGTTCGACCTGAGAGCACTCTCGCAGCTGGCGGGACCTTTGATCGGCGCCGGCTTCTACTACAAGACGTTCATGTGGCCGCGCGGATTCTGGGAGAAGGTTTACGAGCCGTTAATCCGTCGCGCCGCCGGACTGGGACGGCCGCCAACTGCGCCGGATCCCGACCACTACGACAAAGTCACCGTCCATTGCGATGTTCTAGTAGTCGGTTCCGGACCGGCGGGCCTGGGAGCAGCACTTGCCGCGGCCCGCGCCGGCGCTCGGGTGGTGGTTTGCGAGGAAGAGCCGCGCCTGGGCGGGCGTCTACTTATTGAACGCGGGATATTTGCCGAAACCCCAGCGAATGCGTGGGTCGATGAAGTGGAAGGCGAGTTGCGCGCCAATTCGGACGTGACTGTGCTGCCTCGGACAACCGTGTTCGGAACCTATGATCATGGCGTATACGGCGCGGTGGAGCGCGTGTCGGATCACTTGCCCGAGCCGCTGCCTCACCAGCCGAAACAGCGCCTCTGGCGGATTGTCTCCAAGAGCGCGGTGCTCGCGACTGGCTGCATCGAGCGGCCACTGCTCTTCGCGAACAATGATCGACCGGGCGTGATGCTCGCGGGCTCCGTACGCGGATACTTGAATGGCTTTGCCACGATTCCGGGAAAGCACGTGGTCGTGGTCACGAACAATGACGACGGATACCGGACCGCCAGAGACTTGGCGAGCGCGGATGTGGAAGTCCGAGCCATCGTCGATGTGCGGCCCGCCGATTCAGTACCTTCCGAACGACTCCGCGGTGCCGTCAACGCGCGTGTCATCCATGGCATGGTGCGGGAGGTCGCCGGCATCTCACAGGTACGCGCCGTGGAGATACTGAGCGACGACGGCCGTGAGCGAATCGCTTGCGACGTGGTTGCGGTGGCGGGCGGCTGGAGTCCTAACATTCAACTGGCTTGCCATTTGGGAGGTAAGCCGGTCTGGGACGAAGCCATTGCAGGATTCCATATGAAGAGCGCGCCCCGCGGCATGCGAATAGCGGGCAGCGCGGCCGGCATCTTCTCTAGCCCCGCGGTCATGCGCTCCGGGATTCAGGCTGGTCTTGAATGTGCCAGCGACGCTGGCTTCCAAGGCAAAACCTTCGAACCGCCTGCTATGAACGAGGAGACTTACGCTATCCGCGCGGATTGGCGCCTTCCCGCAGCAAAGGGCAAGGTTTTTGTGGATCTCCAGCACGATGTGTCGATCGCGGACATTGAGCTCGCGCAACGAGAGGGATTCGGAACGATCGAGCACATGAAGCGGTACACAACACTGGGCATGGGCACCGACCAGGGCAAGACAGCTGGTGTGAACGCCATTGCTGTGCTCTCAGGCTTGCGAGCAATGCAGATGGGTGAGCTCGGCACGACGACGTTTAGGCCTCCATACACGCCGGTCTCGATGGGCGTCCTCGCCGGCCATCATCGCGGGAAAGCGCTCAAAGCCACACGGCTTACACCGACCCACAAATGGGCCACTAGCAGGGCAGCCGTCTTTATCGAAGCGGGCTTGTGGTTGCGCGCACAGTACTACCCGGTCAAGGGAGAGGACTGGTTTGCAGCTGCCTGCCGCGAGGCTTCGACGGTTCGGCGCGCAGTGGGCATAGCGGATGTGTCGACGCTAGGCAAGATCGACGTGCAGGGCGCAGATGCCGCAGTGTTTCTCGATCGCTTGTATGCCAATGCCATTTCCAGCCTGGCGGTGGGCAAAGTCCGATACGGGCTCATGCTGCGCGAGGACGGGTTCGTCTTCGACGATGGCACGGTAGCGCGGCTCGGTGAAAAGCATTTCTTGGTCACGACCACAACCGTAAACGCTACCGCAGTGCTTGCGCATATGGAACGTTTCGCGCAGTGGATCTGGCCCGATCTGGACGTCACGCTTACCTCTGTGACGGAACAATGGGCGCAGATCGCTTTGGCAGGTCCACGAGCTCGAGATGTGCTGCGCGAGATCGTCGATCCCCGCGTCGACGTCTCGAACGAAGGCTTCCCGTTCATGGCGTGCGCGCCGCTCGTGTTGCGAGATGGCGTGCCCGGCCGGCTTTTCCGTCTTTCATTCTCCGGCGAATTGGGCTTTGAGATCGCCGTGCCGGCCAGGTGGGGTGAGGCTCTCGCGCGCCGACTGATGGAAGCCGGCGCTGCTTATGAGATCGTGCCTTACGGGCTGGAGGCAATGTCGATGTTGCGGGTCGAGAAGGGACACGCGGCCGGTGGCGAACTTAATGGGCAGACGACCGCGAGGGATCTGGGGCTTGGGCGCCTTGTATCTCGAAACAAGCACTTCATTGGACGTGCGATGGCGGAAAGGCAGGCGCTGCTAGATCCCGAAAGACCGATCATGGTCGGCTTCCGGGCGTTGGACGAGAGGCGGCTGAACGCTGGAGCCCACGTGCTGTCCCTCGGCTCCGCGGTGACTCTGGAGCACGATGAAGGTTATCTGACGTCGACCGCATTCTCACCGGCACTTGGGTGCTGGATTGCACTGGGTCTGATTCGCCGTGGCAACGATCGGATGCGAGAGAAGGTTCGCGTCGTCGACCCCATACGCAATCAGGAGGTCAACGTCGAGATCACGCACACTTCATTCGTGGACCCCCATGGAGAACGGCTCCGTGCCTGAAAATTCCGGATTGCGGTGGCCGCTAAGTGAGCTGCTCCGCCCCGGGCGCCTCGGACTGCAGACGGGGCCAGCGGGAATAAAGGTGCGCGCGCGGATACCGGGTGCGCTGGCGGAATTGATGCCTTTCAAGGGCCTGGACGAGGTCGTCGCAAAGACGATACGGGACCTGCATAAGCTGGAGCTGCCACGTAGGCGACGACGCGTCGAAGGCGCGCGCCTCACATGTACCTGGGCCGGGCCTAAACGATGGCTAGTCGAGGCACCAGCAATCGCCCCGCCGGGACCGATAGAAGAGCTGGAGCAGCACATCGCAGGCACGGCTGCGTTGGTGCGACAGACCGACGGCCGCGCCGTATTGCAGATGTCCGGTCCGAAGGTACGCGAGGCGCTCAGGAAAGGTGTGGCGATCGATTTGCACCCCCGGAGCTTCGCTCCCGGGGATACGGCCCTCACATTGGTAGCCGGGATCGAAGTTCATCTATGGCAACTCGACGACGTTCCGACCTTCGAGCTGTTGATCAGTCGCAGTGTTGCGGATTCCTTCTGGGACTGGCTCAAGTCCGCAGCCGCGGAATTCGGCCTTGAATGCGCCGCCGAGACGTCCGAAAGCACTCGGGTTATGGACTCCGCATCGCTTGAAGAATTGGGCGCAACCGCCGTGACTAGTATGAACACTCCTCAGGAGATCAAGTGATGGGCTGGACCATTGGCGTCGACGTCGGAGGCACCTTTACGGACCTCTTCGCCGTCAACGAAGGGACCGGCGACATACGTCTCTGGAAACGTCCGTCTACGCCGGAAAATCCGGCCCGCGCAATTGCCAGCGGGGTCCAGGAACTCGCGGCGGAGCACGGCATACCTCTGCAGGAAGTTTCCCGCCTCGCACATGGCACGACGGTAGCAACCAACGCGCTCCTACAGAGACGCGGGCGGCCCGTGGCGCTCATTACTACGCGTGGGTTTCGAGATCTGGTGGAGATCGGTCGCCAGACTCGACCGCACATCTACGACCTGCAGCGTGACTACCCTGCGCCCCTAGTACCCCGCCACCGGCGCCTCGAGGTTGCGGAAAGGATCAATGGCGCCGGAGGTGTGCACACTGCGCTCGACATGGAAGAAGTGGACGCGGCAATCGCGCAGATTCGAGAAATGAAAGTCGATTCGGTGGCAGTGTGCTTCCTTTTCGCCTTCCTGAATCCGGTGCACGAACGGCGCGTTGCAGAACGAATCCGCGAAGTCGCGCCGGAGATTCAAGTCTCAGTATCGTCCGAGGTGCAGCCGGAGTTCCGCGAATACGAGCGCTTCACTACAACGATTATCAACGCCTATCTACAGCCTGTTCTCGGCAGCTACATGGCGTCGCTGCAGACCGACCTCGCCGCCATCCTTCCCCGCGCCTCGATTGGCATCAACCAGTCGAGCGGCGGACTGATGACGGTGGCCCGGGCGAAATCCTTCCCAGTGCGCACAGCGCTTTCCGGGCCGGCAGCCGGCGTGGTTGGAGCACTGCATGTCGCAGCGACGCTGAACCGCGGCAACGTGATCACTATCGACGTGGGTGGGACGAGCGCCGATGTCGCTCTCATCAAGGATGGAAAAGTCAATGTTTCGTACGGCCGAGATGTCGACGGCTTTCCCATACGCCTGCCGATGGTGGACATCCATACCATCGGGGCAGGCGGAGGTTCGATCGCGTGGTTCGAAAAGGATGGTCTGCTGAAGATGGGCCCGCAAAGCGCGGGCGCGCGTCCCGGACCAGCCTGCTACGGCCAAGGCGGAACGGCGGCAACGCTTTCAGATGCGAATCTCGTGCTTGGCCGGCTCTCCCCTAGCCTGCTCG
>Ga0075430_100004086_pt1 | contig 12316 bp, 15 predicted proteins | sample RhiMetdeltSRZDD4_FD_75294 | JGI IMG/M metagenome (GOLD analysis project Ga0075430, IMG submission 75294) | Populus rhizosphere microbial communities from Tennessee, USA - Rhizosphere MetaG P. deltoides SRZDD4 | ecosystem: Host-associated > Plants > Roots > Rhizosphere > Soil | place: USA... | reverse complement strand
CGTCGGTCCACGGCCTGCCCGCCAACCTCTTCTTCGCGCCGGCCGTCGATCCCCAGGCGCCGATCTCGGTCGGCGAGGGCGAGAACGTCGCCCGGCTTCGGGAGGCATACGGCGTCTTCGCGGCGCCGACGATCGCCGACGTCATCCGCGCGAACGGCGGTCGGACGGCGATCGTTAGCAGCGGCACGCGCGGCTGCGCCTGGATGCTCCACCCTCGCCGTGCCGAGGTTGGCGATCTGATGGTTCACCCGACACTCTCGACGGACGAGGAGCTGCGACCGTTCGTGGAGCGCCTCGGGCCGATGCCGGAGGCTAGCGTGCCAGACACGGCGCGAAACCGCTGGCTCGCCAGGGCTGCCGCCGAGATCGTGCTGCCCGAGCTTCGTCCGGACATGTTGATCTTCTGGCACGACGATCCGGACAAGAGCCAGCACCAGCACGGCTTCGGTCACCCGCTGAGCCTCCAGGCGATCCGCGATGCCGACACGCACCTGGGGATCGTGCTGGCGGGGCTCGAAGCAGCCGGCCTTCGACAGGAGACGTTGATCGTGGTCGCGTCCGATCACGGCTACGTCGAAATCACCCGGCGACTCGACGTCACGCCGGTCGTGGCAGCGCTCGCCGACGTCGCCCGGGTGATCGTCGCGCCGAACGGCTGCTCGGTGCTGCTCCACCTCGAGCGGCCAGATGCCCGGCATCTCGCGCGACTAGCCGCGCAACTCCGCGAGGTTCCCGGCGTCGACGTGATGTTCAGCGGCGTGCGCGGCGGTCCGGTCGTGGACGGTACGCTGCCGATGAGCCTGATCCAGGTCGACGGGCCTTTGGCGCCGGACCTGCTCGTGACGCTCTCCTGGAGCGACGATCTGAACGATCACGGCTATCAGGGCGTCTCCTACGGCGTCGGATCGAACAGGGCGAGCCACGGCGGCGCCAGCGCGTGGGAGATCAGGAACACGCTGATCGTGCAGGGGCCAGGCGTCAAGCGTGGAATGCGGTCGTCGCTGCCGTCCGGCACCATCGACCTCGCTCCAACGGTGCTGTCGATGCTCGGCCTGACGGTCCCGCCGTCGATGGTGGGACGCGTCCTCCGCGAGGCGCTGACGGGCGAACCGATGAGCCACGCCGACCCGTCTCGCATGGCAGGCGATTCGGTGCGGGTCTGGGAGCAGACGAGTCCGGAAGGCACGCTACGCTGGAGCGAGTACGGCGGACGACGGTACCTCTCAGCGGTCAGTCGGGCGCTCGCCTGACACCGCAACCCTGTAATACGGGTGGTTGCCTGCCGGCGCATTGACGTGCGTAGTGGCGCGCACGTCCTGGCGCGTTGCGCTTCGGCGTCGGCGCGTGCACGGGAGAGCGCCTGTGCCATACCTCTTTTGCATCGGCTGCGTGATCGTCGCCATCACGGCGATCGCAGCGCTGACGGCGATCGGTCTCTACTCTGTGGTAGCGGGCGGCGTCCTGTTCGGATCGCCCAGTCCGTGTCCGACCCCGGTCGCGGCCCCGGTCCTGGTCACGATCCAGGCCGCACCGGTCACGCCGACGCTCGTGCCGATCCCAACGTCGACACCGATGCCGTCGTCGCTTTTACCAGGCCTCGGACAGCTCGGGCTGGCGCTTGCGCCGCCATCGACGGCCTCACCGTCACCGCACGTAGTCACGATACCCGTGGTCGCTCCCCATCCGGCGACGCCGTCGCCCGGAACTGCCGGGAGCGCTCTGATCCCGCCGGCCACGGTCCCGACCCCGCCCGCGCGCCAGGCAGTCAACGACGGCCTGACGGCACCCTGGTCCAAACCTCGTCACAGACCCCTTTACGCATTTCCGCTGTATCAGCGAAAAACCGGGCCTCGGCGAGGCGTGGAGATTTCTTGAAGAGGCGGGATACCGGCTACTGGATGACCCCGGTCGCTTGCTGTAGGAGGGACGGCGGGACGGTCAGTCCCAATGCCTGGGCGGTCTTGAGATTGATCACGAAATCAAACTTCATGGGCTGCTCGATCGGCAGGTCGGCTGGGTCGGCACCCTGAAGGATTTTGGCGACGTGGGTCGCCGAGCGACGGTAGTTGTCGACGATGCTCGGCCCATAGGATAGGAACCCACCCGCGTACACATTTTCGGCGAAGTCGAACACGGAGGGGAGGCGGTACCGCAGCGCCAGCTCGGCAATCCGATCTTTTTCATTCGTGACGAGACTGTCTGCAGTCAGATACACAGCGTCAGCACCCGCGCTCGCCGCAGCCTGGAATGCGCCTTCGAAAGCGTCGAGACGCCGCACCGGCAGGATGCGGATGCCAACGCCCAGCTTTCGACCTGCAGTCTGAATGTCCTCATCCTGGGGGACATGGAGCGGGCTCGTGTCGTTCGAGAAAACTAGGACTCGGGAGAGTCCGGGGATGATTTCCCTGAGCAGCTCCAACCGCTTCTCACCCAACAGGGTGAAGTTGGACATTCCCGTGACGTTTCCCCGGGGATGCGCGATGCTGGGAACGAGTCCCGTCCCCACCGGATCGCCGCTGCCCCCCATGACAATGGGCACGGTGCTCGTTCTCTCCTTCGCGGCGAAACTCGCCGGCGTGGCGGAGGCGAGGATGATGTCGACCGGGAGGTTCACCAGCTCGGCCGCCAAGGCGGGCAGTTGATCGTTCCTGTCGGCGAAGCGATACTCGATTACGATACTCTGGCCTTCTACATAGCCCAGGTCCCGCAGCCCCTCGATAAACGCGGCGATCAGGTGAGCCCGTCCCTGGCGTGGGCCGGTCGCCAGGAAACCGATCACTGGGACTTTCGCCGGCTGCTGCCCGGAGCGCGAGGCGATCCCACAGCCGGAGGCCAGGCCCAGTCCTGTCAGGGCCAGGCTTGTCTGGAAGAACTGGCGGCGGTTCAGGACGACGGATCCCACGGCAGCCTCCAGAGGAATCACCTGCGGCTCAGTAACCCCAGTCTAACAGCACTCTCGACGCGGACCTGTGATCGACCTCACACGGCATCACCGCCCCACCTCTTCAAGGGAAAACAGGAGTTCCTGGACCACGTTACCACGCGACGTCGTCGTGGCCGGGGCTGTGGAAGCTGCATCGCCAACCGCTGGTCACCTGGCTCCGGCTCGAGGAGGAAAGGCTGCGGCGGCTGGTGCCGAGTCTCGTAGAGACGTATCGAGTCGACGACGCGCAGGTGATGCTGATCGTGGCGGTAGGCAACTCGGTATTCAGCAAGGGGTATGTCAACGAACTCCAACCGGAACTGCTCATTACAGAGCCAGAGAACGACGCGCTTCCGGCTCAGGCCTCGGTTTCTGATGAGCCCGGTGGGCCTGGGAGTTGAAATCGGCTAGCCAGCGCTCATGCGCTCGTCGCAGCTCCTCCCATGTCTGCGCCTGACTGAAGTCCCACTCGGGCATCAGCCGCTGCACGTTGAGGTTCGTCTCGATATAGGACTGCGGTCTACGGGAGACTTGTGCGGCCCTCGCCACCCAGCGCGCCATTCGCGGCGGCGACGGCGACGTTCAGCGCGGCGTCGAACGAGTCGCGCCAGGCGAACGCCCCGCCGATCGGCTCGCGGACATCCCAGCCACGCCCGTCAGGGGCTTTCGCCACGGTGAATGCGAGCGGGCTCTCGCGCGATGGCAGGGTGACCTCGACCCGCGCGGTGCCGGCCCGCTCGTCGACTGACACCCAGACGCCTGGAACGACGACCATCCGATGCCTCCTGCTGTGTGGCCACAAGACACCGTCGGCTGGACGGCGCAGGGACACGCTACCACCTGTGCCGCGAGCGAATGGCGATTCGGCCGTCTCAATCCGGCATCGAACGGGTCGTTCTGGCGGCGACACCACACCGGCGTGAGGCGAGAAGAAGGGGTGGGGCAAGAAAAAGCCCCGCCTCCTACGTGGAGAGCGGGGCCTCTGGTGCCGACGAAGGGATTCGTCTCGACCACCGTTCGCAACTATTCGTCACCATCCGCTATTTCCTGGCACCCGGATGTACGCGGACGCTCCGGACGACGACGGCCGGTAGCGGACCGCGCGTCGTTGCTAACCGGGTTGCTAACCAAACGCGATCACGCTCCTCCACCGGTCGGATCGAATTCCAGCTTCAGGTGCCAGACGAGGTTCACAGGAGCAGCCGGCAGGGTTGGAACGGGCTGGCCGAGCGCTCGTTCCATCGTCTCTATCATTCCTGTCCGGCTTGTGAGTCGATCGTAGTCCTTCCATCCTTCGAGTCCCGAACGCCACGGGGCAAGAGCGAGCAGGGCATCCAGATCGGTTGTCGACTCCTTGGCCCGATCCCGCTCTTGGTACTCGACTGCGAGGATCCAGATCGTGAAAAGCGGCAGGTCCGGGGCGGCCCGCCGCAGTCGAACCACCCGGGCGGCGTTTTCGCACGATATCCGCGTGATCCCGCTGGCCGTGGTGCGGATCATCTCCCCAAGGACCGACAGAATTTCGCATACCTGACCCTCGTCTGAACAACCGCCAGCGCGAGCGCCTCGTCCGCAAGGCCGAGCGCTCGACCGCGCGTGTTCAGGGTGCCGGCTTCGGCCGGCGCCCCTCGTCGAGGCGGCAGCGTGATCGACGCCAGCCAGTACATCTACGTCGACACGGCCGCTGGAGGTGTCGACAGGCGGAACATCGTCAAGAAGTTTGACGAGGTGCGGCTCAACGGTCTGTCAGACTGCTACACCAGCCACAACCGCGCCACTGAGGATCGCGTCAAGTGGCTACAGACCCACGAGAACTCTCGCGGCAATCCAACCGTTGCGGGTTTTGACGGCGCGACCTGGGCCGATAACCTGCATCTTGACATCGACGCCGAGGGGAACCTCGGACTGGCGCTTCAACGGCTCCACGCCGTCCTGGACCGTCTTGAGACCTGGGGCGTCGACCTCAGCTCGATCCGGATCTACTTCTCGGGTGCGAAGGGGTTTCACATCGAGATCCCGCACACCTTGTTTGGGGACTTCATCCCGTCGAAGGAGCTCCCCAAACGGCTCCGGCGAGCTGCTAAGCGCATCTTCGGCGACATTCCGTTCGATACCAGCGTCTACGACGCCTTGCGGCTGTGGCGGCTTGAGAACAGCCGAAACGCGAAGAGCCGACTCTTCAAGATTCGCCTCACGGTCGGCGAGGCCCGTACGAGCAGCATCGATGAGATCACCGCGTTGGCCGCGCAGCCACGTGACACGTCGACGGTGCCGGAGTTCGAGGCAGTTCCCGACGACGAGTGGCACCCTGTTGAGGAGCTCGTCGACATCTGGGCGGCCACGATCATTGACGATGAGCCGACCGATCGGGCTGAGCAGCGAGCGCCGACCGATGCGGCACGCGACGCCCAGACGAGTGCCGCCATCACGGCGAGCTGGCCTTACGGCGGCGAGATTACGACCGAGGGCGACAAACCAAACGCCCAGGTCAGCCGCCATGCTGACTACCTGCTGCCAGTCATTGGCTACTTGGCCCCTCGCACATCGGCCGATCACGTGCAGGAGATCGTCGAGGATGCGGCCGAGCGTGCGAACGACCAGACGTTCCTGCGCGGTCGTGACTGGCACAATGAGATCAAGCGGATCGCCGATGGTGCCGCCGAGCGCATCGAGAAGGACGAGAGGGTCAGAGGGCTGCCCACGCTCGGCAAGCATTTCCCCGGTCTTGCGCGTGTGCTGGCTGCCCTCTGGCCCGATCCGACGATCATCCAGAACCTCCCGCTTGGCGAGGGCGATGCGCTCGAGGAGAAGGCCCTCCTCGAGGCCGCGAGCATCAAGCGCAGCACGGGCCAGCGCGTCCTCCGCGAGGCCTTGGATGAGGGCCGCGCCGTGAGGATCGGACGCGGCAAGAAGAACGATCCGTACCGTTACTGGGCGGGGTCTAACTTTCATTCTGCCCAAGCTACATCCCCCTGGGCAGAAAGCAATACAGAGCCCGCGTACACCTGTGCGGTGTGCGGCATCTTGACCGACTCGGCCGACCTGTGCGTGTCCTGCGAAATGGAGGCAGCGAGTTGAAGCGCCGTCCGCTCGGCCACCACGATTTCGCGACCAGGCTGACGCTCGCCCGTATGCTGATCGCCCGTGGCGCGTCACCCGCACCCATCCACCTGGCCAACCAGTTCGCCGCTGCCGGAGTTGAGGCACGAGGGCACCACGACCGGATCGCCGCCGTACTGCCGGTCCTGGAGCCAGATCGCCACTGGCGGCAACGGATCGACACCAGTCCACCAGACGACGTCCGGGCCTACCTGCTGGCCGCCGTGCTCGACTGCACGACGGTGTGCATTCACCTACGGCGAGGCGGTCCTCAGCCGGCGTTCTTCCAACTTCCGCTACGTCGCGCCGATTGCACCCGCTGTGTCGGAACGATCCGCCGGTCACCCGCTGATGAGGCCGACCGCTGCGACCTCTGCGGCGCGCGAGGCGTGGTGATCTTCCAACCGTTCGCCGTCCGTCTGGGCCCCACGCTCGTCGTGGGCGACGCCTGCCGGGGCTGTGCCCACGTTCTGGGGATAATGGACGCGGCGTCGTGACGGGGAGCCGTCCATCACCAGTGACGCTAGTGCCCTGCACGAGATCATCCGCGGGTCCGGAGGGTTCTTGATGCTCAGGGCGATGCTTGCTGGCAACCTTGGCGGCGACGCGGAAATGCGCTACTCGGCGAACGGCACACCGTTTCTGCGCTTCAACGTGGCCTCCAACTCCAACACCCGGTCCCCTGACGGAGAGTGGCAAAAGCGCACCGAGTGGGTTCGCGTGACCCTCTTTGGGCAGCGTGTCGAGTTCTTGTCTCAGCACCTGCGGAGGGGGACGTTCGTCTGCGTGGATGGCCGTCTCGAGGCTCGCCCCTGGACAGATCAGCACGGCCAGGTTCGAGCAGGGCTTGAGATCGTGGCGAGTGATGTCGAGTTCGCCAATCCACGACCGGGTGACGAGGCTGGGGACAGCGACACGGGTGGCGGTTCAGCGGCACACGATCGGTCGGGCCAGGGCGGCCCGCCGTCGCGCCAGGCACCGCCGTCGAGGCCGGACTCGGGCGACGACGGCGACCTCGAGGACCTGCCGTTCTGATGGGAGTCCTATCGCGCTTCGTGGACGATCACGAGCTCCACGAACTGGGCGACGTGCGCGACATCAGCCAGCGTGGCGTTGTCGGGGGTCGGGGCGTTGACGTGCAGCCTGACGGCGTACACGCCGCCGGCCAGGTCTACCGTGGCCGCCTCGCCGGCGACAGAGACCGGCATCTCGACATGCGCGCCGGGGTCCGAGTTGCGATCGGCTTGGAAGATGAGGACGGTGGGCGCCTTCACGTCGTCGTCGGCCAGACGGGCAGTCACCCGCAGGCGTCCCGGCTCGAGCTGAATCGCCAGGCCGGCGTCGGCGGCCGGCGTCACCATCAGGGTCGCGTCGAGCACAACGCGCTCGCGGGTGTCAGAGTTCATGCGGAGAGCTCCTTGGTCTCACGACCCGTCACCGCCGCCGAGCGGCTCCCCTGCGCGGGTCCGATTCGTGCTCGTCTCTCCAAGGGGGATGCTCGGCACTCCGGCAGCGACCTCCTCGATGGACGATGCGTAGTCGGTGCGGTCCCGGACCGGAGGACCGGCGCCCGGCCCACGCCGTCGGTGAGGGCGGCGATTACGCGGCCGAGCGGGAGCATCCCGCTCGACACTGTGGTTTCGGAGAGCGCACGATGAGTGCCAGCAGTGCTGACCTGAGGGAGCCCTTCGCGCCGCCCCCTGGCTCGGGGCGTCGGCCGCTCGCCTGTCTGACCTGTCCGCCGCACAACGTTGCCATGCGGATGACTCGAGTCCATCCTGCCCGCAGTGGCGTGGTCGTCCACCTCGTGTGCTCACAGGGTCACGCCCAGCGCCTGGCGGTCAGGTCTGCCGAGGGGCGCGTCCTCATCGAGGCGGCTCCGTCCACCCGGTCGATCTCGCCTCGGCGAGGCGAGATCATCCACTGATGTGCGAGGAGCCGGCGGCGCGGCCGGCTGTTGAGGAAGGGGGACCGGACACGTGACCCAGGACCCGAAAGATCCACAGGAGCTGGTGCGCGAGGCGGAAGCGATCGAAACCTCCGTTGCGCCTGGACGCGAGGCCGGCGACGACGAACCACCCACGGAGGAGAGCGCGAGTGACTGATCGTGAGTTCTGGATCGAGGTGCGGCGCTGGCTGAAGACGCGCATCCTGGCCGACACACAGATGGTCGCGACGATTGAGCAGCGCTTCGCCATCAGCGATAATGGAGCGACGAAGGATCGCCAGTCGTCGGCAGTGGGCCTGCCTCGCTAACAGAAGAGATCGGGGCGACGGGTACGCCATCCGGCCCCGATCGCCTGACAGAGTCTGCGCACATTGCGCCCGCTCTCTTGATGAAGGGAGCGGGCGCGTGTCGTTCCGAGACGTAGGCAGGCAAGCCACCTGGTCGGGCCGGCGCGGCAGGTGGCCATGGGCGCCGCCAGGATGACGCAGGCTAGCGGTCACGGCGAGAAGCGGTCCAGGCGCGAGGAAGCGGCCATCTCAGCATTGCTGGCCTGCCCGACGATCGACGCGGCGGCCCAACAGGCCGGCATCAGTGAGTCAACCCTGCGTGCCTGGCTCCGCGATCCTGCCTTCCAGCGGCGATACCGCGAGGCCCGGCGCCAGGTGGTCGAGCAGGCCATTGTCAGACTCCAGCAGGCAGCCGGCGACGCGGTCATGGTCCTATCAGCCATCGCCGGCGACGACTCGCAGCCAGCCGGCGCGCGGGTTTCGGCCGCTCGCACGGTCCTGGATCAGTCGTTCCGGGGCATGGAGGTCCTCGACCTGGTCGAGCGGATCGAGCAGCTCGAGCGGGCGCAGAGCGGCGGTACGGAATGACGACCGCCCTCGCCTCCCGCGTCGGCCGGCTGGAGAAAACGAGCGCCGGCGTGCTCGCACCGGCCGACCTCGGCGCGCTGTGGACGCCGCAGTCCGAGCCGCAACGGCTGGCGCTGGAGTCCGAGGCCGACGAGGTCTACTACGGCGGCGCCGTCGGCGGCGGGAAGACGGATCTGATCATCGGGGCCGCTGTCACACAGCACCGGCGCTCGGTGATCTTCCGCCGTGAGTACGCCCAGCACGCGGCCATCGTCGACCGCGTCACCGAGGTACTGGCCCCGATCGCCGACCGGGTGGCGTACAACGGCACGGATCGCCGCTGGCGCTTCCCCGGCGGGCGCATCCTCGAGCTGGGCGCCGCGCAGCACGAGGACAGCGTCCGGAAGTGGCGCGGCCGTCCCCACGACGGCAAGTTCTTCGACGAGCTGCCGGAGTTCACCGAGGGGCAGTATCTGTTCTTCTCGGGGTGGGCACGCACGACCATCCCGGGCCAGCGGGTGCGAACCATCGGCGCCGGCAACCCGCCGACCGATGCCGATGGGGAGTGGGTGATCCAGCGCTGGGCGCCGTGGCTCGATGAGCAGCACCCGAACCCGGCCGCACCGGGCGAGCTGCGGTGGTTCGTCAGGATCGACGGCACGGACACCGAGGTCGAGGGGCCCACTCCCATCGAGCACGGCGGCGAGACGCTCTATCCGCGCTCCCGGACGTTCATCCCGGCGAAGCTCGGCGACAACGCCTACCTCTCGCGTGACCCGGCCTACCGCGCGACCCTCCAGGCGCTCCCCGAGCCGCTCAGGAGCCAGCTCCTCTACGGCGACCACAGCATCGGCCTGCAAGACGACGAGTGGCAGGTCAGCCCCTCGGCGTGGGTGCGTGCGGCCCAGGCCAGGTGGACGCCGGAGCGGCCGACCACGGAGGACGAGTACGGGTGCCGGGCGCCGGCTCCGCTCGACCAGATCGGGGCTGACATCGCGCAGGGCGGCGCCGACAACACGGTGATCGCCAGGCGCTATGGTGACTGGTTCGCGGAGCCGGAGGTGCACCCGGGCATCTCGGTGCCGGACGCGCGGAAGAACGCGGAGCACGTCGGCCGGGCGCTGGTGGAGGGCGGGACGGCCGCCATCGACGTCGACGGGGTCGGCGCCTCGACGTTTCACCTGCTGGTCGCCCTCGGGCATGGCGACCGGGTGATCCCCTACCGCGGATCGGCGCGCATCCCGACACTCCGCGACCGCTCGGGGCGGCTGGCGTTCGCCAACCAACGGGCCGCCGCGTGGTGGGCGCTCCGGGATGCGCTCGATCCGGCCCACGGGAGCACCATCGCGCTGCCGCTGCTGCGCGAGCTGCGGGCTGATCTGTGCTCGGTCCGCTGGAGTCAGCAGGTCAACGGCATCCAGCTCGAGGACAAGAAGGACGTGAAGAAGCGGATCGGCCGGAGCCCGGACCTGGGCGACGCCTACGTCATGGCGAACGCGCCGTGGCTGGTCGCGCGGCCGGCGCTGCGGACGTACGATGTCACGATGGGAGCCGGCACCACGCCGCAAGAGAGTGCCTTCGAGCGGCTGCGGCGGATGCCCGAGCCGGTGCCGGTGCGCCCGCTGGTCGGGCGCCGCCGGTGACGTACAGCCCAACCTGACCGGCCGGGTTCCCTGGACGGCGAGCCATCACGGATGTGGGCCGGGGTCACTGGCCCCGGTCTCACCATTTCACCTCGACGTCTTGAAGAATCAACGTGGCCGGACTACGATGCGGAGTGCGGGGGTGCGACGGTGCAGCGGGGAGTCCGGTCGGCAGCAGGACAGACCACGGCGGCCGTACCGGCGGCCGTCGTGCTCGTCATCTGCGCCGCCGGCCGGCCGGGTCCGCAATCGGCCACAGCGGCCGGCTCGGTCGCGCAGTTGCCGACCACCCAGGACCGCCACATGGTGGTGGAGTCCGGCGGCAAGGTCTACGTCATGGGTGGCTGGATCGGGGGCGTCGGCACCAACCGGGTTGATGCCTATGATCCTGCCACCAATCAGTGGACCCGACGTGCGGATATGCTGACCGCCCGCTTCAGCTTCGGCGCCGCCAGGGACGGCAGCGGCCGCATCTACGCGGTCGGCGGCGTCGCGGAGGGAGCGGGGCTGACCGACCTGGCCGAGCGGTATGACCCTGCGACTAACGTATGGACGCCCATCCCAGCGCTGCCGGAGGCGATTGCAGCTCAGGCGATGTCGGAGCTCCCCAACGGCGATGTGCTCGTCGCCGGTGGTCAGACCTGGGCGGTGAGCGACCGGGCCTATATCTACAGCGTGACTCAGGGTCGGTGGACACCAGCGCACGCCATGTCTGCCCCTCGATACGCGATAGCCGGGACGCTGGCGTCGAACGGTCGCGTCTACGTCGTCGGAGGAAGCACGACGCTCGTCGAAGAGTACGACCCGACGTCCGACACCTGGGCGACGCGCGCCCCGATGCTCGCCGGGAGGTATACGCCAACGATCATCGCGGATGCCGGACGCCTGTACGTCTTCGGCGGGCTCTTGGAGGGATCCTTCACGAGGCCTCTCGCGACGACGGAGGTCTACGACCCGCTGCTGAATCAGTGGACGGCGTTGGCGCCGATGGCGACGGCCCGCTCGCACGCCGGTGCCGCTCGTGCCTTGCCTGGCTGGCTCCTATCGATCGCTGGCGACGGCGAATCGACCCAACTCGATTCGGTCGAGGACTACGCCGTCAGCACCAACACCTGGGGCGCTGGTGTGCCCGATCAGCCGACCCCGACGCCGACCGCTACGAGCACTCCGACACTCACGCCGACCGCTACCCACACGCTCACGCCGACGCTCACACCCACACCAACCGCGACGCCTGGCGTCTGCGCCCCACGGCCACCGATCACACTGGACACCACGCGGCCCGCGTTCGGCCAGTTGAGGGTCGTCCTCACCGCCATGACGCTCCCGGCCACGCCGACGAACTGGCTGCGTCGCATCCGCTTCGATCGGCTCGACAACGCGCGGGTGACGATTCGGGGCTTCGTCGACCGGGAGCAGCCGTTCACGATCGAGTTGTCGGATCGCCCTCGGCAGGTGATCGTCGCCGCGACCTGGCGGGCACAGGGGCCTTATACGATCCGCCTCACGGTCGAGGACGACTGCAACCCGCCCTGGCGGACGTTCGTCGGAGCGGGGGCCGCAGCGTTCTGAGAGTCTCCCTACAGCCCCACCAGTCCGGCGGCGTTTCCCCGGAACAGGCTCCCGTCCCGGATGTAGCGCCGGGCCACGGCGACCGAGCGGTGCCCCGTCTGGGCCATGATGGCCCGCTCCTCGGCACCGGCGATGGCAGCTGTCACTGAAGGCGCGGCGGACGTTGCGGGCCAATCGACGAGGGCGGCATCAGTGGGTGTGTCACTCGCCGAACAGCGTCCGTGTCAGCGAAACCATAGCCACGCTTCGCCTGGGGAACGATCCTGGGAGACAGCGC
>Ga0075430_100004083_pt1 | contig 12320 bp, 12 predicted proteins | sample RhiMetdeltSRZDD4_FD_75294 | JGI IMG/M metagenome (GOLD analysis project Ga0075430, IMG submission 75294) | Populus rhizosphere microbial communities from Tennessee, USA - Rhizosphere MetaG P. deltoides SRZDD4 | ecosystem: Host-associated > Plants > Roots > Rhizosphere > Soil | place: USA... | reverse complement strand
CTGCGTGGGATGACGATCGTCAACCTCTTCTTCGAGGCGTCGACCCGCACTCGCATCTCCTTCGAGTTCGCCGAGAAGCGTCTGTCGGCGGATACGGTCAACGTGGCATCGTCGGGCTCGAGTGTGCAGAAAGGGGAAACGCTCGTCGACACGGCGCGGAACCTCGAGGCGATGCGGATCAACATGGTGGTCATCCGCCATTCCGCCTCCGGCGCGCCGCACTTTCTCGCCGACCGCATCGAGTCCAACGTCATCAACGCCGGAGACGGAACGCACGAGCATCCCACCCAGGGGCTGCTCGATCTCCTCACCCTGCGCGATCACTTCGGCACACTGGAGGGGCGGCGCGTCTGCATCGTCGGCGACGTGCTGCATTCACGGGTCGCCCGCTCCAATATCTGGGGCCTCACCAAGATGGGCGTTCAGGTCGCGGTCTGCGGGCCCCGCTCGCTGCTCCCCAGGGACATTGCCGATTTCGGGGTGACGGTGTTCAAGCGGATCGATGAAGCGATCGAGTGGGCGGAAGCGCTGAACGTACTCCGTCTCCAGCTCGAGCGGATGCAGGCCGGCTACATTCCGTCGCTGCGCGAGTACAATCGCGTCTTCGGCGTGACGCGCGAGCGGCTCGAGCGGGTGCGGCACGACGTGGTGATCATGCATCCGGGGCCGATGAACCGGGGCGTCGAGATCGACTCCGACGTCGCTGACGGACAACACAGCATGATTCTCGACCAGGTGACCAACGGCGTGGCGATTCGTATGGCCGTGCTCTATCTCCTCGCGGGCGGTCGCCCCGAGCTTGCCGACGCGGCCAAGGGAGGGAGCGACCGGTGACGCTACGCGAGCGTCCGACCGCCACGCGCGATGTCCTTCTCCGCGGCGGCCGTATCCTCGACCCGTCGCAGGGCGTCGACGAGCGGGGCGACCTGCTCGTTCGAAATGGCGTCATCGAGGCACGTGACCGCTCGTTAGGTACGCCTGACGGCGCGGAGGTGATCGAGTGCGACGGCGCCGTCGTCGCGCCGGGGTTCATCGACCTGCATTGCCATCTGCGCGAGCCGGGCCGCGAAGATGTGGAGACGATCGCCACCGGTGCGCGCGCGGCCGCCGCCGGCGGCTTCACCGCCGTCTGCGCGATGCCGAACACCGAGCCCGTCACCGACAATCAGGCGGCCGTCGGCTTCATTCTCCGGCAGGCGCTGCGCGCCGGCGCCGCACGCGTATATCCGATCGGCGCGATCTCGCTCGGCCAGAAGGGCGAGCAGCTGGCCGAGTTCGGGGAGATGGTCGGCGCCGGCGCGATCGCCGTCAGCGACGACGGCAAACCGGTCGCGTCCGCGCACCTGATGCGGACGGCGCTCGAGTACGCGCAGACGTTCGGGATTCCGGTGATCGATCATTGCGAGGAGCCTACGCTCGCCGCCGGCGGCTCGATGAACGAAGGGATCGTCAGCGCGCGGCTGGGAGTGAAGGGGATTCCGCCCGAGGCCGAGGAGGTCATGGTCGCGCGCAACATCCTCCTCGCGCGTCTGACCGGCGGCCACATCCACCTCGCGCACATGAGCACGCGAGGCTCGGTCGAGCTCATTCGCTGGGGGAAGGCGCAGGGCGTGCACGTCACCGCCGAGGTGACGCCCCATCATCTCACGCTCACCGAGAACGCGTGCGAGGGGTACGACACCCACGCGAAGATGAATCCGCCACTCCGCACCGCCGAGGATCTCACCGCGCTTCAGGAAGCCGTGCGTGACGGCACGATCGATGTCATCGCCACCGACCACGCGCCGCACCACTATGATGCCAAGGAGCGCGAGTTCGCCGACGCGCCGTTCGGCATCGTCGGGCTCGAGACCGCGCTCGGCGTCTTGCTCACCGATCTGGTGCACACGCGCGTGCTCGATTTACCGGTGCTCGTGGACAGGCTCGCGTGTGCTCCCGCGCGCATCTTCACGCTCCCGGGAGGCTCGCTCGCGCGCGGTGCGCCCGCCGATGTCACGGTCTTCGATCCGGACCTCGAATGGTCCGTCGATCCCACGGAGTTCGCTTCCAAGGGACGAAACACGCCGTACGCCGACCGGCTCCTGCGCGGTCGCGCGATCGCGACGATCGTCGACGGCCACATCATCTACCGTTTGAAAGGCTGACGCGCATGGCCGGCACGAGCGCCATCCGACGCGAGGTCGTCGTGGTGTGCCGGCGGCTGTGGGAGCGTGGGCTCATCGCCGGCGCGGACGGGAACGTCTCCGTGCGCCTCGCGCCCGATCGCGTTCTCGTGACTCCCGCGGGAATGTCGAAGGTGGACGTGCGCGCCGAGGATCTCGTCGAAGTGTCGAGTGACGGCCGCCATCTGCGCGGAACCCGACGCGCGTCCAGCGAGCTCGCCGTTCACCTTCGCCTTTACGCGCAGCGCCCCGACGTGGGAGCGGTCGTCCATGCCCACCCGCCGGTCGCCACCGGATTCTCGGTGGCAGGGGAGGGATTTGCTTCGTGCATACTCCCCGAGGTTATCTTTCAGGTCGGCTGGGTGCCCCTCGTCCCCTATGACATGCCGGGGACGGAGGCGCTGGCTCGGCAGTTCGATCCGTTCATCCCGACGCACGACGCGTTTCTCATGGCGAACCATGGCGCGGTGACGATCGGACCGACGCTGTCGATCGCGCACCAACGAATGGAAAGTCTGGAGCACACGGCGCGCATCGTGCTGACCGCACGGCAGCTCGGGCGCGTCAACGAGCTCTCGACCGAACAGGTGGCCGCCCTCGTCGCGGCACGCGAGCGCGCGGGGTTCTCGGGGCCGTATCCGGGGTGCCCGGCACCGGAAGACCAGCGGAGACACGAATGACCAACCCGCCCTCGAACACCGCATCGAACGTCGCGTCGCTCATGGCCGAGCGCGCGCGATTCGAGTCCTGGATCGCCGCACTCGAGGCGCGACGCGATTCGACGCCGCCGCACATCTACCAGCGCGTGCACGGGGACTACGCGCTGCGGCTGCAGAAGGTCGTCGAGCAGCTCATGAGTCACATGTCGGAGATCGAGGCGGCGGCCAAGACGCTCGCCGAGCGACTCGGCGAGCTCGATCGTGCGGAGTCGAAGTATCGGGATGAACGGTCGGAAGCCGAGCTCCGTGCGACCGTGGGTGAGCTCAGCCCCGAGGCGTTCGACGAAATTCTCCGGCGCACCGATGAGGCGACGGCATCGATCGCGCTCGAGCGATCCCAGGCGAGCGTCGAGCTCACCCGCCTCCGCGAGGTGCTCGCGCTGAACGCGCCGAAAACCGGGGCGACGCCGCGCGACGGGATCACTCGTGAGGCGCGGACGCCGGCCGCGCCGACGAAGCCCACCCCCTCGCGGCCGGACGCCGGCGGCGTCGGCTTCGATGAGCTGGAGTTTCTCAAATCGGTCGTCGACTCACGCGGACGTCCGGTGAATCCAACGCCCTCGGCGGGACAGCCGCGCGAGTCCGACACCAACCCGTTCGGCCTCGGGATGCCCGCGGAGCCGTCCTCGGCGCCGCATGCCCCACGGCAGTCCACGCAGGTCCCGGCCTTCCTCAAGGATGTGCCGAGCGAGCAGGTGAAGACGCTCAAGTGCCAGGAGTGCGGGACGATGAACTATCCCACGGAGTGGTACTGCGAGCGGTGCGGCGCGGAACTGGCGGCGCTGTAAGAAAAAAAACCCGGGCGATCGGCCCGGGTTTCGTTTGTCGGCGCGAACGCTTACGTGGACGCCTTCGCGAGACGACTCTTGTAGCGCGCGGCGGCGTTCCGGTGAATGAGGCCCTTGCGCGCAGCGCGGTCGAGCAGGCTGATGGCGCTCTGGCGGGCCTCGTTGGTGGCTTGCGGATCGACCGCCTTCTTGAGGGCGGTGCGAAGCGCCGAGCGTTGCGCGCGGTTGCGCACCGCGGCGGCGCGCGACTTCCGCATGTTCTTCTCGGCGGACTTGATATTGGGCACGACGGATTTCTCCGGAGGATGATGCGAGCGCGATTTCGGAGCGCGAAACCTAGGTCTTACGATCGCGGATGTCAAGGCGCCACATGGCTTTGACATCATTTCACGTGGCGCGTAGCTTACGCGCGGTCCGGCCCGTGGACCACGCTCACTTCTCACCGGTCCGCGATTGAATCTCGAAGGGTTTCTGCTCGGACTGCCGGTCCTGCTGTTCTCGATGATCGCGCACGAGTACGCGCACGGCTACGCGGCCCTGAAGCAGGGCGATCCGACTGCGTACCAGCTCGGCAGGCTGACCTGGAATCCCATCAAGCACATCGATCCTTTCTTCACGATCCTCATGCCGGTGCTGACGTATTACTGGTCGAAAGGGACGATGATCTTCGGCGGCGCGAAGCCGGTGCCGGTGGTTCCGCGAAACTACCGCGACTTCAAGCGTGGAGACATCATCGTCTCCCTGGCCGGCGTCGCGGCGAACGCCGTGATCGCGGTCATCTGCGTCGTGCTCGCGATCGGCGTCGGAGCGCTCGGTCAGGGTGTCCAGGCCACCGCGACGCCGCTCTGGTACGTGCAGGAGATGCTCCGCTTCGGCATCTTTCTCAATCTCCTGCTGATCATGTTCAACCTGCTTCCCGTTCCTCCGCTCGATGGCTCGCACGTCGTGAAGTATTTGCTCCCGCCGGCGTGGGCGATGCACTATCAGCGCGTCGGCGCGTACGGGCTACTGATCCTCATTGTGCTCCTCACGTTCGCTCCGCGGTTCATCGATACGTGGCTGGCGCCGGTCCGAATTCTGTTTGGTGCCGCGACGCGGCTGATCGCTCCCTTCGACCTTCCGGATCCGACGTGAGCGCCATCCTCGACGCCGAGGGAACGAGCAACTTCATCGTCGAGCTCGACCAGTTCTCCGGTCCGCTCGACCTGCTGCTCGCGCTGATCCGAGAGGAACAAGTCGAGATCACCGACATCCCCATTGCGCGCATCTGCGAGCAGTTCCTCGCGCGAATCCATCAGCTGCAGTTGAGCGAAGCGGCGGAGTACCTCGAGATGGCGGCGCGTCTGCTGCGCATCAAGGCGCAGATGCTGTTACCGCGGTCGCAGGACGACGAAGCGTACGAGGATCCGCGAGCGGAGCTGGTTCGGCGTCTGCTGGAGTATCAGCAGATGCGCGAGGTCGTCGATGTGCTCGAGGATCGGTCGGAGGAGCGGCGGAATCGGTTCTCGCGCGGCTGGGTTCCGGCGGAGCCCACGCCGCCGTCGAGCCCGCTCGCGCTCTCGCTCCCCGAGCTGCTCGCGGCCGTGGACCGGGTGCTTCGGATCGCCACGCGACCCGCCCTGCACGACATCGTACCGCGCGCGCTCGATGTCGACGGGGCAATGGCGACGATTCGCCGGCTGCTCGCGGTGCGCGCGTTGGCGCGGTGGTCGGACGTCGTTCGCGGCGACGCCGAGCCCTGGCAGATTCTGTCGGCGCTGCTCGCGCTCCTCGAGCTCGCGCGTCGCGGCGAGCTGAAGCTGGCGCAGCCCCGACCCTTCGGGTTGGTCGAGATCTCCCGTGACGCCGCTAGCGAAGCTGCTTGAGGCGGCGCTCTTCGCGAGCGGCCGTCCCATCCCGACGGACGAGCTCGCGGCGCTCGATGCCGACGCGAGCGCCGCCGCTGTTGCCGCCGCGCTCGACGAGATCCGCGAGCATTACGACGTGGAGGGGCATGGCGTGGAGCTCGTCGAGATCGCCGGCGGGTGGCAGATTCTCACTCGCGCGGAGTACACCGAGGCGATCGAGCGCGCGCAGCTGGCGGCGCGTCCGCAGCGTCTCTCCGGCGCGGCCCTGGAGACGCTGGCGATCATCGCGTATCGCCAGCCGATCTCCCGCGCCGACATCGAGGAGATCCGGGGCGTGGCCGTCGGCGGCGTCCTGAAATCGCTGCACGAGCGCGGTCTCATCGACGTCGTCGGCCGCGCGGAAGGGCTGGGACGTCCGCTCCTGTACGGCACGACGCCGCTCTTTCTCGAGCACTTCGCGCTCCGGCATCTCGAGGAGCTGCCGCGGGCCGACGAGCTGGCCATCGCCCTGCGAGTCGTCGCGACTCCCGCCGACGCACTGCCTAACGCGGCCGAGTGACGGCGATGCCGGCGATGCGCATTCAGCGTGCGTTGGCGCGCGCCGGGATCGCATCGCGGCGCGGTGCCGAGGCGCTCGTCATCGCCGGCCGCGTGACGGTGAACGGCACGCCGGCGCGCACCGGGCAGAGCGTCGACCCCGAGCGCGATGAGATCGCCGTCGACGGGCGCCCGGTCGTGGCGCAGACGCGCCTGGAGTGGCTGGTGATGAACAAACCCCCTGGCGTGCTGACGACGCGATCCGATCCGGAGGGCCGGCGCACCATCTTCGAGCTCCTGCCGGACGTCCCCGGCCTCACCTATGTGGGGCGCCTCGACTATCTGACCGAGGGCGTACTCCTGTTGACGACCGACGGCGAGGGCGCGCATGCGCTCACGCATCCACGGAGCGAGGTCGAGCGCGAGTACGTCGCGACGGTGCGCGGCAACGCCGCGGCGGCGGTGCGCATGGCGCGCCGCGGGGTCACGCTCGAGGACGGTCCGGTGGAGGTTCGTGACATCGAGGCGACGCCGCTGGGACGGGGACGGTGGGACGTGCGCGTCGTGATCGCGGAGGGGCGAAATCGCGAGGTGAGGCGGTTGTGTCTCGCGCTGGGCCTCGAGGTCGAGCGCCTCGTGCGCACGCGGTTCGGTCCGGTGACGCTCGGCGGCCTCGCTCCCGGCGCGACGCGAAAGCTCACCTCGCGCGAGCGCGAGGTCCTCGAGGCGCTCGTTCGGGAGCGCTGACCACTCCATGGAAATTCGTGATTCGACGGTCCTGCTGTTAGGCGGGGCCGGACTGGTCGGGATGGCGGTGGCCCGGCGCCTCGCCGAGCACGGGCCACGACGTCTCGTCATTACCGGGCTGACGAGACCCGAAGCCGAAACCGCGGCCGGCGAGCTGAGCCGCGATCTCGACGTGCCGGTGGAGCCGCGCTGGGGGAACATCTTTCTCCCGGGTGATCTCGCCGAGCGCGCTCGCGACGATCTCATGCGTGATGCGGCCGCGCGTCGCCGTATGATCGATGATGTGCTTCGGCCTGCCGTCGGGTCGTCCGATGAAAATCTGCTCTTTCAGTGGCTGACGACGATCCGTCCCGATGCCGTCGTCGACTGCGTCAACACGGCGACGGCGTTCGCGTATCAGGACGTCTTCGCCAGCTCTTCGCGTCTCATGGAAGCCGCGAAGCAGGGACGCGCAACCGAGGAGGAAGTCGAGCGTCATCTGCTGACGCTCCCGCTGCCGCAGCTCATCCGGCACATGCAGACACTGTTCGAGGGGCTGCGTCGCGCGGGCACGAAGGCGTACATCAAGATCGGAACGAGTGGAACGGGCGGCATGGGACTCAACATCCCGTACACGCACAGCGAAGAAAAACCGTCGCGAACGTTGATGTCGAAGTCGGCGGTCGCGGGTGCGCAGAGTCTGTTTCTTTTTCTCATGGGTCGAACGCCTGGAGCGCCGGCGACGATCGAGATCAAGCCGACGGCGGTGATCGGCTGGCGAGAGATCGGATACGGACCCGTGAGGCGCGGAGGTCGTCCGGTGGAGCTCGTGGATTGTGTCGAGCCGTTGCCGGTGGATCGTGCGTTCGCCGCTGATGCGCGCGGATGGACGAAGACGGGTCAGCACCTGGAGAGCGTGTTCATCAACGTCGGAGAGAACGGCGTCTTCGCCCGGGACGAGTTCGAAACGGTCACCGCACTCGGCCAAATGGAGCTGGTGACGCCGGAGGAGATTGCCGACGCCGTGATCATGGAGCTCACCGGGCGGCCGACCGGGCGTGACATCGTGGCCGCGCTCGATGGCGCGACCTTCGGCCCGACGTATCGAGGCGGCTACCTTCGCTCGGTGGCGATCGGTGGGCTCCGCGCGCTCGAGGAGCGACATGGCGTTCGATCGGTCGCGTTCGAGATGCTCGGCCCACCACGTCTGACGAAGCTGCTGTTCGAGGCCTATCTGCTGAGTCGTTTGTTCCCGTCGGTACGCGCGCTGTCAGGGGCGGATCCGGAATGCGCGGCTCGCGACTGTGAGACGCTCGTGCGGGAGGGAGAGCCGACGATCCGGCGCCAGATACTCTCCGTTGGGCTCCCGATCCTCCTTCCGAGCGGTCAGCACGTCCTGCGAGGGGAGAAAGTGGTCGTTCCCCCCGACGGCCGTGGCGCGGACATCGCATATCGAGGGTGGGTGGATCTCCGTCCCGCGAACCTGGCGCTCTGGATCAAGCGGGCGGCGAGCATGGCGGCCGTCGAGCTGGACACCCGTACCGGCTCGAGTGCGCGGTGGACCGCGATCGACGCGAACGCGGCGATCGAGCCGGCGCGCATGGCGGTCTGGGTGTTCGAGGAGGAAGACGAGGGGTACAGAATCAAGAGGTAGTCGAGGTAGTCGAGGTCGTCGAGGTGATCGAGGTGACGTCATCGCTCATCCTTGACTACCTACCTTCGACGACCTGGACGACCTGGACGACCTCGACTACCTGGCCACACGCGATACCACCACCAGCAAGGAAGCCAAATGGCAACACGCACCCTCCCCGCCGCCGACACCGCGCTGGTTCAGAACATCGTCACGCAGGTTGGTCGCCGCGTGGTCGGCCAGGACTACATGGTCGAGCGCCTGCTCGTTGGACTGCTGACCGGCGGTCACGTGCTGCTCGAAGGCGTCCCCGGGCTGGCGAAGACGCTGACGGTGAAGACGCTGGCGGAAACGATCAACACGACCTTCCAGCGCATTCAGTTCACCCCCGATCTGCTTCCGGCCGACGTAATCGGCACCATGGTGTTCGACCAGGCGACGGGGAAGTTCAGCGCCAAGAAGGGACCGATCTTCGCCAACATCATCCTCGCCGACGAAATCAATCGCGCACCCGCCAAGGTGCAGGCGGCGCTGCTCGAGGCCATGCAGGAGAAGCAGGTGACGATCGGCGGCACGACGCACAAGCTCGACGAGCCATTCCTCGTCCTCGCGACGCAGAACCCGATCGAGCAGGAAGGAACGTATCAGCTCCCGGAGGCGCAGGTCGACCGGTTCATGCTCAAGCTCCACGTCGACTATCCGTCGCGCGACGAGGAGAAGGAAATCATGCGCCGCATGTCGAGCGGCGAGCCGATTCCCGTGCAGCACGTGGCGACGCCCCAGCAGGTGCTCGACGCGCGCCGCCGCATCGCCGAGCTCTACGTCGATGAGCGCATCATGGATTACATCGTCGACATCGTGCACGCGACGCGTCGTCCGGGCGAGGTGGGGCTGAAGGATCTCACGCCGCTCATCGAGTACGGCGCCAGTCCGCGCGCGACGATTTTCCTCGCGCAGGGTGCACGCGCGCACGCGTTCCTCCGGGGCCGCAATTTCGTGACGCCTGACGACGTGAAGGCGGTCGCTCCCGACATCCTGCGTCATCGCGTGCTCACGACGTACGAGGCCGAAGCCGAGGAGGTGACGAGCGATCAGATCGTTACCAGGATCCTCGGCGCCATCGAGAGCCCGTGAGCCCGAAAGCGGAACGCGGGATTCGGAGGTCGGGGGGACGGGAAGCGATTCGTGCGGCCAGGGAGCTGCCGGTATCCGCGCCGTCGGCCGGCGGCCCCCGCGTTCAGACCGCCAGCTCCACGCGGGCCGTGCCCGCCGAGGTCCTCCGCCAGGTCAAGCTGCTCGAGATTCGGACCCGTGGCCTCGTGAACTCGCTGTTCACCGGGGAGTATCACTCGGTGTTCAAGGGGCAGGGGATGGAGTTCGCCGAGGTGCGCGAGTATCAGCCCGGCGACGAGGTGCGCTCGATCGACTGGAACGTGACCGCGCGCATGGGACATCCCTTCGTCAAGCGCTACGTGGAGGAGCGCGAGCTCACGGTGATGCTGGCGATCGATCTCTCGGGGTCCGAACGCTTCGGGACGCACGCACGGTTCAAGAGCGAGCTCGCGAGCGAGCTGAGTGCGGTGCTCGCGATGTCGGCGGTGCGCAACAACGATCGGGTCGGCGCACTCCTGTTCACCGATCATCCCGAGCACGTCGTGCCGCCGGGGAAGGGCCGCCGTCACGCGCTGCGCCTGGTTCGGGACGTCCTCGCCTTCGAGCCGAAGGGGCGGCGCACCGACATTGCGGCCGCGGCCGAGTATCTCGCCAGAATGCTGTCACACCACGCGATCATCTTCCTCATCTCCGACTTCATCGCCCCCGACATCGAGCACCCGCTCAAGATCCTCGCGCAGCGGCACGATGTCGTCGCCGTCACGATGGAGGACCCGCGCGAGATCTCGCTGCCGAACGTCGGGCTGGCGCGCTTCGTCGATCCGGAGAGCGGAACGACGGTGACCGTGGACACGAGCGATCCGGGCGTTCGGTCATCGTTCGAAGACATGGCGGGTCGCGAGCGCAGCGAGCGCCGACGTCTCTTCCGCCGCCTCGCGATCGATGAGATCGTCGTTCGCACCGACGTCAGCTACATCGAGCCGCTGCTCAAGTTCTTCCGGTCGCGGGAGACGCGCGGCCGCGGCCGCCGGCGGTGACTCCGCTCTCGCTCGCGTTGCTACTGGCATTGCAGGCGCCCCTGCAGCCGTCGCAAGGCGCCTCGCCATCGGCGCAGCTCGGCATCGCGGTCCGGCCGGAAACGGTCACGGTCGGAACCCATTTCATCGTCGCCGCGCGTGTCCGCGCGCCCGAGGGTGCCACGATTGCGTGGCCCACCGCACCGGATACGTCGGAGACGGTGGAGATCGTCAGCTCGCGCATGGTCGATACCACGAGCGACTCGCTCGCGACCGAGGAGACCGCGCGCTGGCGGCTGGCCGCGTGGGACACGGGGACGATCACCATCGTGTTCGAGGATGCCGTCGTCGCCGCGCCGGACCGTGAGCAACGCGTGGCGCTGCGCGCCCACGTTTACGTCCGAAGCGTCCTTCCGCCTGACACCGCGCTTCACGTCCCGAAGCCGCCGCGTGACATCATGGCGGCCGAGCCGCCGTGGTGGCGATGGGTGCTCATCGGGCTCGTCGCCCTGGCGATCGTCAGTCTGCTGCTGTGGTGGTATCTCCGTCGGCGGCGCCGAACGACGCCGCCCGCGCCGGTGGACGCGATGCAGTACGCCGAGCGCGAGTTTGCGCGCGTCGAACGCATGGGACTGCTCGAAGCCGGAGAGCGGGGTCGCTTCGTCGCCCTCATGGTGGAGGTCCTCCGCGACTACTTCGCGCTCCGCCTAACGGGCGCCACGACGTCGCTCACGAGCAGCGAGCTGGTGGCATTTCTGCGCACGCACCGCACGCTCCCCGTTCAACGCCTGGCCGCGATACTCGCCGAGGCGGATCTGGTGAAGTTCGCGCGCCGTCCCGTGACGGCGGAGCGGGCGCGCGAGATCGGGCAGGAGGCACGCGCGATCGCGCGCGATGTGGAGAAGATCACGGCGCGTGAACGAGCCGCGGCGGCCGCGAAAACGGAGAAAGCGGCATGATCCGCATTTTCGGCCTCGAGTTCGCCGCGCCATGGGCGCTCCTGCTGCTCCTCGCCATCCCGCTCTGGTGGTTCTGGCGCCGCCGGCGCCACGCGCCCGCCATCGTGTTTTCCCGCACCGACGTGCTCGCCCGCGGGCCGCGCGCGGGTCGCGGCGTGGCGCGACTCCTCGTCACGTTGCGCGCCCTCGCCATCGCCGCCCTCGTGATCGCGCTCGCGCGACCCCGCTCCGGCGCGCGCGCCGAGACGATCACCAGCGAGGGAATCAACATCGTCCTGGTCGTCGACCTGTCCAGCTCGATGCTCGCCGAGGACTTTCAGCCGCAGAATCGCCTCGAGGTCGCGAAGGACGTCGTCAAGCAGTTCATCAATGGGCGGCGCAGCGACCGGATCGGCCTCGTTGCGTTCGCGGGAGAGGCCCTCACCCAGGTGCCGCTCACGCTCGATTACCCGGTGATTCTGGCCGCCGTCGATCACCTGCATGCGGGGTTGCTGGAGGACGGGACCGCGATTGGCACGGCGATCGCGACGGCAGCCAATCGTCTGCGGGACGCACCGGGATCATCGCGGGTCATGATTCTGTTGACCGATGGCGAGAACAACCGGGGAAACATCGATCCGCGCACGGCCGCGCAGGCCGCGGCCGCCTACGACATCAAGATCTACACGATCGGTGCGGGCACCGAGGGCGTCGCGCCGGTGCCGGTGGGGCGGGGACTCACCGGCCTTCGCTACGAGAACCGGCCGGTGCGCATCGATGAGCGCCTGCTGACCGATGTGTCGCGCGCGACGGGCGGTCGCTACTTCCGCGCCCGGGACGC
>Ga0075430_100004082_pt1 | contig 12322 bp, 15 predicted proteins | sample RhiMetdeltSRZDD4_FD_75294 | JGI IMG/M metagenome (GOLD analysis project Ga0075430, IMG submission 75294) | Populus rhizosphere microbial communities from Tennessee, USA - Rhizosphere MetaG P. deltoides SRZDD4 | ecosystem: Host-associated > Plants > Roots > Rhizosphere > Soil | place: USA... | reverse complement strand
AGGCACGTGCCATCAGCCGCAATCCGAAGTCGGCGGCCGAGATGACTTCATCGGCACCCGCCTTGCGCATGTGCGACCGGTATTTCGGATCCTGGCACTCGGCCACGATGTTTGGCTGGCGCTCTTGCACGCAAACGCTCTTGACGGCAATGCAGCACACGATGGTTTTTCCGTCGGCGTGCTGGTCCTGGCGGTCATCCGACAAGATGACGACGGAATGCGCTTGCGCAACCTTGGCGCGGCGCAGGATCACTTCGTTGGATGGGTCACCTTTGACGATATAGACGTCGTTGAAAGCGGCTTCATCCAGTTTGTCTGGCAGCACCACTTCGTCGGGTGTGTCGTGAATGACCACGACTGGCCGCTTGTCGGTGACGATACCGCTGTGCACTTCGCGTATCCAGTCCAGTGCTCGCGGCGACCAGTTGCACAGCACCAGATGGTCAGACATTTCAAGATTAGACACCTCACGACTCCTTAGTGAGCGTTCGATCAGGATCGACGCCACGCTGGCCGTGAACAAACCGGCCAAGGCGACACCGACGACAAGCACGGCGGAAACCACGAGCCGACCAACACGAGAGTTGGGCGCGTTGTTGAGTCCGCTGAAGAGGGTGACCCAGACGTTCCAGAGGGACTCGCGCCACGTCTCGAACGCTGGATTCGTGCCACGCTCCGCGAAGTAGAGTGCTGTACCGCAGACGATCCAGATCACCACGATAGCGGTCAGGATTTTCCAGACTTGGTGGCGGTTCCACGCCGCGAGTACGCTCAGCAAGGTGTCGCGCCACGAGGCCTTGTCCCGAACTCGGCCGAGCTCGCTCAAAGCCGTGCCTTTGCGCCGGAGGCATAACTCATGTCATTTTCCGTGTGCGAGGCTGACGCCGGCCGGCAGCGACACCGACCGCCGGAGTGGTGTCATCGGTCGCATAACGATTCCGTTAACTACGAACCGACAGTGAAACAGCTCTAATGTGTCCTGTCGTCTCCTTGTCAACGCGATGGCGAGCCGATTGACCGTCTTCATCGTTCGCTCGCCACACGCATCAGGCCCTCGAGTGCGAGGCGACGCAACAAGCGACCCGAGGCCGCGGCCAGATCGCCGGGCAGATCTGCTGACACGGCCTCACTTGCTTGCACCACCTGCGTCTGGACCACGTGATCGCTCCGCGTCAACTGGAACTCGACAGCACCAACCAGTCGTGTTCCGTTTCCAGTTTCGAGATGCCAGACCAGAAGCGTGGCGGCCACCGTTGGTGCACTGGCCACATCGACCAGTCGCAGAACGGGACTCGCCGTCAATTCGAGGCGGAGTGCCGTGTCCAAGTACCGATCCGGCGCGGATGACCATCGCCACACGGGGTCTTCTATGAGCTCGCCATCAGGTCGTTGGTGAAGCAGGCGACGGCCGATGTGTCCACGCGCTTGCGTATCGAGCAGCCGGATGGAGGCCGCGGTCGTTCCGCTCGTGCCCGGCCCGGCGGACGCCGGTGCCTGCGGCGCCATCAGTTGTGGCTCGATCATGCGGCCCGGTATCGTCTCGGGGCGTTTCAGCTGGCACGCGCCGCCCACGAGGCAGACGAGCAGGACGCAGATCACCAATCCTCCACGCATGACACATGTCATCGCTTCTCTACCGGAGGTCGCGGACCGTAGACGACCGACTCCGGCTGCTCCTGCAATTGCCTTGCGAGATCGCGCAGCTGATCGAGCGAATCGCGAATGGCCGGCAGCGTGCGCCGTAAATCGTCGGCCGCCAGCGTGGTCTGGTCCGCCGCCGCACGCGCTGACTGGTTCGTGGTGGGGAGGTCGGCCGCCTTGATCGCGGCATTCGCATTTTCAACGAAGGTGACCAACGTCCCGTCAGTCCCGATCACCCTCTCGAGGTCGGTCGCGATCTTGTCGATCTGGCCGCTTGTCGTCGAGAAGAACTTCCGTGAGTCGGCGCTCAACGCCGGGAGCTCGCTCTCCTGAAAGATGCGCTCGACGTTGGTGAAAAATCGATTGCTCCGGTCGAGGCTCTCAGGAACCTTGCTGATGATCTCCGTCACTGTTTGGAGCGTGGCTTCGGCGCGCTCCAGGATTGCCGGCAGTCGATCCTGCACCGTCGCCAGCGTCGTGGGCACCCACGGGACATACGGACGGTCGTCTGGCGTGAACGCGAGCGTCATCGGCGGCGGCGGATTCTCCGGCACGTCGAGCAGTAAGTACGCTTCTCCCGTCACTGGATTACTCACCATGCTGGCGCGAAGGTTGGGGAACATGCCGTGCAGATCGCGAATCTGCCCGATCCGCTCGGCGCTGATGCCAATCGTGTTGAGGCGATCGGGAAACATTTCGAAGTCGATTTCGACGATGACGTCACGCGGATCCACCCGCACGTCGCTGACGCGGCCAAGCGACACGCCTCGAAAACGCACCGGGCTCGAGACCTCCAGCCCGCTGACGTTTTCGTTCGTGTAGGTGACCATCGCGATGACGGCACGGCTTCTCCAGCGTTGAATGAACAGAAGGGCTGTGGCGAGGACGACGACGAGGACCACCACGAGAAAGAGGCCAAGCCTCGCGTAGCTCTTTTCGACGGCCATCGATCACCTTCCTTGGTTCACGGACGTCTCGGGCGAGGACCGCGTGAAGAAGTTGTGCACGAACGGGATCTCTGAGGTGTCGCGCAGCGCGCGCGGGTCGCCACGTGCCACGATTCCCTTCGCCGTCTTGTCGAGGACGATGCAGCTGTTGGCGACCATGAAGATGCTCGGAAGCTCGTGGGTCACGATGACGATGGTGATGCCGAGGTCGCGGCTGAGCGTGACAATGAGTTCGTCGAGCTCGACCGCGGAGATCGGGTCGAGTCCGGCGGACGGCTCGTCGAAGAACAGCAGGCTGGGCTCGAGCATCATGGCTCGCGCAATGCCGGCGCGCTTCTTCATGCCACCCGAGATCTCGCCCGGTAGATGCTCGGCGAACGTCCCGAGCCCCACGAGATCGAGCTTCGCCTGAACGAGATCCCGTGCCGTGGCGCCGCGTATCGGGGTCCACATGGTCAACGGGAGCGCGAGGTTGTCAGCCAGTGTCATGGAGCTGAAGAGCGCGCCCGACTGAAACAGAACGCCGAAGGGCGGCACGCCCTCGTACCGGTGCGGCTCTCCCACATCGTCGATATCGATTCGACCGGCCATCGGCTGCTCGAGCCCGATCATGTATCGCAGCAGCGTGCTCTTCCCGCTCCCGGATCCGCCGAGGATCGCTAAGGTCGTTCCGCGCTCGATATCGAAGGTGACGTGCTCCATGAGCACTCTGGTCCCCCACCCGATGCGCAGGTCCTCGACGATGATGTGCGGTCTCGATGGCGGCACGATCAGACGCCCATCACCACGTACACGAGCGTGAACAGAGCGTTGATGACAATCACGCCGAAAATCGCCAGGACGACGGCAGTCGTCGTCCTGGCGCCGACTGCCGCGGCGCCGCCTTGCGTCGCCAATCCTTGACCGCAGGCGATCAGTCCGATCGCGAGCGCCAGAAACGGGCTCTTGATGAGGCCCCCGACGAAGTGGTTCACGGTGATGGCATCCATCGTCGCAAGGACGTAGGCGCGAGGTGTCATGTCGGTGGTGGCGACCGTGGCCATCAGGCCCCCGAGGAGCGCGAGCGCATCGCCGACCCATGTCAGCAGTGGTACGACCAGGACCAGGGCGACACAGCGAGACACGACCAGCCACCTCACCGGATCGAACCCCATCGAACGCAACGCGTCGATTTCCTCGGAGACCTTCATCGTGGCGATCTCCGAGGCGAGACCAGCACCCGATCTGCCGGCCACCACGATCGCTGTAACCAGCGGCCCCAGCTCGCGGAAGTGCGCGACGACGACGAGCTCGGGGACGTAGACGACGGCGCCGAAGCGGCCCAGTTGGGAGACGCCCAGAAAGCCGATGATGACGCCGACTAGCAGGTTGGCCGCACTCGTCACCGGCAGAGCGTCGGCGCCGATCTGCTGGACCAACCACGGCAGCGAACGCCAGTCGACCGAGCGCGGTGACGCGACGACCCTTGGCAGTGCAGCAGCGCAACGACCTGTGAAATCCAGGGTGTCGGTGATCCTGGTGGGAAGATCGGCGGCGACTACACCGATCTTCGTCAGCGCAGTCATCGGTTGCGTCCGAGCAGGAGGTGGCTCTTCCCGCTTCTGTCGATAGAGGGTGATCAGACGCGCGGCTTCGGGGTTGCGGTCCTCCACCATCCGTGTGCGGTCGCCGTCGGCATCCAGCTGATCGAGCAGCCGTGCGAGCAGCACCGCGCCTGCGCCGTCGATGCGATCGAGATGCGTCAGGTCCACATCGATCGAGCGGCACCCCTCGAGATCGGGCTGAACGTGCGCCACGGCCCGTGCCACTGCTGGCGCATGTGCCACGTCGAACGCGCCTTCAGGTACAAGACGGGCGCGGTCTCCTTCACGCTCGGCTCGGACGGCGATGCTCATGACACGTGAACCACTGTTAGTCGCATGGCGCGTTGGCCTCGTGGAGTCACCACAATGCGAACGCGGATGCTCGGTGCGAGAAATGATCCGCCGAGATCGGCACGCGTCACCATGCCAAGTGTCGCCCACGACTGAACCGCTGGTACGCATCCTGCTCGCCATCGATGCACACAGTGTTTTCAACGAACTCACCCCAGGATTCGTGCGGCGCAAACGAACGTTTGACCGAGCCCGTGACATGTCGCGGCTGCGACGTGCCAAACGGTGGGCTGACGTGACTCTCATTCGGCCCTTTCAGCGTGTGACGCTCGCCCTTTGGCGCGTGGGCGATCGGAGCTTTCGCGATCGCCCACGCGTCAGCAGCTCATCGACAACTGGGTCGCACGATTCAGCAAGGCCACAGGCCAGCAGGTCGAGGCCGGACAACCTTCGCGGCGGTCACGCACGCACTCATGACGACGGCGCCGACCGACCCCACCGCTGCCAGTCTGGGCGATGTTTGGCACTTGTCGACCGGTGGACTCAGTGAGTGGGGAAGTCGACGGAGCGGCCAGCGATCACCAATTCGGGATCTACGTCCGTCTCACTCTATGGTCACCACAGCGCGTAGCCGCGTGGCAGAGTACGTTGACCCTCCCGCGTGAGGCGCCCCTCGCGGAGCTTCGCATTCCGCGCATTCATCTGGAAGTTCCGGTCATGGAGGGGACCAGCGACGTCACACTGAATCGGGGCGTTGGTCACATCGAAGAGACCGCGCTGCCCGGCACGAGCAGCAACTCCGCCATCGCCGGCCATCGCGACGGTTTCTTCCGTGGACTGACGGCCGTGAACCCCGGCGATGCGATTGAGCTCGACACACTGCAGGGAACACAGAACTACCGGATCGAGCGGGCGTGGATTGTCACCCCCGAGGAAGTGTCGGCGCTCGATCCAACACCTGTGCAATCGATCACGTTGGTCACCTGCTATCCATTCTATTTCGTTGGCTCCGCTCCTCAGACGCTACATTTCGCGCCGTACGTGCCGAGCCACGCGACGTGGCGATGCGGTAATTCGTCCGCGTTCGTTTGATCTAAGCCACGACCGGAAAGAGGAAGTCATGAAGGCCACGATTAGTCGACGAGCGTTTGTCACAGCGTTGGGAACATTGAGCGTCCCGCTGATCGCCCTCGCGCAAGAGAAGAACAAGGACAACGAGAAGAACAAGGAAGAGAAGAAGAAAGAGGTCGACGAGAAAAAAGAAGAGGCGAAAGACAAAGCCGAGGACGCGGTTGACGACAGGGACAAGGCCGTCGATCCCCCCGGAAGCGATCGCGGCCAGGACCGTCGAACCGATCGTCGTCGCGATGCTGTCAAGGACAACTGATCGACGACGAGGACGGCCGGGTCCAGGGGCTCATGGACTTGTCCGCGGTCAGCGTTGGCGGCCGCGCTGATCGCCGCATGCCTCGTTCGACTGCGTCTACGCGCGGTCGCATGAGCCCGCGCGCGCTAAGGGAATACAGACGCGGGCTTTGGGCCGCGCTCGTGCAACCGACGAGCGCAGCCCGGTAACGCGCCCGGCTGATTCAGCGCACCACTCGACGGCGTCTGGCGATGAGCGCCACGATCACCAGCAGCACGATCCCCAGCCCCATGAGAGGCCATGTGCTGGAAGTCTCCCGTGTTGTCGGCAATGGCGGCAACTCGGTTTGCGCCGGCGCAGATGCCGCCGGGGCCGGAGGTGGTGGCTCGCTGGCTGCCGCTGCCGCAGGTGCTGGTGCGGGCGGTGCGGCGGCCCGTGATGCAGCGGCAGATGGTGCGGCGGCGGCCGGTGCGGCCGCAGGTGCGGCAGCGCGCGGTGCGGGCGCGGGTTCTGCGACACGGGCGAGGGTTGCCTGCACTTCCTTGTCCGTCACGACCTGCGGCGGTTTCGAAGTGATGATGGTTGCCGTCAGCGTATCGCCCGCCCGGAAGTCCGAAACCGTCGCAGGCTTTCCGCTGCGCATGATTTTCACACCGCGCTTGTCCACGTCGCCCTGCGTGAACATCTTGACGTCCCCACCAGTGCGGACGTAGATCGCTCCGCCCGACGCGATCACCACCTCTCCGCTCTTGACATCAGTAACCGTGACCGGAGTGACCGTCGTTTTCGTTGTGATAGTCGCCGTTCCTTTCATGCCTGGAATCAACTCATGGACGGACATCTGTTTGCCGTCGATGTTGAATCGGAAATCGTCTGGGACCGTTATTTCCCGCGTCCCTTCCGGCAAACTGACGACGAGCTGGTTGCCATCCACAGCGATAACTTCGAACCTCTTTGTTTCTGACGCCGTCGATGTCTGCTGCGCCAACGTGCTCCCGGACAGGCACAAGAACGTGCCGACTGTGAGAACCACTCGACTCATTACACGAGACATATAGGCTCCTTTCCAAACAACCTTCTCCGAAGTTCATCGCGCTGTGCGAAGACAAGCGCGGCGGGGACGTCAGGCGCGGGTAAGAAGTGCATACTATCCGGCTCCGACCAGGCATCGCCGGTCACGTGTGCATCACAGAATTCGCGATCGCTCGTTCGGGACTTGGTGAGGGCACGTGTTGACCGCTGTGCTCGACGCTCACGACGCGATACGTGATCCCGGCAAGGGCCGCACCGATCAGGGGCGCGATCCAGAACATCCATAACTGAGCGATTGCCCAGCCGCCAACGATGAGCGCCGGTCCGGTACTGCGTGCGGGGTTCACTGATGTGTTCGTGACGGGAATGCTGATCAGATGGATCAGCGTCAATCCGAGGCCAATCGCCAGCGGTGCAAACCCAGCGGGCGCTCTCTTGTCCGTCGCACCGAGGATGATGAAGAGAAACATGAAGGTCATCACGACCTCGGTGACGAACCCGGACGCGGCGGAGTAGTTTCCGGGCGAATGGTCCGCGTAGCCATTGGATGCCAGGCCAGCTGCCACATCGAATCCAGGTTTCCCGCTCGCGATGAAATACAGAACTCCAGCAGCGACGATGGCGCCGAGGACCTGCGCGACGACATAGGGAACCAGATCAGACGCCTTGAAACGTCCGCCCGCCACCAGACCGACAGACACGGCTGGATTCAGGTGGCAGCCTGAGATATGCCCGATGGCATATGCCATCGTGAGAACAGTCAGGCCGAACGCGAAGGAAACCCCCAGCAGTCCGATGCCGACATCAGGAAACGCTGCGGCGAGAACAGCGCTTCCGCAGCCGCCAAGGACCAGCCAGAATGTCCCGACGAATTCAGCCGCTAAGCGTTTGGACAGTGTCATTGCTTTCTTCCTTCCTGGTGGGGCTCGCAGCCGGATGATCTGCTTCAGCGCCGCAGCGTTACCGCGATTTCACGTCGTAACACGCGGGCTCTGCCTGCGCGATAAGCTGACGCAGAAAACGCGCTACCGTCGATGCCAGCCGCTGAAGCTGAAGCCGTAGTGGACACCGATCGTCACTGCATTGAAGCCATCTTCACCTTGCGGACCGATCGAGTCATCGAACACGCGACTCTCCAAGTACGCATACATGTTGGCGCCGAGGCCGATCTCGGCACCCGCAATGGCGTAGCGCACGCCATAGTCCGGATCGAGGAGTGGATCCTCGACGTCGGGACGATTTACCACGACGACCCCTTCGGTCGTGGTCGCATCACAGAGATGGCGGGCACCCTCGGACGCGCATGTCATCGTCTCGCGGGTGTCGGTAGTCGCAAACCTTGCGCGGCAACCGTTCGAGACCCACACCGCCTTGGAGTCGTATCCCCAGGTGCGCCCAAGCACGCAATTGCCCTCACCACCCTGGCGCACGAGCACCACGCCCGACAATGTATTCCCCTCGCAGACCTGCCGCGCCGGCCCGCCGTCGCCGCAGTCGATGAAAGCCTTGGATACAGCCTGCGCCGACGCCTCGGTTATGCAAACACTGACGCTCAGGAACGCGATTCCTGCAGCGATGCACAGTACTCGCTCGAGGGTCGCGAGATGCTTACTGATGATGACCATGCATGGACCTCCTTGCACGCCGGCCGACATCGAACGACAGAGACTTTCTCGTTACATATCCGACATATCCGACCAGCAGCGTCTCTTTAAAGGCGTGTGGGTGACAGTGGTCCTGAGAGGCGTATAGCGTGGAGCCGGTTCGGCGCGCTGGAGCGCGGGGGCCACGAAGCTTCGTGAGTCAGATGTCGATGAGAGGGGTTGCGCTCGCGTCGAGAGGCTTCGACATCTCGCGAGCCATGACGAGCCGATTGACGGATCCAGCGAGGTTTGATCGTGCTGCTTCCGATGGGCGAGAGGCCGCGACGGGCTTTCCATTTCCATAACGCTCCGCTCGATCCGCTATGCCAAGTCGCCTGGGCACCAGCAACATCGGGACCAATCGCGAACATTCATCCGATCCGGCAAAGGGATTTCTCCGTGATTGAAGGCATGTGTGGGCGAGCACGAGCCGCATGTGCGGCGGCCCGTGGACATGACACGACGCTACCGCGCGCGGCGACGCCGCGTCGCAAGGGCGCCTGCTGCCACCGAGACCAGGCTGATTGACCCAATCGTTGGCAGTGATCCAGCGGTGCCAGGCAGCCTGTGCTTGATTGTAGAAACCGGCTGTTGAGCCGGCGCTGCCGTCTGCGGCCGCAGTTCTCGGGGGAGCTGCGGTGGATGCCGCAGGCGCGGCCGCAGCGGGTGCCGCGCCGCCGGTCTAGGAGAGCGTCGCCTGCACTTCCTTCTCCGTGACGACCGAGGGCGGCTTGCTGGTGATGATCGTCGCTGTCGACTTGTTGCCCTCATGAAGTTCGGACACCGCGCGAGGCTTGGCGTCCACGAGGATTTTGATTCCGCGCTTGTCCAGTTCGCTGTGCGTGAACAATCGCAATCCTTCCAGGGCCCGCACGTACACGCTGGACCCTGACACCAGCGACAGTGCGGCTCTTGACCTCCGTGACGGTGACGGGCGTGACCGTGGTTGTTGTGGTCATCGTCGCCGTCGCCGACATCCCGGGCTTCAAATCAGTCACCGACGGCGGATTCCTGTCGACGATGAATACGAAACCTGCGGCACGTTGATCTGCCATCGACTCGGGAAGGACTTACCCCGGGTCTCTGTGCTTCTGGTACGTATCGAGCATGTGCCACGCCACGGAGATCACTCACAGCGCCTGAGAGTGATGCGCTCGATCGTCGTCGCTATATCGCCGCTTGACGAATCAAGGTGAGCACTAACCGCGCGGACCCGCGGACGGCCACGGGATGTCACGGCAGCGGACGAATGACGCGTCAAGGGAGCACGATGACGCAAAGAACATTTCCCGCTTGATTTGCTGATAGACAGCTGAGCCAGAGCTTGCGCTTCTTCTTACGACGATCGCTCGTCGCTTGACGTCCCGCCTTCGCTGCTCGCACTGTCACGCGACTCGGTCAAGGCGGTTTCCGACTGAGTTCCCGATTCCCGTGAACCAGTCTTCATCAGGCCGGTGCAGCTCTCCGAAGAATTCACGCGCTTCAGAGCGCTGGCATGTCTGGTGCACCGCCGTCGGGTACGTCAGCCTCACTCCAAGCGTCCCAAGACAACAACAGTAGACGGAGCGCCGGCACCGTAAGGAGACACCACAATGACAGCAAGACAGGTAATCACGATCGTTCTGGCTGTACTCAGCATCGCTGGATCGGCGTACTCACAGGTGACGTCGAAGACCGAAAACGTCAGAGGTGAAGCCAAGGTCGAGACGGTGAAAATGACAGGCGAAGTGGTCGAGGTCCAGGGCAACTGGCTGTTCGCCAAGATGCTGCCGTTGGGCAATTACAGCCTGTTCAACGTGCAGCCAGGTCGTGAATTCATCGTTGACGGACAGAAGATGCTGATTGGCGACCTCAAGCCGGGCACGATCCTCACCGGAATGATCACTACAACCACGACACCTGTCACGGTCCGCACCACGAGCAACCTCGAGGGCACAGTCTGGTGGGCACAAGGTGATTACGTGGTCCTGACACTGGCGAACGGCGAGAACAAGGAATACAAAGTCCCGGAATCGTATCAGTTTACCGTCTCCGGTAAACCTGCGACCGTGAAGGAGTTGAAAAAGGGGATGAAGGTCACGGCCACGAAGATCATTGAAGAGCCACAGACCCAGATTTCGAGCGAAACGGTCATCACAGGAAAATCACCCAAGTAGGAAGAAGTGCAGACGTCGCGGGCTGTGGGCGACGGCCCGCGTCGCCCGCTCGGAGGCCGCGCTGAAAGCGTTGGATCGCTGCGACTGAGTCCGACGCGCACCGCGGCCATACTGCAGCGTCAGTACCCTTACTACTTGACACGGAATCGGTGACCTGTCGAGGGAGCCGCGCGCGTACGATCTGCGCACAGGATGTAGTCCTCTAGAGTGACGGACGCGCGCCGGTGGTCGTGGCAATCGTGATCGCGCTTTGTTTTCGACGGTGAATGCGAGGGCCCAGAGCGCGCCACAGGTGTTCCAGCCCGCACCGCTGGCCCCGGACACGTTCGATTGGATTCAGCTCACGTCGGACGAATGGCTGAAAGGCGAGCTGATCGCGTTGTACGACGGCAGGCTGGAATTCGATAGCGAGGAACTCGAGAATCTGACGTTCGACTGGGATGACATTCGCGAGCTGAGAACCGGGCGCGTCGTCCAGGTGCGCTTCAAGAATCGAACACAGCTGACGGCGAAGATTGCTTGTCGACGCGAAGACCGTCCGCGTGCTCGGGGACACCGAGCAGCAGTTCGATCGAGCCGAACTCGATTACTCCGGGGGAACCCAGGGAATCCAGCTACTGGTCAGGCAACGTCAAACTTCGGATTCACCCTCAGACGCGGCAATTCCGATCAGGTTGAGGCCAACACCGTCACGAGTGCTCGCCGCCGCACGGTAACGACCCGTGTCGTCCGCGATTACGTGGGCAATTAAAACTGACCGACGACATTAGTGTGACCAACAACCAGCGTGTCAATGGCGCAATGGACTGGTTCGTCACGTCGCGATTCTTCGTCCGACCGGTCGTCGCGGAGTACTTCCGCGATCCATTTCAGAACTTTGCCCATCGGTGGACCGGCGGCGTGGCGTCGGGCTCTCGGCTCGTGGATACCTCGGGCGTGAGTTGGGAGATCAAGGCCGGTCCTGCCTATCAGTCCACCACCTTCGAGAGCGTGGTGGAGGGCGAGTCGGACCACGAGAGCACGGCTGCGCTATTGGCGGCTACGACGTACACCAACGAGATCGGCTCTGCGCAATCACAAACAGCGCAAGGCAAAGGCGAGAGCTTCGGAGCCTCGTACGCCGACCTGGGCGTCGAACAGCGAGCGCTCGTCGAGGATCTCTTCCGCCGTGCCGGCGCGATCACCAGGACATACTCACTCGACGGCGTTCGCCGAAACCAGCTTCAAGGTATGCGAGACGCTCTGAGACGCAGAGCGCACGTAAGATTGAATCCGAAGTCCCGTAATGCTCCGCCACTCTCGTTAATGGAAACGTGAGCGCCAGATAGAGAAGCGCAACGAGTGCTGGCCGTCCGCTACGAAACGAGTAACGACGACGTCTTCATGTGATTAACGAGCGAGCTGCAGCAGTAATTCCCGTGTGCTGGTGTGCCATAGTCCGCTGATTTGCGCGATGCGATTGTCGGTCACGAAATATCGTGGACACACGATGCCCGCCGTGGTGACGTGCTCCAATGTAGACAGCTCCTGTTGCGGATCGGGATCCAGTGAACCGGTTTCGTTTACAGAACATGACGAGTTGCTCTTGGACATCCTATCCGCAGAGCCGGGACTCAAATTTGCACAGAGCACGCGGACGGATAGCCTCGTAAAGGGGGGTGCT
>Ga0075430_100004081_pt1 | contig 12324 bp, 7 predicted proteins | sample RhiMetdeltSRZDD4_FD_75294 | JGI IMG/M metagenome (GOLD analysis project Ga0075430, IMG submission 75294) | Populus rhizosphere microbial communities from Tennessee, USA - Rhizosphere MetaG P. deltoides SRZDD4 | ecosystem: Host-associated > Plants > Roots > Rhizosphere > Soil | place: USA... | reverse complement strand
ATGGACGTGCGCTAGCGGGCCGCTCGGAGAGAGGGCCACCACCAGGACGTGAGTGTACGCGCGATCGAGTGTGTCATGTCTTCAAAGCTAGCGACCAGCGGCGGAAAGACCACCTCGTCCCCTCGTTCGGCCTGGCTCGTCAACGCCTCGTCGAAGCGGCGTCACGAAGGAACGCCGCGACGCGAAACATGCCGAGGCGCTCGGCGCGGTCGGCCGCGGTCATCTGATCCTCGTTTCGCAAGGAAGCATTGGCGCCGTGCCCTATCAGTACCCGCGCGACCTCCAGTGCTACGGTCTCGTCTTCAGGCGGGAGCCACATGAGCGGCGTGTGACCACCGGCAACGACCCGCGCCCGTTCCGGCGTCTCACTCAGCACCTCGCGAAGCCTGTCCAGTTTTCCGGTATAGGTCAGCTGCCACACGTCACGGCTGTGCGGTGCGAGAAGGTCGATCATGGCCCGGTGCTGCGGGTAAACGGCAGCCCCGAGCGGCGTGTTTCCCCAGTTCGACTCGACCGGGTCGATTTCCGCTCCCCGCGCCATGAGCAGGGTCGCGGCGTCGAGCGCGTTGTGATAGGCGGCTGCGTGGAGGGGTCGTTCGTTCTGCGCGTTCGCGACGTCAGGTGATACGCCGAGGTCGAGTAGCAGCTCGAGGATGTCGACTCGGTCGAGCTCCGCCGCCGCCAGCATCGGTTCCGGGGCTTGCAGATACTCGGGGTGCTCGGCGAGCTGCGCTCGGATCGCGTCGCGATCGAGCCGCAAGCATGCAGCGATGAACGCGTCGATCCCGTCGACCCGGACTGGGGTCGGGGTCGCGCCGTATCGCACGAGCAGGTCCGCGATCTCCGTCCTTCCCGCGCGCACGGCGTACTCGTACAGCGGCCCCTGTGGCAGGTTCTGTGCGCGTGGCGGTGCCGGATCCGGACTCGCGCCATGGCTCAGGCACCATTCGGCGAGCCTAACGTCGTTCTGACGGATGGCGATCCAGAGGTGCCAGCGGGCTCCCGAGCCGTACCCACCCATGCCGAGCATCGACCACTCGGGATCATCCCAGTCGGACCGGCGGCCGAGCTCGAGTGAACGGTCGTAGATGAGCTCGAGGAACCAGAGCACCTGGCCGTGGAAGTGAATGTTGTAGATGACCTGGATGTCGTAGGGTTCTGCCCCTCGTTCGAGGAGCAGTCTCACGAGCGCGTCGCGTCGCGGGTGCGGCGGCCGGTCTTCCTCGCCTTCGCCGATCGCCCCGACGAGCGGCGTGTAGCGGCTCCCGCCGGCCATGAAGAACGCGTCAGGGTCTGCGCCGCTGTCGAGCAGCAGTCGAGCGATGGCGACCGCATTGGCGTCGACAGCGGGGAGGGGGAGCCGCGTGAAGCACACGTACAGCAGTGGCTCCCACCCCTTCTTCCCGAGATCCTTCCGCATCACGTCGCCGCTGCTCGCGCTGCCTTCGCGTTCGGCGTTAGGCGTGCCGTCCTTCTCGACGGCGAGCTGCGGACGTCTGGCCAGCTGCCGCGAGACTTCCTGAAGCTCACCGCACACGGCAGCCGCAGCAAAGCTCGCATGTCGCAGCTCGGGATAGCGCTCGAGCAGCCGCAGCGCCGTATGCCGCGCGCGAACGTGGTCGGGACCGCCGCGGACGTGGTGGTCGGGGCATGCGTTGTCGAGGAATCGCGCCAGGAGCAATGCGCGCTCCGTGTCATCCGGCTGGTGCCGCGCGAGATGCTCCTTGAGGGCAGCCCAGCCCGGAAACCCCTGCTCCCGCGCGAGTGCGTGCTGGACATGTCGGAGGGCCGGAGCTGCTGGCGCGTCGGGCACCGCCGCTTCCAACCGCGCTCGCGCCGTTGGGTCGTTCGCGCGAAGGGCTGCGAGCCAGCGCTTTGCTTCGCGCTTGAGGTGGTCCAGGGTCGTCCTGGACGAGATACGTCGAGGCATGATCCTCCTCCCGTTGATGCCTGACGTCCGCTGAGGTCCAGGCCGGAAGAAGGTTCGATCGCCAGCAACGAACCTGACTGGGTGGGGGATTCCCCCTTGCCGCGGACAGGTGGCGCCCCAATGCGCTCTGTCCGGGAACGTGCCAGTCACCAGCCGGCCTGTCAATCAGGAAGCGCCTTCCTGTTGACAGCTAGAGGAAAGCGCTACACCTTCCCATCGACAGCTAGAGAACACCTTCGGCCAACCTGCTCGTGGCGCTGCGACCACAAACCGACGCCCTGCGCGGATCACTCGATCTGCTCGTGCTGAAGACGCTTTCCCTCGACGCGACGCACGGGTGGGGGATCAGCCAGCGCATCCACGCCGCGTGCTCGGCGACGAGCTCGAGAGCTGGCGCCGTTTCGCGGCCGGGCTCGAAGCCGTCCTGCGCACGACGTGATCGTACCGGCACTGCCGCCTAACGTCGGGGCGCGCGGTCCGGCATCCACCGAGCAACTCCAGGGCTGTACATGAGTTTCTTCGACGCGACCCGCATACGCCTGCGCCTGTTGTTTGCGCGGCAGGCCGCCGAATCGCGCATGAACGAAGAGTTCCGCTTTCACCTGGACATGGAGGCCGACCGTCTCGTGCGGGAGCGCGGGCTCCCACCCGACGAAGCGAGACGCGTTGCCTACGTGGCATTCGGGGGAGTCGAGAATCACAAGGAAGCGCTTCGTAGCGACCGCGGACTGGCATGGCTCGCCGGCATGTCGCTCGACCTGAAGCTCGGGTTGCGCATGCTGGTGAAGTATCCGGGACTGACGTTCGTCGCGATCGCGGGAATGGCCGTGGCCGTGGCCATCGGAGCGGTGTCGTTCGGGATCATCTCGAACTTCGTTCGCACGGATATTCCGCTCGATGAGGGCGATCGCATCGTTGCGGTGCAGAACCTCGTGGCAGGGAGCAACGACGAGGGCCGTCCGATTCACCTTCACGACCTCGTGTCGTGGCGGGCGGAGCTTCGGGCCGTGGATCCGATCGGCGCGTACCGCACGCTCGATCGCAATCTCATCACGCGGAATGGACGGCCGGAACCGGTCCGCCTCGCTGAGATGACCGCATCCGGCTTCCGAATCGCGCGGGTGCCGCCCCTCATCGGCCGCTACTTCGACGAGGACGATGAGCGGAAGAGCGCTCCACCCGTCGTCGTGATCGGTCACTCGGTGTGGCAGACCCGATTCGGCGGTCAACCCGACGTCATCGGCAACACGCTCCGCCTCGGCGCGACCGAGCACACGATCATCGGCGTGATGCCGGAAGGGTTCGCGTTTCCGATCAACAACTCCGTGTGGACGCCGCTGCGACTCGACGCCGCGGACTACGAGCGGGGGAAGGCACCCGCGATCGAAGTGTTCGGGCGCCTAACGGGCGGCGCGACGCTCGACGACGCGCGGACACAAGTGACGACGATCGGGCGTCGTCTGGCGGCCGCATACCCGGCGACGTACGAGAAGGTGCGGACGCGCGTGCTGCCCTATGCGCGGGTGTTCACCGAGAGTCCCGAATTGGCCTGGGCTCTTCACCTCGTTCAGGTGCTGATCACGATGCTGCTCGTCGTGATCGGGACGAACGTCGCGATTCTCGTGTACGCGCGGACGGCGAGTCGAGCGGGGGAGATCGCCGTTCGTACCGCGCTGGGCGCCAGCCGACGGCGCGTGATCGCGCAGCTGTTCGCGGAGGCGCTCGTGCTGACATCGGCGGCGGCCGCCGTTGGCCTCGGCGCCGCGTGGTTCGGTCTGCGCCAGATCGACGCGTTCGTGACGCAGATGGCCGGCGAACAGCTTCCGTTCTGGATGAGCTTCGGAGTTTCGCCAGGCATGCTCGCGTATGTGATCGGGCTCTCCCTGCTGGCAGCGATCATCGTCGGCGTGCTGCCCGCGCTGAAAGCGACTCGGCGGCGTGTTCACGTCAACCTCCAGCAGCTCGGCGCCGGCGGTTCGGGGATGCGGCTCGGCAAGAGCTGGACGGTCCTCGTGGTCGCGCAGGTTGCGGTCGCCGTCGCGCTCCTGCCGGTTGTGCTCTACGCCATCACCGTACAGCGTCGCGTCGATGGCCCGGTTGGGCCGGCGATCCCCACGAACGAGTGGATCACCGCGTCGCTTCGTCTCGACCGCGAGGGCGTTGGCACGGATGACCCCCAGGAGCTCGACGGCGCGATGGCGGCGCGGTACCTGACGCTTCGTGACGACCTCGTCCGGCGGTTGACCAGCGAACCTGGCGTTACCGACGTCGTGCTCGCCTCGGCCAGGCCTAACGACGAGCCGACGGATCGCGTCGAGATCGACACCGCGAAGGGCGGCGCGAGGTCCGCGGAGTCGGTCGAGGCATCGTCGAATCGTCCGGTAGGGCTGGTACGGATCGACTCCGGGTTCTTCCGCGCGTTCGGCGTTCCGGTTCTCATCGGACGCGGGTTTCAGCCCGGTGACGTCACGAACGATGCTGCGGTGGTGATCGTCAATCGGTCGTTCGTCCAGCGGATGCTCGGCGGGGGCGACCCACTCGGCCGACGCGTTCGCGTCGCGGCACGGGGAAAGGAAGGCACGGCGGAACGGACACCGGCGGGTCCGTGGCTCGAGATCGTTGGCGTGGTCTCGGATTTCCCGACTCCGGAGTCGGCAACCGACGTTCGCCCGAAATTGTATCAGCCATTGCTGCCGACGAGCGCGCGGTCCGTGACAATCGCGGTGCGACTGCAAGGCGCGAAGCCGGCCGCGTTCGGTCCGCGGTTCCGCGAGGTGGCGATCGCCGTGGATCCGATGCTGCGGCTCGATGGTGTCCAGCCGCTCGACCAAAGGTTGACGATCGAAAAGCTCGCGGATCGATTCACGGCTGTCGCGGCGCTGCTCGTGACGTTGAGCGTATTGCTGCTGTCCGCGGCCGGGATCTATGCGCTCATGTCGTTCACCATCGCGCGTCGTCGACGCGAGATCGGGCTGCGAGCGGCGCTCGGGGCGGGGCCGCGCCGCGTCCTCACCGGCGTCCTGTCGCGGGCAGCTGCGCAGATCGGCGTGGGCATTGGCATCGGCCTCGGTGTCGCGACGCTGATGGTGCAAACGATGGAAGGCGGCAAGGCGGACCCCCGTGGAGTATTCGTGTTGCTCGGCGTCGCGGCCTTCATGGCTGTGGTCGGGTTGGTAGCCGCGTTAGGTCCGGCGCGTCGCGCGCTGAAGATTCAGCCGACCGAGGCGTTGCGAGCAGACTAGCTGGCGGTCTTGCCCTTGTGTCGCGAAAGTCAAAACAAAGCATTAACCGCAGAGGACGCGGAGAAACGCAGAGGACTCTCAGTCCGGACGGTTGTGTGCAGCGAACGGCGAAAACGACTGCGTCGCAGAATGCGCAGCTACGACTCCAGGCGAGACGACAAATCGTTGCGGCGAATGTGTGACGAGTGAGGGGAAGTGCTTGCCCGGGGAGTCGTATCCCGTGGCCGTTCCACCACAATCGCCGGACCGTCGTTCGAGTTTGGGCCGGACAGGCGCACCGCCGCTCAAACTGCTCTCCTCCGCGTTCTCCGCGACCTCTGCGGTTAATGCGTTTCCGCAACCGTACCAGTAGAGGGTCGTGTCGCGAGCCCGCGTTCAGCGCAGCAGGGCGAGCACTCGGCCGCCGTATGTCGGGCTCGAGTCGAAGCGGGCGCCGCTCTGCATGATGATACGATAGGCGCCGTGGCCGAGCGGCTCGATTCGCGCGATGCGGTCGATGCTGACGATCGTCGACCGATGGATCCGGACGAAGTGGGCGGGATCCACCTTCTGCTCGAATGATTTCATCGTCTCGCGCACGAGATGAACCCGTCCGCCGGCGGACAGGGCGACGTAGTTCCCCTCGGCGGTCGCCGTTTCGATGTCCTCCGACCGAACGAAGTAGTGACCGCGCGGCGACCGGACGACGAACCGCTTCGGCAGCGACGACGTCAGGCGGAGCTCCAGGAGGAGCGCGCGGACGTCGTCGCCGAGGGGCGCGGGTCCGACGCGATCGAGCCGACGTTCGACGCGGTCGAGCATCTGCTCGAAGCGATCGCGGTCCACGGGCTTTACCAGGTAATCGATCGCGCTCACCTCGAACGCCTGGAGCGCGAACTGGTCGTACGCCGTTACGAACACGATCGCCGGGGCGTGCGTTTCGTCGAGCAGCGCGTGCGCGACATCCACGCCGCTCCGGCCCGGCATGTTGATGTCGAGGAACGCGAGGTCCGGATGATGGGCCTCGATCGCCGTGAGCGCTTCGTCGCCGTCCACGCATTCCGCGACGACCTCGTAGTCGTCGTGGCGAGCCAGCAGAAAGCGCAGTCGCTCACGTGCGAGCGGCTCGTCGTCCGCGACGAGGACTCGTCGCCGATCCGTCATGCGGAAGCCAACAGCGGCACGGTCTCGACGCGAAGTGGCAGGCGAACCTCGACGGTCGTTCCCGTCCCGGGCGCCGCGCGCATCTGCAGCGAGGCCTGGTCTCCGTACAACTCAGCGAGCCGGCGTCGCGTGTTCGCGAGTCCGACGCCACCTTCTCCATCGGTTACCGAAGGCCCAGGGCCGTTATCGCGAACCGCGAGCACGAGCGCCGCCCCATCGGGCTTCGCATCGATCTCGATCAGGCCGGGGCGCTGCAGGCGTGCGACGCCGTGCTCGAACGCGTTCTCCACGATCGGCTGGAGAATGAACGACGGCACGAGTGCGTTCGAGACGTCGGGGTGGACGTTCGACTCGATCGTCACGCGATCCGAGAACCGGATGCGCATGATATCGAGGTACCGGTCGAGCAACGCGACTTCCTCGCTCAACGTCGTCTCGTGGTCGGGGTCTGCGCGGAGCGTCAACCGCAGGAGCTCGCCGAGTCGCGTCAGCATCGCGTCTGCACCGTCCGGATCGCGGTGCAGGAGCGTCGTGGCCGCGTTCAGCGTGTTGAAGAGGAAATGCGGATTGAGCTGCGCCCGAAGCGCGCGCAGCTGCGCATCCGAGAGGCGTGCCTGAAGCTGCAGGCTGTAGGTCTCGCGCTCGCGGTATCGCTGGTAGAACTCGATGGCGTGCAGCACCGCGGCGACGCAGCCGAACGCGATTGCCTCGGAGATTGCGCTCATCGCGACGCCTTGTACGAACGGCGGCTGCGTCGAATCCGTCAGCGCCGCACGAATGGGCAGGTAAAGCGCGTACTTGCCCACGACGGCCGCGAGCGTAAGCGCGATGTGCAGCGGCAGGCGCGTCGCCAGGTTTCGTCGATCGAGCGGCCAGCGGCGTATCGCGACGACGAACAGCGGAAAGAAGATCGCGCACGTGTACCAGTCCGCGAGCGCGAGGGAGATGATGCGACCAATGTGGATGGTCTCGTCCCAGTAGCTGAGCCGGACGATCGTCTGCGCCGTGTACAGGAACGCGAATGCCGTCGCCACGGCAAAGCTGGCGATCCACCAGATGAGGTTAGCGCGGCGGGGGCTCATCCACACAAATAAGGGGTTCGGCATCAGGCGGCGGCAACGGCCGAGGGATGGCTGTGGTCGTTTTTGGGACAGCGCCGGCGCCAGCCTGCTCGCTCGGTCCGGAACCGCTCCGACGACTATACTTGGCGGACCTCGATCGTCCGACGCCGGGCCGACGCTGTCAGCGCCGCCGGATCAATGGAGTGAACCGCGTGTGCCGCCGCCGGTTACCCCTCTGGACCTACGCCTGCTCGACTCGTCATGGAGTTCGTTCGGCTCGTCCCAGCAACTTGGCGCTCCTCCCACCCGCCGCATTGATTGCACGCGAGCCTCTCGTAGGGACGAGCCGAAATCATTGAACCCCGAGCCGCCGGGCGACCGACGCGCGGCGCAGCGTCGGCGTGTGCCGAGCATCAGCCGAAGTCACCCACGTCCCCGATGACCAGCAGCGCTGCGGCGCCTTTCCTTTCGCATTTCCCCGAGACGGTCCCGGTTCACGACCCGGCCGTCAAACGGTCGGTCAGGTGGGCGCTCGTTTTCGGGGCATGGACCGCGTACGGCCTCGCGCAGGGAGTCCTGTACAAGGTCACGTTTGGGCCGGGCATCACGTGGCTCTGGGCACTCGAGATCAGCATTGCCGTTGCGTGGTTCTGGGCGGCGCTGACGCCGGCCATCGGCTGGATTCAACGGCGTATCGACGAGGCGCACCTCGGTAAGCTCGGCGCGTTCGGCGCCCATGCGGCCATCGCGCCGGCGATCGCGTTGCTCGTCACACTCGCCAGGCGTGAGCTCACCACGGCGTTCTCTCCGATCGAGCTCGGTCCGGTTCTACCGAATTACGTCTACTGGCTCGACGTCAACGTGCTCACGTACGCGACGGTCGTTGCGGCCACGTGGGCGATCGGGCTGCACCGGCGCTACCGCGACCGGACCGTGCGGACACATATGCTCGAAGTGCAGCTCGCTCGCGCGCAGCTGCAGTTTCTCGGGCTGCAGCTACAGCCGCACTTCCTGTTCAACTGCCTGAACGCAATCTCGGAGCTGGCCCACGAAGCGCCCGTCGCCGCCGAGCGAATGCTTCGTCAGCTTCACACGCTGCTACGACTCTCGCTCGAGCGTGCGGGTCAGGATGAAGTGACGCTCGACGAGGAGCTCGCGAGTCTCGACCCGTACTTCGACATCCAGCGGGCGCGCTTCAGCGAGTGGCTCACGGTGCAGCTCGAGGTGCAGCCGGGCGCGCGTCTCGCGCTCGTGCCGCACCTCATCCTGCAACCGCTCGTCGAGAACGCGATTCGCCACGGGCTCGCGGTCCGATCGGCGCCTGGTACCGTCGGTGTGAAAGCGTGGGTCACCGACTCGCGCCTGCACCTCGAGGTTTCCGACAACGGTGTTGGACTCGCTCCCACGCGTACGTCGTTCCGGCCCGGCATCGGTCTCCGCAACGCGAAGAATCGGTTGACGCAGCTCTACGGCGACGATCATCGCTTCGAGCTGCGCTCGCGCGAGGATGGCGGCACGGTCGTCGCGCTCGAGATCCCGTTCCGCTCGCGCGCGCTCCTGGCCGATCAGCCCCCGCCGGATTGGAGCGCGACCGGCGAGTGGTCGATGATGCCACCGCAGCGCCTCTGGTCCACACCCGCCGCGGGCACGCCGGCGCTCGCGCAGTCGCTCGGCGCGGTGGTGGCGCAGTCTCGCTGGAATGGACTGGAGGCGAGCGAGGTGTTCGGCGATGCTCCTCGAGCGCCAGCTGCACCACCCCCCACCGCCGAACGGGCGCCCGTGGGCGAAGCGGCGGCGGATACCGCTCCGTCGTTAGGCGAGACGCCGCCAGTGCGGCCGGGTCGCGAGTCACCGCGCCTCTCGGGCCGTGTCTGGCTCGGAATCGTGGGCATCTGGGCCGGCTGCGCGGTGCTCTGGTCGCTTCAGGTGTACTACTTCGTGGCGGCGGCGGGGATCCCCGGCGCCGGCAGTGAAATCCAGTACATCCTCGCACACCTGGTCTCGGCGGCGGCATGGGCGCTCGTCACACCGCTCGTACTTCTGCTGGCCCGGCGGTTACGCATTGGACGCCGCAACTGGCGCACGCGCATCGCCGTGCACGCTGTCCTCGCGGTGGTGCTCGCGACCGTACACGTCGCGATCGTGCGAGCGACGGGCCTCATGGGCGACTTCGGCATCTTCTCGTCGCTCAGCTTCAACCAGATCTCCGGAAACATCTTCATCTACTTCGCGCTGCTCGCGTGGTCGCACGGGCGCGACTTCTACGCCTGGTATCGCGAGCGTGACGTGGCGTCGGCTCGACTCGAGGCTGCAATCGCCCGGTCGCGCTACCAGACGCTCTGTGTCCAGCTGCGCCCGCAGTTCCTCCTTGGCACGATCGAGCTGCTCGCCCGTCTCGTCCACGAGGACGTGAACCGCACCGAGCGATTGATCGCTCGGCTGGCGGACGTACTGCGGCTCACGCTCGACGCCGCCGGCGAGCGTGAGACGTCACTGCGCCGCGAGCTCGAGCTCGTGCGGGCGTATGTGGACGTGCACGATCTGGGCGTGCGGCCGGGCACGGCGCTCTCCCTCCACGTCGCGCCGGAGACGCTTTCGGTGCGCCTGCCGAACCGGCTGCTCCGGACCCTGATCGACGACCTGCTCGCCGGCACTGGCGGCGGAACGGTCGCTCCCGAGCAAGTCGCGGTGAGCGTCGATGCCGAGCGTCTCGTCGGCGGAGCAACGCGGGTGCGGGTGCACGCGGCAACCCCGGACGGCGATGCCGCCGACGCCGGCCGACCGGGCGGCTGGGCCGAGGCAGTCGAGAAGGCGACACTAGCCGAGCGAGATCGGAAAGTGTCGCTGTACTTCCCGGATTCGATGACCGCGATCGTCCTGCTGGCCGATCGCGACGCGGAAGCGTCACGGGACGCTGTGCCCGCGGCTCTGTCCGCACAACCTGCATAGGGGCCGCGCGCCGTGACGCCGCGACACGACTCCAGCGGGCCAACCTATAGCCTGAGGTGACGGCCGCATGTCCATTCGTGTGTTGGTGACGGACGACGAACCGATCGCGCGGCGCCGCATTCGCCGCTTCCTGCGCGCCGAGAACAACGTGGAGGTGATCGGCGAAGCCTCCAACGGCCGTGAAGCCATCGAGGCGATTCGCGAGCACAACCCGGACCTCGTGTTCCTCGACGTGCAGATGCCCGACGTCGACGGCTTCGGCGTCGTCCAGGCGTTAGGCCCCGATCAGATGCCCGCGGTCATCTTCGTCACCGCCTACGACGAGTACGCGCTCAAGGCGTTCGAGGTGAACGCGCTCGACTACCTCCTCAAGCCGTTCGACGCCGAGCGGTTCAAGAGCGCGTTTCAGCGCGCGCGAGAGCACATCGACCGGGTGACGACCGCGCAAGCGGGGCGCCGCCTCAAGTCGCTGCTCGAGCAGGTCCTGCAGGACGACAAGGTGGACGTGAACACGGCGGCCGCAGCGCTGCTCGGCGCATCGGGCACGCACGCCGCGCCGAAGAACGGCTACCTCGACCGCCTGATGGTGAAGAGTGACGGCCGAGTGTTCTTCGTGAAGGTCGCCGACGTCGATTGGTTCGAGGCGTCAGGGAACTACGTTCGTGTGCACGTCGGCAAGACGTCGCACCTCATCCGCGAGACGATGAACGGCATCGAGTCGTCCCTCAACCCGCAGATGTTCGCGCGCATCCACCGCGCGGTCATCGTGAACCTCGATCGCATCAAGGAACTGCAGCCGTGGTTCGCCGGGGACTACGTGGTGATCCTGCGTGATGGCCGTCAACTGAAGCTGAGTCGCACGTACCGCGAGCAGCTGCAGTCGCGGATGCATCGGATTCCCTGACGAGCAGGCTCGCGCAGCAAACCGCCCCCGCGGCTCGAGCCGCGGGGGCGGTTGTTTTTCGCGGGTGCCGGCTGGAGATCGAGGCCGGCAGGAGATCCGGTCAGCGACGGATCATCGTCACGATGAGCGCGCCGTTCCCGTGCTTCGGGCCGAACTTGACCATCGCTTCGGTGCCCGGCATGCGTTTGACCGAAAGGACCTCCGAGGCGGGGATCAGGGTCAGTACATCGAGCGACCCCGCGAAGCTGCCGTCGATATAAACGGCGATCGGGTCGCCGCGGTCGGTGTCCAGGCTCGCGACGCTGCGTGGACGGAGGTAGAGAGGCGCGCGACGGCGCAGCACGTCGTGGAGATTCTCCCCGAGGAAGTACTCGGTCGTGAACGAACCCGTGATGATCGTTCCGCGGGTCGCGACGGCGGGGGCAGGGGCTGCCAGGGAGCCGGCGTGCGGCTGGCTGTTCGTGACGGCGGAGCGAGAGGCGGATGGCGCGGAAGCGCAGGCGGCTGCGCAAAGAAGAACGGCCGGGTAGGCGAAACGCATGGGATCTCCTGTCGCGAGGTGGCGGCGTGCGAGCTCGCACGTCGCGCCGGCTAGATAGGAGATTGTTTCGTCCCAAACCAAACGGTCTGGGATGAGCCGTCCGCGTTTGCCGACCAGCCGCGAGTTCATGGCGACGGGTTCCCGACGGCGGTTTCGGACGAGTAGAGGTTCGCTAAGTCACAACCAGTGTGTCATTTACACTCTCGACACAATTCCGTGACCGGTCGCGAACCATTGGCAGGCAGGAAGTGTCGTACATGGCTGGCCACCAACTGCGCGATGGGGTCAGAGTCCAACGTCGACACTCCGCGTCCGGCTCGATGGGGTCAGAGTCTACTCGATGGGGTCAGAGTCCAACGTCGACACTCCGCGTCTGTGGGTTCAGGAACAGACGTTCGACTCTGACCCCTTGACGCAGGATGAATCGCCCACGAACGGTCCGTCACGACGATGGCTCGCTTCGCCCCCGCATCGCGCCGAGATGGGACGCATGATCATAGGTTTGCCACTGGCGCCAAGGCACGGGTCGGTGCCAACCTGTGCCCGCGTTTTTT
>Ga0075430_100004079_pt1 | contig 12325 bp, 10 predicted proteins | sample RhiMetdeltSRZDD4_FD_75294 | JGI IMG/M metagenome (GOLD analysis project Ga0075430, IMG submission 75294) | Populus rhizosphere microbial communities from Tennessee, USA - Rhizosphere MetaG P. deltoides SRZDD4 | ecosystem: Host-associated > Plants > Roots > Rhizosphere > Soil | place: USA... | reverse complement strand
TGACTGAACTCAGGAAAGACCAGGATGATCCAGGGACGAGGAGGAAGGGAGTGAAAGAGCCGCGAAAAGACATGAAGAAGCGCGCACGATCATCCCCGGGGAAGGCAGGGGCCGATGCTCAACCTCGTACAGGAGCATGCGCTGATGCTGCGACGCAGGAGACTCCAACACCCGCCGGTCAGACTCATGAACATATTGCCCGGCGAGCCTATGCCTTGTACGAAGCCAGCGGCTACAGAGGCGAGGATGCGCTTCAGCACTGGCTGGAAGCCGAACGCGAATGGCGCAACAATCACACGGATGACAGTGCGCGCGAGAATTGATGGACAATGTTGAGTTGTAACCAACCAAGGAGGGTGACGCATGCATAACGGAGATTACTATAGTGACGACCATGGCAGGAGCGACGCAGCGGGATGGTCTGCATTCTTGGCCGGAGCGTTCATCGGTGCAGGTTTGGCACTGTTGTTCGCGCCGCAAACCGGAACCGAGTTGCGGGGCATCCTGCGTAACTACGCATCCCGGGCCAAGGACGATATGATGGACCGAGGGCGTGAGGCCTGGGATACAGCCGTCGATCGTGGACGGGAATATGTCGAGCGGGGGCAGGAAAGCCTGCAGGAGGCAGGTCGAACCGCGCGTGAATATGTCCAGAGCGGCCAGGAAAGGCTGAAAGAGGCGGGCAAGGAAGCGGTGGGCAAGTTCAAAGAAGCCAGCCGTGAAGCTCGTGAAGCTGCGAGCAACCGGGGTTAAGCGATCGTCATCGACTGCGCAGGCTACGGCGGAATACGTTCCCGCTGCGCTATCGGAGGAACATGATGCTAAACATGTCCGTCGGAGTGGTCTGCCTAGTTGTCATGCTGAGTCTGGGCGGATGTCAGTCTACGACTGGAAATGGAAAAACGTCCGCGGAAACCATAGCCGACAGTACGATAACGGCGACGGTACAAAGCAAGTTAACGGCCGACCGCGTTTCCAATTTCTCACGCGTTGACGTCGACACGGAGAGCGGCGTCGTGAGCTTGAGCGGCGTCGTGCAGTCGGCCGAGCAGAGAACACATGCAGAGGCGCTCGCTCGTCAAGTGAGAGGAGTGACGAAGGTCCAGAACAATCTTCAGATTCAACAGCAGGGGACGAGACCGGGCGACGCATCGTAATCGCCTGATCGCTGATCGGGTGCGTGGCCACACGCTATAGATTCCTTTCCAGACAAGTCCAACGGTTCGCCTCTCCCTCACCGCCTCCTCTCCGCCGCTGGGGAGGGGGCAAGGGAGGGGGAAACAGCCTGACGGATCAATCCAACGCACTCACGGGACTTCATCCCTTGACCTGATCCCCTTTCACCCTGCGCCCAGCACACGTACTAGTTCAGCGGGGATGATTAATCACCGCCTGATGCGCGAACTCTCACTGTCCGATCCGAGGCGGATCATCATCGGACCTCACCATGCTCTGTCCGGTTGAACCTCACCTGCATGTGAAAATTTACTAGGCGAACTGGGTACTGAAACGTCTATACTACAGATGATGACGTCCGCGGTCGCGAACCTATGGACCGCATGGTCGTCCTTCAAGCGGCCGTAGGTCATTGACGGGATGGAGACGGTGAGCGAACAGAACGGGCACAAGGTTGCGGATGCACCCTTTCACTTCATCGGTTGCAGCGAATTGCAGGAAAGTCTCGCTCATCAGGCAGACGATGAGAAGGAGTTGGCCGAATTGCTCGAAGAAGTGCCGCTCGATTCCATTCATTTCCATACGCACAGCTATTTTCTCCGCCATCGATTTATCGAACGCGCCTATCCGAACGATTTCGCCCAATGGGTCGTGGGGCAAGTTGGCGACCATGTCTTGGGCGAGCGACTGTCGGTGATCGACCCGTTTGATTTTCCCAATCTGGAGGATCTGCGAGAGGAAATTATCTCCATTATCGACGACCATCTGTCCAGGGCCTCGATCATTCCGCGGGTCGTATTCGGGCAGCCGTTCCACTTCAAGCGGTCGAGGATTCTCGAAGTTCCCATCGGCATAGAAGCCAGGACGCTGCACGAGTTCCGGCAGGCGGTGTCCGACGTCGACGTCAGCGCCATCTACTTCCATATGTTCGAAGCCCGCTTTCGCCTTGGCCGTGAAGAAAACGATTTTTCGTCATGGATTCGGTCGAGTCTCGGATTGCTGAAGCTGGCGGACTGTATCCGGTCGATCAATCCGTACCTTGGCAGTCTGGAGCGATTGAGATCTAGCATTCTGACTGCCTGCGACGAATTTATAGCGAAAACATAAAGGAATTGATGATTGCACCTTGCCGATTGCTTCATTGTTCAATGATCCGATGACCCAACGTCCAATGATTCAATGATTCGGAAAGATTACCGATTTGCTCCGAAAGAATTGACGATTGTACGACTGCCGATCGATCCATTGTTTAATGAGACATGATTCAACGGTTCGATGACTCAATGATCCAATGATCCCAATGAAGCAATCTCGCTCAAGCTTGCCATGCTGAATCAAGATCCGGTCTGGTACAAGGACGCCGTCTTTTATGAGCTGCATGTCAGGGCCTTCTTCGACAACAACGACGACGGCATCGGTGATTTTGCCGGCCTCATCAGCAAACTCGATTATCTCGAATGGTTGGGCGTCGATTGCCTCTGGTTGTTGCCTTTTTATCCCTCCCCTCTGCGCGATGACGGATACGACGTGGCGGATTTCCGCAGTATCGCGCCATCGTACGGAACGACGGAGGATTTTCGGCGGTTGCTGCAAGAGGCGCATCGCCGCGGCATGCGGGTGATCGTGGATCTGATCCTCAACCATACATCCGATCAACATGCGTGGTTTCAAAGCGCGAGATCCTCGCCGGACTCGCCGACCAGGGACTACTATGTCTGGAGCAACACGGATCAGAAGTATGCTCAGGCCAGGATCATTTTCGTGGATACGGAGAAATCCAACTGGACGTGGGATTCGGAGGCGCAGGCGTATTTCTGGCATCGGTTTTTCAGCCATCAACCGGATCTCAACTACGACAGCCCCAAAGTCCGGCAGGCGATGCAGGACGTGATGGAATTTTGGTTGGATCAGGGATTGGATGGGTTCCGGTGCGACGCGGTCCCCTATCTGTTCGAGCGAGAAGGGACCATGTGCGAGAATTTGCCGGAAACTCATGCCTACCTGAAGGAAATTCGTCAGCGCATCGATCAGCGTTACAGGGACCGGGTGCTTCTCGCCGAGGCCAATCAATGGCCGAGCGACGTGCGCCCCTATTTCGGGAACGGCGATGAGTTCCACATGGCGTTTCATTTTCCCCTGATGCCCCGTTTGTTCATGGGTCTGCGGAGCGAGGACCGGCGACCGATTCTCGATATGTTCAAGCACACGCCGGACATCCCGCCGTCATGCCAATGGTGCCTGTTTCTCCGGAACCACGACGAATTGACCTTGGAAATGTGCACGGGAGAAGAGCGCGACTACATGTACTACGCCTATGCCCGTGATCCGCAGATGCGCCGCAATATTGGGATCGCCCGACGCTTGGCGCCGCTGCTGGACAACGATCGCCGGAAGATCGAGCTGCTCAACAGCATCGTCTTTACGCTGCCGGGGAGTCCCATCATTTATTACGGCGATGAGATCGGCATGGGAGACAATATTCATCTGGGAGATAGGAATGGAGTCCGCACTCCTATGCATTGGACGGCCGATCGCAATGCCGGTTTCTCAAAGGCCGACCCGGCCCAACTCTTCCTGCCTGTGGTGGCCGACGCGGTGTACGGATATCAATCGATCAATGTGGAAGCACAGAAGCCGGTCTCGCATTCGTTGCTCAACTGGATGCGGCGGATGATCTCCATCCGGAAACAGCACAAAGTATTCGGGCGGGGAACGCTGGAATTCTTGAACCCGGCGAATGAAAAGATTTTGGCCTATCTCCGTTCGTACGAAAACGAGACCGTGCTGATGGTGCATAATCTGGCCGAGTCGGCCCAACCGCTTGAACTGGATCTCGGCCGATTCAAGGGGACCGTACCAGTAGAACTCTTCGGCGAGTCTCGCTTTCCGGAGATCGGAGAGCGTCCCTATGTTCTGACCGTGGGACCCTACGGTTTCTATTGGCTGAACCTTCCCGGCGCGCCACGATGGGACAATGCGTATAACATCGAGTGGAGCGCCATTTGACCGCGAGTAAACGCGAACGGCGTGTGGATCAATGAGCTCGGCTCTAGATGAGTACCGCGAAGTCTCCCCCAAAGGGACCGTCGATTTTCTCTATCGTCTCAGCGATCTGGTGAAGGGGAAAAGTTTCCTTCATGTGAATGCGGTGCGGTACGGCGGCGGTATGTCCGAAGTCTTGCGGCGACTGGTCCCGATGATGAACGCGCTCGGGGTAGATACGCGATGGGAAGTGATTGCGGGCACCCAGGAATACTTCGTGGTCGTGAAACGGCTGTTGAATGCATTGCAGGGACGGGATGAGAAGATCACCGACGACATGTATCACACCTATCTGGATATTACGGAGCGGAATGCGAGGGCGCTCAAGCTGGAAGCGGACCTGGTAATGGTCCACGATCATCAACCGGTGGGGTTGGTCGACTACCGTAAGAACGGATGTTGGTTGTGGCGATGTCATCTGGACCTGGCTCAACCCCAGCGCCGGGCGTGGACCTTTCTCCGGCGGTATGTGCTGAAGTACGATGCCGCTATTTTTTCATTGTCGGGATTCGCACAGCGGCTGCCGATTCCAAAATTCATCATCTATCCGTCCATCGATCCGCTGAGTCCCAAGAATCGCGAATTGACGCGCTCGGAGATCAATCAGATCGTCGATCGGCTAGGGATTTCCAGGACAAAACCAATTCTGTTGCAGGTGGCAAGGTTCGACCGCTTCAAAGATCCACTCGCCGCGATTCAGGCCTATAAACTCGTGAAAAAGCATCACGATTGCCAATTGGTGCTTGCCGGTTCCGGCGTGCTGCATGACCCGGAAGGCGAATCCGTTCTGATCGAATTGCGGGAAGCGGCCGGTCGGGATCCGGATATTCATCTGGTGCAGCTTCCGCCCGAGGCAGACCTTGAAATCAATGCGTTGCAGCGGAGCGCGACCGTCGTGCTGCAAACCTCGTTCAAAGAGGGATTCGGCCTGACGGTGTCCGAAGCGATGTGGAAGGGCAAGCCGGTCGTGGGAAGCACGGCCGGAGGGATCGCCACGCAAATCATTGACGAAGTCACCGGCTATGTGGTCCATTCTATCGAAGGGGCGGGGTTTCGCGTGCGCCATCTGCTGAACAATCCGGGCCTGATCAACAGAATGGGCGCAGCCGCACGAGAACACGTGCGACGCAACTTTCTCATTACACGGCAACTGAGCGACTATCTCACATTGCTCAAGATCCTTCCGACGAAGTGACGGGCGTATTGGGCGATCTGGTGATCTGGCGAAATGTTCACTAGTCAATCACGCAATCACCAACTCGTACTTCTCCAATGAGTGATCAGGCCGTACTCAGTCCACCCCTGCAGGATATGATTCAGCAGGTGGGCACGACCGACATCATCGTCGGCGTTCTTACGCTGAACAATGCGGGGACCATCGAACAGGTGGTCAAGTCGATCGTCGAAGGGCTGCAACAAGCATTTTCCGGCGCGTCTGCGATCATCCTGAATTGCGACGGCGGGTCGAACGACGGCACGTCGGAGGCCGTGAGCCGGGTGGCGTCGGGCGCGTATCCGGTGTGGACGATCTCGCATACGGGCGTGACTTACCCAGGGTTGGCCGTGGAATCCGGGTTACCGGGCCGGGAGGAGAGTATTCGCAGCCTCTGCACGTCGGTCCAGAGATTACAGGCCAAGGCCTGCCTGATCCTGGAAGGGAACATTCGCTCGATGAATCCATGTTGGATCGATCTGCTGGGCAAACCGGTGTATGAGCAGGGCGAAGATTTTGTCGTGCCATTGTACAGGCGCCACCGCTACGAGGGAACCTTGGTGAGCAACCTCTTGTATCCGCTGACGCGAGCCATGTACGGAAAGCGCTTGCGGTATCCGAGCGGGGGAGGGTACGGACTGTCTGGGAAGCTCGCTCGCGAATTACTCAAGAAGCCCTACTGGTCGGAGGGCGCCACGAAGGTGAGTCTGGATGGGTGGATGACGACGGTGGCTCTTGCCGAAGACTATCGGGTCTGCCACGCTTTTCTTGGCGTCAAGGATCAGGAGACCAAAGTCGGCAGCGTTGATCTGGCGAACGTGCTGGCACAAACGGTCGGCGGGATCCTGGCTTCCATGGAGGAATATGAAGCCGTCTGGGAGCGGACCAAAGACACGACCGATGTGCCGTTATATGGCACGGTGGAATCCGCGCCGGCTTTGATCGCGAGTCCTGTGCAGGTCGGCCGCATGTTGAACGGCTTCAAGCAGGGCTTGCGGGATCTCCTGCCGCTTTGGGAGCTCATTCTTTCTCCCGACACGCTGAGCCAGGTGCTTCCCTTGGGCATGCAGGATGCGGAGGAGTTCAGGTTTCCTTCGGACTTGTGGGTGCAGACGATCTATGATTTTGCGCTGGCCTATCACGATCAGGTGTTGCATCGCGAACATCTGTTGAAATCGTTGACGCCACTCTATCTCGGGCGCACCGCTTCGTTCGTCCTGGAAACTCAGGAGGGCGACGCCGTCCAGGTGGAACGGTCGGTGGAGTCACTTTGCGTCCTATTCGAACAGCGGAAGCCGTACCTTGTAGAACGATGGAGGTGGCGAGATGAGTGACCTGTGGCGTGAAACGATGGTCGCCGGGTTTCGTGACACCGTCATGCAGATCGTACTGGTGCTCCCGAGACTGCTCGCGCTGTTCACATTCATCGTCCTGGGCCTTCTGGCGGCATGGTTGGTCAAGATGCTGACCGTCCGCGTGCTCAGGGCCTTTCGGTTTGATGTCTTTTGCGAGCGCCTGGGCATGAGCCAGCCGCTGTCGCAGGCCGGGATCAAACAACCGGTATCTCTGGTCGTCAGCCGGGTGCTCTTCTGGATCGTGTTCCTACTTTTCACTTTTATGGGCGTCGATGCAGTGAATCTGCCGGCGACGGCGCATCTCATCAGCCAAATCGTGGGCTTTCTTCCGAACGTCCTGGCGGCCTCGCTTGTCCTGCTGATCGGTGTGCTGGGTGCGAATTTCTTCGCCGAAGCGGCCTTAATCGCGTCGGTCAATGCCCAGGTTCAAGAAGCCCGGATCGTGGCCGGCCTCGTACGCTGGGGCATCCTCCTGTTCACCTTTGCGATGGTGCTCACGCAGTTGGGGATTGCCAAGGAGATCGTCATCGCCGCATTCTCAATCTCGTTCGGCGGCGTCGTATTTGCGGTTGCTCTCGCCGTGGGCTTGGGCGCCCGGCACGTGATGCGGACGGCGATCGACCGACGGTTCGGGAAACATGAAGAAAAGATCGATGAGCTGTCGCACTTGTGAAGCGTGAAGCGTGAAGGTCCGCGACGCGAAGAATAATGAGGCGCACGGTGCGATGAATAAAGAGCACCATGTCTGTGCGCGCCGGCGAGTCGGTGAGCCGGCCGTGTCTTCTGAGCGCTCAGTGTCTTGAGACTGTTTGCGGACGCCGCCGAGACGGTGAGGCGGCAGTCTCTTATGGTTGTCGAGCTCCGCTTCACGAACGACGAGATACGCTTCACGTGTGACGAGATATCCGGATGGGTGACATGAAACAGCGAAAGGAAAGGACGGAACGGCTGAAGGCCGATCCGTCGATACAGAAGACTCAGCACGAGACGCTCACCGATGACGGTCGCCGGCGCGTCGTCATCGAACAGGTTCAACCTGAGATCGATGCAGGCCGGTTTCCGATCAAACGTGTGGTGGGGGAGTCCGTCGTCGTGGAAGCCGATCTTTTTGCCGACGGTCACGACGTGATCAGCGGAGTGGTTCGGTACCGACATGATGACGATCCGGAGTGGCAGGAAGTCGGGCTGGCTTATGTGGACAATGATCGGTGGCGTGCCTCTTTCACTGTCACGAGAATGGGCCGGTATCGATACCAATTGACGGGATGGATCGATCATTTCGCCACCTGGCAGCGGGACATGCGGAAACGAATGGCCGCCGGGCAGGATGTCACCGTGGATCTTCTGATCGGAAGAGACTTGATCAAGCAGGCGGCAACTCGCGCGCAGGGGAAAGATGCGGAAAGGATAGCGGCCCTGGCATCGGCGCTCATCTCGTATCAGCCAACCTCGAACAGTCAGCTCGATCTCGTGCTGGACAAGGACGTGACGGAGCTGATGTCACGTTGCGTCGAACGGCGATGGGCAACGACGTACGACCACGAGCTTCCGGTCTTCGTCGATCGGGAGAAAGCCCGTTTCAGCACATGGTACGAAATGTTTCCTCGATCATGCGCGGCGGAACCGGGCCGCCACGGGACCTTCAAGGATTGTGAATCTCTGCTTCCCGACATTTCCGAAATGGGATTCGATGTCTTGTATTTTCCACCCATTCATCCGATCGGCCAGACGTTTAGAAAGGGAAAGAACAACGACCCGAATGGGGGGCCAAGCGCGGTCGGCAGCCCGTGGGCGATCGGCGCGTCCGACGGCGGGCACACAGCCATTCACACCGAACTCGGCACGATGGACGATTTTAAGCGGCTCCTGGCTGCGGCCAAGACACGCGGCCTGGAGATCGCCCTGGACCTGGCGTTCCAATGCTCGCCCGATCATCCCTATGCGAAGCAGCATCCGGAATGGTTCACGACGCGTCCGGATGGAACGATTCAGTATGCAGAAAACCCTCCCAAAAAATATCAGGACATCTACCCGCTCAATTTCGAAAGCGCCGAGTATCCAGCGTTATGGAACGAACTGAAAGACGTCGTGGTGCGCTGGATCGCGCAAGGTGTTCGTATCTTCCGCGTCGATAATCCCCATACGAAACCCTTTCCATTCTGGCACTGGCTCATTCCCGAGCTAAAGCGGGAATATCCCGACGTGCTGTTTCTTGCCGAAGCGTTTACGCGTCCCAAAGTCATGTACTACCTGGCCAAACTCGGCTTTACCCAGTCCTACACGTATTTCGCATGGCGGACGACAAAGGCTGAACTCGTCGCCTATTGCACCGAGCTGACCAAGACCGATGTTCGGGAATACTTCCGGCCGAATTTTTGGCCGAATACCCCTGATATTCTGACCGAACAACTCCAACACGGGGGTCGTCCGATGTTCATGTCGCGTCTCACCCTGGCTGCGACGTTAAGCGCAAGCTACGGCATCTATGGGCCGGCCTTTGAATTGATGGAACACCGTCCGCAACAGCCAGGCAGGGAAGAGTATCTGGATTCCGAGAAGTATGAGCTAAGAGTCTGGGATCGCACCAGTCAGGACAGTTTAAAGGAGTTCATCGGCCTGGTGAACCGCATCAGGCGGCAGAATCCCGCCCTGCAAAATGATTGGAGCTTGCAGTTCCATGGCGTCGACAATGAGCATCTGATTGCGTACAGCAAACAATCTCCCGACGGTGACAACGTTGTGTTGGTGGTCGTGAACTTGAGCCCCCACCATACCCATTCCGGTTGGGTCGATTTGAACCTGGAAGCGCTGGGGTTGCCTGCCGACAGGCCATTTCAGGTGCAAGATCTGCTCACGAACGCCTATTACATCTGGCAGGGATCGAGGAACTATGTGGAGATCAATCCCCATACTGTGCCTGCCCACATCTTTGCCGTGCGCCGGAGTGTGAGAAGAGAGCAGGACTTTGATTATTTTATGTAGCAACGCGGATCAAAGACAAGAGCTGATGGCGTATGGCTTATAGCAGGAGGGTCAGGACCTGATGTCTCCGAGTCTGATATACGCTATGTGCTATCGGCCATAAGCTCTTGGTTGGCCTGTTCGTGCTATAAGCCACCAGCTATAGGCTCCATTCCGTTGTTCATGCTATCAGCCATAAGCTCTTCGCTTCCCTGTTCGTGCTATTAGCCATCAGCCATCAGCTCTGGGGTTTCATCGATGATCACCGTGAATGGTACCTGGGAACGGATATTTGAAGGGCAGGCCGCGAGCCTGATCGAAGAGCGGTTGCCGGCCTTTCTGATGTCGTCGCGCTGGTTCGGGGGAAAGGCCAGGCGCATTCACTCGGCGGAAATACGCGAGGTCATCCCCATTGACGGTGATTCGACCGGTGACGGTGATTCGACCGGGTTCATGCTCCTGTTGGTGGACATTCGCTACGTCGCAGGCAGCGTAGATACGTACGCTATCCCCATCGCGGCTGCATTTGGGCAGGCAGCCGAACGGATCGGCCGCGAGTGTGAACCGGCGATCATCGGGGAACTACAGATAGTCGGCTCGGAGGGGCAGAGCACCGGGCTCCTGTACGATGCGCTGTGGAGTGAAGATGCGGCCTACGTGATATTACAGGGCATCGGTTCGGCGGCGAGATTTTGTGGAATCCATGGAACGGTCGTAGGGTCTAAAACAGAGGCCTATGAAGCGGCTCTGCTTCAGCCTCCCCTGGCGCAGGCTGCGATGATGAAAGGCGAACAAAGCAATACGTCCATACGGTTCGGAGACAAAGCGATAGTAAAGATGTACCGCCGTTTAGAGCAGGGAGTGAACCCGGACTTGGAAATTGGACGAGTTCTGACCGCCAGCGATTTTCGTCACACGCCCGGTGTGCTCGGCGCATTGGAGTATGTTCGAGAGCGGCAGGAGCCGATGACGCTGGTTCTTGCGCAGCAGTTCGTTGCCAATACGGGAGACGGGTGGCGCTACACGGTACATGAGCTGCAGCAGTATTTCGATCGGATCGCGGCCATGCGAGGAGATTCGTCTTTAAGACCAGGACACCCTGCCGCTCCAAATGATCTGCTCGGCGGCTATGGTGAAGCCGCGGCCCGTTTGGGGCAACGAACGGCGGAGCTGCACATCGCTCTCGCGCAAAGCACCGACGATCGGGCATTTGCGCCGGAATCATGCTCGCCCGAGTATCTCCAGTTGCGATGCGAGGCCATGCTCCAGTTGGCTGAGCGCTCGTTGACCTTGCTGCGGGAGAATGTTGCACGACTGCCGGAAGTCGATCGATCCAAGGCTCAGCAAGTATTGGAGATGGAGCCGGCAATCGCTGCCCGCATGCGCGCATTGCTCACCGTGGAACCGACGGCGCTGCGGATTCGCTGTCACGGCGATTATCATCTTGGACAGGTCTTGCATACGGACGGCGATTTCGTGATCATTGATTTTGAGGGCGAACCGGCGCGACCGCTTGCTGAACGTCGCACGAAGCACCTCCCCGTCGTGGACCTCGCCGGTATGATCCGGTCCTTTCATTACGCGGCGTATGTGGCGCTGCGGGAGCGGGTCGCACGGGATGGGGATGATCTGGAACTCTGGGCTCGCACCTGGTACCGGTCGGCGCGTGCCGCGTTCATTCAGGGCTATATGAAACAGACGGCAGTGGCTTCGTTTCAATCGCGATCCCAGGAGGAGTTTACCCTGCTGTTGAATGTTCATCTTCTGGAAAAGGCCGTCTATGAGTTAGGGTATGAATTGAACAACAGGCCGGCCTGGGTGGCGATCCCACTGCACGGGATTTTGGAAACCATGAAGAATTGACGATTTGCGAGAAAAGAGGCAAGGAGTGGTTGGAAAAAGTTTATGAGACAATACTTCAATGATTCAGTGAAAAAATGATTCAATGATGATTCAACGATTCAACGATGATGAGGTGCAGCAGTGACCAACCGCCAGGGCACAACGATGACGAGCCAAGAAATCACCCGACTGACCGACGATGATATTTATCTCTTTAACGAAGGCACGCAGTTCAAACTCTATGAAAAGCTTGGCGCCCATCCGGGCCGCGCGAACGGTGTCGAGGGGACGTCCTTCTCGGTCTGGGCGCCGGATGCGGAGTGGGTCTCCGTCATCGGAAACTTCAACGATTGGAAGCAGGATGCCCATCCGCTCAAGCCGCGCGGGAATTCCGGGATTTGGGAAGGGTTTATCGCAGGGGCGAACAAGGGTACGCTCTATAAATATCATATTCGCTCCCGGCATCTTGGATATCGCGTCGATAAAACCGATCCCTTCTCATTTTTCAACGAAATTCCCCCGAAAACCGCCTCGATCGTCTGGGACCTCGCCTACGAGTGGAACGATGCAGAGTGGATGCGAGAACGGAAGGGGAAGAATGCTCTCGATGCACCGATATCGATGTATGAGATGCACGTCGGTTCCTGGCGACGGATCGCGCATGAGGGCAACCGGTCGTTGAGCTACCGGGAAATGGCGGTTCCACTGGCGGAATATATGCAACAAATGGGATTCA
>Ga0075430_100004078_pt1 | contig 12326 bp, 9 predicted proteins | sample RhiMetdeltSRZDD4_FD_75294 | JGI IMG/M metagenome (GOLD analysis project Ga0075430, IMG submission 75294) | Populus rhizosphere microbial communities from Tennessee, USA - Rhizosphere MetaG P. deltoides SRZDD4 | ecosystem: Host-associated > Plants > Roots > Rhizosphere > Soil | place: USA... | reverse complement strand
GTCGGAGACATCGGCCTTCATTAAGAAAAAAGATATCGGGGCAAAAGAAATTGACTCGCTCCGGGACGTTCTTCGTTTCCATGAACATCGTTATTATATTTTAAATGATCCCCTGATCTCTGACTTCGAATACGACCAGCTTTATAAGTCCCTGGAGAAACTTGAGCAAGAAAATCCAAAGCTGGTCACACCAGATTCACCCACACAAAGGGTAGCGAAAGGGTTGACAAAAGAGTTTCCCAGTGCGCCGCATTTGGTGCCGATGCTTTCGTTAGGAAATTCCTATAATACAGATGACCTGTTGGATTTCGATAGAAAAGCAAGAGAGTTAACTGGCGAAAACAAGATCGAATACTGTGTGGAACCCAAATTTGACGGTGCAAGCATTTCCCTTATTTATGAAAATGACCTGTTGGTTCGTGGCGCCACCCGCGGCGATGGTGTAGAAGGTGATGAGATCACAACTAATATCAAACAAATAAAAAGTATCCCTCTTTCTGCAAGGTTTTCTGATTATGGATTAGAAACAGTAGAAATAAGAGGTGAAGTTTTGATTAACAAAACCAACTTTAAAAAATATAATGAGCAGCTGATGGAACAGGGTGTGCCTCCACTGGCAAATCCAAGAAATGCTGCAGCCGGCACTTTGCGAATTAAGGATCCCAAAGAGGTTGGTAAAAGAAGTTTGGAGGCCTTTGTTTATAATATTAGTTATTACACGACACTGCGTGGAAAGAAAGCAGCCAAAGAACTTGTTCAGCACTCTGGCTCGCTTGAACTACTTTGGGAACTTGGATTTCGCAGCCCTGAAAAGGAGAAAAAAGTATTGAAAGGAATTGATGCAGTGATAAAATACTGTAATGAATACGAAGCCATGCGTGATGATCTGCCGTATGAGATCGATGGTATGGTAATAAAAGTAAATGATGTTGAGTTACAGGATAAACTTGGAATGACATCGCATCATCCGCGTTGGGCCATTGCTTGTAAATTCAAAGCAAGACAGGCAACCAGTAAATTACTTGGCGTCGAGTTCCAGGTGGGGAGAACCGGGGCAGTGACGCCTGTTGCAAAACTTGAACCTGTGGGAATCGGTGGCGTTACTGTCAGCAGTATATCGATCCACAACGATGATTATATAAAAGAAAAAGACTTGCGCATCGGCGACCAGGTATTGATAGAAAGAGCAGGCGATGTGATCCCGCAAATTGTAAAATCACTTCCCGAAGTAAGAAATGGAAAGGAAAAGAAGATCCAGTTTCCCGATCAATGTCCCGTTTGCAAAGGAAAATTATTTAAAGAAGAAGGCGAAGCGGTTTGGCGTTGCGTCAATATCGAATGCCCTGCCCAGGTTGTTGAACGCATCATTCATTTTACCAGCAAGGATGCCATGGATATTCGCGGATTTGGCGATGCGAACGTGAGAAAGTTCTACGCACTGGGTTTTTTAAAAGATATTCCGGGCATTTATGAATTAGATTATAAAAAGATCGGGGAGCTGGAAGGTTTTGGTGAAAGATCAATAAGCAATTTGCAATCGGCAATAAGCAATTCAAAAAGCCAACCGCTTCACAGATTGATATATGCTTTGGGTATCCGTTTTGTTGGTGAAACCACCGCAAAGACCCTTGCCCGTTCAGTAAAACATTTGCTGGATTTTCAAAATTATTCATTGGAGGATCTGCAAAATCTTGAAGACATCGGCCCAAAAGTTGGCGGAAGCATTTATCATTTCTTCCGTAATAAGGATAATGTAAAAATGATACAGCAACTGGAAAAGCTTGGATTGAAATTTAAAAATGAAAAGAAAGAACATGCGACGGGCGGAAATCTCAGTGGTCAGTCATTTTTATTTACCGGGACATTGCCAACACTAAAAAGAAGCCAGGCTGAAGAAATGGTAGAACAAAATGGCGGAACAATATTAGGTGGCGTAAGCAGCAAATTAAATTATCTCGTTGTTGGTGAAGATGCCGGGAGTAAATTGGAAAAAGCAAAAAAGATCAATTCTATAAAAATAATTTCCGAAGCAGAGTTTTTGAAAATGTTGAATTAATAAGCCCCCCATCGTTTTCTATTTCTAGTATAATGACAAACCTGTTTTCTTATGAAAAAGTATTTGCTACTCTTTTCGCTATTAGTATTTCAATTTATAAATGGACAGCCTCCTGCTGAAATTAAGAACCTTGTATTTGAAGCAGCCGGAATAAGAGGCATTGCTTATTGCGGCGCGATCCAGGAAATGGAAGCAAAAAACCTGATGACCAGGATCGAAAAGGTCGCAGGCACTTCTTCGGGTTCTATCACTGCTCTTGCTGTTTCACTGGGTTATACAGGTAAAGAGATCGAACATATTATTTCAAAAACCAATTTTAAAAAGTTCAATGATGGCGGGTTCTTTTTTATCGGTGGCATCTCCCGGATAAAAAAATATTTTGGTTGGTATAAAGGAAAAAAGATAGAGCGTTGGTTGGGAAAGATCATCGAAGAAAAAACCGGTGATGCGGAGATTACTTTTGAAGAACTCCGGCAAAGAGGCTTTAAAGATTTATACATTGCCGGCACTGCTCTCAACAAACAAAAAGCCGTGATCTTTTCGCATGAAACTTATCCTAAGATGAAAGTGAAAGATGCGGTCAGGATCTCCATCGGGATCCCTCTTTATTTCGAAGCCATTTTTATGGATAGTACGGGAAAGATTTATGAACGGCCAAAACGAAAAGAGGGGTTAGATGTGATGGTTGATGGCGGTTTCCTGGAGAATTATCCAATACATGTATTCGATACAAACATGCCTGACATGTTCACCATCGGGTTCCGGATCGATGCTGATGCACAAATAAAAAACGACAAGGACAAAAGACAATTGGCTGAAGTACCCATTTCAAAAGCGGATCACTATTTCCGGGCATTCTATAATATCGTTATCGAAACCATGAACAGGCAACACCTGACCGATGCCGACTGGCAAAGAACCATCTCGATAAGTGATGGCGATACCAAGCCCCGGATCAGGAAATTGTCAAAAGATGAAATAGCTATTTTGCTGGAAAATGGAAGAAAAGCGGTAAGAGCCCGTTTCAATTAATATTTGTTATGATTATGCTTATCCACTTGTGCGTATAATAAAACTTAGTGGCCGTCGTGGCTCTTTGTGTATTTGTGTCCCAATATTTTTTGTAACAAATTACGCGAAGGAATGCACAACGAACACAAAATAAGATTCCAGTTCACCTTAGCGGCGCCTTCAATTAAATTAATATAGTCTGGTATTACTATAGTTCATTAAATTTATTGGCTCAAAAATCCCCCGAATCCTTTAATCCCGGTTTATGCTTCAGTTGTCGACCTTGAAATTTTTAAGAGACCTTAAAAAAAATAACAACAAACCCTGGTTTGATGCCCATAGAAAAGAATACGAATCGGCAAAAAGTGATTTCAACGTTTTTATTCAATCAGTAATTGATAAACACGGCAAAAGCGATCCCACGATAAAATCAATCAATGCAAAGGATTGCATGTTCCGCATCAACCGTGATATCCGTTTTTCAAAAGATAAATCGCCATACAAGACGAATATGGGCGCCTATATCAATCGCGGCGGGAAAAAATCTTTGTTTGGCGGCTATTATTTTCATTGCGAGCCCGGGAAATCTTTTGTTGGCGGAGGATTATGGATGCCGATGCCCCCGGAACTGAATAAAGTAAGACAGGAGATCGATTATAATTTCGCTGCATTCAAAAAAATCATCAGTTCCAAAAAATTCAAATCCGTATACAAAGATCTATCCCGTGACGCCGAATATGTACTTACCCGTGTACCCAAAGGTTATGAAGCTGATAACCCCGCGGCGGAGTATCTGAAAATGAAAAGTTTTGTTGCCCTGACTTCTTTGAAAGATTCAGATCTGACATCAAAAGATCTTATAAAGAAAACAACCGCAGCATTTGAAGCGTTGCAACCACTTCTTGAGTTCATAAATGAATCGCTTATTTAAATCTTAAGCAATGAAGAATGTCATTTTATCTATTACGATAATCCTATTTGTAATAACCTCCTTTTCGCAAAGCATTGCTGTCAAGCTTCCCGATTCATTAACAAAAAAACCTGTTGACGGAAGATTGCTTTTGATCTTTTCCAAAAATTTTTACGGGGAGCCAATGTCGCAGATCAACGACAATCCGACTACCCAGCAAATATTTGGGGTTGATGTGGATGGCTGGCAGCCCAATACCACAAAGATGATCTCATTAAACGCTTTTGGTTATCCTATTGAAAAAATTTCTGATATACCTGCGGGCGATTACAATGTCCAGGCCGTCTTTCATGTTTATGAAACTTTTCGCCGGAAAGATGGACATGTCGTTAAATTGCCAATGGACAGGGGCGAAGGGCAACACTGGAACCAGGCGCCCGGAAATTTCCTTTCGGTACCCATGAAAATAATTTTCAATCCAAAAGAAAGAATTCTGCACAATGTTGTCCTTACAAAAAAAATACCGCCGATCACAGAACCTGAGGACACGAAATATATCAGGCACATAAAAATTCAAAGTAAGCTGCTAACGGAATTTTGGGGAAGACCCATGTTTCTGGGCGCACATATTTTATTGCCTGAAGGTTGGGATACTCATCCCAGTGTAAAATATCCTCTTGCGATCTATCATGGACATTTTCCTTCTGATTTTGGCGGATGGAGAACAACTCCGCCTGAGGAAAACTTAAAACCAGATACAAATGCAAGATTCAATGTGATCGGTTATAATAAAATTGTGCAACAGGAAGCTTACAATTTCTATAAACTTTGGACCGGGCCGAATTTTCCCAGGGTGATAGCAATAGAGATACAACATGCAAATCCTTATTATGATGATTCATATGCTGTGAATTCTGCTAACCTTGGCCCTTATGGCGATGCAATAACTTTTGAACTCATACCTGAGATTGAAAAACGTTTTCGTGGTATTGGCCAGGGCTGGGCAAGATTTATGTATGGCGGAAGCACCGGCGGGTGGGAAGTGTTGGCTGCGCAGGTTTTTTATCCAGATGAATACAACGGTTGTTATGCTGCTTGTCCTGATCCCATAGATTTTCATCATTACACCACCATTGATATTTATAAAGATTCAAATGCATATTATCGTGAAGGGCCATTCAGAAAAACATTAAGACCTGGTCATAGAAATTATTTGGGCCATGTAAGCGCCATGGTAAAAGATATGAATCATCGTGAGCTGGCGATTGGAACAAAAAGCCGTAGTGGTGATCAGTTTGATATTTGGGAAGCGGTGTATTCACCTGTTGGAAAAGATGGTTACCCTGAAAGGATTTTTGATAAATACACTGGTGTGATAAATAAAAAAGTGGCGGAGTATTGGAAAAACAATTATGATCTTGTTCATATCATTCAGCGTGACTGGCCAAAGATCGGGTCGAAACTGGCAGGCAAAATACATCTGTATGTCGGCGACATGGATAATTATTATCTGAACAATGCGGTTTACACTGCCGAGGACATGATCAAAAAACTGGATAATCCAAAATGTAATTGCGAAGTTGATTACGGTGATCGTGCAGAGCATTGCTGGAATGGTGATCAAAACAACCCGATCTGGATAAGCCGTTTACGTTATCATCAAATGTTCATACCAAAATGGACAGAAGAAGTAAAAAGCAGGGCGCCACAAGGAGCAGATCTTGCAAGCTGGCGGTATTAAAATCTATTGTACAGATAATATGAATTAAATTTGATCAATGAAGAAATTGCTATTTGAAAAGGCTTTCTATTTTCTGATTGTTTGCATTTCATCATGCAGTAATAAAGGCAGCAATGGTGGCGGCACGCCTCCTCCACCTCCCACTACAACCTATGAATGGAGTTTTGAGAGCACTCCCGTTTGGACTGACGAATTCGCTGCTGACGGATTGCCTGATGCCACAAAATGGGGTTATGATGTTGGCGGCAATGGATGGGGTAATAATGAACTTCAATACTACACCGATGGATTAAATGCAACTATTACCGGTGGTATTTTAAAGATCACTGCACGCAAAGAAACCTATTCTGGAAAAGATTATACATCCGCAAGGATGATCACAAAAAATAAAGGTGACTGGTTATATGGAAGGTTTGAGGTAAGAGCAAAGCTGCCAAAAGGCAGAGGTACATGGCCCGCATTATGGATGCTCCCTACCGACTGGGTTTATGGCAATTGGCCCAATAGCGGCGAAATAGATATTATGGAGCATGTAGGTTATGATCAAAACCGTGTTCACATTACTATTCATACCAAGGCATTTAATCATTTATTAAATACGCAAAAAAGCGCCAACTCTGTTATTGCAACGGCCTCTGATGAATTTCACCGTTACCGTATCGATTGGGCCTCGTACGGTATTCGCGGATACATCGATGATAATAAGATTTTTGAATTCATGAACCAGGGTGCCGGTCCTGATTATTGGCCCTTTGATAAACGTTTTCATGTTTTAATGAATATTGCTGTTGGCGGAAACTGGGGAGGCGCCATGGGTATCGATGATACCGTTTTCCCTGCTACCCTGGAGGTGGATTATGTACGGGTATATAAATTTATCAAATAGTATCCCTTAAACTTTCAGCGTCTTTTCCTTTCATAGTCGTGAACCTTGCTTATGTTAAAAAAGATAATAATCCTTCCGCTTGCATTTGTCCTCATACACTTCCTATACATTGCCTGCTGTCACTGCCCCGACATACAAGAAAAATATTTTAAAGTAACAAATCTTTCTGTGCAACCATATGGTGACAATAATTCAATAATAGACACAGGACTTGCTATCACTACAACGGATACCATTACACTGAAATATGACATGGTTATTGATTGTATCGCCCGGCATAAAAATCCAATTGCCGCTTTTGTGAATGAATCATTGGCCTGCAGTTGCGAAGGTTGTGGTTACTACGGATTAAAATCAAAGATCAGGACATTACAGATCACCAGTGATTCGGTTTATAATGGTATCCCTGCAAATACCTCACTGAATGATATTTTTAGAATAAGAAGCTGGAACAATTTGGGTATGAATTCGAACACAACGCTAGATACTGTCAAAAATCTTATTAATAATAGTACTGGCTTTTATCGCCTAAGTCTTTTTTCTGTCGTAAAACCTACGGATGCAAAGGGTCATCGCTTTACACTTACATTAACAACAGAAGATAACGACACAAAGACGGCGACTGCAAAGCGAATATTTTGGTATTGAAGGAGGTTTTATTCCTCCCGGGTATTTCTACTTAGTTATTTTTCTCCTTTAACAAACAAAAAAGTTAAACACTGATAATACTACTTAGACGGCCATTGCCGTTGTTGTATTTTGTGCTTAAACCGACCGATATGAAAAAACATCTACACAGTTACACATTTATCGTTTTTATTTTAATTCTTTTCTCTTGCAGTAACCGGTATTATACCGCAAGCAATTTTGAAGAGAAAACAGAAGGCCACAAAGTGGTCGCTATTCTTCCGGCAGAAATAACTTTTTCGGGTAAACTACCGAAGAATTCAAATCCCGAGGCGATCGCTGCAGCAGAAGAAAGAGAAAGCGTGGACTTTCAATATGCCTTAATGAATAGCATATTGAGACATGCAAATACAAGAAAATACATTACTACTGTAAATTTCCAGGACATCAACACCACGCTTAAGATGCTGGAGCAAAACAATATCAGCGTTCGCGATAGCTGGAAAAAAGATGATAATGAATTAGCAAAACTCCTGGGCGTTGATGCCGTTATCAGGATGAACATCCGCAAGCAGCGTTATATGAGTGATGAGGCTTCTTATGGTATTGGTGTGGCGAAGCAAGTAGTGTATAAAACAGGTATCGGATCAAAAGTTCCCGTTCCTAATTCAATTGGTAAAACTTATGATGTTTATGCCACCTGTAATTTGCTTAGCGCTAATCAAACGCTCTGGAATGATAATTACAAAAGAGCTACCGATTATAACACACAACCAAATGTGATCGTTGAATGGATCACTGATAGTTTTGGTGAAAATTTTCCTTATAAGAGGAAAAGGAAGAAACGTTAACACTTGCGAGCCCCGGCAGATGCTGACAATTTAGTTGTATCCGCCGGGGCGAAGCAATCCCTACTATCTAAGAAACTTTTTTAGCCTTATCAATTCGTCACCTCTATATCCATCCAACAATCCTGATAAGTCTTTCCATTCGGGATTCACACTTATTATCAAATCAATTTTCTTTTTCCTGGAGCCTGCTTTTACTTTTTTTTCTCTTAGAAACGCTTCGCCAGCGATACTGAATGACTCGAAATAAACAAGTTTACCAATATTATATTTTATCGTAAAACTATTCTTGAAAGTTCCATTCCTATGTTCTTGAACTCTTTTATATAAGTCAATTGTTGCGCCGCAATATAAAACGGTGTTATGGGAATTGGTCATTATATAAAAATAGCCTCCATTCATTTCCAAAAATTTTATTCCTCCGAGCCTTACGTACTTTCTTTGAAATTTTGCAGCATATAAACGAAGCAACCCAAATTCGGGGAGGTTGCTTCAAAATTTATTGGGCTAATCCTTAAAGCGAAAATGTGATCAAATTAGCCCAATAAATTTTTCGCAAGTAAATATTCTGCAATTTGTACAGCATTCGTTGCAGCACCTTTGCGCAAATTGTCACTGACCACCCACATATTCAAAGTATTTGGCTGCGTTTCATCACGGCGCAGTCTTCCAACAAACACTTCATCTCTTTCATGTGCATCCATCGGCATCGGATACTGCTGAGTCGAAGGATCATCGACAACCATAACCCCCGGTGCAGATTGCAATAAAGATTTTACTTCGGTAAGATCATAATCGTTTTCAAACTCCACATTCACTGCTTCGCTGTGCCCGCCCATCACAGGGATACGAACCGTTGTAGAAGTTACACGGATTGTATCATCACGCATGATCTTCTTTGTTTCGTTTACCATCTTCATTTCTTCCTTCGTATACCCGTTATCCAGGAACACATCGATTTGCGGGATCACATTTAAGTCAATTTGATATTTATAGGCCATCGGGTATTCTCCATTTACTCCTTTGATGGCTTTGTGCCGTTCACCCATCATTTGATCGACCGCCTTTTTACCAGTACCCGTTACACTTTGGTAAGTGCTTACAACAATTCTTTTCGTTTTATATTTTTTATGTAAAGGGTTTAGGGCAACGACCATCTGGATCGTAGAACAATTTGGATTTGCAATGATCTTATCATTTTTAGTAAGAACGTCCGCATTGATCTCAGGAACAATAAGTGGTTTTGTCGGGTCCATTCTCCATGCACTTGAATTATCGATAACCGTTATACCTGCTGCTGCAAACTTTGGCGCCCATTCCAAAGACGTACTACCTCCGGCAGAAAATATTGCAACAGCCGGTTTGGCAGCAATAGCATCCGTCATACTTACTACCTTATATTTTTTCCCCTTAAATTCTACTTCTTTACCTACACTTTTTTCTGAGGCAACCGGGATTAACTCCGTAACGGGAAAATTTCTTTCTGCAAGAACCTGTAACATCTTGGTGCCAACCAGCCCTGTGGCACCGACTACTGCAACTTTCATTTTTTCTGCTTTTGGTTTATTGTTTAAAATTAAAAAGCCTCCCATTTTGGAAGGCCTGTCAAGCTTTTATATTATTACATACATACGCTGCAAACCTCCCTCAGGAATGTTTTGTTGTGCGTTTTGTATGTTTCTTATTCATCATAGTGAATTGCAAAGATAAGCCTGCATACTTTTTATCCCAAATATTAAATGAACTTAATTCTGCTACTAACGTTTATTTGAGAGGGATTCATTAATTTGAAAAATGCTTTTGAGAAAGGTATTCCTTATCCTGCTGTTGGCTCCACTTTATGCCTTGGCACAGAACAGGTATGATGTTGTGATCGATGAGATCATGGCTGACCCGACTCCACAAATAAGCTTACCCTCAAATGAATGGATCGAATTAAAAAATGTTTCGGCAAACCCTATCAACCTCCAAAACTGGAGAATTGGTGATGCAAACGGCCAAAGCGGGCCCATGCCCAATTTTATTTTGCAGCCTGATAGCTTTGTTATTGTTTGCACAGGAAGTGCTGTTGCTGCCATGCAGAATTATGGAAGAGTGATCGCTGTTACTAGTTTTCCTTCTCTGGACAACGACGCTGATCAATTGTTTTTAAAGACCAATAGCGGTTTAACTATCCATGCAGTCAGTTATTCTGTATCGTGGTATCAAAATACCGTCAAGAGTGATGGAGGCTGGACATTGGAAATGATCGACACAAAAAATCCTTGTGCAGGCGTCAGCAACTGGAAAGCAAGTACAGATACAAGAGGTGGCAGCCCGGGAGTAAAAAATTCGGTTGATGCAGTTAATAATGATCAATCAGGCCCATCAGTCAAAAATGCGTATGCACTCGACAACCTGAACATTGTTATCGTATTTGACGAATCACTTGATAGCTTAAAAGGAGCCACGCAAGTAAACTATTCAATTGATGGAGGTTTAAGCATTCAATCTGCCACTTCTTTATCTCCCTTATTTGATAAAATCCAGCTGCGATTAACAACTGCTATGCAGGCCAACACCGTTTATAATATTACAGTAAACAATGTCACTGATTGTAAGAACAATACTATTGGTTCGCGAAACAAAACGAAGATCGGGCTGCCTGTAGATGCCGTGGCAAATGAAATAGTGATCAATGAAATTCTATTTAACCCAAAAAGCGGCGGCAGTGACTATGTAGAGCTATACAACCGCAGCAATAAGATCTTTGATGCCAATAAAATGTATGTTGCCAATCGCAACACCAGTGGAGCCATTAGTTCAACCAGATTGATCTCGGCCACACCCTGGTATATTTTTCCCGGTGATTACCTCGTGGTAACTGAAGATGCGGCCACACTTGCCTTAGATTACATGGTGCAAAACCCGGATGCAGTTTCTGTTCTTTCTTCCTTACCATCGTTTCCGGATGATGAAGGCGATGTAATCGTATTAAATTTCCAGGGTGCAATTGTTGATGAAGTGAAATACAAAGACGACTGGCATTTTGCCTTGTTGAACAATGCTGAAGGCGTGAGTTTAGAAAGGATCGATCCGGATGCGGAATCTCAAAACCCTGACAACTGGCATTCTGCCGCCTCAACAGCAGGATATGGAACGCCAACCTATAAAAATTCACAATACAAATTGGTACAAGCCATCAGCGCCACGGTTGAAGTAACTCCAAAGGTTTTTTCGCCGGATAATGATGGTCGTGATGATATTGCGAAGGTCCAATACCAAACAACAGAACCCGGCTATATTGCCAATATCACGATCTATGACGCAAACGGAAGACCTGTTCGCAGCCTGGTAAAAAATGGTACGCTTGGTTTACAAGGTTATTGGGTTTGGGATGGATTGGATGATAAAAGACTTAAGCTACCAGTCGGCACTTATATTTTATTTACCGAGATATTTAACCTTAATGGAAAAAAAGAGGTGTTTAAGAATGTCATTGTATTAGCAAGGCCGCTCAGGTAATGGATTGTGATAATTTAATTGGCCGCTATTAAACTATTCTTCGACTGTCATAATCTCTATATCAAATTTTGTCAATTCTTTGAATCGCTGGATACGGTCATCAATATCGTCTCTTTTTAATTCTTTCAATCTTGTAGTCCCGAATTTTTCTACACAAAAACTTGCCATGGCGCTTCCGATAATGATCGCAGATTTCATATTCTCAAAGCTGATATCCTTTGTGCGGGCAAGATGACCAATAAAACCACCGGCAAAAGTATCTCCCGCACCCGTCGGATCGAATACCACCTCTAACGGTAATGCCGGTGCAAAGAAAACTTTTTCCTCGTTGAACAATAGAGCACCATGCTCTCCTTTTTTAATGATAAGATATTTGGGACCCATAGCCATAATTGCTTTTGCAGCGCTGACTAGTGAATACTGACTGCTAAGCTGTCTGGCTTCGGCATCGTTCACCAGCAATACATCCACTTTTTTCAAAACCTTCTCAAGATCGGGCATGGCACTATCCATCCAGAAGTTCATAGTATCTAATACTACCAGCTTGGGCTTATTCTTTAATTGATTGATCACCGACAATTGAACAACAGGCGCGAGATTGCCCAGCATTAGAAATTCGCAGTCCTGGTAGCTATCGGGTACCACTGGTTTGAACGTCCCCAACACATTTAACTGTGTTTCCAATGTGTCTCTTGTATTCATGTCAAGATGATAGCGGCCGCTCCAGAAAAATGATTTTTCAT
>Ga0075430_100004076_pt1 | contig 12331 bp, 10 predicted proteins | sample RhiMetdeltSRZDD4_FD_75294 | JGI IMG/M metagenome (GOLD analysis project Ga0075430, IMG submission 75294) | Populus rhizosphere microbial communities from Tennessee, USA - Rhizosphere MetaG P. deltoides SRZDD4 | ecosystem: Host-associated > Plants > Roots > Rhizosphere > Soil | place: USA... | reverse complement strand
ACATGGCGACTACAACAGAGACTCCACTGCAGGTGAAACAATTGATGCCGAGCTTGACCGTTGACGATCTTCAGAAGAGCGTCACGTTCTTCGAGCGGCTGGGGTTTGGAATCGACGAGCGATGGGAAGAGGGAGGTACCCTGCTGGGCGCGACGCTGCGGGCGGGCGAAGTCAGGATCGGCCTGAGTCAGGACGACTGGAAGAAGGGGCGCGAACGCCAGAAGGGCGTGGGCCTTCGGCTCTACCTCAATACGTCTCAGGACATCGATCAACTCGCTGCGCGTGCGAAGAAGGCCGGTGTCTCCCTCGACTCGGAGCCGCACGACCTCGATTGGGGCGGCCGCGCCTTTGACGTCACCGATCCAAGCGGATTCAGATTGACGATCTCATCTCAGACGTAAACCACGTCTCAGAACTAAACGCCGGCCGTCGCGAACGGGCCTTTTGCTTCGTGGCCTTCGTGGCCTTTTGGCTTCGTGCGCTTCGTGGCCTTGTGCTCAGCGAGGGCCGGCCGCCAACGTCTGCACCACATACGCGCTCACGTCGCGAATCTGTTCCGGCGTGAGCGCGGTTCGGAACGGCGGCATGTTGTTGCGCCCCGCGGTCACGGCCTGAATGGCGGCCGCAAGATCGGTGACGCGATCGAGCGGTGCGCCCCCGGTGTGCCCGCCCTTCCCATCGTCGCCATGGCACACCGTGCAGGTTTGCGCAAAGATGCGTTTCCCCTCGACGAGGTTAGCGGCGGCGAGAGTCGCGGCGGCCGCAGGACGGTCCGGCGGACTACGGTCCGCCGTAGCCTCGGGCGAAGGCGGAAGCCGGACACTACGATCGTCCGTCGCCGGTGTCGCAGCTGTGCTGCGTGATACTGGTGCGCCGGGTTGAACCGGGCCGAGCGTCCCGTCGAGACCGAATAACCAGACGCTGTCGCCGCGCGCCGACCCGATCAGCGCGCTGCCCGCCGAGAACGCCAGCAGGTACTGCTTGCCCTTGTGCTCGAAGGTGCTCACCGGCGCGTGCATACCGGCGCCGGTCTGGAACTCCCAGAGCTGCTTGCCGGTGCCCGAATCGATCGCGATGAGGCGGCCGTCGTTGCGCCCGACGAAGAGCAACCCGCCTGCGGTCGCGAGCGTGCCGCTGTAGCACTGCTCGGGCCATTGATATCGCCACGCCAGCTTGTTCGTCGTCACGTCGAGCGCCGCGATGATGCCCGTCCGTGCGACCCGCGTGAACGTCGTTGCCCCGCCAAGGTAGGCAACGCCGTCAGTTGGCGTCACAAACTTGGAGTCACCACCGCCCGTGTAGCCGTTGATCACCGCTGACGCACAGACGAACAGCCGCTGCTGCGCCGGATCGTAGGAACTCGGCGGCCAACTGGCGCCACCCCAGATGCCGGGCGCGACGATCGTCGGATCCTTGCCGACGAAGGGAGTGAAGATGCGCCCGTCGTTGACGAGCGCGTGCCCTTCCGGCGCGATTTCGATCAACTGCGGCACGATGGCGTCCCCGCGTGGGAACGGTTGCGTTGCCGCGGTCTTCTGCCGTGGCTCCTGCGGTACCGGCTTCTCGTCGATGCCGATGAGGGGCTTGCCCGTTTCGCGATCGAGGATGTAGGCCCAACCCGTCTTCCCGACTTCCGCAATCGCCTTGCGGGTGCGCCCGGCGATATTCACGTCCATGAGAACGACGGGATTGACCGCGTCGTAGTCCCAGATGTCGTGATGGACCTGCTGAAAGTGCCAGCGATACTTTCCCGTCGCCAGATCGATCGCCAGCATCGATGCCGCGTACAGGTTGTCGCCGGCGCGGAAGGCACCGTTGTAATCCGGCGCGGCGTTGCCGGTCGAAAAATAGAGGAGACCGAGTTCGCTATCGACGGCCGGCGTCTGCCAGATCGCTGCGCCGCCATACTTCCACGCGTCGTTGTCTTTCGGCCACGTCTCATGACCGGGTTCACCAGGACCAGGAATCGTGTAGAAGGTCCAGATCAGACGGCCGTCCTTCGCATCGTATGCCTTCAGTCGACTGCGCGTGCCGCGATCGCCGCCGGCAAACCCGATAATCACTCTGCCGTTTACATAGAGCGGCGCGGCGGTGATCGAGAAGTTCTCTTGCCAACGTTCCGCTTGGATCGACCAATCGACTTTGCCTGTCGCGCGATCGAGCGCGAGAAGCTTGCCATCGAGCTGCCCGATGAAGACCTTGTCTTCACTGATTGCGACACCCTTGTTGTTCCAGCCACAACAAACGGAGGTGATGTTGGAGTCGAGCTTTGCTTCGTACTGCCAGAGGATCTCGCCCGTGTCGATCGACAGCGCGAACACGTCGTTGGCGCCCGTGCTCACGTACGCGACGCCGTCATACACGAGTGGCTGCGCGAACCCCGAGTACTGCGGTTGAGTACCCGAACCACGCACACGTGTACGCCACACACCTTTGAGATTCGTGACGTTCGTCCGGTCGATCGCCTTGAGCGGTGAGTAGCGCTGGTTATACAGGTTGCCGCCGTTCGTCGGCCAACTCGTGGTCGGGCTCGCAGTCAACCTCGCAGCCGAGAAGTCGTGTGCACTCCCCTGTTTGACCTGGGCGACGACTGACGTGACGAGCAGCGCGGCAACAGCGATCGCGGCTTGAACCTTCAAATGTTCGCCTCCATTGAGCTGACGCCGGCTAATTATGACTCCAGTACTGCTCGAGATGATCGGGCGGAACCGATAGAGCGACAACCGCTCTCACCGCTCCGGCTTGGTTCCTATCGTCGCAAAGCCGAGCGCCCGTGCAGCCGTTGCCTGCTGATCGTCGTGGGTGGCAAATACCAGTTCCACGCCGCGCCGCTCGCGTATCACCATGGCGCTCGCGAGATGGATTGCGTCGAGCGTCTTGACGATCGTCGGCATCGTCCTCGACGCTTCGCGTACGACCGAGCTGCTCAACTTGATCCGACGGATCGTGTGCTCAATCTGGACGAGGGCTTCTCCGGCCCGCGCGACCTGTTTATCATCGAAGAGTCCTTCGAGCCGCAGGCGATCGATGGCACGTCGACACTCGATCCCGAGCACTTCACTGGCGTATGCGACCTGCCAGTCCCCCCATTCCTGCAAACGATTCCCCTGTGCCAGTAACGGTCGCAACACGACGCTCGAATCGAGATAGACGATCACCGATCGCGACGCTGCTCGCGCAGAAGGTGATCGATGTCTACCGGCCCTCTTGGGCGTACGCCGGCGAGTTTCTTGAGCGACGCGGGAGGTGCAGAATCGGGAACGATGACGAGGTCGTCGGCGGCGTCGTCCACGGGCACCAGGCGAGCGATTGGCGTCGAGCGATCGCACACCAGAACTTCACCACCGGCGCGGACATCGGCGAGGTAGGCGCTCAACCGCGCTTTGAGCTCGGACACTTTGGCCCTCGTCATGACCTTATCATGACCAGATAAGGACCTCAGGTCAAATCAGCGCGATCAGATCGGCACGCCGCGCGTCACCCGCGACGCCCAGGCCCTTCGTCCGCGATGTCGCCGACCTCGTCGGGATCCAGACTCTCCGAGTGGCCCAGTGCGTCTTCGTCGACGTCGCGAACAAAGCCGCGTTCGCGCGAATCCGCGGTCTGCGGGCCCGCCTCATCTTTCTCACCCCAGCCGAACTCAGGCTCTAACAGTGAGAGACGCATGGGCACCATGCTCGCAAGTTGCCGGCCGCAGGGCAAGCTAGGCGGTTGGCTCGTACAACTGCGTCAGGCAGGCGGCAACGGCGGGCAAAGCTCGCCAAGGAATCCGCCACCGCCGCAGTACTTCACATCCTGGAGTTGAATCGCGAGGCCGTCAGGGTCCGTGAAATACAACTCCGGCGTCCCTCCCTCGGCGCCACCGCGATTCGGCATTCGCAGCGAGATATACGTGACGAGCGGCGATCGCCCCTGCCCTTCCTGCTGCTTGAGCCCGTAGCTGACCAGCAGCTTGGTAATGACGGCCGGATCGAAGTTGTCCATGGCGATGCAGGCATGATCGATCCCGGCCGCGCGTGCAGGCCCGCCCCCGGCAGCCCCACGACCATCCGCCGCGCCGCGCCCAGCCGGCGCCCCGCCGGCGCGACCAGCGGCCGGCACAGTGCCTGCGCCACCGGCGCGCTGTGGACCGCCGCCGCCGATGAACATGAGAAAGTGAACGCCACTGCCGACTTGCCACGCCGGCGTCGCGGCCTGATACACCATCGGCTTGAAGCCGAAGAGATCGAGGTACATGTCGACGGTTGTCGGATCGCTCGCCGCAATCGTGAAGTGACTCGTGTCCTTCACCGCGATGAGTCCCGGCTTTGGCGATGGCTGTGAGGCCGGACACGCGTTGCCCAGCGCGCCGCTACCGCCGCAGTAGCTGACGTCGTGGAGCTGAAAGACGACGCCGCTCGGATCGGCGACGAACAGGTCGCGCGTGCTGCCGTCCGCCGATCCGCCTTCGCTCTGGCGACGTGTGCGCACGAGCGCCTGCTTCGGTCCCGGCCTCTCGGCAGTGGATGGGGCAGCGGTGATGCCATGTGCAGCGAGCGTCTGCATCGCGCGATCGATGGAGAAACCCTGCACGCCAAATCCAAGGGCACTGATGCTTGGACGCTCGCCGCCTGCCGCCTGTCGAAGCGCGAGAAACCTCGGTCCATTGCCGATCCTGAGCAGCACCGTCGATCCCTGGCGCGCCTGCACCGGCATGCCGAACAGTCCCTGATAGAAGTCGAGCGATCGCGCGACGTCGGAAACAGTGAGCGTGATCTGACTCAGCCCGTTGACGCGAAACGCCGGACCTGCCGGCGATTGCGCGAGCATCCGAGGCGACATCGCCAATGCGGGAAGCGCGGCGAGAAAGCGACGGCGATCGATCGATGCACTCATGACACAGGGCTCCTTACTTTGCACTTTACCTTTTACCTTTGACCTTTGCCCCTGACCTTTGCCCTTACCTTTGACTTTTGACCTTTGACCTTTGACCTCTCGCCACTCAACGCGGTGCGAGCCGTTTCAGCTCCTCGAGCCAGTTGATGACGACGGTGATCTGCTCGCGAACGGGACGCGGATTGTCGGGCTCCGTGACCATGATGAACCGCCGGCCATTGCGCTCGATGTCGTAGGCGGCCGCATTGCCCGACGTGCGAAAACGACCTTGAACCATGAGCGGTGCCAGCCGAAAGAGTCATGAAAGCGAGTCGCCTGTCAGGCGCCGCTCATTGTAATCGCAGGCACCTTGACCTTACTTTTGACTTTTGACCTTTGACTTAGTTCAGTGCGCTTCGGCTTCCTGAACCGTCGTCTGCGGCAGGCTGTGGGTGGGCTCGAGCTGCGCGAAGATCGCGGCCGACGTAATCGTCACCAGCCCGACACACACAAAACTCCAGCGGAACGCGCTGATGGTATCGAGACCGGCGCTTGCGCCACCGAATGCGCCCAGCAGACCGCCCGCCACCGCGACACCGAGGCTCATCGACAACATCATCACCATCGAGAGAAGACTGTTCCCACCGCTCGCGAGCTCGCCATCGAGGTCGCGAAGGGCCAGCGTATTCATCGCGGTGAACTGCAGCGAGTTGACGGCGCCAAAGATAGCAAATTGCACGACGTGCACCCACAGCGGGAGCCCCGGTCGCACGAGGGCGAAGCTGGCCATCGCGGTGCCGACCAGCAGCGTGTTGCCAACGAGCACGCGGCGATACCCGAGCCGGTGCACCAGCGGCACGACCATCCGCTTGGAGAACATTCCCGCCAGCGCGGCCGGGACCATCATCATGCCAGCATGCATCGGCGAATACCCCATCGGCACCTGCATCAGCAGCGGAATGAGATACGGCATCCCGCCGCTACCGACGCGGGAGAACAAATTACCGAGGATCCCGACGCTGAACGTGTGGACCCTGAACAGGGCCAGCGGAAAGAGCGGTTGCTGGGTGCGCGCGGCATGCAGCCAGTACGCGACCATCGTCGCGAGACCGGACACAACCAGGATCACCACGGCGGCATGTCGTGGCTGATCCGCAGACAAGGCATTCAGCGCCACGGACACAGCCACCATCGCGTAGGCGAGCAGCAGGTAGCCGAGGGCATCGAAACGGCTGACCGGCTGCCGCAGATCGGGCATCACTTTCAGCGCCGCGATGCCACCCGCGACGCCGAGTGGAATGTTGATCAGAAAGATCCAGTGCCAGGACGCAACCTGGACGAGCCAGCCGCCCAGCGTCGGGCCGACCAGCGGTCCGATCAGACCTGGGATCGTCACAAAGCTCATGGCTGCCAGAAACTCCGCGCGCGGCACGACCCGCAGCACCACGAGACGGCCAACCGGCAGCAGCATCGCGCCGCCCACGCCTTGTAAGACGCGCGCAGCCACGAGCTGCGTCAGCCCTCTTGACGCGGCACAGGCCAGCGAGCCGAGGGAGAACAACACGACCGCTGCGACGAAGACGCCACGCGTGCCGAATCGATCCGCCAGCCAACCCGATGCCGGAATTACCATCGCGACGGCCAGAGCATACGATGCGGCCACCGCCTGCATTCGCAGCGGCGATTCACCCAGGCTCACCGCCATCGCCGGCAGCGCGGTGTTGACGATGGTGGTGTCGAGCATCTGCATGAACGCCGCCGTCGCCACCAGCCAAAGCATCGATCGGAAGGCAACGCTCTCCCGCTCCGCGCCCAGGACTTCCCCGCCGGTCTCCACGTCTCATTATCGGTTGCCGCTGAACAACGTAGAGGCGTATCGCGCTGGATCAGGGCGACGGTCGGGTCTGCAGCGTCTGACCGGGCGCTGACTTGACAATCGGGTGGGTAGCGCCAACCGTCAGCGCCTCATCAAGCACATTCCATGTCGTGAGCCCGTCGTTGCTTTCTGGTTCCAGCAGGTAGAACACCAACCGGCCCAGTGGCTGGTTCGTGCGCACGACGATCGACCCGGCTGGCATCTCAACGGTGCTGCGCTCGAATCGGCCCGCGAGCGATGTTTCCTTGTGGCCCTGAAACGCACGCTCGGCGTGGTTCACGCGTTCGATGGTGAATCGATCGACCGTCACACGCGTAGCGGCGGCCAGTTCCTCCACCCTGATGCCGTGCGCCTTCAGCAGACGCGCTGTCGTCACGTGCAAATCGCCGGGCAACGCTTGCATCACGTACTCGCGTGGCACAGGCCGGACCGCGGTTGTCATGAATCCATCGAACACCGTCATGCTCGTCGGAGTCACAGCGCTCTCGACCATCGCCGTCATCATCTTGCCTGACCGTGGATTGACTTTCGCCTCGACAGCCCCGACGAGAATGTCCATGGGACTCGGCAAGCGACGCAGCCCAAATGAGATGCCGGCCTCTGCCGGCGCGCCGCGATCGACCCACTCGGAATCGGCGCGCGAGGTGAGCACACCAATCTCATCGGCGTTTGCCGCCACGAATCTCACGATCTCTTCGACAAACGCCTCGGTGACTTTGACCCGTCGCTCGAAATCCAGATAGCTGTACGCTTCCGACAGGATGGCAATCCGGTTGCGCAAACCGGCATAGCTGCCGCCGAAACGCGGACGGGCATCGTAGGTGCGCCAGACCTTCTGACGTGCCTCACCCGGCGCAAATGCCTCGAGCTCTTCCTCGATCGACGCCACGGTCGTGAAGTTGCCGTAGTCGTATGTACGCCAGCCCTGCCGCATCATCGATTCACGAACAGTGGGCAATAACCGCTCGCGAATGAACCCGCTGATACGCGCATCAGTGTTTGGATTGAGTGGCGGAGCGTAGGTCAGGTGATACCCGTGATATGAGCCGTTGGTCGTGTGCAGATCGACGACGACGTCAGGATCCCAGCGGGTGAAAAGCGCGACGAGTGCTTGCGCTTCCGCGGATTCGAGCTTCATGAAATCGCGATTCAGATCGAGCCCTTTCGCGTTCTCGCGTGTGCCGACCCCGCCGATCGGACCGTTCTGCTCGGTCCTGTTGTCGAAACTCACCCGCTCGTTGCCGTCGGCGTTGTAGATCGGAGCAAACAGCCAGATCGCCGATCTCAGGAGCGGCTGCAGATCCCCAATCGTCATCCGGCGCGCCAGGTGCAGGACAGCCTCCTTACCTTCAACCTCGCCGGCGTGGATGTTGGCCATCACGAGAACTACGGGGAGTGAGTGCGGCGGGGCGGCAGGGGCCGCTGCCGGCGGGTCGCCGAGGACAAGCAGTGGAAGATCGCGACCCTCTTCGGACTTTCCGAACGTGTCGACGTGCACCTTCGTCGTCTCACGACTGAGCGCACCGATGAATGCACGGACGTCCTCATATCGGCTTGTCTCCTCGAATGCCGACTGCTCAGCCCGGCTCAGGGGCGCCGCTGCGGTCATGTTCGCTGATCCTCCACAGGCAATGGTCGACGCCACGCAGAAAACCGCAAGAAGGTGTATCGCCGCGAGTTCTACGGTTAGAATCCCTGCTGCCGACAATGTCGGTTCCTCCCCTCGACTGGCCGCGCGCCCGAGCCGTCTTCGAACACGCCTTGACACTGCCGGTGTCCGCGCGTTCGGCGTACCTCGCGGCTGCCTGCGGGCAAGACGCGGATGTGCGGCAGCAGGTCGAGCGCATGCTGGCCTCCCACGGCAGGGCCGGACAGTTCCTGGAAATCCCACTCGCCGTTCCGCTCGCCGACTTCGCGTCGTCCGTCGATCTGGAAGGTACACGAATCGGTCCCTACCAGGTTGGCACGCGCATCGGTGCCGGCGGCATGGGCGAGGTCTACCGCGCCCGCGACGCCCGGCTCGGCCGCTCTGTGGCCATCAAGGTGTTGCCATCGCATGTCATCAACGACTCACAGGCACGCGCACGCTTCGATCGGGAAGCGCGCCTGATCGCCACCCTCAATCATCCTCATATCTGCGTACTCCACGACGTTGGTGAAGCGACGGTGACCACCGCCCAGTCTCACGGCGATGGCCGTGACACGTTCATCGTGCGCTATCTTGTGATGGAACTGCTCGAGGGAGAAACGTTGGCCGCGCGCCTGGCACAGGCGCCGCTGCCGATGGACGAGGCGCTCGACTACGCGGCGCAAATCGCCTCGGCGCTCGACCGCGCACATCGTGGCGGCATCGTTCATCGCGATCTCAAGCCAAGCAACATCTTCCTGGTCCCCGTCGACGGAACGTCACCGGCATTTTCAACCAAGTTGCTGGACTTCGGATTGGCGAAACAGAACGCCGCGAGCGACGTCCTGGATCGCGTCGAGTCTTGGCCCCCTTCGCACATGGTGGCGGCAGACCGTACCGGATCAGGCCTCGTGCTGGGCACGCTGCAGTACATGGCGCCCGAACAGATCGAAGGCGATCACACCGACTTCCGCACGGATATCTATGCATTCGGACTGGTGTTGTTCGAGATGCTCACCGGGCGCAAGGCATTGGACAGTCACGACCACGAGCCTGCACCGCTCTCGATGGCCTTACCATCGGCACCGCGATGGCTGCACGATCTGGTGGCGCGCTGCCTCGTCAGGAACCCGGACGAGCGCTGGCAAACGGCACGCGATATCCTCCTCGAACTACAGTCACACGCCACGTCCGCGCGTGCACCGGCCTCGTTGTCAGCGGGGCGCACACGGGAGGATGTGCGCGACACACTCGGGACGCGGCAGGGCCGCGTCCCGGTCGCGTCAACAATCGCATTGACGGTTCTGGTCGTGGCGGTTCTCGCGATGCTCACGATGCTCGCCTGGCACGCAGGGCTTGTGCCTACAAGGGGCGCGCCTTTGAGCGCCTCCAAAGGAAGCGACGCACCTGCGCTCGCCGTCCTGCCAATTCGCTCGCTCGATGCCACCGACGCCGCCGCGGCGCAGGTCGGTACTGGCCTCGCTGACGCGATCACGACCAACCTGGCAAATCTTCAGGCGATTCGCGTGCGCCCTACAACCGCCACCGTGTCACTCCAGCCTGGAACTCTCACACCTGCGGCCGTGGGGCAGCGCCTCAATGTCGATCACGTGCTCACCGGCACAGTCCGTCGCACGAGGGATGGTTATCGCTTCACCCTTCAACTAATTCAAACGGCTGATGATGTGCTCCTGTGGGGGCGGCAGATCGACGTCAACGAGCGGAACTTGTTCTCTATCGAAGACCAGGTCAGCGGCGACATCGCAGCCGCACTGCAGTTGCAGATGACGAGCGAGGAGCGAGGAGATCGGCGGTCCATGCCGAATCCCGAAGCGTACGGCGAATACCTCCAGGGCCGGGCACTTCTCGTCAACTACAGCGATTCGAATCTCCGCGAGGCGATCAATCACTTCGAGCGCGCGCTGCAGATCGATCCGGACTACGGACTCGCTCACGCCGGGATGGCCACTGCCGCCGGTATTTTCAGCGTGCGGTTCGCCTACGAGCAGCAGGCGATCGATTGGGGTCGCCGCGCCGAGCAGTATGCGACGCGCGCGCTGAAGCAGGACGCGAACCTCGCTGAAGCGCATCTGGCGCTTGCGAGCGCTGCCGGCACGTTATATCGAAACTTCGACTGGGCAGCGGTGATCCAGGAAGCGCGAGTGGCGCTCACACTCAACCGCAACCTCGACCTGGCGCACAGCGCCCTGGCGCGCGCCTATTACCACCTCGGGTTGCTCGACTTGAGTGAAGCCGAGTCGCAGCGCGCGGAGGAAATCAGCGGTGGAACCAACGTCGAAGTGACGCGCGTGCATCTGTACAACCAGTTGCTCGCGGGACACTTCGACGAGGCGCGCGAAATGGGCGAATCGTTGATGAAACGGTCGAACACGGTCCCGGTGATCCAGCAATATCTCGGCTTGGCCACCTTCTACCTTGGTGACCGCACCAGGGCGCGGGAGATCCTCGCGAGCGTCCGCCGCCCCGACGGCCATCCTGACATCCGATCGCAGGCGTCGTTGGCCGGTGTGCTCGCGGCCGACGGCCGGCGCACTGACGCCGAGCGCACGATGCGGATGGTGCTCGACACCGGGTACATGGATCACCATGTCGCGTATGCACTGGGCGCCGTTGAGGCGCAACTTGGCCATCCCGGCGAAGCGGTCAAGTGGCTGCGGACGGCGGCGGAGACTGGATTCCCTTGCTATCAGTGGGCCGAGCGCGACACGCTGCTCAACCCGATTCGGTCCGACAGCAGATTTCAATCCTTTCTCGCGGCGCTTCGAACGGACTACGATCGCATGCGGGCGCGATACATGAGCGAATCGAGAACACCCGGCTAGAACCACCGGAACGCGTCGCGACCGCCTCCTCCGCCTGATGCCCGACCCTCCACCACCGCCCGACGTGACGGCGCTGTTACAGCAATGGCGCGCTGGCGATCACGCTGCGCTGGAGCAGTTGATACCGATCGTCTACGACGAATTGCGCCGGGTCGCCCGCGCGCGCCTTCGCCAGGAACGTCCCGACCATACGCTGCAGCCGACGGCGCTCGTCCATGAAGCCTACCTGCGGCTGATCGGATCTCGAAGCGTGCCGGCGCAGAGCCGCGCCCAGTTGTTCGCGGTAGCAGCGCGATTGATGCGTGAAATCCTGGTCGACCATGCGCGGCGGAAAGCGGCTCGCAAGCGAGGTGGCACGCCCACGCAGCTTGTGTTTGGCGAATCGACCACCCCGCAAACCGCGATTGTCGACCTCCTGGCGCTCGACGAGGCCCTCAACGAGCTGCACACGCTCGACCCGCGCTTGTGCCAGGTCGTCGAGCTGAAGTTCTTCGCCGGGCTCAACATCGACGAGACTGCAGAGACCCTCCACGTCTCAACCGCTACGGTCGAGCGAGACTGGACGGTCTCAAAAGCCTGGCTCCATCAGCGCCTGTCGCCGTGAGGGAAAACTCTCCTCCTTTGCGCACTTAGTCCACAGAGGGCGCATTTGCCCAAGGAGAGATCATGAAACAGGTCCGCGCAGCAGCGTTCAGCGCCCTCGTGGTGCTCGGCGCCATCGGTGTATCGACCTCCGCCCACGAAGGCAGCGAGGCCTCCGTAGGCGGGACGATGTGGGCCGCCAATCGCGGCACGAATGACATTGCCGGATTCGATGCAGACACCGGCGCCCTGGTTGGCAAGATCGCCATGGCGAGCGGGGCGGAGCCAGGCGACCTCGCCTACGCCCGCGGCAAGCTCTACGTGGCGGAAGAGTCGGGCGCGGCACCGTCAATTGCCGTCGTCGATCTCAGCACTAACACCGTCAAGACGCGCGTCGTCTTCCCGGTCGGATCGCGCCCTCATCATGTGCACGCCAGCGAGAGCGGTGCCCTCGTGTCAGTGGGACTCTATGGCACCGATACCGTTGGCGTCATTGATACCGTGTCTGACACGCTCATCGGGCAATGGGACAGCAACCCGGCCACCACG
>Ga0075430_100004074_pt1 | contig 12332 bp, 10 predicted proteins | sample RhiMetdeltSRZDD4_FD_75294 | JGI IMG/M metagenome (GOLD analysis project Ga0075430, IMG submission 75294) | Populus rhizosphere microbial communities from Tennessee, USA - Rhizosphere MetaG P. deltoides SRZDD4 | ecosystem: Host-associated > Plants > Roots > Rhizosphere > Soil | place: USA... | reverse complement strand
TCCAGCAACAAATATCGGCCTGTTTGCGGCGTGGCACGGCCCTGACCGTGGCTGCGCTCATGTTCGGTTCCGGCCTGTCGGTGTCCGCATTCGGACAGGCAGCGACGCCCCCCGCACAACCCCCACAGGCATCTCAGACGTCTGCCGGACAGCCGGCTCAGCAGATCACGTCAACGACTGGTGCGCTGAAGATCACGCAGGACGACGCGGTCAAAATGGCGCTGGAGAACAATCTCGGGGTCCAGGCCGAGCGGCTCAATCCGAGGATCCAGGACCTGGCGCTCTCGCGAGCCTACAGCGCTTACACGCCGGAGCTGTTCGCCACGACCACCCGCAGTTCCTCATCGGCGCCACCGCGCGATTTCCTGTCTCAAGGTGTTGCCGTCACGACGAGCGGGAATCTGTTCGCCAACGGCGGGATCAGGCAGCAGGTGCCCTGGTTCGGCGGCGCCTACTCGATCGGGCTGGCGGGATCGCGCGCGACGTCGGACGCGCCGCGCACGGCCTTTTCTCCGCAGCTTGGATCGGATCTCGACTTTGCGTACGATCAGCCGCTTCTGCGCGGCTTCAGGATTGACTCGTTCCGGTCGAACATCGAGACCCAGAAGAACGAGTCGACGATCGTCGACCTGCAGCTCGTCGAGCGGATCACGCAGACGTCGCGGCAGGTTCGAAACGCCTATCTGACGCTGGTCAATGCGATTTCATCCATGGACGTGGCGCAGCAGCAGCTCGACCTTACTCGTCAGACTCTCAAGAACAATCAACGGCGCGTCGAAGTGGGCACGATGGCGCCAATCGACATTGTCGCCGCAGAAGCGGAAGTCGCGCGATCCGAAGAAGGCGTCATCCTGCAGGAGGGAAGTATTGAGGCGGCGCAGGATGTCCTTCGCACGCTGATTATCAATCCACAGCAGTCCGACCTTTGGACGATGAAGATCGAGCCAGCCGAGCAGCCGGTGCTGACACAGCAGCCAATCGACGTCGAAACGATCACCCGCAATGCCCTGGCAAATCGCACCGATATAGGGCAGCTGCGCAAGCAGATCGATAACGTCGACGTCAACATCCGGTTCAACAAGGATCAGAAACTGCCGGCAGTGAACCTGCGGGCGGGCTACGGTCTCACCGGCGTCGGCGGGACGCAGTTCGAATACGGGTCGGATCCGATCGGCGGGGGCGTGCCTCCGATCATCAGCTCGTCGCAGCGCAGCTTCTCGGATGTCCTCCACGATGTCTTTGGCAACGATTTCCGGAGCTGGAACTTTTCGGTGAACTTCAGCTATCCGCTGGGCACCAGCCTGGCCGATGCCGCTCTTGCGCAGAGCCGCTTGCAGCGCCAGCAGGGGGACGTCAGCCTGCGTGAGCTTGAACTCGAAATCACACGCCAGGTTCGCGACGCCGCCAGGCAAGTTCAAACGTCCATGAAGCGAGTCGAAGCTACGCGTAAGGCTCGCGAACTCGCAGAACGTCAACTCGAGGCTGAAGAGAAGCGCCTGGCAGTGGGCCTGTCAGATACCTTCCGTCTCGTCCAGACGCAGCGCGATCTGAACGTCCAGAAGCAGGCGGAACTCAGGGCGATCATCGAGTACAACCGCGCGCTGATCGACCTCGAAGCCGTCCAGGTTGTGCCAATCCGGTAGTAGAGACGACGTCTGCGTGGTTCGTGGATCGTAGCTCGTAGCTCGAAGGTCGCTTTGAGACGGTTTCCGAGCTACGAACCACGGACCACGAACCACGGCACGCGACGCGCCTTTGCCTGACAGACTCGCCCTGCTACACTCCCCCGCGTGAAGCTGACCGTCACGGTCATCACCCACAACGAATCGCGAAACATCGGGGCGGCGCTCGAATCGGTGTCCTGGGCCGACGAGGTCATCGTCGTCGATTCCAACAGCACCGACGACACCGTGGCCATTGCCAGTCGCCATGGAGCGCGCATCGAGGTGCGTCCATGGACCGGCTACAGCGATCAGAAGAACCTCGCCGCGGGGCTCGCGAGCCATGACTGGATCCTGTCGCTCGATGCCGACGAACGCGTCACGCCGGCCCTGGCGCGGGAGATCCGCGACCTGTTGACGCGTGGACCGCAGAAGAAGGGCTACCGCGTTTCGCGCGTCACGTTTTACCTCGGCCGGTGGCTGCACAGCACGGACTGGTACCCCGACTACCAGCTTCGCCTTTACGATCGGCGGTGCGGCAGCTGGAACCTTCGCCGCGTCCATGAGTCCTTCCAGCTCGAGAACGAGCGTCCTGGCAGGCTCCAGCACCATCTCGAGCACTACGCCTATCGCGACGTCTCCGATCACGTCACGTCGATCGATCACTACACGACGCTCGCCGCCGAACAATGGATGTCAGAGGGCCGCCGGACAAGCGTCCTCGAGATCGCTATCCATCCTCCCGTCGCGTTCCTGCGTAACTACATCCTGCGCTTTGGCATCCGCGACGGTTCGGCAGGTTTTCTCGTGTCGGTGCTCAACTCCTACTACGTGTTCATGAAGCTGGTGAAGCTGTGGGAGATGCAGAACCGGTTTGCGCGAAACGTCAGTATCGGGGGTCCGGCAAAGACCGGCGATAGTCCGGCTAAAGCCGGACGCTACGATAAGCCCTGATGTTCTCCCTGCACATCGACACGGCGCGGACGTGGCGCGGAGGGCAGAACCAGGTACTCGTCACCATCATGGGACTGCGCGCCCTCGGGCATCGCACGCTCCTCGTGGCGCACCCACGCGGCGAGCTGAGGCAGCGCGCGAAAGAGGGACTCGACCTCCTGCCGCTCGCGCCGCGCACAGAGATGGACCTGAGCGCCGCGTGGCGGCTGTCGCGGCTCGTCAAACAGCTGAAACCGGACATCATCCACGCGCACGATCCGCATGGTGTGGCAATGGCCGGCCTGGCATTGTCCATGAGCACGCAGCTGACGAAACCGCCCCTCGTCGCCTCGCGCCGTGTCGATTTCCGTCTGCGTGGCACCGCGTTATCGCGGTGGAAGTATCGCCAGGTCGACTGCTTCATCTGCGCATCGGAGTTCATCCGGCGGTTGCTGATCTCAGACGGCGTCGGCGAGTCGCGGGCGATCACGGTCCATGAAGGCATCGACCTCAGTCGTGTCGAAGCGGCTCCCCCGGCGAACATCCACGAGGACCTCTGGCTGCCCCATCACGCGCCCGTTGTCGGCAACGTCGCCGCGCTCGTCCCGCACAAGGGTCAGCGACACCTCATCGAAGCCGCACAACTCGTCGTCCGTCAGGTGCCCGACGCGCGGTTCGTCATCGCCGGCGAGGGCGAGCTGCGCCCGTCGCTCGAGCGACAGATCAAGGAACACCACCTCGAGAAGCACGTGCTGCTGGCCGGATTCAGGCCCGATGTCCTGTCGCTGCACAAGGCCTTCGACGTGTTCGTGATGAGCTCGGTCACCGAAGGTCTGGGCACGTCCCTGCTCGATGCGATGGCCTGCGGCAAACCGATCGTCGCAACGACCGCCGGCGGCATTCCCGAGGTAGTGGTCGACGGCGAAACCGGCTTTCTGGTTCCGCCGCGCGATCATGAGTCGATGGCTGCCGCGATCGTGAAACTGTTGAAAGACGACGGACTACGCGTGCGGATGGGCGCGGCGGGATTGAATCGAGCGCGGAAGAAATTCAGCGCGGAGCGGATGGTGCAGGAAACGGTGCGGGTCTACAAACGCGTGGCCATGCATCCGCATCGAGAAGAGGCGGAGCAGGCTACCTGAAGGGAATTCCTATTGCGGCACCCCCACCAGGCCCGCCCGGCACCCCGAGTGACTCCGAGGGCAGTCATCAAAAGTCACAGCCTTCCCGTTCTCTGAGAACGTGACACCGCGCGCGATCCTGGCGCTCGGCGTTCCTTCGGGCTCGACGAGCTTCACGACACCCGCCGGCGCCAGCGTCTGGCCGTCATAGACGTGCAGCTGGTAGCCGTTGATCAGGAACGCGACTCGCTTCCCGTCCCGCGTCCACGCGATCTCGTCGCACTCTTCGCGACCGGGTGCGAGCGTGACGATGCGGGTGGCGTTCTCGCGTGAATCGCCGATCCATAGGCTCTGACAGGGACCGCCGTCGCATCCGTGGCCGCGCACGAACGCGATCCGGCCGGCGCCGGGCGCGGTGGCAGCTCTCACGTCCCAGGTGTACTCGCGGCGCTGCAGGACGATGGCGGCTGCCGCGGCCAGGGCGGCGGCGGCGAGCAGGGCGTAGACAACAGCTTTCATCGGGCGGCTCTCACGCGAGGATGACACAGGCCTCGCAACGGGCATTGTGTGTCGGCTTGCTTCCGGCCAAAGCCGCACGCGTTCATCATGCCGACATGGCAGATCGAAAAGTCGAAGCGAACGGGATCAACGGGATCGAGCCGGCGCAGCGAACGGGTGACGTCAGCAGCCATTTTCCACCCGGGACTGACGTACTTGGTGAGCCGAAGGCATCGGCCGAGACGGATCACGTGCGTGTCGAGCGGCACGATCAACTTGCTCGCCGGCACACGCGTCCAGACGCCCAGATCGATCTCATCCCGCCGGACCATCCAGCGGAGAAACAGATTGAGCCGCTTGCACGCGCTACCGGCTGAAGGACGCGGGAAGAAATAGCACACGCCGGGCCTGGCCGGGACGCGACGGTAAGCGCGGCGAATGTCGAGCGCCAGGGCGCGCGTCGAAAACGAATCGAGTGCAGCGCTGACATCCTCCGCGTCTTCCTGAAGGCCATCGACGAAGAACGATTCGAGCGATCCTGAGGACTCCAGGATCTGTCGCAGAGTCCAGAGCAATGCGGCCACGTCCGTCCCGCGAATCCAGCGGTGCACCATCGCACGCAGTTCCGGATGAGGCGCGCCCGGATCAAAGCCGCGCACGAAGGTCGCCGGACTGGGTCCCATGATTTTCAGCAGCGTGTCGATGGAGTTGAGCACGCTGGCCACCCGGCCAAAAGCCAGCGCTGCCGCGCAGAACCCCGCGATCTCGCGATCGGCGTTGTCACGATACGGTCTGACCCGGTGAACCGGATCGCTTGCCGAGTCCTCGCGATTGTAGTCGCGGTAGAGCGCGTCGAGCGATCGGGACAGGGAGTTCACCGCGGGCTTCATGGGCTTCATGGGCACGGAGGGGACGGAGGTCACAGACAAAGCTTCAACTCAGAGACTCAGAGACACGGAGGCCAGAAATGTTTTTCATGATCAATAAATGCTCCGTGTCTCCGTGTCTCTGAGTTGAGGGTTTTTCCGTCCCCTCCGTCCCCTCCGTCCCCTCCGACGCTGCCGGCTCCGTACCTCAACTCAGAACGCCGTAATCTCCTCCCCCGCACGGCACATCGGACAGGCGTCGGCCGGATAGTTTTCAGGGGCCGGGTATTCGGCGAGGGCGTAATTGGCCACGCCGGCGTCGGTGACCGCTTCGAGCCGATCGCAAATCTCGACTGTCGCCAGGACGGTCCCGCCGGCACTCCGCACGAGATCGGCACAGCGCTCGAACGTCTTCCCCGTGTTCCGCACGTCGTCTGCCAGCAGGACGCGACGGCCGGCCATCTGGCGCCGGTAGAAATCGCGCAGCACGAACCCGCCGTTGCTGTTGGTGAACGGCGCGAAGCTGCACGCCGGGTGCGTCAGCGCGCGACGGCCGTCCAGCAGCCCCGCCAGCGTATGCGCCAGCAGCGCGCCGCCAGTGGCCGGGCCGGCCACGACCTCGGTCCGGTCGAGCAGCTCGCCCGGCAGGATGTCCAGCAGATCCTGCGCCAGCTGCCAGATTGTCGACGGGTATCTGAAAAGCTGATGCGGGTTCAGGTAGACGCGACCGTGAAAACCATTTCCGTAGTCGAAGTGCCCCTGTTGCATGAGCACCTCGGAATCCTGCAGCTTCTTGAGTGCGCGCTTGCGCAGCTCGTCTCGACGACTCACCTTCAGCGTCCTCCCTCTTCGGAATACACGACGCGCCCCGCCACGATGGTTGCGGCTACACCGCCGCGCAGCTGCCAGCCATCGAACGGGGTGTTTCTGGACTTCGAGCGCAGCGCCCCCGCGCTGACCGTGACCATCCGATCCGGCGCGAGCAGCGTGATATCTGCGGGCACCCCTTCGCCGAGCGAGCCGCCCGGAAGGCCGAGCACCCGTGCCGGATTGACCGACAGCAGCTCGATCATCCTGCCCAGCGTGATCTTTCCGCTGTGCACCAGCCTGTCGAACGTGATCGGAACGGCAGTCTCCAGCCCGACGATCCCGAAAGGCGCACGATCGAACTCGACCATCTTTTCGTCCGCATGGTGCGGCGCGTGATCCGTCGCGATCACGTCCACGGAACCGTCCACGATGCCTTCGAGCATCGCGTCGCGGTCGAGCGTCTCGCGCAGCGGCGGATTCATCTTGAAGTTGGTGTCGTACTTGACCGCGCCATCGAGCGCCTCGTCGGTCAACGTGAAGTGATGCGGCGCGACTTCGCACGTGACTTTCACGCCGCGTTCCTTGCCGTCGCGTACCGCACGCAGCGACTGACGCGCGCTCATGTGGGCGACGTGAACGTGCGCGCCGGTCAGCTCAGCCAGCGACACGTCACGCTCGACCATGATCGACTCGGCGACGCCCGGAATCCCGCGCAGTCCCAGCGCCGAGGCGTGCAGCCCCTCGTGGGCAACGCCGTCACCTTTCAGCGACGGATCCTCGCAGTGGTCGATCACCGGCATCCCCAGCATGCCCGCGTACTCGAGCGCCCGGCGCATCAACAGGGCAGTCGCTACGGGACGGCCATCATCTGAAAACGCCACGCAACCGGCCGACTTCTGCTCGCCCAGCTCCGACAGCTGATCGCCTTTGGAGCCGATCGATACGGCGCCAATCGGATAGACGCGCGCGAGGTTCGCCTCGGCCGCCTTCTTGAGGATGAACTGCGTGATGCCCGCGTGATCGTTGATCGGCTCGGTGTTCGGCATGCACGCAACCGCCGTGAACCCGCCAGCGACGGCCGACGCCGTGCCGGAGGCGATCGTTTCCTTGTGCTCCTGCCCAGGCTCCCGCAAGTGCACGTGAATGTCGATCAGGCCAGGCACGACGATGAGCCCTCGGCCCACCTCGAACACCTCTGCCCCCTCGGCCGGCAAGTCCCGCCCGACACGCGCGATCACACCACCATCGACGAGCACGTCGAACATCCCGTCGCGACCGTTCGCCGGGTCGATGACCCGGCCGCCTTTCAACAACAACTTCCGCATCTGAACCTTCGTAGTGAACCCTCGTCGTGAACCCTCGTCATGAACCCTCGTCATGAACCTGCGCCCCTCCCGCCAGCAGGTAGAGCACCGCCATCCGCACGGCGACGCCGTTCGAGACCTGCTCGAGGATGACCGAGAACGGGCCGTCGGCGACGTCCGAGTCGATCTCGACGCCGCGGTTCATCGGGCCCGGGTGCATCACGATGACGTCCGGCTTGGCCAGCGCCAGCCGCTCGCGCGTCATCCCGAAGAGTGCAAAGTACTCGCGAACCGACGGGAAGAAGTGCCCATGCATGCGCTCGTGCTGAATGCGCAGCAGCATGACCACGTCGGCGTCCCTGACCGCCTCTTCGACGACCGTCGTTGGCCGGAGCCCGAGCTGCTCGACGCCGGCGGGCATCAAGGTGGCCGGGCCGCACGCCCAGACCTCGGCGCCCATCGTGTTCAGCAGCAGCGCATTCGAGCGAAGGACGCGGCTGTGGAGCAGGTCGCCGACAATCGCGACCTTCAGCCCTGCCAGCCGGCCCTTGTGCTCGCGGATGGTGAACGCGTCGAGCAACGCCTGCGTTGGATGCTCGTGCGTCCCGTCGCCGGCGTTGATGATGGCCGACCTGCAGATGCGCGACAGCAGATGCGGCGCGCCCGAGGACGCATGGCGCATGACGATCATGTCGGGCGCCATGGCCTCGATGTTCTTCACCGTATCGATGAGCGTTTCGCCCTTGGTGACACTCGACGTCGCGGTCGCGATGCTCAACGTATCCGCGCTCAGGCGCTTCTCGGCAATCTCGAACGACGTCCGTGTCCTCGTGCTCGGCTCGAAGAACAGGTTGACGACCGTGCGGCCGCGCAGCGTCGGCACTTTCTTGATCGGCCGTGCGGCGATTTCCTTCATCGCTTCCGTAGTGTCGAGGATCAGCGTGATCTCGCCGGCGTCGAGGCCGGCAATCCCGAGCAGGTGACGCGATCGAAGCGCCGTCGCCGCCACCGCTTCCGCCGACTGCGCTCCGCTAACATGGTCGATCGCCTTGGTCGTCATGCTTCCCCCTCGATCACGATTTCGTCGACGCCGTCGATCTCCTCGAGCCGCACCTGTACGCTCTGTCGCAGCGACGTTGGCAGGTTCTTGCCGACGTAGTCGGCCTTGATGGGCAGCTCGCGGTGGCCGCGATCGACCAGGGCAATCAGCTGAATGGCGCGCGGCCGGCCGAAATCGATCAGCGCATCCAGCGCCGCGCGAATCGTCCGTCCCGTGTAGAGCACGTCGTCGACGAGCAGAATCTTCCGGTCGTCGATCGAAAACGGAATCTCCGTTCGGCGTACGACCGGCTGCGGGCCAACGGCGTGGCGCATCAGATCGTCCCGGTACAGGGTGATGTCCAGCGCACCGGTCGGCACCTCGTCGCCGTTGATTTCCTTCAGCGCGCGGGCGATACGTCGGGCGATCGGCACGCCCCGCGTCCGTATTCCGACGAGCGCCAGGTCGTCGAGGCCGCGGTTCCGCTCGAGGATTTCGTGCGCGATCCGGGTCAGCGCGCGCGACATCCGGTCCGCATCCATTACCTGGGGCATACAGACCTCCGCCCCGATCGATGGATCGACGCTGGCATTCGTAGTGGGATTCGCGGCGGACGCCGCGGTGAACGGACAGTGATCTTCACGGGTCACCTCTTTGCAGCCTCTCTGGGCTGCAATTAAAGAGCTTCACAATCCTATCACGGATCGCGATGACGACTTGTGGCTGCCGTGGTTCGTTGCTCGTCGCTCGTGGCTCGGAGTGCAAAATCCACCTCAGACGCCGAATTCCGATCTTCGAGCGACGAGCGACGAGCAACGAACCACGTCACGTTCACCTGTTATGAGTGGGAATGAATGCAATGGGCCGTTCGCCCGTGAATGCACGGGTGAAGAGGTCTGTGCGGGCGAAGCCGTCCATGTCGCGGCCGACCGGCAGGCCGAGGAAGTAGAGCACGGTCGGCGTGACGTCCACGATCGAGCCTCGTTGGGGGCGGCCCGGTTCGACGACGGCGCCGTAGGCCATCAGGAAGCCATCGGGTGCGCGTTCGTGAGTGCCGCTGAGATCCGGATCGCCGAGGAGCCGGCCGGCCATCTGTTTCAGGGGGTTCTGGCGTTGCATGCCGTATCCCGACACGACGAGCAGGAGATCGCCGGTGTTGAGCGCGTCGATCGCGTCCCCGACCTCGGCGTCGATGTAACTGTAGTAGCGCTCCAGGACTTGCAGGTGACGGCGGCGTTCGAGCTCCGACGGCTGCGTCACGCCGCTTGGCTGCGTGTCCCCCATGTAGAAGTGGCCGACCGTGTCGAGGCCCTCGTAGCGGACGGCCAGAAGACGCGCGTCGGACCTGCGGCGGATATCACGGAGGATGCGGCTGTAGCGGCGATCGCGAAGGCCGACGGTCGCATCCAGCATATCGGCGGTCGAGGCGGACAGGCTTGCCGTCATGAGCGGCATTTGATCGGCGGCCGTGGCGGCGGCAAACGCATCGCGAGCAGTTGTCAGAACGCTGGCGGGATATGCGGCGCGCTCGTCCAGTTCGGTTGCCGATCCGAGCAGTTCGTGAAATCGATCGCTGACGGCGAAGCCAAGGACCTTCGGCGCCGGGTAGGTGAGCGGCCACCCGACGAGGCCGACCGGAATGCCCTCGTTGCTGAGAATGCTCCACAACGGCAAGCTTCGCCAGGCTGTGGCGTCGTTCGGCTCCTGTCGAACGATGCCGAGGTGCACCAGCGCGTGCGAAAAACAATGATCCGGCAGGAGATCGATTGGCTGCTGGTTGCCCAGCGCGTAATAGTTCGAGCCCGAGCGAACGCCAGTTTTCGACGGGTACATGGCTGTGGCGACCGCAGCCCACACGGGCCCCGGGCCGGTCGGCCGCACGGTTGCGAGATCGAGCGTCGCTCCGTTGTCCAGCAGGCGCGAGAAATTCGGCAGCCGCCCTTCCGCGGCGCGCAGCAGGATGTATTCGAGCGAGGCGCCGTCGAGGAGCAGCATCGAAACGCGCGGTTCGACGCCGGCACTCGTCACGGCGATCGGATTCGTGACGCCGAGCGGCATCAGGACACTCGACGCCGGCCCTCTCGCCGCGATCGGCAGCGCGAGCGACCCGAAGGCGGCGATCACGAACAGCGCCGCGCCGACGCGGCTGCCGCGGCGGCCGGAAGAGTAGTGCGCGACGGCAATGCCGAGCAGCACGACGGCCGCCGCCGTAGTCGCCGCGGCACCCGCGGTCATCCGCCGCGTGGCAGTCTCGCCCAACGCAGGGGCGAACCCGCGGACGTTGAGCCACATCAGCACCGCCGCGGCTGCGGACATCGCTCCCGTCATCCACGCGAGCACGCGAACGCTGACCCAGCCTGGCGACATGATCTCCAGGCTGAAGAATTCCCGCGCCACCATCAGCACGTAGAACACGACCGCGAGATAGATGCCGTAGAAGAGCCCGAGCGAGAGAAACCATCTCGCCGTGGTCTCTGACGCGATCGGCACGTGCGTGTTCAGCTGCAGCACGATGACCGTCAGGTATGCTGCACCGAGCGCGCCCGCTAGGAGCACGTTGGTCAGCATGCGCAGGAACCGCATGACCAGAAGTGTATACTTCGTCTATGCCCGCCGACATCGAAGCCGCGGTCATATCGAACACGCGGCTTTCCGAGCACTACAGCGTCCTCTCGCTGGCGGCGCCGGAGATCGCCGCGCTCGCGCGCCCCGGGCAATTCGTGATGGTGAAGCCGTCGCGCGGAACGGACCCGCTCCTCCGCCGGCCGTTCTCGATCTTCGAAACGCTGCGCGACGCGAGCGGATCGCCGATCGGCATCACGCTGCTGAACAAACGCATTGGTGTTGGCACCGGGTTGTTGTACGAGGTGGAACCGGGCATGCACGTCGCCTGTCTGGGACCACTCGGCAAACCCTTCGAGCCGGTCGATCCGCCGGCCGAGGCGTGGATGGTTGCCGGTGGCGTCGGGCTGGCGCCCTTTGTGAGCCTTGCCGAAGCGCTGAAAGCGCGCGGCACGCGCACCACGCTCTTCTACGGCGCGCGCACCGCGCAGGAGCTGTACTACGTCGACGCGTTCGAGCGTCTCGGCGTGCGGCCGGTACTCGCGACCGAGGACGGCAGCCGCGGCGTAAGAGGCCTGATTACGGCGCCGCTTGGCGACGCGTTTCGATCGTTGCCCTCAGCGAACACCGTTCAGCTCTACGTGTGCGGACCTACACCGATGATGCGCGCGGTCGCGCGTCTCGCCGAGACGAACGGCCGTGGCTGTCATGTATCGCTCGAGCAGGTTATGGGTTGCGGTCTCGGCGGCTGTTACAGCTGCGTGGTGCTCGCGAAGGATACGTCTGGGAGCGCCCACTTCGTGCGATCGTGCCTGGATGGACCGGTGTTCGACTCGCGACGGATTGTCTGGGAGGCACTGGCGCACTGACATGGATCTGACGGTTTCCATCGGCTCCCTCCGGCTCCCCAACCCGCTCATCGCCGCGAGCGGCTGCTTCGGCTACGGTGTCGAGTACAGCGATGTGGTCGATCTGTCCACGCTCGGAGGCGTGGCCGTCAAAGGCCTGTTCCTGGCCGAACGCGAAGGGCATCCCCCGCCGCGGATCGTTGAAACCCCGTCCGGGATGCTCAACGCTATCGGGCTTCAGGGCATCGGTGTCCACCGCTTCATCCGTGAAAAGCTCCCGGAGCTCCGAGACCGCCGCGCGATCACCTTCGTCAACATCTGCGGAACGACGATCGACGAATACGTCGAGCTGGCACGCATTCTTTCGGATCACGAAGGCGTCGCCGCGCTGGAGCTGAACATTTCCTGCCCGAACATCAAGGAAGGCGGCATCACGTTCGGGTGCAGCCTGACCGGCACGCATGCGGTCGTCAGCGCTGTGCGCAAGGTCACCACGCTTCCCGTCATCCCGAAGCTGACGCCGAACGTCACGGACGTCGCGTCCTTCGCGAAGGCGGCTGAAGATGCCGGTGCGGACGCGGTTTCGCTGGTCAACACGTTCCTGGCGATGGCCATCGACGTCGAAACCCGCCGCCCGCGACTCTCCAACATCGTCGGAGGGCTCAGCGGCCCAGCCATCCGCCCCATCGC
>Ga0075430_100004071_pt1 | contig 12336 bp, 8 predicted proteins | sample RhiMetdeltSRZDD4_FD_75294 | JGI IMG/M metagenome (GOLD analysis project Ga0075430, IMG submission 75294) | Populus rhizosphere microbial communities from Tennessee, USA - Rhizosphere MetaG P. deltoides SRZDD4 | ecosystem: Host-associated > Plants > Roots > Rhizosphere > Soil | place: USA... | reverse complement strand
CGCTCGATGGTCGGCTGGAACTCGATCTACCGCGACAGCGACCGCGACTACCCGACGGCGCGCGTCGTCCGCAGCGGGATCAACGTCGTCGACGACCTGAAGAAGAAGAGCCCCTTCTTCCTGGGCGTGGACTGCTTCGACCCGCACGAGCCGCTCGACGCGCCGCGCGTGTTCCAGAACAAGTTCGGCGGCCCGAAGGGCATCGAGGCCGAGCAGGGCATCACCCCGATCCAGCCGTTCGAGACGCCCTATTCCTGGGTGATCGACGTGGAGCTGGACGACGAGACGATCGAGCGCGTGCGCGAGCTGTACGCGGCCGAGATCAGCTTCATGGACGAGTGGGTGGGCCGGCTGATGAACCGGCTCGTGGACCTGAAGCTGCTCGACGACACGGTGGTCATCTACTCGTCCGACCACGGGCTGACGCTGGGCGAGCACGGCATCGTCGGCAAGCACGGCTCGCGCGCCCAGTGGCACATCTACCACGTGCCGTTCATGATCCGGCACCCCGAGGGCAAGCTCGCCGGCCAGTGGGACGACTACTTCGCGTCGAACCACGACATCGCCCGCACGGCGCTGTCGTTCATGGGAGCGCGGCCGCCCGGGATGATGGCCGGCGAGGACCTGTCGGTCATCTTCGACGGCAAGCGCCCGTCGCCGCGCCCGCACTTCACCTCCTGCTACGACGACCACGTCCTCGCCGGCGACTACGACTGGTTCTTCATCGCCGACAGCGCCGGCTTCCGCAAGCGCCTCTACGACAAGAGGAACGACCCCAAGGAGCTGGTCGACGTGGCCGCCGAGCACCCCGAGCTGGTCGACAAGTACTGGCGCATCCTCTCGGACGAGGCCGGCGGCACCCTGCCGCAGTTCAGCCGCCACCGCGGCAAGGCCGTGATCGGCGGATGAGCCTGACGCGGCGGAGCCTGTTGCGGCGCGGCGGCGCCAGCGCGGCCGGCGCCGGACTGCTGGGCTCGCTCGCCGCGGCACCGGCGTCCGCGCAGCTCGGCGACGACCGCGGCCGGAACGCGCTGCTGGTGGTGCTGCCGCTGGTGCGCGCCGACCACGTTGACGCCTTCGAGGGCGGCGCCCCCGCCGACACGCCGAACCTGAACGAGCTGACCAAGGACTCGCTGCGCTTCGACCGGGCGATTCCAGAATCGATGCCGGCGCTGTCGGCGCGGCGCTCGCTCGTGACCGGCATGCGCGCCTTCCCGTTCCGCGACTGGCGGCGCCTCGAGGGCTTCCCGTCGGTGCCGGGCTTCAACCCGGTCTGGGACCACCAGCCGCTGCTGATGGAGGTCACGCGCGCCGCCGGGGTGGAGACCATCTACGTGACCGACAACCCGACCTTCGATGGGCCGCGCTTCGCTGACGTGCGGCGCGCCGGTTCGTCGGTCAGCGGTGACGTCCGCTCGGGCATCGACGAGGAGCTGATCCCCTCATTCAAGCGGCTCACCGGCGAGACGCGCCGCACGATGCGCATGGGGATCCGGGCGCTTCGCGAGGTGAAGGGCGCCGACTCGTTCTTCGTAGGGGTGGATCCCTTCGACCCGGCCGACGCCTACGGCGCGCCGCCCTTCTACGTACGGCCCGGCCGCGTGGAGGACGACGGCCTCGGGCCGACCGACGGCCGCATGGTGGAGCTGAACTTCTCGGACGAGGACATCGACCGCGTGCGCGAGGCCTACGTGGCGCACGTGGAGGCTGTCGACGAGCAGCTCGGCGCGCTCATGGACGAGGTCCCCGACGACACGGTCGTGTACGTGCTCGGCGACCACGGCCTCGCCCTCGGCGAGCACGGCTACCTCGGCCGCGCGGCGCCCACCTCGCACCGGATGTCGTACGAGATCCCGTACCTGATCCGCCACCCCGACGGCGAGAAGTCGGGTGACGACGTGGACTGGTACGCATCCACGCAGGACGTGGCCCCCACCTTGCTGTCCTTCCTGGGCCTGACCATCCCGGGCAAGATGGATGGCGAGGACCTCACCGCGCTGTTCGACGACGTGGACCAGGAGGACCTTCCCGACAGGCCCAAGTCGATCACGGCCGTTGGGACTCAGATCATCGTCCGCGACCGCCGCTGGCTAGTGGTGGCGGACCGCGAGCGGATCGTGCGCCGGATGTACGACGACGACGAGGAGGTCGAGGACGACATCACGCGCTTCGACAACATCGCCAACGAGGATCCGGGCAAGCTCACGGAGCTGTCGATCGCGGCGCTGACCGTGGCCGGTGGCACGCTGCCCGAGTTCGGCCCCGACGGCGCGCTGCGCCCGCCGCGCGAGGCCGGCGACGACGACACCGACGACGACGGCATCCCGAACGACATGGACCCGTTCGACAACGACGAGCCCGAGGACGGCGTCACGAAGAAGGACCTTCAGTACGACGGTCGGGTCCCTGAGGGAGGTGAGCTCCCGTCGGTGACGAAGCGCTGACGGAGCGCAAGAACCCGCCCGCCGAGTTCCTCTACGAGCACAAGTGGCGGATCTTCGGCGTGATGATGATCGGCTGGGCGATGTCCCTGCTGGACATCTCGATCGTGAACATCTCGATCCCGGAGCTCCAGGACGAGATGTCCACGGACATCGGGACCGTCACCTGGGTCATCAACGCCTACAACATCGTCTTCGCGGTGCTGCTGGTGTCGATGGGGCGCCTGGCCGACCAGTTCGGCCGCCGCAAGTTCTTCGTGCTCGGCCTGGCGGTGTTCACGATCGGCTCGGCGCTGTGCGCGGTGGCCTGGTCGGTGGAGTGGCTGATCGTCTTCCGCGTGATCCAGGGCGCCGGCGCCGGCATCCTCGCCCCGCTCGGCTTCGCGATGACCGTGCTCGTGTTCCCGCCGCAGCAGCGCGGGTTCGGGCTCGCGCTGATCGCCGTGGTGGCGCTGGTCTCCTCGGCCTTCGGGCCCGTGCTCGGCGGCGTGCTGATCGAGATCGCGAGCTGGCACTGGATCTTCCTGATCAACATCCCGTTCGGGATCCTCGGCATCGTGCTGGCGCTGCGCTGGTGGCCGGAGACATGGGACCTCAGCGCGGTCGGCAAGCAGGTGGACGTGCGCGGCATGCTGCTGCTCGGCGGCGCGGTCCTGTTCCTCACGATGGCGCTGATCGAGGCGAACCCCTTCGGCGGCGACCTGCCGCTCTGGCTCAGCCTGATGCAGGGAGCGATCCTGCTCGGGGTGCTGTTCTTCTGGTGGGAGCGGCGCGCGCCCGACCCGATGATCACGCCGGGGCTGCTTGCGAACAGGCAGTTCCGCAACGCGAACATCGGGATGCTGTTCTTCGCAGCGGGCGCGATCGGAACTTTGCTGCTGCTCTCGCTCGTGTTCGTGAACCTCTGGGGCTACACCCAGCTAGAGGCCGCGTTCGCGATCGTGCCGATACCGCTATGCGGCCTTGCGGCGTGGCCGTTCGTGGGCAGGGCGGCGGACACGCGAGCCCCGGGAGAGCTCGCAAGACCGGCACTGATAGTGATGGCGGTGGGGATGTTGTGGGTCTCCTTCTTGCCGTCGACCGCTGATGACGCCTGGGCGTACATCCGCATCCTGCCCGGCCTGCTGATGATCGGCGCCGGAATGGGAATCGGCTTCCCGGCGCTGAACGTGGGTGCGATGGGCGCCGTGACCGGCCAGGACCTCGGGCTCGCGTCGGGCGTGCTCAACACCGCGCGCCAGCTCGGGGCGGCGATCGGAGTCGCGATCCTGGTGGCCACCTTCGGCGGAGCCCTGCACGCACACATGTCCTGGTTCGCGGACGACGAGATCGAGGACATCGTGGACGACTGGGAGATCCCGAAGCCGCTCGCGGGGATGGTGATCCAGTCGACCCTGCACGACTACACGGGCGGCACCCAGGACCGCTTCGAGCCGAAGCCCGGCTTCGACGAGGAGATCATCCGAGAGACCGCTGGCTCGGCACGCGAGGGCTTCGCGTGGGCGTTCCGTCAGGCGGCGATCTTGGTGCTCTCGGCGCTGCCGCTGATGGCGGCGCTGCGCCGGACGCCGGCGCAGGCGCGGGCGGAGGCGATGGCCGCGGCGAGCGGTCAGGGGCCGCCGCCGGGTGGAAAAGACAGCATTGAAGGGGGCGGCGCGGATGGGGATGGCGCCCCGCGCGGCGCCCCCGCACCCCGCCCCGCCTGACTCTCTCCACCTTTTACACGCATAGCGTGCAAAAGGGAGCAAGCGTCCGAGCTCAGGCGCTCGGCGCCGCTTCGCGCTCGGTGCCCGACCCCGACAGCCGCCGCTCCACGTACTCCACGAGCCTCGCCGCCGACTCCTCGGGCGACTCGGACTCGGTCTCGAGCGTGAGCTCGGCGGCCAGCGGCTCCTCATACGGGTCCGACACGCCGGTGAAGGCCTGGATCTTGCCGGCGCGAGCGCGCTCGTAGAGGCCCTTCACGTCGCGGCGCTCGCACTCCTCCACCGAGGCGCGCACGTGCACCTCCACGAAGCGCTCGCCCATCCGGGCGCGGGCCTCGTCGCGCGTGGCGCGGTACGGAGAGACGGCGGCCACGAAGGTGACCACGTCGTTGCGCGAGAGCAGGTCCGCGACCCAGGCGATGCGGCGCACGTTCACGTCCCGGTCCTCGCGCGAGAATCCGAGGCCGGCGCAGAGGTTCTGGCGCACGTCGTCGCCGTCGAGCACCTCCACGTGGTGGCCGAGGTCGCGCAGGTGGCCGGCGGCGAGCCGGCCCACGGTCGACTTGCCGGAGCCCGAGAGGCCCGTGAGCCAGAAGCAGAGCCCGGATCCGGTGCGCGACGGTGCGGCCAGGGTCCCGTGCGCGATCGGGCCGAGGTTCGGCTCGCAGCCGTGCAGCTCGAACGCGCGGAAGCGGCTGAAGAGGCGGTGGCCCGGGCCGTGGTAGTCGGACGAGCCGGTGGCGAGCAGGCCGAGCTCCTCGCAGCGCCGGGCCAGGAGCTGCGTCTGCTCCCGGGTGTGAGAGGTGTAGAAGACCTCGACACCATCGAGCCCAGCCGCGCGATAGCGCTCGATGGCCGCGCAGACCTCACCGCTGTCGTCAACGTCCCAGAACGGGTGCGCCCACACAGCGACCCCCGCGGCCTCATGAATCCACGTGATCGCCTCCTGGACAGTGGGATGCGACCGTGCCACGTAGCCGGGCTGGCCCTGTATGAGGTAAGCGGGGATGAAGGACGAGACGTCGGCGTGACCTTCGGAGGCGAGGCGATCCGCGTTCGCCGGGTGCGCCAGCACCGCGGCCGCGAGGTGCGGGCGCCCGACCGGCTTGCCGGCGGCCTTGCGGGCCTCGATCGGTGCGGGGTCCACCTCGAAGCCGAGCTCGCGCAGCCGCTCCGCCATCGCGTCGGCGCGGCGCTCGCGGTCGGCGCGGGCGTCGAGCAGGCGCTCGCCGAGCAGGGCGCTGCGGTGGTCGATCCCGTAGCCGAGGATGTGCAGGTCCTCGTAGTCGCCGTCGACCGCCGAGATCTCGGTGGCCGGCACGACCCGCACACCGTGGACGGCACCCGCGGCCAGAGCCTCGTCCACGCCGTCGACCGTGTCGTGGTCGGACAGCGCGAGCAGCTCCACCCCGGCCGTCGCGGCGTTCTCGACCACCTGGGCGGCCGGCAGCTCGCCGTCGGAGTGCAGCGAATGCGACTGGAGGTCGAAGGCAGGGGAGCTCACGGCGGGCCACACATTAGAGGGTGGCCCGCGGTGAACGTGCCCTGTTTACGGCGTGGTGGCCGTCCTCCGGGGACCCTCGTCCCGGCCGGCGATGGCCCGGTAGATGCCCAGCAGGATCATCGTCCCGATGATGGCGCCGATGAGGCCGCCCAGGTCGAACATCTCGCTGTCGCCGATGCCGAGTAGCTCCGTGAAGATGAAGAACCCGACGAGCGAGCCCGCCAGCCCGATGAGGATCGTTACGAAGAACCCGCCCGGATCGTCGCCCGGCAAGAGTGCCTTCGCGATGTATCCGGCCAAGAGGCCGAGAATGATTGCTCCGATCATGGCTACCTCCTACCCGCTCAATCGACGGGTATGCCGTGCCGCATGGTGTTTTCAGTAACTACACGCGGCTCGACGAATTGCAACAGGTAGTCGGGCCCGCCGGCCTTGGAGCCGATCCCGGAGCGGCGGTTGCCGCCGAAGGGCTGGCGGCCGACCATCGCCCCCGTTATGCCGCGATTCACGTAGAGATTGCCCACCGGCACTCGCGCGGCCACGCGCTCCACGGTCGCGGGGCTGCGCGAGAAGAGACCGCCGGTGAGCGCGAAGGGGAGCGCGTCGACGATGTCGCACGCCTCGTCGACGCTGCGCACGCGGGTGAGCGCCAGCAGCGGCCCGAAGACCTCCTCGCTGAGCACCGACGAGTCGTCGGGAAGGTCCGCCAGCAGCGTGGGCGGGCAGAACCAGCCCTCGGGCGGCACCGACTGCGCCTGCGCGACCGGCTCGCCCATCGCCGCATAGCGCAGCACGCGCTCCTGGGCCTCGCGCTCGATCACCGGCGGCACCTCGGTGGCGAAGCGGTCCGCCTGGCCCACGTCGAGGACGCTCACGGCGCCGGCGAGGCGCTCGAGCAGCGTGTCTGCGGCGGCCTCGTGCACCAGCACCCGCGCCGCGGCGGAGCACTTCTGCCCGGCGTACCCGAAGGCCGAGTACACGAGCTCGGGAACCACCTCGTCGAGGTCGGCGTCCGCGTCGACGATCACGCAGTTCTTTCCGCCCATCTCCGAGACCACGCGCTTCACGTGGCCCTGCCCCTCCGGCGTCTCGGCGGCCGCGCGCAGGATGTCGAGCCCGACGGCGCTCGATCCCGTGAACGCGATCACGTGCACGCGCGGGTCCCGGACCAGCGCCGCACCTGGCTCGCCGTAGCCGGGCAGCAGCGACAGGGCCTCGCGCGGCACGCCGGCCTCGTGCAGCGCGTCCACGAGCGCGCCGGCGCTGCCGGGCGACTGCTCCGCCGGCTTCAGGACGGCGGCGTTCCCGGCGGCGAGCGCGGCGGCGGTCATGCCGCACGGAATGGCCAGTGGGAAGTTCCATGGGGAGATCACCGCGGCCACGCCGCGCGGCGCGTAGCGCATGGTGTTGCGCTCGCCCGGCACCTGCACCAGCGGGCGCCCGGCGTCGAGCTCGATGGCCTCGAGCGCGTAGTACTCGAGGAAGTCGATCGCCTCGCACACGTCGCCGTCCGCCTCGGGCCACGGCTTCGCGCACTCGCGCACCTGGAGCGCTGCGAGCTCGAGACGCCGCTCGCGCAGGATCGCCGCCGCGCGGCGCAGCACCTCGGCGCGCTCGGCCGCCGGCCTCGGGCTCCACTCGCGGAAGCCCCGCTCCGCGGCCTCGACCGCCGCGGCGGCGTCCGCCTCGGTCGCGCTTCCGGCGCGCGCCACCAGCCGGTCCGGCGCCCCCGGGTCGGTCGAGTCGAGCCCGGATGCGGCGCCGCGCTCGCCCCCCACGAGGATCGGGACCTCGAGCGGCAGCCGCGCGTCGAGGCCGCGCAGGGCCTCCAGCAGCGACTCGCGCGCGGGCGCGCGGCGCAGCTCCAGGATCGGCTCGTTGCGGAAGCTCACGGCGCGGCCAGCAGCTGCTCGATCGGCGTGCCGCGCTGCTGCTCGCCAAGGAAGGACTCGTTGGAGGTGTTCTCGAGCAGCCTGCGCACCAGATACGCCATGCCGGCCACCATGTCGCCCACGGGGCAGTAGATCCGCACGCGCTGGCCGAGGTCGGCAAGCGCGGCGGCGAGGTCGTCGCCGAGGCCGCGCAGCACCTGGAACTCGACGTCGCGGTCCTCAAGCCCGAGCTCGCGAGCGGCCGCCAGCGCGTGCGCCACCGAGCGCAGGTTGTGCGAGGCGATCGCCGGACGCGCGTGCGGCCATGCCTCGAGCAGGCGCAGTGTGAGCGCCTCGAAGTTGCGGTCCGAGTCGCGCTTGTCCTCGAACACCGGCGGCGTCCAGCCGTGCTGGCGCGCGTCCACGACCTCGTGGTCCCAGTAGGCGCCCTTCACGAGCCGCACCACGAGCGGTTGCTCGCGCTCGGTCGCGCGCGCCCACTCCAGCACGCGCTCGAGCTGCTCCGGCGACTCGCGCAGGTAGGCCTGCATCACGATCCCCGAGGACGGCCCGGCGCGCAGCTCGGGGTCGTCGAGCAGCTCGAACACCAGGCCGAGCGTGGCCTCGATCGTGTCCACGGACTCCATGTCGATGTGCAGGTGCGCGCCGAGCTCCTTCGCGCGCACGAGCAGCGGCCGCATGCGGCGGGCCGCGTCCTCGCGACCGATCTCCGGCGCCTCCGGGCGCAGCAGCGGCGTGAGCGCCGAGACCTTCACGGACAGGTTCACGCGCGGCAGCGGGCCGAACGAGTCGGCCTCCAGCACCGGGCGCTCGGGCCACGAGGGCGCCGCGCCGGCGAGCGTCTCGAGCGCGTCGAGGCAGCGCGCGGCGTAGCGGTCCGCCTCCGCCTGCGCGACGGTCGCCTCGCCGAGGAGGTCGAGCGAGACCGCGGCACCGTTGTCCCAGAGGTGGCGGATCGTCTTGAGCGCTGCCTTCGGCGTCTCACCGACGATGAAGCGGTGCGCCATGTGGCGCACGCCTGCCGCGGCCGCGGCGCCGAGGGCCGCGCGGCCCGGCTTGGTCCCGGACATGCGCATCGCGGCCGCGATCGGCGGCGGGCGCTCGTCCACCTCCTCCAGGTAGCCGGTGAGGTGGCGCGCGAGGTCGTCGAGTGAGCGGCACGCGGGGGTCACGTCCACGAAGCGAAACAGCGCCGCGCGCAGCTCCGCGTCCTGCGACGCCAGCTCCATGGCGCGCTGGTCGAGTGCGCGCAGGGGATGGCGCGACTTCCCGGGAAATGCGGCGTGGATGGACCGCCCCACCTCCATGAGCTGCGACTCCACGATCCGAAAGCTACTCCCCGGGGTACCGTTTCGACCATGCCGTCGCTCGTACTCGGACCCCTGCTGCGGTACGTCGGCGAGACCGAGGCGGTGCTCTGGGTCGAGACGGACTCCCCCTGCGAGGTCGAGATCCTCGGCGCACGCGAGCGCACCTTCTGCGTCTGCGACCACCACTACGCGCTCGTGTGCTGCGGCGACCTCGAGCCCGGCAGCTGGCACGAGTACGAGGTGAAGCTCGATGGCGAGCCCGTCTGGCCTCAGGACGACGGCTTCCCCGCGAGCACCTTCCACACATACCCGAAAGAGGAGCCGCTCCAGATCGCGTTCGGGTCCTGCCGCGTCGCCGCTCCGCACGAGCCGCCGTACTCGCTGCGGAAGGACCTGGACACGCGCGGCCGTGAAATCGACGCGCTGCGGACGCTGGCGCTGCGGATGCGCGACGAGCCGCGCGAGCGCTGGCCCGACGTGCTGCTGATGATCGGGGACCAGGTCTACGCCGACGAGGTGTCGCCCGGGACGCAGGCGTTCATCGAGACGCGCCGCGACCCCTCCGAGCCGCCCGGCGAGCGGGTGGTCGACTTCGAGGACTACACGCGGCTCTACCTGGAGAGCTGGAGCGAACCGGCCATCCGCTGGCTGCTCTCCACGGTCTCGACGGCGATGATCTTCGACGACCACGACGTGCACGACGACTGGAACATCTCCCAGGCGTGGCTCGAGGAGATGCGCCAGCACGAGTGGTGGAACGAGCACATCAAGGCGGCACTGGCCTCGTACTGGGTCTATCAGCATCTCGGCAACCTCTCGCCCGAATCTCACCAGGAGGACGAGCTGCTGAACCGGGTCAAGCGGGCCGACGACGCGGAGGACCTGCTCGAGGCGTTCGCTTTCAGAGCCGACCGCGATACCTCCGGCATGCGCTGGAGCTACTGCCGCGACCTCGGCCACACGCGCCTGCTGGTGATCGACTCGCGCGCCGGGCGCGTGCTAGAGGAGGGCAAGCGCTCGATGCTCGATGACGAGGAATGGGAGTGGGTGCACCAGCACGCCACCGGCGGCTTCGACCATCTGCTCGTGGCCACGTCGCTCCCCTGGCTGCTCGGGCGCGGCATGCACTACCTCGAGGCTTGGAGCGAGGCGGTGGCGGGCGGGGCCTGGGGCAGCCCGGCCGCGGGAGCGGCCGAGAACCTGCGCCAGACGGCGGACATGGAGCACTGGGCCGCCTTCCAGGAGTCGTTCGCGCGGCTCGCGGAGCTGTACCGGGCGGTCGGGACCGGCGAGCGCGGCGAGCCGCCGGCGTCGATCGTGACCCTCTCCGGCGACGTCCACCACGCCTACCTGTTCGAGGTCGGCTATCCGCGCGGGACGGGTATGAAGTCGAGCGTCTGGCAGGCCGTCTGCTCGCCGTACCGCAATCCGCTCGAGAAGAAGGAGCGCCAGAGCATCCGAATCGGCATGTCGCGGCCCTTCGAGGTCGCGATGCGCGGCCTCGCCCATCTCGCCGGAGTGCGCGACCCCGGCATCGGCTGGCGAATGATCGGCGACGGTCCCTGGTTCGACAATCAGGTGGCCACCCTCATCGTGGACGGCCGCCGCATCGAGATGCGCCTCGACAAGGCGGTCCCGGTGGACGAGACCAGCGCGCGGCTCGAGTGCGTGCTGGAGCACCGGCTGGCGTGAAAGACGGGCATTGGCGGTCGGCATGTGATCCGATCTGGAACCGCATACGTGTCGTAGATCGGATCACCCCCCCGAGAAACCCACCCCAGTAACGCCCCGCCGACCGCGCCGCTAAGGTGGGCGCGCGGCCTGATGGACTACCCAATCGAGACCTTCACAGACGAGGAGCGGGCGCTCCTCGCGCCTCATTTCACCAACCTCGAGCGGCCGGTCTTCGCGCTGGTGAACCTGCCGGAGACCGTGAAGGGCGCGCTATTCGCGCGCTACTCGCGCTACCAGGGCACGCTGCGGCGGCTCTACCTGGAGGAGTTCGCCGCGGACGCCGTGCCGGGAGCCGCCTTCGACGGCGAGGAGGGCGAGCGCGCCCGCAAGCTCTACGAGCGCATCTTCATCGGCTACGGCGACGACTCGGTGGCGCAGCTCGGTGGCGCGCACATCGCCGTCGAGTGGGTCTCCAACGTGATGACGAAGCTGCTTCAGCGCGGCCGGCTCGCGGCCTACCTGGAGCAGTCAACCCGCTACATGGCCTACGACGCCCCGATGGGCGACGGCCTCGGCTACCGCTACTGGCGCCACCCGGACCTGGGCCCGGAGTACGAGGCGGCGATGGACTCGCTCTTCGGTGCTTATTCGGAAGCGCTCCCGCGCGTGGAGGCGTGGGCCGCCGAGCGCTTCCCGCGCGCCGACGGCGAGCCCGAGGCGGCGCACATGCGCTCGATCCGCGCCAAGGCACTCGACCTGCTGCGCGGCCTGCTGCCGGCAGCCTCGCTGTCGCACGTGGGGATCTTCGCGTCGGGCCAGGCCTACGAGCAGCTGCTGCTGCGGCTGTCGGCCTCGCCGCTGCCCGAGGCGCGCGAGTACGCGGGCATGATCCTGAATGAGCTCAAGGCCGTGGTGCCGAGCTTCGTGGCGCGCGTGGAGCGGCCCGACCGCGGCGGCGAGTGGATCGAATACATGGAGCAGCGCGAGGCGGCCGCCGACCGCTGGGCGGCGCGGCTCGGGCTCGACCGTGCCCGCGGCGGCGAGGACGAGGCCGGCCCGGCCGTGCGGCTGTTGTCCGTTCGGGGCAGCGAGGAGGAGCTGCTGGCGGCGCTGCTGTTCGAGTCGGCCGCGGTCTCCGAGGACGAGGCGCGCGCCGCGCTGCACAACCTGCCGCCGGACGAGCGCGCGGCGATGCTGGCGGAGCTCGTCGGCGAGCGCCGCAACCGCCGTCACCGCCCCGGACGCGGCTTCGAGGCGCTCTCCTACCGCTTCGAGGTGGTGTCCGACTACGGGGCCTTCCGCGACCTCCAGCGCCACCGCCTGCTCACGGTGCAGTGGCAGACGCTCGGGCCGGAGCTCGGCGCGGGCGTGCCCGCGGAGCTCGACGAGGCGGGTGTCGGCGACCTGTACCGGGCCGGCCTCGAGCGCTCGCGGGAAGAGCACGCGCGCATCGTCGAGCTCGGCCGTCCCGAGCTCGCCCCCTACGCGCTCGCGCTCGGCTACCGCATCCGCTACATCCTCGACATGAACGCCCGCGAGGCCATGCACCTGATCGAGCTTCGCTCCGGGCGCGAGGGCCATCCCGCCTACCGGGCGGTCGCGCACGCGCTGCACGCCGAGATCGCGAACGTCCACCCCGCGGTCGCCGCGGCGATGACGTTCGTCGACAACGACACGGAGCCGCGCCTCGAGCGCATCCTGTCCGAGATCCGGGCGCACGCGAAGCAGGCCGCGCGGGCCTGAGCAGAGCGCAACTCGCGTCCCCCAACACGGTTACAGGGGCACCCACCGACCAAGGAGGATGCCCCG
>Ga0075430_100004069_pt1 | contig 12338 bp, 11 predicted proteins | sample RhiMetdeltSRZDD4_FD_75294 | JGI IMG/M metagenome (GOLD analysis project Ga0075430, IMG submission 75294) | Populus rhizosphere microbial communities from Tennessee, USA - Rhizosphere MetaG P. deltoides SRZDD4 | ecosystem: Host-associated > Plants > Roots > Rhizosphere > Soil | place: USA... | reverse complement strand
GGGGGCATGGCTGCTGATGATGGCGCGATCCCGGGCAATCGACAAGCTTCGGAGCGCTCGCGCGCGTCCCGGCAGCCGCGGCGCCGACGACCCGACCGCGATTGACGAAATGCCCGCGCCGCTTCGCGATGCGCCTTCCGCCATCATCGATGCGGAGAACGCGCGGCTGGTGCAGCGCGCCCTGGCCGAGCTGCCCCTGCTCCAGAGGCTTGTCATCGAGCTGGCGTACTACGAGGGACTGACCCAGCGTGAGATCGCCGAACGTCTCGAACAGCCGCTCGGCACGATCAAGAGCCGTCTACGGCTCGGCCTGCTGAGGCTCCGAGACGCGCTTGCGGAAGGACGGTCATGAACCCCTCGCACAGTGATCTGAAGGATCAGGTCGCAGCGTACGTGCTCGGCAATCTCGATCGCGAGGAACGTGCCGCTTTCGAGACCCACCTGGCAGGCTGCGATGACTGTGCGGTAGAAGTGCGGGAACTGCGGCGGGTAGCCGACGCTCTTGCGCATGCCGTGCCGCAACGAACGCCGCGGCCGGAGCTGCGGCGGCGAGTGCTGGACTCGTACGGTCGCGGTTCATCAACCGCGGACGTGTCCAGCCAGCGAATGAGCCGGACGACGCGATGGCTCCCGCTGGCAGCCACAATCGTGGTGGGGGTGGGTCTCGGTGGTTATGCATTCAGCCTTCAGGAGCGCATACGCGATCTCGAAGCACGCCTCGATCAGGCATTGGTGCAGGCATCGGCGGCGGAAAGCGCTGTTGCCGAGGCACGTCGCGTCAGCGGTGAACTGCAGTCGGCAATGGGCGTGCTTGCTGCCCCCGACCTGGTGCGAATCGACCTGATGGGACAGGCGGTGGCGCCTCAAGCGAGCGCGCGTGCGCTTTGGAGTCGCGCTCGCGGCATGGTGTTCACATCCTCGAATCTTCCCGCCTTGCCTGCCGGACGGGTGTATCAGGTGTGGGTTGTCACCGCGCAGGCGCCCATCAGCGCCGGGCTCCTGACACCAGGTCCGGATGGTACAGGCCAGACGTTTTTCAGCACTCCGCCTGACATCCCGGCGCCTGCCGCTGTGGCCGTGACAATCGAGCCGGCTGGCGGCGTGCCTGCACCGACCGGCGATATGTATCTGGTCGGGAAGCCGGCCACGATTTCATAAGAGCTTAGAGCTTCACAACCGTAGGGCCGGCCTTCACGGCCCGCCTGGCGCGGCGTAAAGCCGCGCCCTACGCGAGTCATGAAGCCGGTTCCAGTCAGCTCGTAACCAGAGAGATCCAAATAGAGCCGCCCTGCGTAGACGCCTGTGGAGGTGCTACGTGAGGAAGCTTGCTGCTGCCGTCATGGCGTGTGCCGTGGCGATTCCGTTGACGACATCGATCAGAGCCTCGAGCCACCGCGAGGCGCCGCTGATCAGTCAAGACCCTCTTGCGGACAACACGGATGTGTACGCATTCGTGAGCCCTGAGCGTCAGGATCGGGTGGTCCTCATTTCGAACTTCATTCCCCTGCAGTTCCCCAGCTCGGGGCCGAACTTCTGGAAGTTCGATGACAACGTCCTGTACGAGATCATGATCGACAACACTGGCGACGCGGTCGAGGACATCACCTATCAGTTTCAGTTTCGGACTGAGATCCGCAACCCGAACACGTTCCTCTACAACACGGGCCCTGTCAGCTCCCCCGATGATCCGGACCTGAACGTTCGCCAGTTCTACAACCTGACGAGAGTCGTCGGACCGAGACGCACGGGGACGTCCACGCTCCTCGCTGCCAACCTTTTCGTGCTCCCCGCAAACGTCGGGCGCAGCTCGATTCGGGACTACAACGGCCAGCTCGGATCTGGCGTTCATTCGGTCACACCGCACGATCTGCGCGTCTTCGCGGGCCCGCGGGAAGAAGGCTTCTATGTCGACCTCGGCGCCACGTTCGACCTCCTCCAGCTCCGCACGCTCGTCAACGGCCTGGGTTCACCGATCGACAGCCTCGCCGGCTTCAACGTAAACACAGTCGCCCTCGAGCTGCCGATTTCGGCGGTGACGCGCAACGGGGTGCGTCCGGCCAGCGCGTCCGATCCGAACGCGACAATCGGCGTGTGGTCGACGGCCAGCCGCAGGAGCACCACGACCAGAAGTCCTGGGGGGCAATCGCACATGGGCGACTGGGTTCAGGTGTCGCGACTTGGCAATCCGCTCGTCAACGAAGTCGTGATTCCTGTCGGAACCAAGGACGCATTCAACGGGTTGGAACCGACAGGTGATGGAGCGGCGCTGAATTTCGTCACCAATCCCGAGCTGCCGCTGCTCATGCAGGCACTGTTCGGTCTTCAGACCCCGCCCACGCCAAGAAACGACCTCGTCACGATCTTCCTGACCGGCATTCCTGGGTTGAACCAGATCGGCACGAGCCCGCGACCCTCGGAAATGTTGAGACTCAACACGGGCATCGCGCCGAGTCCGCGCCCGAACCGGCTCGGCGTGCTGGCAGGCGATATGGCCGGCTTCCCGAACGGGAGACGCGTCGGCGACGACGTCGTCGATATTGCGCTGCAGGCGATGGCTGGGGCGACGCCTCTGACTCCCGCATTCCAGCGCTCCCCCAACAACAGGCTCGGCGATGGTGTGGAGGAGAACGACCGGCCGTACCTGGATGTGTTCCCGTTCCTTACCGTGCCGAATGCCGGACGCGAACCGACGCCGTCACCGCGGGTAACGAGTAGACCGCGACTGTAGTTGTAGTCACGAGTCTTGAGCTGTGAGTTTGGAGGAGCACAGGGCACCTCGCGATCCTCAAGACTCATAGCTCACGACTCAAGACTCAAGACTACTCCAAAGAAGAGAGGGATACATGTCACGCACCCGTAGTTATGTCATTCCGCTTCTCGTGATCATCGTGAGCGTCATCGTGACGTGGCTCGCATGGCCGCAGCAACGGATCCGTCTCGCGAGCCCGCCGCTTCCCCTTGTGTTGACCACCTCGCGTCTCGACCTGAACGACGCCGAAGCCGAGGCGAGGCGACGTCTGGCCGCTAACGCGGCTGACACGGCGGCTGGGGTTCGGCTCGCCGAGATCCTGCTACGGAAGGCACGAATAGAGACCGATGCAAGTCATGCGGTCGAGGCCGAGGGAGTGCTGAGAACCGTATTGACGCACGAGCCTGCGGAGTATTCGGCTCTGAAGCTGCTCGGCGCGGTTCTGCTGTCGCAACATCGTTTCACCGAGGCCACCGCGGTCGCGCGGAGGGCATTGACCGTCAACCACGGCGACGCCTGGAACTACGGGGTATTGGGCGATGCGTTGGTGGAACTGGGGCGTTATGACGAAGCCTTCGCAGCGTTCGATTCCATGGTTCGTTTGCGGCCCGACGCGGCTTCGTACGCAAGGGTGGCATATGCGCACGAGCTGCAGGGCAGGTTGGACGAGGCGCTGCGGCACATGCAGATGGCCACCGAGGCTACCAGCGCCCACGATCCCGAATCAATCGCGTGGCACCACGTGCAGGTTGGCGGCCTCCTGTTTCAAATGGGCCGGATTGACGACGCCGCACGAGCGTTTGCGCGGGCGAATTACGCCTTTCCCAATCACCCGTATGCGCGCTCAGGATTGGCGCGTGTTGCTGCTGCACGCGGCAACTACAGCCAGGCGCTCGAGTCATATCGCACGCTGATGGCAGAGGCGCCGACGCCCGAGCTCGGAGCAACGATCGGCGATTTGCTCGCGCGACTCGGCGATCGACAGGCAGCGGAAGCGATGTACGCGGAGGCGGAATCGCTCGAGCGTGAGGGCTGGAAGATGGAGGAGCCGCAGCCGGGCGCGCTCGCACGGATGCTGGCGGAACGCGGTCGCAAGACCGACGAAGCAGTGGCGCTCGCCGAGCAGGCCGCACGAGTTCGACACGACATTTTTACGATGGACGCGCTTGCGTGGGCGTACTTCCAGGCCGGCAGAATTCCCGACGCGCGCGCTGCATCGCTCGAGGCATTGCGCACGGGTAGCATGGACCGCCGGATTCGGTGTCATGCGAAGGCTATCGAAGAGGGTATGAATGCAGACGCGCACTGCAGGTTCGAGACGTGGATTACGGACGCGAACGCGAGTGATTGACGCGCGGGGCGGGTCCTTTACGGCCCGCCGGGTGCATAGATCGCGCGAAGCGCTCGTTCGAGTTCCGGATACTGGAAGGCGAACTCGAGCGACTGCGCCTTGGCGGGAATCACACGCTGTCCGCCAAGGACCACGTCGGCCATTTCGCCCAACGCAAGGCGTAGTGCGAACGCCGGCGCTGGCACAATCGCCGGACGCCGGAGCACTCGACCAAGCGTTTGCGCAAATTCCAGATTGGTCACCGGACTCGGCGCGGTAGCGTTCACTGGCCCGGTGACGGTGTCATTTGCCAGCACCCATCGCACGATGCCGGTCCAGTCGTTCCTGTGAATCCAGGAAATGTACTGGCGGCCGGATCCTAATCGTCCACCTGCAAATAACCGAAACGGCAGCGCCATTCGGGGAAGTGCACCTGCATCCCTGTCGAGCACGATGCCGCTTCGCACCACGACGACGCGGGCCGCTGGACGTGCGGCCAACGCCTCGTTCTCCCACTGCGCGGCGAGGCTCGCAAGGAAGTCGGAGCCAGGCGGCGTCTGTTCGGTGACAGGTTCGTCGCCGCGGTCACCGTAGATGCCGACGGCGGAACCGCTCACGAAGACTGGCGGAACCCGCCGAACGCTCTTCATGGCCGCGACCAGCGTCCGCGTGGCGCGAACGCGACTGTCCCACAGTTCGCGCTTATACGCGGCGGTCCAGCGTTTGTTGATCGACGCCCCGACGAGACTGACGACGGCGTCGGCGCCGTCGAGCGTATGCGCCCATTCCGACGCTGCGGAACCGTAGGGGTCCCATCGAACTTGTTGGGGCTGCCTGGGTCGGCGGGTCAGCACCGTGACCGCCACACCATCACGGGTCAACTCGCGGACGAGCGCGGTGCCGAGCAAGCCGGTGCCGCCAGCAATGACGATGCGCACAGGTCGATGGTATCTGGCGGGACCCGGCCTTGACAGGGGAGCGGCAGCGGGTCTATTAACTAACTAGTTGGTTAATGATTTCTGTGGTTAAAACCAGACGCTCGCGCGGAGACTCGCAGGCGGCCATTTTCGTGGCCGCCACCCATGAGTTCGCCGAGCGCGGGTTCGACGCCGCTCGGGTGGACCGCATCGCGGCGAGGGCGCGCGTCAACAAGGCGATGATCTACTACCACTACCGCAGCAAGCTCGGGCTGTACCTCGAGGTGCTGCGCGACATGTTTCGCGCGGTCGGCACCCGTGTGAGGACTATTGCAGACGGTCCTGGTTCTGCAGAGAACAAGCTGGATGCCTGGATCGCCGCGATCGTCGAAGAAGCCGCCAAGCGCCCCTGGTTTCCTCCGATCGCCCTTCGCGAGCTCGGCTCGGGTGCACCCCACATCGACAACGAGACCTTCGGCATGATGAATGGCGTCTATCTGGGTGCCCGCGACGTCATCGTGCAGGGCCAGACAGAGGGAACGTTCCGCCAGGCCGATCCGCTGCTCACCTACTTCACCATCATGCCCTCCATCCTGATGTTCTTCGCCCGCCAGCGTCTGTTGTCGCAGCGGAGGAATGTGCCGGACGTCGCGGCGGCGGCACCGCGCGAGACCAGCGATTTCATCCAACACGTGCAGGCTGCGGCGCGCGCGATGCTCCGCAAGGACCACTCATGAAAACCACAGCAACCTCTTGGCTGGTGGCCATTGGCTTCGTGCTGATTGCTGGCTCGGTCGCTTGTCGGGAGCCCGAGCCTTCCAACACGATTCGCGTTTCGGGCCACGTAGAAGCCACCGAGGTGCGGGTCGCCTCAGATGTGGGAGGGCGGCTGATCGAGCTGCGCGTGATGGAGGGCGATCGCGTCGCGGTGGGCGATCTGATCGGCCGACTCGACGCCACCGATACCGAACTGCAAATCGCTCGCGCACGTGCCGACCGCGCCGCGGCCGACGCTCAGCTGCGAGCGCTCCAGGCTGGCACGCGGCCGGAGGAGATTCGACAGGCGCAGGCGGAAGTCGAGGCAGCCGAAGGCGAGGCGGCCGCGGCGAACGCGGAGCAGAAGGCTGCCGAGACCGACCTCGAGCGATTCGAGGCGCTTCTCCGCGCGAACGCAGGTGCAGAGAAGGAGCGCGACGATGCCAGAACGAGGGTCGAGGTGGCACGCGAGCGGGTCCGCAGTGCGCGTGAACGTGTACAAGCTGCACGTGAAATCGTGGCTCGACTGCGAGCCGGCGCCCGGCGCGAGGACCTCGACGCCGCACGCGCCCGTGTCGAAGCCGCCGACGCGCAGGTCGCCGTGCTCGAGAAATCTCGCTCCGATGCGCTCATCAAGGCTACCGCTGCGGGAGTCGTCACACAGAAGCTCGCGGATACGGGCGAGCAGCTCGCGCCGCTCATGCCGGTGGTCGTTGTCACCGATCTCGATAATGCGTGGGCAAATCTCTTCGTGCCTGAGCCGATGATTCCGCGGATCACCATCGGGCAAACCGCAACGGTCTTGACGGATGCCGGGGACACCATTCAGGGCAAAGTCAGCTATATCTCGCCACAAGCCGAATTCACGCCGCGCAATGTGCAGACGGCGGACGAACGTTCGAAGCTGGTGTACCGCATCAAAGTCACTATCGACAATCGCGCGGGCATTCTGAAGGTCGGCATGCCCGTAGACGCAGAGCTGTCTCTGCCATGAATCCGGCGATTACGTTGAACGCCGTAACGAAGCGATACGGCGCGACCGTCGCCCTCGAATCGGCCACCTTCGACGTCCAGCGCGGAGAGATGTTCGGGCTGATCGGGTCGGACGGTGCCGGCAAGACCACAGCGATCCGCTTGATGTGCGGCCTTCTTCGTCCCGACGCCGGCGAGGTGCGCGTCCTGGGACGCGATCCTCTGCTCGACCATCGTGAGATCACGAGGCGAGTGGGCTATCTGTCGCAACACTTCAGCCTTTACGGCGACTTGACCGTCGACGAGAACGTGTCGTTCTTCGCCGAAGTTCACGGTGTGGGGCGTTATCAGGTTCGCCGGGATGAGCTCCTCGCCATGACCCAGCTGACGCCGTTCCGATCGCGACTGGCGGACAAGCTTTCAGGTGGTATGAAACAGAAACTGGCACTTATCTGCACTCTCGTCCACGAACCCGAGTTGCTATTGCTCGACGAGCCAACCACCGGCGTCGATCCGGTATCCCGCCGGGAGTTCTGGAAGCTGCTGTCAGAGTTTCTTTCGCACGGCATCACCATCCTGATGTCCACACCGTACTTCGACGAAGCCGAACGGTGCACGCGCGTCGCCCTGTTGCACGACGGACGACTTCTCACGAGCGACGAGCCATCACGGCTGAGGGCGTCGATGCCGGGGTCGGCATCACTCGAAGATGTCTTCATCGGCCGACTCGCCGCGAAGGATTCTGCGTCATGACCGCACACAAGACCCTGGTGAATGTCGCGTTTGTTCTCGCTGTTTGGTTGTGGGCGTTCGGTGCCCCGGCGGCGGCGCAAGGCATTGCGCCTCTTCGGCTCTCTCTCCAGGAGGCGGAAATGAGAGCCGTTGCCGCGAGTCATCGCCTCGCGGAGGCGCAAGCGCGTGCCGCCGCTGCAGAGGCGACCGTGGAGCTGAGGGACGCGGACGACCGACCTATCATTCGCTCTGGGGCCTATTACCAGCGGACCCGCCATGTGACGCCCTTCGTCGTGATCGGTGCGCCAGGCGGCCTGCAGGTGCTCTATCCGGACATACCCGACAACTACTTGACGCGGCTCGACTTTCAATGGCCCATTTTCGACGGCGGTCGGACAGACGCGCTCGAGCGTGCGGCCCGGGCCGAAGCCTCTGCGGCGACGGCAGATGTCATTGCCGCGCAAGGGGATCTGCGGCTCGAGGTTGCCCGCGCCTTCTGGGCCGTTGTGACTGCGCAATCGGCGGCCGAGGTGCTGAAACAGAGTCTTGCGCGAGCCCAGCAGCATGTCGAGGACGCGCGTCAGCGCCGGGCGGCTGGCCTCGTGCCGCCGAATGAGATTGCTGCGGCCGAAGCGCAGGAATCTCGACAGCGGGTGCTGCTGATCGAGGCCGAGAATCAGCGTGCGCTTGCGTCCGCCGAACTGGCACGTCTCATCGGTGTGGATCTGCTGCAGCCGATCGACATCGTCGAGACGCTTGAACTGCCGCCGCCTGTTACGACGCCGTTCGACAGTCTCGTCATGCAAGCGCGGATGATGCGTGGCGAGCGCCGAGCACTCGAGCAGCGCGTGAGTGCGGCCGACGATCAGCGGCAGGCCGCGAAGGCGGGGATGCGACCCAATGTAGAGATCACGGGAGGAGTTGACTACGCACGCCCGAACCCGCGCATCTTTCCACGGGCGGGCCGGTGGGATGACTTCTGGGATGCCACCGTCAGGGTTGGCTGGCCGCTATGGGACAGCGGGCGGACGCGTGCCGAGGTGCTTCAGGCTGCAAACCTTACCGATGCGGCCCGACAGCGCCTCGAGGAGTTCGACTCTATCCTCGCGCTCGAGGTGCGGCAACGCCTGCTCGAGATTGACTCGGGCCGCGCCGCAGTTATGGCAGCCGACGATGGTGTCAGAGCGGCCGCCGAGAACCGGCGGGTCGTCAACGAGCGATTCATGGCAGGCCTGATCTCGCAGACCGACGCGTTGGACGCGGAAACCAGCCTCCTGGAGGCGGAGCTCGAAAGAACGCGGGCGATCGCAACGGTTCGACTCGCGGAGGCCCGCCTCGACCGAGCGATCGGCCGATGAACGCCATCGAAGTTCGGGGACTGACGCGCCGGTTCGGCGCGTTCGTTGCTGTCAGCGACCTGACGTTTGATCTGCGTCAAGGGGAAATCTTCGGATTTCTGGGGAGCAACGGCGCCGGCAAGTCGACGACGATCCGCATGCTGTGCGGCCTGTTGCGCCCCACCGCCGGGACCGCTCGGGTCGGAGGCATCGACGTAGGCCGGGATCCCGAGGCGGTGAAGCAGCGGATCGGCTACATGTCGCAGCGCTTCTCTCTTTACGAGAAGCTCACTGTCGATCAGAACATCGACTTCTTCGGCGGGATTTACGGACTCAGTGACGAACGTCTGGCGGCACGTCGGGCCTTCGTGCTCGAAATGGCGGGACTGGGCGGCCGTGAATCGACGCTGACTCACGATCTCTCGGCAGGCTGGCGACAGCGCCTCAGTCTGGGATGCGCCATTCTCCACGAGCCGCCGATCGTCTTCCTCGACGAACCGACAAGCGGCGTTGATCCGTTGTCAAGGCGACGATTCTGGCGGCTGATCAAGGAGCTCGCCCGCGGCGGGACCACCGTGCTCGTAACCACACACTACCTGGATGAAGCGGAGCATTGTGACCGCATCGCCATCATTCATGCCGGCCGGCTTGCGGCGCTCGGCACCCCTGCGGAGCTGAAGGATATGTTCGCGGACCGATTGATTCTGGAGATTCGGGCGCCTAATCCGGTTGAAGCGATGCACCGCCTCGATGAGATTCCGGAAATCGAGAAGACCAGTATTTTCGGCACATCGGTCCATGCGATTCTGCGGACGCGCGACATCTCGCCGGCGATGATCGCGGCAAGGCTCCGCGACGCGGGCACCGATGCGGAGATCAAGGTCGTGGAACCGTCGCTCGAAGATGTGTTCCTCGACGTGGTCGAGCGGAGTGCGGCGTGACCACGATCCGCGCGCTCATGCTCAAAGAGTTCCGCCAAATACGCCGCGATCGGCGGACCCTGACGATTCTCTTGTTCGTTCCCGCCTTCTTCCTGCTCATATACGGCTACGCGCTCAGCTTCGACATCCGAAACATCCCATTGGCGGTCGAGGACAACGACCGCAGCAGCGCCAGCCGCGAGGTCATCTCTGCATTTGTGAATTCCGGTTATTTCAACCTTGTGGCCGAGGTCCAGGATGACGCGGAGATCGATCGGCTGCTCGATAAGGGATCGGCAAGGGCGGTATTGGTGATCCCGCCTCGATTCGGCCGCGATGCCAGCACCGGGCGGCACACTAGCTTGCAGCTGATCGTCAATGGCGACAACGCGAATACCGCGACGACCGTCGTCGCCTACGGCCGCGGGCTCATCAGCGCCGTGTCGGCCCGCTACGAGCTGGAGGCGCGGCTGTCGTCGGGCCCTTTGCTGACCGTCGAATCGCGGGTCTGGTACAACCCCGAGCTGCGCAGCACCCTCTTCCTCGTACCGGGGCTCATCGCTTACATCGCCATGTTGACCGCGGTCGTTTCTACGGCGCTCTCGATCGTTCGCGAGAAGGAACTCGGAACGATGGAGCAGATCCGGATGTCGCCACTCGGACCAGTGGCGTACGTGATTGGCAAGACGGTCCCGTATTTCCTCGTCTCGCTCGCGTCCGCTATGGCCATCGTCGGCGCCGCGATGCTGCTCTTCGACGTACCGATGCGGGGCTCGTGGGTCTCTCTGATGCTGTCGGTGTCGCTGTTCCTTGTCGGCGCACTCGCGGTCGGCGTATTGATCTCCACGCTCGCTGAGACTCAGCAGGTCGCGTTTCAGATCGCCGTGTTGACGTCGTACATGCCGACGCTGATGCTTTCAGGATTCATCTTCCCGATTTCGAGTATGCCGACGGCGTTGCAGGTGATCACTTATGCCGTGCCGGCGCGATACTTTCTTACAATCCTGCGTGGAATCGTGCTCAAGGGTGTGGGAGCGCTGCAGTTCTGGCAGGATCTCGTGGCGCTCGTGGTGTTTGCGACAGTCATGCTGGGTCTCTCCTCGTTGCGGCTGAAGCGCGAGTGGAGGCTCAGTCAATGAAGCGGGTTCTTTGCCTGATGCGAAAGGAGTTTCTCGAGCTCCGGCAGGAGCCGCGGCTGTTCAGCATCGTCATTATGGCGCCGCTCATCCAGTTGACCATGCTCGGCTACGCAGCGACGACAGATGTGCGAAACGTGCCGGTCGTCGTCGTCGATCAGGATCGATCGTCGGCGAGCCGCGATCTGATTGCACGGTTCGATGTGTCCGAGAACTTTACGATTATCGACACCGTATCATCAGTCGACCAAATCGACGCATACCTGGATAGCGGCCGCGCCTGGATGGCCCTCGTGATTGATGCCCACTATGGCGAGCGAATTCGGACAGGCCGGAGCGCCGTCGTGCAGGTGGTGGCCGACGGGACGGATGCCAACTCGACCAACGTGGCGCTTGGTTACGCCGGTGCGTTGATTTCCGGATACTCGCGCGAGCTTGCGGCTGAGACCGGGCAAGGAACGGCGATCCCGCTGGTGGACGCCGCCATCCGCGTCTGGTTCAACCCGAGCCTCGAGAGTCGTTACTTCATGATTCCTGGAATCCTTGCGCTCGTGTTGCTCGTCGTCACGACGACCTTGTCATCGATGGCAATCGTGCGCGAGAAAGAAGTGGGCACGCTCGAACAGCTGAACGTAACGCCGATCGCGCGTTGGGAGTTGATCGTTGGAAAACTCGTTCCGTATGCCGCGCTCGGAATGGTGGACGTGCTGCTGGTCGTCGCTGTTGCGGTCGGCTGGTTCGAGGTGCCGCTGCGCGGCAGCTTCGCCCTGCTCCTGCTGATGTGTCTCGTCTATCTGCTGACCGCGTTGGGTTTGGGATTATTCGTCTCGACCGTGTCGCGGACGCAGCAGCAGGCGATGATGACGACGGCGTTTTTCTTCCTGGTACCGATGATCTTTCTCTCGGGATTCGTTTTTCCGATCGAGAACATGCCCGCCCTGGTGCAGCCGGTCACCTATCTCATTCCACTGCGGTACTTTCTCGTCATTCTGCGCGGAATCTTCCTCAAGGGAGTGGGGCTGGCCGTGCTCTGGCCGGATGCGCTGGCGTTGTTCGCGTGGGGCGTCGGGATTCTGATTCTCGCCACCCTTCGATCGACGAAACGGCTCGCTTGAACGACGCGTGCGCGCATCCTTCAGGGTGCGCCGCCGAGACCGAGCAGTCGCGCGGGATTCTCCTTTGCCATCCGGGTGATGTCCTGCTCGCTGAATCCGCGTTCACGCAGCGCCGTCAGGAACCCTCCGAAGCCATCCACGGGAAGCGGGTTTCCCATTTGGCCGAGATCCGAAGAGAGGATCGTGACGTCGGGGCCGATCTTGCGGATGGCGGCAGCAAAGCCGTCGTATCTCATGCGTGCGTCAGCCGACACTGGCGAGCTGCCTACGAACTCGATGAACGCACCAAGCTTGGCGGCCTCCTGCATCTGCGTGACATTCATGGCGATCGGCGGATTCATCGCATGCGTCACCACCATCCGCTGAACGCTCTG
>Ga0075430_100004067_pt1 | contig 12345 bp, 14 predicted proteins | sample RhiMetdeltSRZDD4_FD_75294 | JGI IMG/M metagenome (GOLD analysis project Ga0075430, IMG submission 75294) | Populus rhizosphere microbial communities from Tennessee, USA - Rhizosphere MetaG P. deltoides SRZDD4 | ecosystem: Host-associated > Plants > Roots > Rhizosphere > Soil | place: USA... | reverse complement strand
TGCGCTTGACCTCGATCTTGCCGGCCGGCTCGTCCTTCGCCTGCGCCTCGCCGATCATGCTGAAAGGCAGCTGGCTCGCCACCGCGCCCGCGCCGACGGTGAGGCCCGAGCGCTTGAGGAACGTGCGCCGGTCGAGCGTCTTGATGGGAATGGTGCGGGACAGACGGGAAGATGCGCCGGGAGATGCGCGGTCCTGCGGAACAGCCGTGGCTTTCCTCGTGAGCAGCATTGCCCCTCCTTAAACCTTGGCGGTGCGGTAGTAGTTGTTGACGTGCTCGGTGGCGTGGTAGCCGCGCGTCGCGCGCTTGCCGCTGCCGGAGGTGGCCGGCGCGGTCTTCTTGGTCGCCACGACCGCTGCCGCGGTGGCGGCGCCGCCGGCGCCTACAGTGAACAGGAATTTACGACGGGAAAGGCGCAGGCTGCGTTCGCTCATGACGATGTCTCCTCCGTCAATGAATCTAGTAGTTGTACGTCCGCCCGAGGATTCTAGAGCATTTCAAAAGCCTGATGCTCGAGAGTACAGAAGCCTTTCGCGAAGCGCGCGACGTGCTTATAAAAGACCGCTTTATCGCTGCGTTCTATTGCATTGCACAACGGCTCCATCGCGGGATGGATCCACCGAATGAAGAAGCGCTTCTGATATTCCAGATCGGATTTTTGCCCTGCAACAAGATGCCGCATGGTGTCGCAGAGCGCCGCGATATGGTCCTCGGGTTCGCGCACCTGGTCGCGCCGTCCCAGGCCGAGCCGCGCGAGCTCGCCGCGCAGCTCGACGAGCGGCGCTTCCTTGGAATAACGGCTCGCGTACGCTGTGCTGTAGAGCGTGACCGGCGCCTTGCCGGTGCCGATGAAAGCGCTCTCGTACTCCTCGCGCACAGCCTCGACATCGGCACGCGCGGCGGCCGCGCTGAGCTCCTGCCAGGCGGCGCCGAGGTCCCCTTCCAGGGGGGGTTGCGAAGCGAGCGCGTCGAGCAGCGCCGCATCGGGCGGCGCGTAGAACAGGCGGGCCAGCAGGCCGTAGAGGTTCGCCCGCGCCTGCTCCTCGGGTGCAATCATTTCCGGTAGTCGAAGATCGAGGCTTCGCTGCGGTTTTCCATCATGTCGACGACGCGGCAGTCGCCGCACATCTGCAGCCGGCGCGTGCCGCCGGCGAACATGGAATGGCCGCCCAGCTTGCCCAGCATGTTCTCGACCATCTGCCGCGTGCCGAACGGCTTGGCGCAGCGCACGCAGTTGAACGGCTCGGCCTCGTTCAGCGTCACCGGCTCCTTCGCTTCCTTTCCGAGGAGCAGCCTGGGGACGAGCGCGATGGCGTTCTCCGGGCAGGTTTGCGCGCACAGGCCGCACTGGACGCAATTGCGCTCGATGAAGCGCAGGCTCGGCGTCTCGGTCGCGTCGATCAGCGCGGACTCGGGACATGCGCCGATGCACGCCTTGCACAGCGTGCAGGTCTGCTTGTTGACCGTGAGGGCGCCGAACGGCGCGCCGGCGGCGAGCGGGATGGTGCCCGGCTTTCCCTGCGCGAGATGGTCGAGCGCGAAATCGAGCGTGGTGCGCTTCTCGGACGAGAGGTTGAAGCCGGCCGCCTTGTCCACGCCCGCCGCGGGCTCGAGCTCCCACAGCGCGGCGGGGCTTTCGACCACCTGGAAATGATTGCCGGCGTAGCCGAGCGCGCCGACGATGGTCTCGGCGTAGCCCATCTGCCGGCGCGTCGCCTCGACGTAGCCCGGCGCGGTCTTCTCGGTCACCAGGACCGCCACCTGCGACGCGCCGTAGGCCACCGCGCCGAGCATGAGGTCGATGCCGACCGAAGCGGCGTGGAATACCTCCAGCGGAATCACGCGCGCCGGAAGACCCTTCCCCTTGCGCCCGTACGAGAGCAGCGCCGAGCGCCCCTCGCCCGCGTCGTGGAACAGGATGCAGGCGTCCTTGCCGCCGGCCTGGCGGTAGATGGCGAGCGCGGCCTTCACGCGCGCGCCCACGTCGGGCGTGCCCGGATAGGCATAGGTCATCGCGCCCGACGGGCACACGGTGGCGCAGCCGCCGCAGCCCGCGCAGAGGTGCGCCTCGACCTTGACGCGGTCGCCGTCGGACGTGATCGCCCCGGTGGAGCACACGTCGATGCACGCGTTGCACCCTTGCTTGCCCGAGCGGCTGTGCGCGCAGATCTTTTCCTTGTACTGGACGAACCTGGGCTTCTCGAACTCGCCCACCAGAGCGGCCAGCTTCTGCGCCGCGAGCGCCTGCTCGAGCGGGTCGGCGCCGGGCGCGAGGTAGCCCTGCGGCAGCTCGTGGCTGCGCAGCAGCGGCTCGCGCGAGAGATCCAGCACGAGGTCGAACACGTCCGCCCTGACGACGTCGCTGCGCGAGAAATCGATCGCGCCGATGTCGCCGCACGCCTTGACGCAGGCGCGGTGCGATTTGCACTTCGCCATGTCGACCTGGTAGTCGTAGCCGATCGCATGCTCGGGGCAGGCCCGCACGCAGGCGTTGCAGCGCGTGCAGAGCTCCAGGTCAATCGGGTTCTCCTGCCGCCACTCGACCTCGAACGCGCCGAGCCAGCCGCTCACGCGCGTAGGCGTGCCCGACCACACCGGATACCTGCGCTCGAGCGGCAGCTCGCCGCCCCCCGCGGTGACGAGGACCGAGACCTCGAGCTGCCCGGACAGCCGCTCGGCCCAGTCGAGCGCGGCCTCGGCAGGGCCGATCACCAGGACCTGCCCCTGCGACTTGTATTCGATGGCGGGCAGCGCCTCCGGCTCGGGCAGCGCCGCCATGGCGACGAGCGCGGCGATCTTCGGCGTCGACTTCTCGGCGGACCACCCCGCCAGCTCGCGCACGTTCACGAACTTGATGGGCTTCGCGGAGAGCTCGGAAAACAGCGCCGCCTCCTGGGTGCACGCGACGATCACGTCGTCGGCATTCTTCACCGCGGCCTGGAACGCCGCCGCGTCGCTGCGGCACAGCTGGTGGTGCACGGCGAGGGGCTCGCCCGCCTTGAGCGCGCTCGCGAGCGCGGCCGCGTCGAGCGCGAGGGTGCGGTTGCAGCTGCAGACCTTAAGCGTCTTGCCTTCCAGGCTCATCGGTTTGCGGCTTTTCCGGTTCTGCGGCGAGTTGTTCCTTCTCGGCGGTTTGCTCTTTTTCTTTCGGCTTGTCGCCGAACACCAGCTGCTCCGCCTGCTTGAGCGTGGCGAGCAGCTCCGGCGGCAGAGGATCTTCGTTGAAGTTCCGCGAGTAGGGCTCGAACGGGTCGGGGATGTTGAAGTGCGGATCGCTGAAGAGCTTCTTCAGCGCGACGCGGCGCAGCGCATGCTCCACCTTGGGGTGCATGAACCCGGTGAAGTCGGATTCGGGCGTCAGCTTCTCGACCGGCGGCAGCGCCGGCGCCTCGTCCTTCGCGGGCAGCTCGCGCTTTTCCTCCTTCTTGAGCCGCGACCAGCGCTCGAGGAAGGCTTCTTTCTTCTCTTCCGCGGCCATCAGACGCGATCCTTCGGGTGCCGGAACGAGCGCGGCTTGATCCGCTGCTTCGGCTGAGGGCGGTAGTTTTTCTCCACGTAGTCACCGAGCCAGGCGAACACCTCCGACGGCATCGCGACGCCGTCGACCGAGTGGGTGGCGTCGAGCCAGCGCGACGCCTCCTCCGAGCTCGCCGTGACGTCGAGGGGCAGGGCCTGCTCGCCCTCCATGCGCCACAGGACGAACACGCGCGGATGCGGCGCCGAGACGTTGAGGTAGTAGCCCTCGTGCTCGTCGCGATGGAGCACGATCCTGAAGCCGGGGTGCAGCCACTGCACCGTGCCATCGTTCTCGCGCAGCACGCGCGCGGCGCCGCCGGGATCCGGCAGCACGCCGTGCGGCTCCCAGACGCTGTCGGCCCAGCGGCTCTGCGCGGGCCGCCGCTGCATCACCACCGCGACCGGAAAAGAGGGCTTTTCCACCGGCGAAACTATACGCGCTCTATAATCGATTTCCGAGCGAAAACCCTTGATGAAAAAGGTCATTGCACTCCAGGTAGCCGCCACACCGTCCCGCCCCACCGCGCCGCGGTTCGAGGGCGGAACGCTCGCCGATACGCGCGGGCGCCCGATGCACGACCTGCGCATCTCGGTCACCGACCGCTGCAATTTCCGCTGCACGTATTGCATGCCGCGCGAGGTGTTCGACTCGACCTACCGCTTCCTGCCGCACGAGGCCATCCTCAGCTTCGAGGAGATCGCGCGGCTCGCCCGCGTGTTCGCGGGCCTGGGCGTGAAGAAGATCCGCCTCACCGGCGGCGAGCCACTGGTGCGGCGCGAGCTGCACCGCCTGGTGCGCCAGCTGAAAGCGCTTCCGGTGGAAGTGACGCTCACGACCAACGGCTCGCTGCTCGCCAAGCAGGCCGCGGCCCTCAAGGCCGCGGGCCTCGACCGCGTGACGGTGAGCCTCGACTCGCTGGACGACGCCACCTTCCGCAGGATGAACGACGCGGATTTCCCGGTCGCCAGGGTCCTCGAAGGCATCGAGGCGGCGGCGCAGGCGGGGCTCGGCCCGGTCAAGGTCAACATGGTGGTGAAGCGCGGCGTCAACGACGACGGCATCGTGCAGATGGCCGGGCGCTGGCGCGGCACTGGCCATATCGTGCGGTTCATCGAGTTCATGGACGTCGGCAGCACGAACGGCTGGCGCATGGACGATGTCGTGCCCTCCGCCGAGGTGATCGAGCGCATCTCGGCGCGCTGGCCGCTCGAGCCGGTCGACCCGAACTATCCCGGCGAGGTGGCCGAGCGCTGGCGCTACAAGGACGGCACCGGCGAGGTCGGAGTTATCTCGTCGGTCACGCAGGCTTTCTGCTCGAGTTGCACGCGCATGCGCCTCTCCACCGAGGGCTCGCTCTACACCTGCCTCTTCGCCCAGCGCGGGCACGACCTCAAGGGCCTGCTGCGCGCCGGGGCGTCGGACGACGAGCTGCGCGACGAGATCGCGGCCGTGTGGCGGCAACGCTCCGATCGCTATTCCGAAATCAGAACTTCGCAAACCTCGGCCGTGAAGAAGGTCGAGATGTCCTACATCGGTGGCTAAGCCCACCCTCAGCAACGCGGCTCGCCCCGCGACCTTCGAGGTCGAGGCGTACAACGAGCGCGGCGAGATGGTGCCGACCGCCATCGCCGGCGAGCATCCGCTCACGCTCTACGTCGACAAGCGCGAGATCGTCACCCTGATGACGCTCGGCCACGCGCCCGAGGCGCTCGCCATCGGCTACCTGCGCAACCAGCGCCTGGTGCCGTCGGTGGACGAGATCGAGGCCGTGCAGGTCGATTGGGAAACGGACTCGGTCGCGGTCACCACGCGCTCCAGGAAGGCAATTCCTTCATTGGACAAGAAGACGGTGACGACCGGCTGCGGCCAGGGAACGGTGTTCGGCGACCTGATGGAGGAGATCGACCAGGTCCGCCTGCGGAACGACGTGTTTCTCGAGGACGCGAGCCTCTTCGTGCTGCTCGAGAAGGTGCGCAAGCACGAGACCATCTACAAGCAGGCGGGCGCGGTGCACGGCTGCGCCCTCGCCAGCACCGCCGGCGAGATCCTGATGTTCGTCGAGGACGTCGGGCGCCACAACGCGGTCGACGCGATTGCCGGGCGCATGTGGCTGGAGGACCTCGACGGCTCGGACAAGGTCTTCTACACCACGGGACGGCTCACTTCCGAGATGGTCATCAAGTGCGCGCAGATGCGCATTCCGTTCCTGGTGTCGCGCTCGGGGCTGACCCACATGGGCCATCGAATCGCGAAGCAGGTGGGAATGACGATGCTCGGCCGCGCGAGCGGGCGGCATTACCTTGCCTTCACCGGCAAGGAGCGCCTGCTGCGGACTACGCCGCAGCCGACTGCGCTTGCGTAATCGTGCGCTTTGAAGGAAAGAAGAACGAGGCGAGCAGCATCCCCGCTGCGAGCATCGCCAGCACGAGGAAGACGTTCCTGAAGCCGCCCTCGGTCCGGTGCAGCACCGCGATCAGCGGCACCGCCACCGCCGCGACGCCGAGCGAGACCACGTAGCGCACCGAGAGCACGCGCGCGCGGTACTCGTCGGCGACGTACTTGCCCACGATCGAGTCGTTGAGCGGGATCTGGCCGAAGACCGCGAGCATCATGGCGAGCGCCGCGGCGAGCATCGCCCAGCCCTCCAGGCTCGCGGCGATCACGAACAGCGGGATCTGGATCAGCGCGATGCCGATCATCAGGCGGCGCATCTCGAAGCGGTCGATGAGCGCGCCCATCGCGAGCTGCGCGAGCGCCGCGAGCGAATAGACGAAGGCCACCAGCGCGCCGATGCCGAAACTGCTTTGCGTGAGCGCCGAGAGCCGCTCGTCGAACACCTTGGGCATCGCCACCGTGGTCGAGTTGAAGATCACGCCGCCGCACGCGGTGGCGATGAGCAGGATCGAGAAGATGCGCGCCATGGTGGCGCGATCGACGTGCAGGCCGATGGTCTTCGATTTCTTCTGCACCGGGCCGGGATCGGGCACCAGCGCGAGGAACGCGACGCCCGCGGCGAGGCAGAAGACGCCCGGAATGAAGAACGCCGCGCGCCAGCCAAGGAAATCCATCAGCGCGCCGGCGACCAGCGCCGCGGCCGCGAGCCCGAGGTTGCCCCACAGGCCGTTCCAGCCGAGCGCGCTGCCCATCTTCTCGGGCGCCGCGACCAGCATCGCGATGCCGACCGGGTGGTAGATCGCCGCAAAGACCCCGATCAGGGTGAGGCCGGCGCCGATCTGCCACGGCGACTGCGCGAAGCCCGTGACCAGCATGGAGGCGCCGATGCCGAAGAAGAACACCGCCATCATCTTGTAGCGGCTCCAGTGGTCGGCGAGCCAGCCCGCCGGCAGCGCGAACGCGCCGAAGGCGATGAAGCCGCCGAGCGCGAGCGGCAGCAGCTCCGAGTAGGGCCGGTCCCACTCGCGCCCGAGCGCGACCACCACGGTCGGAAACACCAGCATCACGAGGTGGTCGAGGAAGTGCCCGAGGTTGATGAAAGGGACCAGCGCGCGGCGAGCGTTCATGGCCGAAGCTTACCGAATAAAATGCCACGCGATGGAAAGCGTTACGGGCATCGTGCTCGCGGGCGGCCAGGGCCGGCGCATGGGCGGCGTCGACAAGGGACTGCAGCCGCTGCGCGGCAGGCCGATGGTCGAGTGGGTGCTCGAGCGCCTCGCGCCGCAGGTGTCCGAAATCATCGTCAACGCCAACCAGAACGTCGAGTGCTACGAGCAGCTCGGGCACCGCGTGGTGCGCGACGAGATCGGCGGCTTCGCCGGCCCGCTCGCCGGCCTGCACGCCGGCCTCAAGGCGGCGAAGCACCCGCTCGTGTGCACCGTGCCTTGCGACTCGCCGTTTCTCCCGCTGGACCTCATAAAGCGGCTTTCTTCTTCACTGGAAAAACGCGACCTGGCGGTCGCCAAGACCGGCACCCAGCCGCACCCGGTGTTCGCGCTCATGAAGCGGCAGGTGAGGGAGAGCCTGGAAGCGTTCCTCGCCCAGGGCGGGCGCAAGATCGACGCCTGGTATGCCGCGCTCGAGGTGGTCGAGGTGCCCTTCGACGACGAGGCCGACGCCTTCCGCAACATCAACACCATCGAGGAGCTGCGGCGGGAATGACGGAGAAGCTGACCCGCATCGCCCACGCCGTGAGCTGTATCGACGGCTACGACCCGGACTCGCTGCGCGTCGACAAGGCGCGCCAGGCAATCCAGAGTTGTTTGAAAGTCATCGACAGTGCGGAAACGCTCGCGCTGCGCGATGCCCTGGGGCGCATCCTCGCGCAGGAGATCGTGCCGCAGATCGACGTCCCGGCGCACGACAACTCGGCGATGGACGGCTACGCGGTGCGCTTTTCCGACATCGAACAGCCTCTTCGGGAAATCGGCACCGCGCTCGCCGGCAAGCCCTTCGCGGGCAAGCTCGGCCCCGGCGAGTGCGTGCGCATCATGACCGGCGCCGTGATGCCGCAAGGCGCGGATACCGTGGTGATCCAGGAAGTGGTGAAGAGGGATGGCGATCGCATCAGCGTGCCGCCGGGGCAGAAGAAAGCGCAGAACGTGCGCTACGCCGGCGAGGATCTGTCGAAAGGCAAGGCGGTGTTGCGGCCGGGACGGATCCTGCGCCCGGCGGAGCTCGGCCTCGTCGCCTCGCTCGGCATCGGCGAAGTGACGGTGAAGCGCAGGCTGCGCGTCGCTTTCTTCGCCACCGGCGACGAGCTGGCCTCGATCGGCGCGCCGCTCAAGGAAGGCGAGGTCTACGACTCCAACCGCTACACGCTGCACGGCATGCTCGCGCGCCTCGGCGTCGAGCTGATCGACATGGGCGTGGTGCGCGACGTCCCCGAGGCGCTGGAGAAGGCGTTTCGCGAAGCCTCGCAGAGGGCCGACGTGGTGATCACGACCGGCGGCGTCTCGGTAGGGGAAGCGGATTTCGTAAGGCAGCTGATGGGCAAGCTCGGCGAAGTGCTGTTCTGGAAGATCGCGATGCGGCCCGGCCGGCCGATGGCGTTCGGCCGGATCGGCGACGCGTTCCTCTTCGGCCTGCCCGGAAACCCGGTCGCGGTAATGGTGACCTTCTACCAGTTCGTGCGCGGCGCGCTTCTTTTCATGTCGGGTCGCGAGGCGACCGAGGTCCCATTGCTGAGAGCCGAAAGCGCGGAGAACCTGAGGAAGGTTCCAGGTCGCACCGAATACCAGAGAGGAATCGTGTTTCAGGAAGGCAGCGCGTGGAAGGTCCGCACCACCGGCCAGCAGGGCTCGGGGGTGCTGCGCTCGATGTCGGAAGCGAATTGCTTCATCGTGCTCGAGCACGAGCGCGGCAGCGTCAAGGCGGGCGAGCCGGTGAGCGTGCAGCTCTTCGAGGGCCTCGCCTGAATCCAATCCACCCTGCGCTCGCCGAGCTCGCGCGCGCGGCCAAGGAGATGCCGCACCACGACGTCGCGCCGGCGCTGGCGCGCGCGCTCGGGAACACGAGCTGGCTGCGTCCCGAGCACCGCGTCGGCGACCCGACCGCGTACATGCGCCACGTGCTGTACGTGGATCCCGACGGCGACTTCGTCATGACCGCGATCACGTGGCTGCCCGGGCAGGTCAGCCCGGTCCACGGCCACCAGGTCTGGTGCGCGTTCGGCGTCGCCGAGGGCGAGCTGACGGAGGAGCGCTTCAGCCACTCTCAGGGTCAATTGGTTCCAGTGAAAAGCAGCGTCTACCGGTCGGGCGACATCGCCGAGCGCGACCTCGATGGCAGCGCGATCCACCGCGTGTCGAACCGCTCGCGCGCCACCATCGTCTCGCTCCATCTCTATGGGGTGAGCGCCGAGCGGCTGACTACCGGCATCAACCGGTTTTTCCAGGCGTAATGGCGCTCGCGGTTCTCAGCACCCTCGCCTTGAAAGGCGCACTGGAGAAATCCCGGACGCAACTCGAGCAAGCGCTCGCCACGAGCCTCGAGCTGCACTTCGATGCCACCCAGGCCATCGTGCCGCGGCTCGCGGCCGGCTTTCGCGCCGACGTCGTGATCCTGACCGCCGAGGCGATGGAGGAGCTGCGCAAGGCCGGGCGCGTCGGGCACGTTCGCGCGCTCGGAGCCTCGGGCGTGGGCGTCGCGGTGCGCGCCGGCGCGCCCAGGCCGCAGATCGGCAGCGTGGACGCGCTGAAGCGCGCGCTCGAGGCGGCGAGCTCGGTGGCGCATTCCAAGGTCGGCGCGAGCGGCATCTACTTCGCCGAACTCCTGGAGCGCTTGCAGATAAGGCTCAGGAAGCGCGTGGTGGTCGAGAAAGGCCCGGTGGGCCTGGCCGTCGCGCGCGGCGAGGCCGAGCTCGGCGTGCAGCAGCTCTGCGAGCTCGAGCCGGTGCCCGGCATCGACATCGTCGGCCCGCTGCCTGCCGCGGTGCAGAGGACGACGCGCTTCGCGGCCGGAGTGCCGGCGGATGCGCCCGATCCGGCGGCGGGCCGCTTGCTCCTCGCGCGGCTGCCGACGATCGCTACTTAGGCAGCGCCTTCACCTCGTCGCCCCACTTCTTGAGCAGGCGGTTGCGCTCCGCCGAGGAGCCGTACTTCACCGAGTCGTAGGAAATCAGCTTGATCGCGGCGAGGTCCGGTGCCTCGGGATGCGCCTTCGCCGCCTTGTTGGACGGGATCGAGTAGATCTTGAGGTCGGCGAATACGAGCTTCTGCGCCTCCGGCGACAGCGTCCAGTCGACGAACTTCCTCGCCGCCTCGGCGTTCTTGCGTCCCTTGATAAGCGACACCGCGCCGATCTCGTAGCCGGTGCCCTCGCACGGCGCGATGGTCTTCACCGGCGCGCCCTGCACGCGCATCGTCACCATGTCGTGCATGAAGGCGATGCCGACGCCGGTCTCGCCGGTGGCGGTCGCCTTGACCGGCGCGATGCCCGACTTGGTGTACTGGTTCACGTTCCGGTGCAGCGCCTTCAGATACGCGAAGCCCGTGTCCTCGCCCATGAGCTGCACCATGGTCGCGAGCATGACGTAGGCGGTGCCCGAGGAGTTCGGGTCGGCGATCTGCACCTCGTCCCGGAATTTTGCGTCCAGCAGGTCGGCCCAGCATTTCGGCTCGGGGATGCCCTTCTTCTTCAGCACCTCGGTGTTGTAGCCGATGCCGAGCGCGCCGAGGTAGATGCCGGCGGTGCGGTACTTCGATTGCTGCGCGAGGCTCGACGCCCACGGATGCAGCTCGCCGAGGCGCGGCGAGCGGTATTCCTCGAGCAGGCCCTCCTCGGCCGCCTGCATGTGCGGATCGGCCGGCCCGCCCCACCACACGTCGCCGCGCGGGTTGGAGGCCTCGGCGCGGATCTGCGCGTAGGTCTCGCCGGTGCTCTTGCGCACCATGGTGACCTTGATGCCGCTCGCGCGCTCGAAAGCGGCGACGCCGTTGCGGCATTGCTCATCCAAGATGGAGCAGTACACCGTGAGCGGCCCCTGGGCCAGGACCGCTGCGGGCACGCAGAAAAGAATCGCTGCGAAAAGCTTCATCTCCCCTCCCCGAAAAACTAGATTGCCATAACGCGCGCCAGCTCGAGCATGCTGGCGTCGGCCGGCCGCGTGCGGCCGGTGATCTCTGCGAGCGGCGTGGTGATCACGTCCCCCTTCACGATGCCCACCAGCACGCCGCGCGCGCCCGAGGCGAGGGTCGCGACCGCGGCGGCGCCCAGGCGCGTCGCGAGCACGCGGTCGGCGGCGCTCGGAATGCCGCCGCGCACCACGTGGCCGAGGCGCGTCACGCGCAGGTCGAAGCCGATCGATTTGCGATGCGCGCCGTAGTACGCCATCAGCTCGTGCACGCCGCACTTCGCGCCTTCCGCGATCACCGCCAGGGCGTGGGTCTTGCCGCGGCGGTACGCCTCGCGCAGCCGCTCGGCGATCTGCGCCGGCGTGATCTCCACCTCGGGAAGCGCGATCACCTCGGCGCCGCCGGCGATGCCCGCCATGAGCCCGATGTAGCCGCAGTCGCGCCCCATGGTCTCGACCGCGAAGGCGCGGTGGTGCGACGACGCGGTGGTGCGCAGCCGGTCGATCGCCTCCAGCGTGATGTTGATCGCGGTATCGCAGCCGATGCTGACGTCGTTGCCGTAGAGGTCGTTATCGATGGTCGAGGGCACGCCGACCACCGTGAAGCCCTCGCGATCCAGGCTCGCCGAGCCCGACTGCGAGCCGTTGCCGCCGATCACGACCAGCGCGTCGATCTTTCTCTTTTTCAGGTTGGACAAAGCCCGCTCGCGTCCCGACTGCTCCTTGAACTCGGGGCAGCGCGCGCTGCCGAGCACCGTGCCGCCGGACTGCAGGATCCCCCCGACGTTGCGCGCCGCGAGCGGGTCGAGGCGATCCTCGAGCAGCCCGGCGTAGCCGTTGCGCACGCCGAACACCTCCCAGCCGCGCGCCAGGGCGCCGCGGGTCACGGCGCGGATCGCGGCGTTCATGCCCGGCGCGTCGCCGCCGCTCGTCAGGACTGCAATCTTTTTCAACATGGCGATTCTAATGGCCGATGGCCAAGCCTCTTGAAAAGATCCGGGAAGACGCCCGCCGCTGCCAGGATTGCCCGCTGTGGGCGAACGCGACGCAGACGGTGTTCGGCGCCGGCGATCCGCACGCGCGGGTGATGCTGGTGGGCGAGCAGCCGGGCGACGAGGAGGACAAGAAGGGACTGCCCTTTGTCGGGCCCGCAGGACGCCTCCTCGACCGCGCGCTCGAGGCGGCGGGCGTGGACCGCGAGCATCTTTACGTCACCAACGCGGTCAAGCACTTCAAATGGCGGTTGCGCGGCAAGCGGCGGCTGCACAAGACCCCGGCGCAGCGCGAGATCGACGCCTGCC
>Ga0075430_100004066_pt1 | contig 12345 bp, 10 predicted proteins | sample RhiMetdeltSRZDD4_FD_75294 | JGI IMG/M metagenome (GOLD analysis project Ga0075430, IMG submission 75294) | Populus rhizosphere microbial communities from Tennessee, USA - Rhizosphere MetaG P. deltoides SRZDD4 | ecosystem: Host-associated > Plants > Roots > Rhizosphere > Soil | place: USA... | reverse complement strand
GGATGAGACCAGCACACCGATCCACTGGTCTTGACGATTGATCCTCAATCCCTGCCGCTCGTGTACCGGACCCCGCGCAGCGACCCGTGTGCTAACCACCGGGCCCTTGGGCAACGCTGTCATCGGCAGAAGCGGGTCTCCTCCGACTCAGCCGTGCCGGGTCGGGCTCCTTGCCGACATCGGGTTCGGGTGACCGCCGCCGCGGCCACCGAACCCAAGCACCGCCTGCGATACTCACAGCAGGTCCACGCGTGAGTTCACCTCATCCGGGGCTTCAGAATTGTCGAAGTCAAGCAGGTTGATGCATAGCCGGTGTTCCTTCTCGGACGCCACGGACTGGAAGCTGACCCGGTGGGTACCCGACAGCAGCAGTCCCTCGCCGCGGCGGGCACCCAACAGCAGGCGGGCTTCGCCCGCGGTGAGGCCGAACACGTTGGCGACCACGTCGGCGGCCTGCGGGGCTTGGCGGAGCAGGATCTGGGTGGCGGCGTTGGCGATGACGACCTGGCCGAGGTCGGAGCCGAGCAGGTCACCGACGTCCTGGGTGATCACCGCCAGCCCGGCCCGGCGTTTGCGGGCGCTCTTGGCCAGCCGGGACAGGAACTTCGCGCCCTCCCCGTCCCGCAGCAGGGTCCACGCTTCATCGACGAACACCAACCGGCGGGGCGGGTTGGCCGACCACACCGCGGGCGCGTCCACGTCGCGCCAGATCGCATCCAGCGCGAGCAGCATCCCGGGTGCACGCAGCTCGTCGGCGAGCTGGCGGGTGGACCAGGCCACCATCTGCCCGGCCGGAACCGTCGTGGTAGGGCCGTCGAACAAGTCGCGGAACGACCCGGTAGTCCACGGGGTGAGCCGGGCGACGAGGGTGTCCGCAGCCTCGGTCTCCTGGCCGGCGAGGCACTCGGCGACATCCCGCAACAGCGGGGCTTGCCGCCGCCACGACGCGGGATCGTTGGAGATGCCCGCGTGGTCGTAGGCGGCGTTGATGGCCTTGTCCAGGGCGGCCCGCTCCGACGGTGGCGGCTGCTGTCCCAGCAGCACCGAAATGAGGGTGTGCAGGAACAGGGCCCGGTAGGTGCGGGCCTGCGGGCGCCGGTCACCGGCCGGAATGTCGAGCGGGTTGAGGCGGACCCCGCCGACGCCGAGGGCGATGGTGATGCCGCCGACGGCTTCGGCGAGGCGGATGTACTCGTTGTCCGGGTCGATGACCGCGACGTGGATGCCGTCCGCGAGGGACCGCAGGACTTCGAGCTTGACGAAGTACGACTTGCCGGCGCCGGAGCGGGCGAGCACGACGCTGTTGGCGTTGTGCTGGCTCCAGCGGTCCCACCACACGACGCCGTTGGAGTCGGGGTTGAGCCCGTACAGCATCCCGCCGGCCGGGCCGGCCTCACCCGGCAGTGGGGCCGGCAGGTCGGCCGATGCGAGGGGGAACGCGGTGGCGATGGCGTCGGTGTCCATCACCCGCCGCATCCCCAGCCCGTCCGACGCCAACGGGAGGGTGGCGATCCAGCCCTGCAACTGCCGCCAGGTGGCCGGCTGGGTGTCGAGCAGGACGGAGGCGGCGGTGGCCCGCACGTGCGCGACCGCCTCCTCCAGCTCGGTCAGGGTGGGGGCGTGTACGCACAGGTACAGTCCGACCCGGAACAGTTTCGACTGGCCGCGGGCGATCCGGTCGGCCAGCTCGGCGGCGTCGTCGGCCGCGGCCTCGGTGATCGGGTCGGACAGGCGGCCCTTCTCCGCGTCGCCGCGACGGTTGGACTCCAACCTGGCCCGCTGCCGGCGCAACCTCGCCGCGGCCACCTGCGGGGCGAGCGGGTCGATGTACAGGACGACGTCGAGGCGGCCGGGCCAGGCCAGCAGCGGATCCAACCACGCGGCCCCGACCTCGGCCGGGTAGCCGGTCACGATCAGCGTGGCGGCGTACCCATCACCGACCTTGACGTGGCGGGGGGTGTGTTCGACCGCAGACGGGCCGATAGATGACGCGGGCCCGGCCTGCTCGGCCGGGCCCGCGGTAGTGGTGCTCTGTGCTCGTCGACGGTTCAGCAGGTTCATGTCTTCGCTCCAGGTCCGGTGATGGCCGCGTCAGGCCGGGCTCGGGGCCAGGTGACGTCGGCTGGCGTGTACGGGTCGACCGCGCACGTGAGCACCGCGGTGGCCCGCCCGCCGTCGAGCACGGCGGTCTGCGCCCCCAGTGCGGACAGCGCGGAGGCGGCGTGCTCGGCGCGGCGCAGCACCTCGGTGTGGCGGCCCTTCTCGCCGGTGGCGGTGACCGCGACGGTGACGGTGCGCCACAACGGATCGCGTCGTGCCGCCAGGTCGTCGAGGAATTCGGCGTAGTCGTGCGCCGCGTCGGCCAGCGCCGGGTTGGCGATGGTGTCGGCGCGTTCGGCGATGCGCTGGGCGTGGCTGGACAGGTCCACCCGCTGCGCGGAGATGACGATCTGCACCGGCCCGGCGAGGCTGTTCAGCCACCGCCCGTAGGCGCCGATGAGTGCCGACTGTTCGTCGCCGGTGCGCAGGCCGATGTTGACGGTGGTGGCCGCGACCAGGGCAACCGCGCGGCTGCCGGCGTCGATGACGCCGGAGTCGGCGATCGCCCGGGGCGGCAGCCGCAGCAGTGGCACCTGCCCGACCGGGGTCGCCAGCGGCGGCGCCCACGCGGGCATCGGCTCTGCCGGTCCAGCGGGGGCGGGGGCGAGCCGTTTCGCCTCGCGGGTGTGGCGGATCGCGGCGAGCAGCCACTGGTCCATCGACAGCCCGTCGCGGCGGCCCAACGCGAGCACGACCGCCGCGCCCACGATCGGGATGAGCACGGCGATGAGCACCGGCTGCGGGAGCATCGGCCCGACCGTCTTGAACAGGCCGTAGACGAGGACACCGGCGACGGCGAGGATCGCCAGCTGCCGCGCCGTCAACCCATAGACGATCTTGTCCGGGGTGTCGACGTCGGCCGGGATGCAGGCCTTCGGGGCGGTATCGGGATCGGTGGTACGCACAGCAATCTCCTATGGACTGGTGGGCCAACCGGACGCGGCGCGCGACGCGCCGCGAGCACCGCTGCGGGCCATCGGCACGACCCGGGCGCCGCCGCGGCTGGCGCTGAACGCGCGGGACAGGCCGCGGCTGATCTGCTGCACCAGCACTACCCGCAGGATCACGCCCATGGTGCCGGGCCGGTTCTGGGTGATGTAGTGGCGCATCAGGGCGGGGATCTTGAGGACTCCCCACAGCAGGCAGACGACGATGAGCAGGTTCATCACCGCGCCGGGGTCGCCGGGCAGCCCCAGCACGGTCAGGTTGGTGTTCGGGTTGAGGAAGATGGTCAGGGTGGTGTGCAGGGCGACGGCCTGCATGACCACGGTGCCCAGCGTGCCGAGGATGGTGCGCCACCAGAGTTTGGCGGCGCCTTCGGTCTGCGGTGTGGCGTGCAGGGCGAGGGCGATCGGGGCGATGCCGACCGCGACGACCAGCACGCCGAGCCGGATGATCCACTGGACGACGAGCATCGCGACCAGCACGGCGATGAGTAGGCCGATGAGCAGCAGCAGGAATCCGGCCGGGCTGGCGCCGGTCTGGTTGTTCAGCGCGGTGGCGGTGGTGGTGCGCAGGTGCTGCATCGAGCCGGGTGCGGTGATGTCCTGGCTGGTCAGTGCGGCCGTCAAGGCGTTGGCCAGCCCGATGAGGGTGGAGCACAAGGGGATGGCGAAGTTGGATGCGATCAGGCCGATGATCAGGCGGGGGATCAGCTCTCCCGGACCGTGCGTGGCCGGGATGGTGTCGCGGCCCATGACCAGGATCGCCACCCACAGGAACGCCAGCACGTAGCAGGCATTCACGATGCCCAGCGACGTGCTGGCGAATCCGGTGACCTGGGGTAGCTGGGTCACGTCGGGGCTGACGAACACGGTGGCCGACAGCAGATCCCACAAGGCGTTCAGCGCGCCGAGGATCGTCTTGGCGAACCAGTCCAGGATGCCGTTGATGAGTTTGTCGGCCAGCCAGCCGCCCACGTCAGCCTCCGATCCAGCCCTTGACGATGGCGAGCAGGATCGGGGCCAGGACGGCCAGGGCGTAGCCCTTGAGCGCGTTGCCCAGCGCGGACTTGGCCTTCTCGACCTCGGTCGGGTCGCCGCCGGCGGCCAGATACCGCAAGCCGCCGATGGTCAGGAACAGGGTCGCGACCCCGAGGAGTAGGCCGAAGACCCACACGGTGATGTTGGCAATGATCGTCGGCAGGTCGTAGGCGGCCAGGATCTGCGGCTCGGCCGCGAACGCGGGGCCCGCCCCGGTCAGGATCGCTCGTGTGACCGTGGCCACGACGGCGATCCGCACAGCAGTGCGGCGGAACATGGTGGGCACCTCCCGCCCCGGCGTGCGGGGCGACTCGTGGGATGGGGGTGCGCCACCGGGAACCGGGGCGGGCCGTGGGAGCAGCGCTCCTTCCAGCCGTCAAGGGGTCGGGTGCGAACACGGCCACTCAGGCCGGCGCCGCCCCGATCCCGGGGGCGCCGACACCGGCCGCTTCTCGGTCCGATGTCTTGCCCCCGAAAGCCCGCTGTTGGGTGGCCAACAACGGACCCGCACCGCTGTTGGCACCCAACAGCCGCCCAACAGCCCCGCCGCGGGCGCTGTTGGTCCACCCAACAGATCCGCTGTTGGCCGTGTCGGCCCGCCCAACAGATCCGTCGGTGGCCGTGTTGGCCGGCCCGACAGATGTGTTGGTGGCGGTGTTGGCCCGCCGCCGGCGTCGCACCTCGCGGCGGGGTCGCAGCGGGACGAAGGCGAGTTCCCCGTCGCTGATCGCCGCGGCTAGACGAGTCTCTGCGCGGGCTCGCCAGTCGCTGGCGGTGCTGGCGGGGATGCCCAGCCGGTGGGCGACCTGCGCCACGGTGGTGGTGCCCAGCCGGGTGGCCGCGATGAAGCTGGCCTCGTCGGGGTCGAGGACCGCGGCGGCGACCGCGCGGGCCAGCACCAGTTCGGGGTGGTCCCACGGGTGGATCGGCGCGATCGGCCCGATCGCCTCGGCGTGGATGAGCTGGGCGTCGGAGTCGACGTCGCGGGCCTTACGGGCCGCGCGTAGGCCGGCGTCGATGAGCCGCCCGCACACCCGTGGCACGCCGAGGTCGATCGTCTTCAATCGGGCGACGAACCCGACGATCAGCTCGGAATCCAGGTCGTCGGTGTCGCCGCGCCAGCCGGCGGCCAGCATTCCGGCGATGCGGCGAAGCCCCGGCATGGCCACGCCCACCGTGGCGACCACCCAGGCCGGGCCGTCACGGCGGGCGCGGGTCACCAGCTCACGCCACACCGCGTCGCGGACCTCGACGCCAATCGCCGGCGACAGCAGCAGGTCGCGCAGCTCGTCCAGCGGCAGGATCGCATCGGGCAGACCGGCAAACCCGCGGCCGTCGAACCCGACATGGGTGGGCGGTTGGACCAGCAGATTGAAGGCGCGCTCGGCCGCGTCCAGCGGCGACGACGGCCAGTCCACAGTAGACATTGAGACCTCACGGAAGGGATGGGTGCCGCGCCGGTCGCGGTACCAGAGCCCCTATCCGCGCACGGGCACCCAACAGCGCCCGCCCACGCCGCCACCAGGTTGCGGCTGTTGGCCCAGGTCAGCGCGCTGCCCGCCCAACAGCCAACAGCCGCCACTCGGACCCGCTCCCGCCCAACAGCGCGGGTCAGCGCGCTGTTGGGCACTGTTGGTGACCCGATCCCCTAGATGCGATCGTGGGCACAGCCGGACGGGCGGCTCGCTCTGTCGGGGCCACGCGGGAAGGCATGCCGCCTGGGCGGGCCAGCCCCGACCACAGCGCCTCGATCCCGCCGCCGGCTCACGCAGGTGACCAGACCTCGACGCCGCCGGCACGGGAGACGCTGGCGAACCGCGCGCCCGCCATCGCCAACACGGGCCCGTGACGACGACTCGCGCGCGACACGGACCGGCCGCGGGGGATGCGGCGCGGGTGGGACTCATACATGATCAAGTTCTGTTGTCCACCGAACAGCCTCGTCCCCGTGCCTGTTGGGTGAACCCCGCACCGGCTGTTGGGCGAAATGATCACCAACACCGGCACCGTGTTGGCCGTGTTGGGCAACAGCTCCGGCCAACACCCCCCGGTCCCGCCAACACCAATCACTGTTGGCGACGTGTTGGCCAACAGTCCGGCCAACACTTCCGGCGGCCCGCCAACACGCGCGGCTGTTGGTCACGTGTTGGCCAACAGTCCGGGCCAACACGGCCAACACCCTGAGACCTCAGGCCAACACACCGGCCGCTGTTGGGACCTGTTGGGTAGCCGGCCCACCGACACGTCGGTGGACGGGGCCGCTGTTGGGCATTTAGGAGATGCGAACACGGCCAGCTAGGCGCGGGGGCCACCCGCCCCATGCCGACCCACCACGACCGTTCCCCGCAGCACCCGCCCCAACGACCCACCCCGAGCCGTGTTCCGGCGACCCACGACGACTCACCCCGAGTCGCCGGACCGGTCCCGATCACCGTCTGGCGCCTCGGCGACCACGACGACGGCCAGCCGGCGACCGAGCCCGGCGCGGGATTCGCCTCCCGCCTAGCCCAGCGACTCGTCCTCACCTACACCAGCCACGGCGAGACCGTCGTCGATTTCGACCACGACCCGCACCTGCACGCCGCGGCGAGCACCGCCGGCCGCGCGTACCTGGCCATCACCGAACCCGCCGCGCTGCCCACACCCGGCCAGATCAGAAAGCCAGCCAGCCTGATCGCCCTCCATTGGCCGCGCCATACCGATCCATCCACAGTGGACCAAATCGCTTGGCTTCTGACCTTGTGCCGGCCGATCATGACCGCGGACGCGAGCCTCATCGCCGCGGTCCGGCCGCCACAGCCAGCCGAACCCGACAGCAGCTTCGCCGACCACGAACACGAACTGCGGGGCGCGGCCGAGCGGGCCGGGTTCACTCACGTCCTGCAAATCGTGGTCATCAGCGCACCCGGCGAAGTTGACCAGTTCCTCTACTACGCCACCCAGACCGAAGCCATCCACATGGTCGCCCAGGCCGCAGCAACCACGGCTGACCGGCAGGTTCTGCACATCGACCTGCTCGTCTTCCACCGCACGGGGTCGCCGTGACCGACCGCGACCCACCCCACGACAGCGGCGACCCGCGGCGACCCACACGCCGGCGCCGCAACAGATCCCGCGACGTCGCACCAGCCCCACAAGATACCGGCGCGAACGGCTTGCCCGCCGGCGTTGAGTCAAGCTACGGTGCCGCGTTCCCGGACCCGGCGCCGGGCACGCCAGCCCGGCCGAGGCCCGAGCGCAACCGCGCACTCGCGCTCAAGCTCACCACCCCGGAGGTGGTCGCGATCACGGAGGAGCAGTACCGCGAGGCCGTGGACCTGCTCGCAGCCATGATCGTCTCCTGGGTACAGCGGGACCGGGCCGAGCGGACCGACACAAGCCCACACGATCAGTAACGGAACCGGGCCGCCGCCACAACCCGGCGGCCCGGGCCGCGCCCACCCTTCAGGAGGCCCGATGCCACGCCGACCCCGCCTCGCCCGAGCGGTCCTCACCACGGCGACCTACCTTCGAATCGCCACCTACACCCGACGCTCCACCGACGAAGAGAACCAGCCCTTTACCATCGAAGCCCAAGACAGCAAGCTCGACTCCTACGCCAACTCCCAGGACGGCTGGAGCATCGTCGCGAAGTTCTCCGACGACGCCTCCGGCGCCAGCGTCAACCGGCCCGGCCTGCAACGCGCGCTCGCCGCCGCCAAGGCCGGCAAGTTCGACGTCCTGCTCGTCTACCGCGTCGACCGGTTCAGCCGCCGCATCCGCGACCTGGTCTGGCTGCTCGACGAACTCGACCAAACCGGAGTCGTGTTCCGCTCGGCTACCGAGCCGTTCGACACCTCCACCCCGGCCGGGCGCATGCTCGTCCAGATGCTCGGCGTCTTCGCCGAGTTCGAACGCGAAATGATCATCGACCGGGTGATCAACGGCATGGAGCGCAAGGCCAGCAAAGGCCAATGGACTCTCGGTGTCGCACCCGAGGGCCTGGAGGTCGATCCAGACACCCAGCACCTGCGGCCGGTCACGGCGGAAGTGCCCATCATCGAGGAGATATTCGACCTATATACAGTGCGGCGTCAGGGCGCCCGCGCCATCGCCAAGGACCTCAGCCAGCGCGGTATCCGCCGCCGCAGCGGCCGGCCGTGGAGCTTCAAGACGATCATCGACGTGCTGGTCAACCCGGCCTACGTCGGCGTCGTCGCGTTCCGCGACATCTACTGCGAGGACGCCCACCCCGCCATCATCGACCGCGAAACCTTCGACCGAGCCCAGCACATCCTCACCGAACGCGGCGAGCACCCCGCTAAGTCCGCCGGCGCCGCCTCCGACTACCACCTCACCGGCAAGATTCGCTGTCCGCAGTGCGGTCAGGCGTACCTCGGAACCTCCGCCACCGGCAAGCGCAACCGCTACCGCTACTACACCTGCTTCACCCGCAACCGTTATGGCAGCTCGCACTGCGCCGCGCCGCGGCTGCAAGCCGACGTGCTCGATCAGACCGTGCTGCGCACGATTGGCGAGTTCTACCGTGATCACACCGATCTGATCATGGGCTCGGTCGCCAGGGCGCAGGACCGGCATCGCGCCACGCTCGCCACCGCCCAGGCCGAACTGGACACCGTCACCGCCCAACTGGCCCAGAAGCAGCTCGTCGTCGACCGGTACTTCAACGACTACGAAGACGGCAAGATCGACAAGGGGTTGTTGGAGACCCGGATCGAAAGGGTCTCCGGCGAACTCGCCCAACTGCGGCGGCGGCGCGACGAACTTCAACTACGGCTCGACACCGCCCCCGAAGAGATCACCACTGACCAACTCGCCGCCTTCGGCCACGAGGTCAACCAGATCGTCGACCACGGCAGCGACACCGAGCGCAAGCGGCTCTGCGAGCTACTCATCGAGGAGCTTAAGATCAACCCGGCGACCGCCACCGCCACCCCAATCTTCCGCATCGACCTCAACGCAACCGCCGCCGCAAACACGAAAAGCGCCCCCGCCAGTAAACTGGCGGGGGCGCGAAATCCCAGCTCTAAGGGTGTTCGCGAGCGTAGACCCTCAGTGGAGCCGAGGGGACTCGAACACCGTCACGATGATGGTGAAGGCGTGCAGGTCGGCCTCGATGACGAGGCCGACGATCCGTTCGGCCGCCTCCTTCGGCGCTGGGAGTTCCTCACTTCGGAGTTGACGCCGACTTCCGATGAAATCGACGCTGTTGAGCAGTTCGACCCACCGACGGATGACGACCGCGACCCGCTGGGGGACCTTGTCCGTCGTGCCGCCGCCATACTCGACCTCGGTCGTAGCGGCGGCTGGACGGCGTCCACGTAGGAGCTTCGCAGCTGTTGGGCCATGCCCAGCACAGCCGTTGGGTACCTGTTGGGTAGCTGTTGGGTTGACAGCCCACGTCGGGCTCGGCGAACGACCCAACTGTTGGGCACTTGGTTGATGCGAACACGGCCAGCCGGGCGCGGGGGCCACCCGCCTCATGACCGGACACCAACCTCGGTCTCGAAGACCGCATCACAACACGCACGTACGTACGGCCGCGAACGGATCCTCCGACAACACGACCTCATTCGACGCGGTTGACGTCGCCGCCTGCCGCCTCCACCTGACCAGCGACGGCTGGTACCTCGACGTCGTCGATCCTGAGTCGATCGCGGATGCGCGAGCGGCCGATCCGAGCGCCGCTCATCGCGGCGAGTCTGCGCAGGAGCGGCCGAGCTCCGTCATGGCCGTCACGATCGTTCTTCACCACGACGACAGCCGTGATGCCGCTCGGATGGCCGCGGACGTGCTCCGATCGGCCATTGAGTCCCACCTCGACCCGGACAGTCTCCGAGTCGAGCTGACCGTCGTCATTCCGCCGGTGGGTCGCGATGGCTGACAACGACCCGCGAGATCTGGCAGACGATGCGCCGCTACTGACGGGTACGTCGTCACGGCCCTCCGGCGACTCACGTCGAGTCGCCGGAAGTCGCGATGCTAAAGGCTCGCCGAGCGCGAATGAGTCAAAGTACGATGCCGCGGCTGGACGCCGGTCCGGCGCCGGTCCGCTCACGGTGAAGATCGAATTCGTCGTGGTCAGCGGACCAGCGGCCGACGAGCTGATCAAGACACAGGCGGCGGCCGTCAGGGACGCCCTGCAATGGTTCGCCGAGAATCCGCCCGACGAGAAGAGCGCATGACGAGCCGTGGCGCACTCCGGTGTGCCACGGCCACGAGCCGAGACGGGGAGGATGAGATGACGCTGCAACAGCCCGAGGTACCCCACCTCGCCGCCGATGATGCGGCCACAAGCCTGCTCGACTGGCTCCGCGTCATTGCCGATCAGAATGTGCCCGAGACGTTCAAGCAGGCGGCGGTGCCGGTTGCCTGGATGGGTCGCACCTCGACCGACGACGCCCAGGACCCCACCCTCTCGCTCCCCCGCCAGCTGGAGAACTCTCGCAACGCCCTGCCGCCCGGCTTCGTGATCGTCGCCAAGTTCTACGACGTCGAGTCCGGCCGGAACACCGTCGAGCGTCGCGGCACCGGCACCGCGCACCAGAAGTTCGACATCCCGATCCCCCGCGACGGTGGCATCGCCGACCTGCTCGCCGAGGCCAAGCTGCCCGACCGACGGTTCGTCGCGGTGGTCTGCGAGTCGATCGAGCGGGTCGCGCGGACCACATATTTCAGCACCAAGATCGAGTACGAGCTGGAGCAGAGCGGGGTCGCGCTGCTCGCCGCCGACGAGGGCATCGACCCGTCAGCAGTCCCTGGGCTTCAGGAGAGCGCTCCACCGTTCCGAAAGGCCACCCCGACGCTGACGCGGCGGATCAAGCAGGCCATCTCCGAGTGGTACGTGCTGAACATGCTGGAGCTCTCCTGGGGCGGCACCAAGGCCCACACCAACCAGGGCTTCAACATCGGCAAGCCGCCGTACGGCTACCTGGCCTCGCGGATGCGGCACCCGGTCAAGCTCAAGGCCGAGCAGGGCAAGGTCAAGCACCGCCTCGTACCCGATCCGGTCCGTGCCCCCGTCGTCACCCAGATCTTCATGTGGCGGGCACTGGACCGCCTCGGGTACCAGACCATCGCCGACCGGCTCAACCTCGATCCGAGCCGTTACCCGCCGCCCGACCCGATCCTCGGCCAGGGCCGCCGCCGGGTGGGCGCCTGGACGGTCAGCAACGTCCGCGAGATTCTCGATAACCCGAAGCACACCGGGTATATGGTCTGGAACCGCCGCAAGCGGCCACGGCCGGAGCGCGGCATCCGCGGCAAGGTCAACCCGCCGAGCGCCTGGGTCTGGTCGGCGATGCCGACGCACGAGCCGCTAGTCACCCGGGAGATCTTCGAAGCGGCCAGCACGGTAGCAAGGTTCCGGAAGGGCTCGACGTCCGGCACCAGCCGGCGGTCAACGGCCGGCCGGAGCTACATCTTGCGCTCGTACATGCATTGTGATCTCTGTGGTCGGCGGACCTGGGGTCACACCGTGCGGACCAACACCTACTACCGGTGCAGCCCGGATCCCCAACACCACGGCCACCTGCCCTGGTTCGCTACTCATCCGGCACACGTCGTCGTTCGGGAGGACGAAATCACCGCGCCGCTGCGGCGCTTCTTCGAGCAACGCGTCTTCGGCGACGGCCGCGACCTCCTGCTGGCCCGAGCGATCGACGAACCCACGACCGACGACGGGAGCGCTGTCCGTGCCGCCGCGCTCACCGCCGAGATCGCCAGGCTGCAGCAACGCCAGGACAACCTTGTCCGAGAGCTGGAGAGCTTCGAGCCCTCCGGCGACGACGACTTCGACCAGGCGTGGCGCTCCGGCATCCAGGCCCGATTCCGGGCGATCCTCACCGAACAGCGACAGAAGCGGGAACAGCTTGCCGATCTCGCCCAACAGAGCAAGACGCGCCCGGCTGTTGATCTTTCCCTGCTGGACGAGATCCCCCAGACTCACATCGACCTCGCCCGCCTGCCCGAAGATCGACAGCGGCGGGTCTACGACGCCTTTCACCTCGAACTGGCGTTCAACGACCTGACCAGCGAACTGGACATCCGGATCATGATCACCGGCGACACGGTCGCCGAACTCGCCGCGACCGTCCAGGCGGCAACGGAGACGGCCCCGCACGAAGATGATCTCGTTGCGGGTCCTTTGCGTGCCCGGGGCGGGACTCGAACCCGCACGCCTCTCGGCAACCGCTTTTAAGGCGGCCGTGTCTGCCGATTCCACCACCCGGGCGGCGCCTCAACGGTAGCGTTCCGGCCTCCA
>Ga0075430_100004065_pt1 | contig 12348 bp, 10 predicted proteins | sample RhiMetdeltSRZDD4_FD_75294 | JGI IMG/M metagenome (GOLD analysis project Ga0075430, IMG submission 75294) | Populus rhizosphere microbial communities from Tennessee, USA - Rhizosphere MetaG P. deltoides SRZDD4 | ecosystem: Host-associated > Plants > Roots > Rhizosphere > Soil | place: USA... | reverse complement strand
GTGTGGAACGGCTGGAAGGCGCAGCTCATCCGCTCGCTCTATTACGAGACCGAGCCGGTGCTCACCGGCGGCTTCTCCGAGGTCAACCGCGCGCAGCGCGTCGCCATGGCGCAGGCCGAATTCAGGGCCGAGCTCAAGGATTGGACGGCGGCGGAGATCGACGCCTATGTCGGCCTGCACTATCCGGCCTATTGGCTCAAGGTCGACCTGCCGCAGAAGCTCGCCCATGCCCGCTTCATGCGCGCCACCCGCGAGGCGAAGAAATCGCTCGCCACGATGGTCTCGTTCCCGGCCGCGCGCGGGGTGACCGAGCTCACCGTGCTTGCGCCCGACCATCCGTGGCTGCTCTCGACCTTGGCCGGCGCCTGCGCAGTCGCCGGCGCCAACATCGTGGACGCGCAGATCTTCACCACCACCGACGGGCGCGCGCTCGACACCATCGCGGTGTCGCGCGAGTTCGAGCACGACGAGGACGAGGCGCGGCGGGCGGCGCGGATCACCGATTCGATCGAGAAGGCGCTGCGCGGCGACCTAAGGCTGCCGGACGTGGTCGCCAAGCGCGCGGCCGCGAAAGGCCGGATCAAGGCGTTCGCGGTCGAACCGGAAGTGACGATCAACAATCAATGGTCGAACCGCTACACCATGCTCGAGGTCACCGGCCTCGACCGGCCCGGCCTGTTGTTCGAGCTGACCGCAACCTTGTCCAAGCTCAATCTCAACATCGCGTCGGCACATGTCGCGACCTTCGGCGAGCGCGCGGTCGACGTGTTCTACGTCACCGATCTGTTCGGCGCGAAGATCACCTCGGCCACGCGGCAGGCGACCATCAAGCGCGCGCTGCTGGGGCTGCTGTTGCCGTCCGCCGAAACGGCGGCGAAACCGGCCCGCAGCGCGGCCGCCGGATAGCACTACCGCCGTCGGCCGGGCCGGTAACCGGCCCTTAAACCCCCCTCTCTACGTTGCCTCGGGGCAATCCGCGGGACGACGGGCATGGGGTCGGGACGGCGAAAAGTCGGGGCACGCGACGAGCCTGTTTTCGACGCCGATTCCGACCTCGATCTGCGGGCCAGCGGCGGCGGCCGCCCGCAAGCCGAACCGGGTGCGGCGAACGACGACAGCCCGACCCCGCAACGCCCGCGCGCCAGCGATCGGCCGGCGCCCCGCCGCCGGCGCAAGCGCGGCGGACGCGGCGGCGGGCGCGGCCGCTCGCGGGTCTCTCGGCTGATCTATTGGACGCTGGTGCTCGGCCTGTGGGCGGTGATCACCGCCGCCGGCACCATCGCGTGGGTCGGCTCCACGCTGCCGCCGATCCAATCGCTCGAAGTCCCCAAGCGCCCGCCGAAGATCGAGATCGTGGGGCTCGACGGCAAAATCCTGGCGACCCGCGGCGAGATGGCCGGCACCGACGTGCCGATCAAGGCGCTGCCGCCCTATCTGCCGAAGGCGTTCATCGCGATCGAGGACCGCCGCTTCTACAGCCATTACGGCGTCGATCCGATCGGGCTGGCGCGCGCGGCGCTCGCCAATGTCGTCCGCCGCGGCGTCTCGCAAGGCGGATCGACGATCACCCAGCAGCTCGCCAAGAACCTCTTTCTGACGCAGGAGCGCACCTTCTTCCGCAAGCTGCAGGAGCTGGTGCTGGCGCTGTGGCTCGAACGCAAGTTCAGCAAGAGCGAGATCCTCGAGCTCTATCTCAACCGCGTTTATTTCGGCTCTGGCGCCTATGGCGTGGAGGCGGCGGCGCAGCGCTATTTCGGCAAGTCGGCGCGCCAGGTGAAGATCGCCGAGGCCGCGATGCTGGCGGGCCTAGTCAAGTCGCCGTCGCGGCTGGCGCCGAGCCGCAACCCGAACGGCGCCGAGCGCCGCGCGCAGGCGGTGCTGACCGCCATGGCCGAGCTCGGCTTCGTCACCGAGACGATGGCGACCAGCGCGCTGGCGCAGCCGGCGCGCGCGATCAAGCCCATCGGCGCCGGCTCGGTGAACTACGTCGCCGACTGGATCATGGACGTGCTCGACGACCTTGTCGGCCGCGTCGAGCAGGATCTCGTGGTGGAGACCTCGATCGATCCGCTGCTGCAAGCGACGGCTGAGAAGGCGCTGGTCGACGAGCTCGCGCTCAAAGGCGCGAAGCTCGACGTCCAGCAGGGCGCGATCGTCGCAATGACGCCGAGCGGCGCGGTGCGGGCGCTGGTCGGCGGCAAGAACTACGCCGAAAGCCAATACAATCGCGCCGTCGCCGCCAAGCGCCAGCCTGGCTCGGCGTTCAAGCCGTTCGTCTATCTCACCGCGATCGAGCGCGGGCTTACGCCCGACAGCGTGCGCGATGACAAGCCGATCGCGCTCAAAGGCTGGAAGCCGGAGAACTACACGCGCGACTATCACGGGCCGGTCAAGCTGACGCAGGCGCTGGCGCTTTCGCTCAACACCGTGTCGGTGCGGCTGACGCTCGAGTTTGGACCGGTCGCGGTCGCCAAGACCGCCTATCGGCTCGGCATCGCCTCCAAGCTCGAGGCCAATCCCTCGCTGGCGCTCGGCACCTCCGAAGTCTCGCTGATCGAGCTGGTCTCCGCCTATGCGCCGTTCGCCAATGGCGGCGACGCCATCACCCCGCACGTGATCGAGCGGGTGCGCACCAGCGCCGGCAAGGTGTTGTACGCGCGCTCGTCGCAAGAGCTCGGGCAGATCATCGAGGCGCGCTACGTCGCCATGATGAACGCGATGATGCGCGAGACGCTGACCATCGGCACCGCCCAGAAGGCGCAGCTTGCCGGCTGGACGGCCGCCGGCAAGACCGGCACGAGCCAGGATTTCCGCGATGCCTGGTTCATCGGCTACACCGCGCACCTGGTCGCGGGCGTCTGGCTCGGCAACGACGATTCCTCGCCCACCAAGAAGGCGACCGGCGGCGGCCTGCCGGTGGAAATCTGGAGCCGGATCATGAGAAGCGCCCACCAGGGCGTGCCGGTCGCCGGATTGCCCGGCCTGTCGGGCGCACCGTGGCTGGCTTCGGCCTTTCCGCCGATCGGCGCTCCGACGCCGCCGGCCCCGGTCGGCGGCAATCAAGCGGGTAGACCGCAGCCGATCGACCGTGGGCTCGATGGTTGGTTCCTCGACCGGATTTTCGGCCGGCGTTGAACCGCAGGCCGACTGGCGACCGACGGCGGTTTCTTTCAGGCGCTCAGCCGCATATCCGTTCGCTGTCGTCCGTTTTCCGTCGTCTGAATTTCAGCGCCTGCGCGCCCGCGACCGAGGTCGCTCGCGCGATGGCGTCCGGTCCTGGCGCCGAAGATTGCGGAGAACGCGCTCCGCAAGGTCTCGTGCCGGAACTTGAACCCGCTGGCCTCGGCCTTGTCCGGCAACACGCGCCGCCCGCCGAGTAAGAGCTCGTCGGCAAGATCGCCCGCCAAATGGTGCAATAAGGCCGCCGGCATGCGCAGCAGCGCCGGGCGATGCAAGGCGCGGCCGAGCTCCTGCGCGAAGGCCGCATTGCGTACCGGCGCCGGCGCGGTGCCGTTGACGGCACCCGTAAGCTGCGGGGTGGCGATGATGTGCGCGATCAGCCGGATCAGATCGTCGCGCTCGATCCACGACATCCACTGCTGGCCGGAGCCGATCGGGCCGCCGAGGCCGAACTCGAACGGTGGCAGCAGGTTGCCGAGCATGCCGCCGTCGGTGCCGAGCACCAGGCCGATGCGCAGGCGCACCACCCGCGTGCCCGATCGTTCCGCCTTTCGCGCCGCGCATTCCCAGGCCTCGCAGACACGGTGCCCGAAGCAGCGCTTGCCGCCGTCGAACTCGGTGAGCGATTCGTCCTGCCAGTTGCCGTACCAGCCGATGGCGGAGCCGCTGATCAGGACGCTGGGACGTCGTTCGAGCCGATCGATCAGGCGGACGACGGCGCGCGTCATCCGCAGCCGTGACGCCAGGATCCGGCGGCGCTTCCTCCGCGTCCATAGCCCGTTGGCGATCGGCTCGCCGGCGAAATTGACGATGGTGTCGATCGCCGTGTCGCTGGCGATCTGGTCGAGGCTGGTGACCATCCGGAACGGCGGCCGCAGGCCCGCGGCCTTGGCGGGGTCGCGCGCCAGCACGGTGACCTCGTGGCCGGCGCTCACCAGCGCCTCGACCAGCCGCGGCCCGATGAAGCCGGTCGCGCCGGTGATCAGCACCCGCTGCCGGCTGGGAAGCGCGCCGACCAGCTCGGCCGCGTTGCCGAGAACCAGCCGCTCGGCGCGGCGCGCGGCGAAAAAATCGCGCAGCCCGAACACGATCACGCCCAGCGCCGCCAGCGGAGCGAGCACGCTGCCGATGCCGTACCAGACCGGCACGATCGCGCTCGGCTCGCCCGCCCAGCCGGCCAGGACCGGAACGAGCAGCGCCAGGATCGCGCCGTAGTTGATCGCCAGCAGCGTGTGGGTAACGCGCTCGGTCGCCGGCAGCTTGCGGCTCACGTCCTCCTCGACGAAGTCCATCAGCGTGACGACGAGCTCGCCCACCAGCACGGCGATCACCAGCATCGCCCAGACGCCGTGCGGCTCGAACAAGCCGAGCGTGAAAAACAGCGCCGCATAGGCGAGGTTGCGGACGCCGTGCAGTCGCATTTCATGGCGCTGTGAGCGCCGCCAAGGCAGCCGCTCGGTCAGCTCGTGGTGGTAGACGATGTCGAACAGGCCGAGCGCGAGCTGGACGACGATCAAGCTCCAGAGCACTGGGGAGGTCATGGTTCAATCTCCCGGAACAAGGCCATCTGACGCATGAGCAGGCCCAGACGCGGATGGAAGATCTGCAAGGTGAAGCTGAACTTGCCGTCGGCGACTTCGGCGTGGGTAACGTAGAGCGTGCCGGGCGTGAGCCACGCCGGCAGGAAGAAGCGCCGGCCGAACAGCTGCACGAAATACTCCTTGCTGCGGAAGATCAGCGCGCCTTCGCGGGCATAGACGGTCAGCGTCATGCCGACGCCGCGGCCGACATATTCCTCCAGCCCGGTCGGGCCGGCGAAACGCTTGGAGGAATGGATCACCTGCGGGAAGCCCTTCCGGCGCGCATAGAGCCGCGTCCAGATCTGGCCGCCGGTGGCCATGTCCTCGGTCACCGTCACCACGCTCGGGACGTGGGCACTGGACGTCAGCGGCAACGGGCCGCCGATGAGGCGGGCCGCCTGCGCGAGCCACCACCCGGCGCGGCTGGTCCACGACTCGAGGATTTCGCCGGCATAGACGATGGTCTGTCCGCCGGCGAGGCGTTTGCTGAAGCGGCGGCGGATCGCGCGCGGCAGCGAGGCCCATTCCGCCTCACTCATCAGCGCGCGGAAGCGGACGTCGCCCAGCTCGGTTTTGGCCTGCGGCTCGGGCTTGTGCCCGGGCGCCGGGCTTTCCGGGACTTCGAACGCAACTGCTGGTGCGAGCATGGTCGGCTCCCGCGGCTACTTCTGCTTGCCAAGCGGAATGAGGCTGACGATGCGGGTGCCGAGGCGCACAAGCGCCGCCAAAGTCGGCTTCGGGATAGTGAGCATCTGCGTATACCAGCGATCCGTGACCTCGACGAAAGCCAGCATGTCGGTGAGCCGCTTGCTGGCGACCGGATGCAGCTTGCGATCATGCTTGGCCTCGGCCACGCAGGCGCGCAACGCCTCGACCGCCGGGTCGATCTCGCGTTCCTTGCGGACCGCGGCGATCCGCATGGCGATTTCCCAGAGATCGGTCTCGGCCTCGAAATGCTCGCGCCGGTCGCCCTTGACCGGCACCCGCCGGATCAGGTTCCAGGCCATCAGCTCGCGGAGCGAGGTGGAGACGTTCGAGCGCGCGAGCCCGAGCGAGGCGGCGATCTCCTCGGCCGTAAGCGGCCGTTCCGAGAGATACAGCAAGGCGTGGATCTGGCTGAACGAGCGGTTGACGCCCCACTGTCCGCCCAGATCGCCCCAATACAGGACGAAGCGCTCGACCGCCTCGGAGAGTTTTGCGCCTTTTTCGGTAATTTCTGTCATGACAGAAATATCAGAAAAAGCGAAAACGAAGTCAAGCGGCAAAAAATCGCAGGATTAACGCAAGGCGAATCCGGGGCTGGAGGCTCAGAGGCCGCCGGCGTCGGGGCGGCGGCCGGCCAGCCCGTAGCGGTGCAGGTCGGTGCCGTTGACGTCGAGCCAGGCCTTGGCGCGCTCGAGGTTCGGGTAGAGCTTGCCGACCAGGCGCCAGAACCGCGGCGAATGGTTGAGCTCGACCAGATGCGCGACCTCGTGCGCCGCCAGGTAGTCGAGCACATAGGGCGGCGCCAGGATCAGCCGCCAGGAGAACGACAGCACGCCGGTGTTGGAGCACGAGCCCCAGCGGCTCGACTGATCGCGCACGGCGACGCGCTTGACCGCGACGCCGAGCTCGTCGGCGTAGCGCCGGCTGGCGGCGGCGAGATCGCGCGCCGCCTCGCGCTTGAGGTAGTCGCTGACGCGGCGGTCGACGTGCGGCGGCTCGCCGGCGACGCACAGCAGCCGCTCGCCGTGGCCGTCGGTCTCGGTCCACACCGTGCCGCGCGCGCCGCGGCGATGCACGATGCGGTGGGTGACGCCGCGCAGCGGAACCTCGGCGCCGTGCGCGAACGGCGCGGCTTCCGGCAGCCGCTTGAGCCGGGCGGCGATCCAGCCGCCGTGCTTCTGCGCGAAGTCCTTGGCTTCCTTGATGCTGCCGCGCGGCGGCATGGTGAGAACCACCTCGCGCGAGGCGGCGTCGATGCGCAGCGTGTAGCGGCGCGCCTGCCGGTGCCGCCGGATGCGCACCAGATAGATCGACCGGTCGAACACGACCTGAATCGTCGAAGGCTCGCTCGGACGGCGATAGAGCAACGCGCGCAGCGACATAGGTCCACCCAGAAACAGCCCCGGGCGAAATACTGCCATAGTCGCAAGAGGGCGCAGCATGGTGGCGAACAAATAAAGCTCTTCCCCAAGAATCAGGGCCGCGCGGGCGGTCGCACTACAATAGCTTGGGGCTCACAAGACTTGAATCGGATTTCAGAGTTTGTTGTGACAGCCCCACCGTCGACGGCTCGCGAGTCACGCCCGACCGAGCCTGGCCGAAGGGCAAAATCCCACAATAAATCAAGTTGTTAACTGGATCGTGGCGGGCGACCGAACGACGAATCACAGCAAAACCCACGCGGGATGCGGCTTGCCCACATTTCACAGTCGAAAAACGGATTAAGCAGCCGGGTTCGAGGACCGGCTGCGCGGGGCGGCGAACCCCTCGGCCGCGGCACCGGCTGCCATCGCGGGCTTGGGCCCAGCGCCGTTGGTCTTCGGCGCGGCCGCAGTATCGCTCGGGCGCTTGCCGGCGGCACGCCGCACATTGCCGTTGTTCGACAACACGAAGTCGGCGATGCGCGGCGCGATCTCGGCGCGGAAGCGCGAGCCGTTGAACACGCCGTAATGACCGACGCCCGGCTGCAGCCAATGCGCCTTGCGATCGGCCGGAATGTTGACGCAGAGCCGGTGCGCCGCCTCGGTCTGCCCGACGCCGGAAATGTCGTCGTGCTCGCCCTCGATCGTCAGCAGGGCGACGCGGCGGATCTTTGCCGGATCGATGGGCACCCCGCGATGGGTCATCTCGCCTTTCGGCAGCGCGTGGCGCACGAACACGGTCTCGACGGTCTGCAGGTAGAACTCGGCGGCGAGATCCATCACCGCCAGATACTCGTCGTAGAACTCGCGATGCTTCTGGGCGGAATCGCCGTCGCCCTTGACCAGGTTCAGGAACAGGTTGCGGTGCGCCTCGATATGGCGCTCGAGGTTCATGCTGACGAAGCCGTGCAGCTGCAGGAAGCCCGGATAGACGTCGCGCATGAAGCCCGGGTTCGGGAACGGCACCTTGGTGATCACGTTGCGGCGGAACCATTCGGTGCCCCGCGCCTCGGCGAGCTTATTCACTGCGGTAGGGTTGACCCGGGTGTCGATCGGACCGCCCATGAGCACCATGGAATGCGGCACATAGGGGTCGTTCTCCGCCTCCATGCGGGCGACTGCGGCCATGACCGGCACCGAAGGCTGGCACACCGCGATGATGTGGGTGTCGCCGCCCAGCACGTGCAGCATCGAGATCAGGTAGTCGATGTAGTCGTCGAGGTCGAAGCGGCCCTCGGACACCGGCACCATGCGCGCGTCGATCCACTCGGTGAGGTAGACGTCGTGGTTGGGCAGGAAGGCCTCGACGGTGCCGCGCAGCAGCGTCGGGTAGTGGCCCGACATCGGCGCCACGATCAGCAGCCGCGGCTGCGGCCGGTGCGGCGGGCGCTCGAAGCTGCGCTGGAAATGCAGCAAGCGGCAGAACGGCCGCTGCCAGACCGTGGCGACATGCACCGGCACGCGCTCGCCGACCACCGTGGTGGAGGTCATATTCCATTCGGGCTTGCCGTAGCGGCGGGTCGAGCGCTCGAACAGCTCGCTCGCCGCCGACATTGCCTTGCCGAACGGCGTATAGGTCAGCGGATTGGCCGGGTTGCGGAAGAACAGCCGGGTGGCGTCGGAGAGCGCGCGGGCCGGCTCGAGCGCCGCATGGCTCAACTCGTAGAGCCAGTAATAGGGTGCCGCCAGCATCGGGCCAGCATCGCCCGTCGCGGCTGGCGCGCCGCCGAATTCGCCAATTGCCATAGCCCCGGCCCTGTCGCGCTCTTTATTGCGTTGCAGCATTTTGTCGCTTTTCTGTCATATAGTCAACATAATATGGATTGTTTTCCATTGGTTTACAGGGGGAGATAACGTTTTGGCGGCCGTTGTAGCTTTTGCGCCGCAGCACGGCTGCCATGCCACAGTCGCGGGAACCCGGGGCGAGGTTCATTCCCCGGTCTGCAGCAGCGAGCCGACCCGGCGGGCGCTTTTGAGCAATTGCAGGAAAACGATCACGCCGGCGCCGAAATACACGACGTTGAGGGCGAAAGCCGCAAGCATCAGGTCGGCCCGGAATACGTGCTGCATGACCAGGGCGCGCATGCCCTCGAACACATAGGTCGGCGGCAGCGCCCAGGCGAACGCCTGCAGCCAGTCCGGCAGCACGCTGACCGGATAGTAGACGCAGGTGAGCGGCATCAGGACGAACATCAGCGTCCAGGCCAGGCTTTCGGCCCCCATGCCGTTGCGCAGCAGCACGCCCGCCACGACGATGCCGACCGCCCAGCTGGTCAGGATGAGATTCATGAAGAACGCCGCCAGCGCGAAGCCGAGGCTGTAGATGTTGAAATCGAAGAACGCGATGGCGAGCAGCGTGACCGGCACCATGCCGATGGCGAGCCGGATGATGCTCATGATCATCAGCGCGCAGACGAACTCGATCGGGCGCAGCGGGCTGATCATCAGGTTGCTGAGGTTGCGCGACCACATCTCCTCGAGGAACGACACCGAGAAGCCGAGCTGGCCGCGAAACAGCACGTCCCACATCAGCACGGCGGCGATGAACACCCCGGCGGCGCGGGCGAAGAACCCGGAATTCTGCGCGATGTAGAACTGCAGGAAGCCCCAGACGAACAGCTGCACCGCCGGCCAGTAGATCAGCTCCAGGAGCCGCGTCCAGGACGAGCGCAGGAGATAGAGATAGCGCAGCACCATGGCGCCGATGCGGTGCGGCGACAGGGTCAGCGCGCTGGTGGAGACCGCGCTCATTGCGCCGCCTCGCGCGCTTCGCCGCGGCCGCGGGCGATATCGAGAAAGACCTCTTCCAGGGTCTCGCGGCCGTAGCGGGTGATCAGCTGCCGCGGCGTGTCGTCGTCCTCGATGCGCCCGCGCTTCATCATGATGACCCGCTCGCACAGCCGCTCGACCTCGGCCATGTTGTGGGAGGCGAGCAGCACGGTGGCGCCGCGCTCCTTGCGGAACCGTTCGAGCCGCCCGCGCACCCAGTCGGCGGTGTCGGGATCGAGCGAGGCGGTCGGCTCGTCGAGCAGCAGCATCTGCGGGGAATTGATCAGCGCCTTGGCGAGCGCCACGCGGGTCTTCTGCCCGGCCGAGAGCTTGCCGGTCGGCCGGTCGAGAAACTCGGTCAGGTCGAGCTGTTCCGCCAGCTCGGCGATCCGGCCGTTGAGATCCTCGACCGCGTAGAGGCGCCCGAACACCTTGAGGTTCTGCCGCACCGTGAGCCGGTGCGGCATGTCCACATAGGGGCTCTCGAAATTCATCTTGTGCAGCACCTGGTAGCGCTCGCGCGGCATCTCGGCGCCCAGCACCTTGACGGTGCCGGAGGTGGGCATGACGAGCCCCATGATCATCGCGATCGTGGTGGTCTTGCCGGCGCCGTTGCCGCCCAGGAGCCCGGTGATCGAGCCCTGCTCGAGCGCGAACGAGATGCCGTCGACCGCGCGGGTGGTCTTGTAGACCTTCACCAGCTGGTCGACGGCGATGGCGTGCACGCGCGGGGCGGATCGGGGCTCGGGCGGCTCGAACATGTCCCGCAGATGTGACCTCGCGCGCGGGTCGGCGCAAGCCCCATCGCGGGCGGACCATCGGCCACGTTCCAGCGCCGGCCGCGAGGGATTACATTCGCGCCATGGCCGACCAGTCCGCCAGGGAAGCCCGACCGACCGGGCGCAGCGTGCGCCTCGACACGCTGGTGCGCCTGCGCTGGCTGGCACTGATCGGGCAGACCACCGCGGTGCTGGTGGTCTATGTCGGGCTCGACTACGAGCTGCCGATCTGGGCCTGCCTGGCGGTGATCGCGCTCGCCGCCTGGCTCAACGTGGCGCTGCGCGTACGCTTCCCGATGACGCAGCGGCTGGAGCCCGACCGGGCCGCGTGGCTGCTCGCCTTCGACATCGCCGAGCTGGCGGTGCTGCTGTATTTCACCGGCGGGCTGCAGAACCCGTTCGCGTTCCTGCTGCTGGGGCCGGTGCTGCTGTCGGCGCCGGCGCTGCCGCCGCGCATGACGCTGGTGCTCGGCGGCTTCGCGATCGCCTGCGCCACCGCGCTGGTTTTCGTGCACGAGCCGCTGCCCTGGGACACCGAGCCGCCGCTCACCTTGCCGGCGATCTACGTGATGGGGGTCTGGCTCGCGATCCTGCTGGCGATCGGCTTCATCGGCCTGCACGCCTGGCAGATCACCGAGGAGGCGCGCCAACTCGCCGACGCGCTGGCGGCGACCGAGTTGGTGCTGGCGCGCGAGCAGCATCTCTCCCAGCTCGACGGCCTGGCGGCGGCCGCCGCCCACGAGCTCGGCACCCCGCTGTCCACGATCACGGTGATCGCCAAGGATCTCCAGCTCGCGATCAAGCCGGGGAGCGAGCATGCCGACGACGTGCGCCTGCTCAACGAGCAGGCCAGACGTTGCCGCGACATTCTGGCCAAGCTTACCGAGCTGTCGTCGAGCGGCGATCCGTTCGACCGCATGAAGCTCTCCGCGCTGATCGAGGAAGTGGTGGCGCCGCATCGCAACTTCGGGGTCGCCATCGAGGTCGCGCTGTCGCCCGGCGACGCCGCCGAGCCGGTCGGCGGCCGCAATCCGGCGATCCTCTACGGGCTCGGCAACCTGCTCGAGAACGCCGTCGATTTCGCCCGCGAGCGGGTCGAGGTGGCGGCCTCGTGGAGCGGCGACGACGTCGCCGTCACCATCAGCGACGACGGCTCGGGCTTCGCACCCGAGATCATGGAGCGGATCGGCGAGCCCTACGTCACCAGCCGCCGCCGGCGGCCGACCGGTGCCGATGCCGACGCCGCCGGCGGGCTCGAGGCGAGCGGGCTCGGGCTCGGCTTCTTCATCGCCAAGACCCTGCTGGAGCGCTCGGGCGCCACGCTCGATTTCGAGAACCGGGCGTTTCCGGAGCGCGGTGCCGTGGTGCGGGTGCGCTGGGAGCGCAGCGATTTCGAGCAACGCGTCGTATTCGCGTCCTGAACGCCCGGCGAAAATTTACGATGAAAATACTCTGTTCTTTTCCCGACAGACACGGGGAGTTTATTACTTGTGATTGTCGGAAGGCGTTCCTAGAATGTATGAGCCTTGCGGGCTTTTTATTGATTTTCGCCGGTTCGTCGGCCCGGCGTTGCTGGAGGCATGACTGGCCATGGCCGATCTTGCGGCCGTACCCGGCGATCGCTCGCTGCTGATCGTCGAGGACGACAAATCGTTTCTGCAGCGGCTGGCACGCGCGATGGAGAGCCGCGGCTTCACCGTCACCACCGCCGAATCGGTGGCCGAGGGCCTCACCCAGCTCGAGACCTCCTCGCCCGCTTTCGCGGTCGTCGACATGCGGCTCGACGACGGCAACGGTCTCGACGTGATCTCGGCGCTCAAGCGCCGGCGTCCTGACGCCCGCGCCATCATCCTCACCGGCTACGGCAACATCGCGACCGCGGTGAACGCCGTGAAGCTCGGCGCCGTCGACTAT
>Ga0075430_100004064_pt1 | contig 12348 bp, 6 predicted proteins | sample RhiMetdeltSRZDD4_FD_75294 | JGI IMG/M metagenome (GOLD analysis project Ga0075430, IMG submission 75294) | Populus rhizosphere microbial communities from Tennessee, USA - Rhizosphere MetaG P. deltoides SRZDD4 | ecosystem: Host-associated > Plants > Roots > Rhizosphere > Soil | place: USA... | reverse complement strand
TGGGGCGTTACCAGAAAACGAGTTTGTTCGAGCCGTACTCGAACGACCATCCGCTACCGAGCCGCCGCTTCTCTGATCGCCGTGTGAGACTTTCAGCCGCGCTTGTTTCGTGTGTGCTGACGCTCGCAGTCAGCGTCGGCATCAGCGCACAGAGACCAGGCCCTCCTTACCCGCAGGCGGTTTCAGAACCGGCCGTCTCGAGAACGCTCAGGATTTACATCGCCCGCCACGGAGAGACGTCCTACAACGCCGAGGGACGCGTGCAGGGTCAGCTCGACATTCCCTTGAGTCGTCGTGGACTCGAGCAGGCCGATGCGCTCAGGGACACGCTTCGCGGGGTGCATCTCGATGCCATCTACACAAGCCCTCTGTCGCGAGGGATCACGACGGCGGGCATCGTCGCGGACGGGCGACCGTTCCGCGTCTTGAACAGCCTGAAGGAGAGGAACCAAGGAGGCTTTGAGGGTCAGTTGGCGGCTTCGGCTGTCGACTTTTCTCGTCGAATGACCGATCCGCGGGACGATCTCGACGGAGGCGAAACGACGTACCAGCTCGATGCGCGGGCCCGCGTGGCTCTGGCCACCATTCGACGGGCGCAGGCGGCAGGTTCAGTGCTGATAGTTGGCCATTTCCTGACGAATCAGATGCTGCTTCGAGAGCTGCTGAAGCTCCCGATCGAGCGGGCGATGCAAATCAACCAGGCCAACGACGAGTTGTATCTCGTCGAGCTCACTCCCCTGCGCCCAACGCGGAGCTGGAAGCTCATCAGACCAGGCAGTCTGTCCGACCTTTAGCCCCCATTCCCGCTCCCTTTGGGCACCCCTGGAGAAGAAAACCTCGCGGAAGCATGTAAGTCCGTGAAGTCCTTGGGATTGACCTCATCTGTTCCGAGAATTAACTTTCATAGCGTTCCCGCTCCCCCGTAACGCGCGACGGCCCAGTCGTATTGGGCTGTTCGACCAAGTTATGAAAGTGAGGAACCTGCAGATGCGTCGATCGAGCACCCCCAGACTCCTAGCCGGTGTCTTGGGTGGACTATATTTTCTTGTAAATGCCCAATTGTTACAGGCGCACGCAGGGGACAATGACCCGACGCACATCCACGCCTGCGTCGGACCACAGGGGCAATTCCGGGTCATAGACCTTCGCGACCAATGCCGGCCTAGCGAAACGCCGGCACACTGGGCGCAAAGTGCCGGCGGCAGCACCGGTACAGTCGGGCCTCCCGGACCTGTCGGCCCGGCTGGACCCGCAGGACCCGCAGGGCCCACTGGAGCCACAGGACCAGCAGGCCCAGCCGGAGCGACGGGGGCGGTCGGACCCGCCGGACCCGCCGGAGCCACAGGGGAGATCGGTCCCGCCGGGCCGGTTGGAGCCACGGGAGCAATTGGTCCAGCCGGGCCTACTGGAAATACTGGCGCGACAGGCCCCGCGGGGCCTGCTGGCCCCGTCGGACCCGCAGGGCCGACGGGTACAACCGGAGCAATCGGTCCAACCGGGCCGGCTGGTCCCACCGGGCCCTCAGGGCCGACCGGAGCTACCGGTGCAACTGGACCGGCCGGACCGACTGGGCCCGCAGGTGCTACCGGACCCGCCGGTCCCGGGGGAGTCCGAGGATTCCGCGAATTTCTGGCCTCCGTCAGCGTCTATCAGTTCACGATCCCGACCGGCGTGAACCGCATGCTGATTGAGATGTGGGGTGGGGGCGGCGGCGGTGCCGCGGGGCTTGCCCAAGAAGGTGGATCTGGCGGTGGCGGCGGCGCCTACGCGCGAGCCGTCGTTTCCACGGTCCCGGGTCAAACCTGGTTCATCTTCGTCGGCAGGGGAGGCAGCGGCAGCGCCGGGAATCCGGGCTCGGCTGGAGAAACCACCTTCGTGAACGATCCGAACGACTTTGTCGCCAGTGCATTTGGCGGTCAGGGTGGATCCGGCCTCACTCCGGGCATCGGTGGCGGTTGCGATCTGGGAATCCTTCCGCCGTTGGCGCTGTGCCGTCGAGGCGCCACGGGCTTACCCGGTGCAGGCGGGGTGGGTGGACTCGGAGGCCGCGCGGCCTTTGGTTCGATCGAGCCCATTGGCTCGGTGGGTGGCAGCGGCGGCCCCGCAAGCGCGACGCCAAACGCCGGCACCAGCGGCACCAACGGTTACGTCCTCATAAGCTGGTAACCATCACGGCGCGCGCCGCATTCGGCAACAACGGCCGGACGCGACGCGCGCCGCCTTTCTTTTCTCAAGCGACCAATTGAGATGAACGCCCAGCGTGACCTCGGCTGTCACGCTGTTGCCGCACGATACTCGTCACGCGGATCGAGACCGCGCGTGTGCCTGTCGTAGAATGGCGCAGCCGAGTCATCTCGCCGCCCCGAGACCACCGTGTCGATACCGCTCTTCGAATTGTCTGCGCAGGACGCAGTGAGTTGGCTCCGCACGCAGCCAACCGAATCCATCGACCTCGTGATCACGGACCCGGCCTACGAGTCGCTCGAAAAGCATCGCGCCATCGGCACGACGACGCGTCTGACGCACAGCAAATCGTCGAGCAACAATTGGTTCGCGGTCTTCCCGAACGCTCGGTTCGGAGAATTATTCGACGAGGTGTACCGTGTGCTCCGCCGTGACAGTCATTTCTATCTGTACTGTGACGCCGAGACGATGTTCATTGCCAAGCCGGAAGGGGAGCGCGCGGGATTCAAGTTCTGGAAGCCGCTTGTCTGGGACAAGAAGGCGATCGGGATGGGATATCACTACCGCGCACGATACGAATTCATCCTGTTCTTCGAGAAAGGGAAGCGGCGCCTCACCGATCTCGGCATCGCCGACGTGATCACGGCGCCGCGCATTCATCGCGGCTATCCTGCCGAAAAACCGCCTGCCGTGTCGGAAGTCCTGATTGGCCAGAGCACGCAACCCGGAGACATCGTCGCGGATCCGTTCATGGGCTCCGGTAGCGTCGGCGTTGCGGCGTTGACGCTCAAGCGCCGGTTTCTCGGTACCGACATCAACCCCGAGGCAGTCCGCGTTTCCGCAGAGCGGCTCCGCGTGTTTGGCGCCGGCATCGAGCCCTCGGGTCTTCCCGACGCTGGGCAACCGAACTTCCCGGAGATGCTGGGCGCGCGCTCGTGACGGGTGGTGCATACGCCGATCTGGTGGCGTCGTATCTTTCCCGGCGCTTCCGTGCGCGTGGGTTGAAGGTCTACCGCGAGATCCGTGTCGGCAAGTCCATCATCGGCAAGAACCGCACGGTTGACGTGTTGTGTGTCTGCGAGGACGCGGGCCTTGCGTTCGCCATCGAGTGCAAGTTCCAGGACAGCCCCGGCACCGTGGACGAGAAGATTCCTTACGCCATCGACGACTTGAAGGCGTTGCCCATGGCCGGCTGCATCGCATATGGGGGACGAGGCTTTTCGCAGGGCGTCCTCCACATGCTCGAAGGGTCGCCCCACGCGGCGTACTGTCTGCCGTTACCGGATCAGCAGGACATGTCCTCCGAAACACAGGATCTTGATCATCTCCTGGCGATGCACTTTCGCTGGTGGGATGTCCTGGTCGGCCGGCGTCAGCCGCTCTGACGCCGGCCCTTTCACGGTGCGACAGACGACTCCGGCAGAACACAGCGGAGAGAGAGGGATTCGTGCCGAGAGCGGCGAGCGTAGCGAGTCGCTCGAAGCCTAGAACCCACTCGATGCGCCATCGAGCGAGCTTGCGAGCGAAGATGGCGGAGAGAGAGGGATTCGAACCCCCGGGCCCCTTTCAGAGCCAACGGTTTTCAAGACCGCCGCCTTAAACCACTCGGCCATCTCTCCGCGTCGGATCTTTCGTCCGGGAAACATTGTATCCCTCGCTCAATCGGCGAACCGATGAAGCCCCAGGGAATCCGTCATTCGGACACTCGAGCGCGATCGGAAGGGAGCGCGATGCGCGGTTGTGCCCGTCCGTGACGGTCGCATATGCTGCTTGACTCATCAATCCCGACACGAGGACCTGGTGATGCCAATCCCAGAGGACGAATTCGAGAGAACAATCATCGTCAGTCGCAAGCGCGCTCCCGATGCCCCCACGCCCGACGTTATCGGCCATTACCTGGTGGTGGGAAAGGAGGGCGAGGATGGATCACGCGTGGAAGTCGGCGCCGAACCCCTCACTATCGGCCGCGATGCCCGCCAGGGACTCACGCTTGCGGACACTGAAGTCTCACGACTCCACGCTCGCGTGTCAGTTGTCGGGGGCGAGGCCGTCGCCGAGGATCTGGGTTCGACAAACGGTACGTTCCTGAACGGAAAGCGCCTGACCCAACCCATGACGATGAAAGAGGGCGACGTTCTCCGTATGGGAAGCCACCTCCTTCAGTACGAGCGACGCAGTCGGCGTGACGTTGAACGAATGAGCGGCCTCGACCGCGACCTGCAGAAAGCCAGCAAGTACGTGTTCTCGCTCCTCCCGGCCCCGCTCACCGAGGGACGAGTGTTTGCGGAATGGCGCTTCGTCCCGTCCACGCAGCTCGGCGGCGACGCATTCGGGTACTACTGGCTCGACTCGAATACGTTCGTGTTCTACCTCATTGACGTCTCAGGCCACGGCGCGGGCTCGGCGATGCACTCGGTAACGGTCCTGAACGTGCTGCGGCAGCGCGCTTTGCCTCAGGTCAATTTTGAGAATCCCGCCGAAGTGCTCACGAGCTTGAACAACAGGTTTCAGATGGACGGCCATGGCGGTTTGTTCTTCACGATGTGGTACGGCGTGTACCGGGTTGGCGAGCGCACGCTCACATATGGCTCCGCCGGCCACCATCCGGCTTTTCTCGTTTCTCCCAATAAACACTCGGCCGAACCACTGGGCATGGCCGCCCTGATGATCGGCGCCATGCCGGAGGTCGAGTACGAGACTCAGCAGGTAACGGTGCCGCCAGGAAGTTCGGTCTATCTCTTCAGCGACGGCGTGTTCGAAGTCGTCACGACCGCCCAGGAACGATGGTCGCTGTCGGACTTCGAGCCGCTGCTTCTCGAGCCGACGTTGCCGGGAACGCCTGAAAGCGAACGTCTGTACCAAGGGGTCAAGCGAGTCACTGGACCCGGCCCGCTCGACGATGATTTCTCGCTGATGGTCTTGACGTTTCAGTAACACCGGTCAGAAAACTGACCGCCGTGGCGTAGACTTCACCCATGAAGTGCCCGGCCTGCGGAGCTGAGATTCTGGTGCCCGCGCACCGGTGTCCCAGTTGCCAGGCCTCTCTGGCACTCGGGGTCTCTGTCGCTGTTCTGACGCCACCTCCCGTGGACGTGACGACCAAAATGTCTGCCCTCTCAATGGGCAACGATTCGACGGGCCTGCCGTCGTCTGGTCGGCCCGAGCCGTCCTTTGACGAGCCGACGGTTGTCGGCGCGGGCAGCGCATCGGATGCGTTTGGTGACGTCACGATAGTCCGGGCGTCACCCGATGCTGGTACGCAGGCTGAGACCACGCTGATACCTCATCGCCCCGTCGCGTCCGACTCGGAAGACACAGGGCCCTTGAAGCCTGGGAAGCCGTTCGGATCCCGCTATCACATCATCCGCATGCTCGGTCTGGGCGGAATGGGAGCGGTGTATCAGGCCTGGGATGAGGAACTGGGCGTTGCTGTGGCCATCAAGGTCATTCGGCCCGAGGTGATGGAGGACCCGGTCGCCGCACGTGAGATCGAGCGGCGGTTCAAACGCGAACTGCTCCTGGCCCGCGAGGTCACGCACAAGAACGTCGTGCGCATTCACGACCTCGGAGAGATCGACCGCATCAAGTACATCACGATGTCGTACATCGATGGCACCGACCTCGCGTCGATTCTCAAACGCGAGGGCCGGCTGACCGCGGCCAAGGCACTTCTGATCCTGCGCTCGTTCATCCCCGGACTGGTGGCCGCCCACGCGGCGGGAGTCGTGCATCGGGACCTGAAGCCCGCCAACATCATGGTGGGCAAGAAGGGCGATGCACTGATCATGGATTTCGGTATTGCCCGATCCGTCGGGAGACCAGAAATCGCATCGGAGCTCGAGCCGACGGTCCTTCCCGAGGAATTCAGGCGTGCCGCGGCGAATGACGACGGCGCCACCCAGGCGGGCTCGGTGCTCGGCACGGTTCACTACATGGCTCCGGAGCAGGCCCGAGGACAGGTAGCGGATCAGCGCGCTGACATCTACGCGATGGGGCTCATCCTCTACGACATGCTGCTCGGCCGGCGAAGAGCCGAGAAGGCCGCCAGTGCCATGGCGGAACTCGAGGCCCGCATGGAGCATGCGCCGCCCTCGGTGAAATCGATAGCCCCGGAGATCCCGTCCGCCCTTGATGGCATCGTGTCGCGTTGTCTCGACCCCGACCCCGCCAAGCGGTTCCAGACCTCCCTCGATGTCGTCGCCGCGTTAGACAAACTCGATGAGCAGGGGGAACCACTCCCCGTGCGACGAGTCGTGGGATTGCCTCTCACGGTAGCGATGGTCATCGCGATGTTCGGCATAGGCCTCGGTGCCTGGTACTACCAGCGGCAGTTCATCCCGCCCGCCGCGCACGACCCGGTATCGGTGGTAATTGCCGACTTCCAGAACAGTACCGGCGATGCTGCGTTCGATCGCACGCTCGAGCCCATGCTCAAGCTGGCGCTCGAAGGGGCAGGTTTCATCAGCGCGTACAGCCGCGTGGAGGTCGCGCGTAACCTCGGCGTCCGTCCACCCGACGTGCTGAACGAGACGGCCGCGCGAGAGATTGCGGTCAAGCAGGGGCTCGGCGTGGTGCTCTCGGGCGAAATCGCCAGGCGGGGCAATGGGTACAGCCTGTCGGCCAAGGCGGTGCAGGCCGTGACCGGAGAGGTGATTGCCAGCGCCGATGCCAGGGCGGGCAGTCGCGACCAGGTTCTCTCCGTAGCGACCGGTCTTGCAAACGAGGTTCGCGAAGCACTCGGCGACGACACGTCCGATTCCGCACAGCGCTTCGCCATCGACACGCTGTCGGCCACATCGCTGGATGTCGTTCGTGCCTATGCAGCGGGCATGGGGGCCCTTTCGGACAACCGGCCCATTGATGCGAAGGAGCGCTTTCAGGAGGCGGTGAACCGGGACCAGAATTTCGGACTCGCCTATGCCGGCATGGCGATCGCATCACGCAACATCGGGCAGCAACAGGACGCGGAGCGGTACATCAGGGAAGCCGTTCGACACGTCGATGGCATGACTGAACGCGAGCGGTACCGCACGCGCGGTCTCTTCTATTACGTCACCAGCGACTATCCGCAGTGCGTCAAAGAGTACGGCGACTTGATAACGCGGTACTCGGCTGACGCCGCGGCACATAACAACCTCGCCTTGTGTTTAACCTACCTCCGGGACATGCCACGCGCCCTGGCCGAGATGCGACAAGTGGTCGGCATCCTGCCAAAGCGCGCCTTGTACAGGCTCAACCTCGCGCTTTACGCCGCCTACAGCAGCGATTTCCAGACCGCTGAACAGGAAGGCGTGGCTGCGGAAGAATTGGGGAGCCCTCTGGGCTTTCTAGCCGGTGCCTTTGCCCAGCTCGGACAAGGGCGCGTGACATTGGCGGCCGCGAACTACGAGAAGGCGAAGGTCGGCACGCTCTACGCGTCGTACGCGGCGTCGGGCCGCGGCGACCTGGCCATATATGAAGGTCGATTCTCAGATGCGGTGAGAGTGCTTCGCGAGGGTGCCGCCGCAGACGAGGCCTCCAAGAACACCGATAGAGCCGCCGCCAAGTTTGCCGCGCTGGCCTACGCGCAACTCCTGCGGCAGAACAAGACCGCCGCCGTTGCCGCCGCCGCACAGGCCCTCGCCAGCAGCTCGGCAGAGAAGATCAGATTCCTCACGGCGCGAGTGTTTGTAGAGGCGGGAGAGACCGCCCGCGCCCGCGCCCTGGCATCCGCCCTCGCGACTCAGTTCCAGGGCGAACCTCAGGCCTACGCCAAGATCATCGAAGGGGAAATCGCGCTGAAAGGTGGCGACCCGCGACTGGCCATCAAGACATTCACCGAAGCGAACGCGCTGCTCGATACCTGGATCGGTCGCTTCGATCTTGGGCGCGCATATCTGGACGCGGGCGCCTTCACGCAGGCTGATTCGGAATTCGACCGGTGCCTCGCCCGCCGCGGCGAGGCCCTAGCGTTGTTCCTGGATGAAGAACCTACCTACGGTTTCTTCCCCGTCGTCTACTACTACCAGGGCCGCGCGCGAGAAGGGCTCAACACCGCCGGGTTTGCCAACTCGTATCGCGCCTACCTTGCCATCCGAGGGACATCAACCGAAGACCCGCTTCTGCCCGACGTGCGCCGCCGCGCCGGGAACCAACCGTAACCAAGGGTTCCGGCTACTTCACGAGCTTGATCTGAAAGATAGGGCTCGGCAGGAAATTGGGCAACGAGGTCGTCACCTGCACATTGTAGGTTCCCGCAGGATAGCTCGCCCCGGTCGTTTCCTTCGTCTGCAGGTTGAACGACCATGTCTTGGTCGAGGCGTCGTAACGGAACGAGCTGCTGCCGGGATCGGTATTCGTGATGCTGCGGGCTTGCGTGCTTGGAATCGGACCTGTCACGGTGACGGCGAAGCGCACGAGGGAACTATCCACGACCGTCGATCCGTTCTTGTATTGCCACTGCATTGGTACGGCGCTGCCGGCTTTGAACGTCTTGTTCCCGGACGGTGGTGCGTTCTGCACGTTCACGAATACATAGCCGACCGGTGTCACAGTGATCGAGACCGTCACCGTGTTTGAGTCCGGACTCATTGCCACGGCATGTGCCACGCCATCGCTACCCGTGTACGTGAACGTCCCGTCGTTCGCCTTATAGGTAAACGAGTCGGTCCCACTGAACAGAGGGTTCGGGGTGTATGTGAAGCCGCCGTTGCCGTTCAGGCTCAGCGAGCCATTGAGTGGCCCCGATACGATGACCGTGTTCAACGGGTTTGCGGGGCTATCGATATCAGTGTCGTTCGATAGCACGCCGCGGGCCGCAATCGTGAGTGACGCCCCCTGGTTCACCGTATAGGCATTTGCCACCCCGGAAGGCGCGGCGTTGACGGCAGTGATCCTGGCGCTGTCTGAAAGCGCTGACGGCGCGCTCAGGTCCGGCAGTAAATCCAGATCCGGACCATCGTCGTATTCGGCGACAACGAAGTAGACAAACTGCTGATTGTCCGGGAGCTCGGTGTCGTCGAACGAAAAATAATCCGTCTGACCCGAGACGGCCGATACCGCGGCCCCGACGAGCGCCGACGTGCTCCACGAGGCAGCCGGCACGGCCGGGCCCACATACATGCGATAGATCCAGAACTTCGTCGCAACGCCGACATTGGTCGGCTTCCAGTCGATCCGCACACGATGGGGCAACGACGAGATCGGTGTCCGTTGTGCCCGGACTTCATTCGGCGGCGTACGTCCGAGCGCCAGCGCGATGCCGAAATCCAGCTCCCCTGTGGGCTCGCCAGGCCCACCCACCCCAAGATCGCCCTGACCGAGATCACCCTGGCCGAGATCGCCTTGACCCAGATCGCCTTGCCCGAGCGTGCCTCGTCCCAGATCGCCCTGCCCGAGATCTCCCTGACCCAGATCACCTTGCCCGAGATCGCCCTGCCCTAAGTCACCCTGCCCGAGATCTCCCTGCCCGAGATCGCCCTGCCCAAGAGACAGCGACATGGGTCCAATTGCCAGACAGGGAGCACTGACCGAGCACCCGTCACTCGTCACGTTGAGGTATAAAGCTCCGATGTTTCGCCGGCTCCCGACCTGGTTGAGTCGGAGATTCAGCCAGTCGTTGGAACCGGCGAGTACGAGTCCATGGCCTTCGGCGGCTACGCCACCGCTGTCGACATCGTTGACCTTACCGTCGAAGTTGACGTCCTGGTTGAATGTCGAACCCAGGGGATTCGGGTTCCAGTTGATGTCCGTCGTCACACTCGTGCCATCGACTCGGACCATCGAGGTCCCGGCGACAATCTCCGTGGGCGACAACGCCGATCCGTCGCAGTGCTTCGTCGCGGCTGGTCCAAAGGTGCCAGAACCCGTTGGCGCGTACCAGGCGGTCCTGTACGCGGGACTGGGATTCAGGTTGAGCAAGGCGGCCTCGCTGAGCGGGTCGAGTGCCTGGCCTGACAGGTCTACGTGGGGAACACCCGCGTTGTCCAGCAGTCCTCGCAACTGGAACATGTAGTTCATCACGCTCAGGTAGTTAGGCTTGCAGTTCGGCTGCAGAAACTCGCCGCCGTGCCGGCGCCAGAAGTTGTGACCCAACTCGTGAAGCAGCGTCGACGCCTGCATGAACGGCGTCCCGACAGGTCTGCCGGAGATATCGTCGAAGGCGCCAAGCGTGATCATCGCGTCACCACCGGGCAGATCGGCTACGCCGGTGTTTGTGCGCGGCACGTGGAAGTCGAGAGACGTCTCGTCCGCCGACTTCGGCAAACCAAGTGCGTGCGCGAACAGGACGTAATGAAACATGTCCTTTCGGTTGTTGTCGAATCGCTCGTCCCTGATGAACCTGAAGCCCGTCTTCCAGCCCACCGTGCCTGGATACGTCGAGAACTGACAGACCCACGGTTTGCTGGCATCCGGAGGACACACGGTCACCGTTTCATCAACGGACTCACCGCCCCTGGCCACGCTTGCGGGCACGATCGCGCAGCGCCACTCCCATGCTGACTGGCATGTGGGGATCGACGGCAACGCCGGGTAGGGTAAACCCGTAGCGGGGTCGATGTTCGGCGCCTGATAACTCCCGCCGATATCGAAGTGCGCCCTTATGCCCTGGGCGTTTGTCGCCTCGGCTATCGATTGCAGGGCTCTGGGGTCGGGCAGGTGTGTGTGTGCCGGTTTCGGTGGCGCACCGCCGTAGCTCAGCGGACCGTCGGTCTTCATGTAGCCGACCTCGACGAAGAAATCTTTTTCCGTCGGGCTCGCCCCCATGGCAGCAAGGTTCGGCAATACCTCGCCGCTTGGATCATGCAGAGGGGTTGTCGAAGACTCCCAGAGATCGAGGAGGCCATCCGCGTCCGTGTCCTTGACCTCGGTCCGGTAGACAATGGCGCCCCAAGTCAGGCAGTCGAAGCTGCTCGAGCCCGCGTGGTCAACCGTCGTCGTCGCGAACTGGGCGCCGTCTGAATCGAATCCAAACGTCGACCCAGCGCTTGCAGGGAGCAGCGTGAAGTTGTCCCACGAGTCTCCTGCGGCTCCAACGAACGGGCTCACCGTCACCGACGACAAGCCATTGAAGAGCAGCCGCTCGGGTTTGTTCGGCTGGCCGCTGCCTACGATGTGGGTGATCCTGTCGGCGACGCTCGCTTTCTGCGTTCCATCCGAATTGGTCGGCAACTGGTAGAACCCGCGGATCGTCTGCGACATCGACTCGTGGCCCTGATCCATCGTGTAGCCACCGTCATAGATCGCAATCGAATTGAGCGGAGTCGAGGGATTGGGATCGCGATAGATCACGAGCAGGCTCGCGCCGAGGGCGAGCGGCACGCCGTTCCCGTTCGAACCCGAGTCGGCCAACTGCACGGCGTGGTTACCGTTGACGATGAACTTGCCGTTTGTACCGACATCGAGGAACCTGAGGACGTCGGCGCGATAGGTGAACGTCCTCTTGCGGCCGCCCGAGGAGCCCGTTCCGCCACCCGAACTCCAGCACGGCGCCGTGCCTCCGTCGGGACTGATGGTCTTCGCCAACGAGCCGCTGACCGATGTCAAAGGGTTCCCCTTGAACGTCGCGCCGACCGTGCCGGACTCGCTGTCGGTTGCTACCTCCTGCCAATACAGAAAGGCTGCGAGGACGTCGGCTCCGGCCGGAACAGCATTGGGTCCCATGTCGATCGTGCCCGTGGCAATGCCGTTCACCCCATGTCCACGCAGACCAACGCCGCCAACGACATAGTCGCCCGTGACGAAGTAGTTCTTGAAGTAGGTCAGCGCGTCAGTCGAGGAGGTGACCTGCGCGCTACCGCCGCGCGACGCCATGACCGCGACGCTCAGCGCGAGCAGCGCCACGATTCTGCGGGAATTCAACGCTGCGCGGACAGCGCCTGGGGGGATCGCCGACATAACCTGAAGTCTCCTGGCACGCTCTGGACTTGGCAGGACTTGGGTGATTCAGCGGAAGGAACTCCTCCGATCCGCTCGCCTGCCGCAGAAGTGCTCGAGCTTACTCATAGATGCGCTTCCTGTCAGCAAACATTGATGTAACGAAATCTGAGCCCGTCGCAGGTATGACGTCTAGGGGGTTTCGAAGCTGGCGAGAGCCTGCTCCTCTGATTCACAGACGCGGACGATCGTGAGGAGACGCGACATCGCAAGGAGATCTTGCAATCGCTTGGAGGGACTCAGTAGGCG